>WNFU01019691.1_pt1 | contig 12493 bp, 8 predicted proteins | sample 5400121 | NCBI WGS metagenome assembly WNFU01 (sample SAMN13153360, study PRJNA577476) | soil metagenome | isolation source: 100 cm soil or saprolite under grassland replicate 1 | place: USA:California | collected 2016-06-15 | reverse complement strand
CATCTGCCTGCTCGGTATCTCGGAGATCTATTCGGCGACCCTGCACACCAAATTTGAAGGCATGCACATCAGGCAGGTGTATTGGGTGCTGGCCGGCGTGGCGCTGATGTTTCTGGTCAGCCTCATCAACTACCAGGCGCTGCTCGGGGCGGTGCCCTGGATGTACGGCCTGAGCCTGCTCTCGCTGATTTCCGTGCTGCTCTTCGGCAGGACCTATCTCGGAGCCAAGCGCTGGATCGACTTCAAGCTCTTCCATTTCCAGCCCTCCGAGTGGGTGAAGCTGATTCTGATCCTCACCATGGCCAAGTATTTCTCCGACTACAGGGACAACGAACTGAGCGTCGGCGAGCTGGTCAAGGCCGGGCTGGTCGTGCTCTTTCCCATGCTGCTGGTGCTGAAGCAGCCGGACCTGGGGACGGCGCTGACCTACGTTCCCATCGCGATCATGGCGCTGGTGCTGGGCGGAATGAGGCTCAAACACGGAATCATTCTGGTGCTGGTTGCGGCCGTGCTGATGCCGGCAATGTGGAAATGGGGGCTCAAGCCTTATCAGAAGGAGCGGCTTGCTTCCTTCATGGAGCCGGAGGCCGATGCGCAGGGATCGGGCTATCAGGTGCAGCAGTAGCTGGTGGCCGTGGGGTCGGGAGGCATGTGGGGCAAAGGTGTGGCCAAGGGAACCCAGACGCAGGGCCAGTTCCTGCCCATTCCCCATACGGACTTCATTTTTGCTGCCTGGAGCGAGGAGCACGGCTTTGTGGGCGCTCTGGCGGTTATGCTGCTATACTTCGGGGTGTTGATGCGTCTGATCCACGACGCACAAACGGCGCCGGACCGGGCCGGAGTCTTCCTGATAATGGGAGTGGTCGCGGTGCTGGCATTCCACGTTCTGGTGAACGTGGGCATGGTTGTGGGTTTCATGCCCGTTACGGGGATCCCGCTTCCACTTATGAGCTATGGAGGATCGTCGATCCTGTTTACGTTCCTGGCGCTGGGCATTGTGATGAACGTCCGCATGCGCCGCTTCGTGAATTAGGATAGCCGCAAATCCCGCGAAGGCCTGAGGGCCGCGGGCAGGGTTGCTGAAAAAGTTTCTGGCAAAATCCCGGGAGCGCCGCCGGAATAGAGGCGTAGGCACCGGGTCTTCGGCGAGGAATGGTTCCCGGTAAGTCCGTATTTGGCTTACTGGGGTGAAACGCCGGGGCTTTCGGCCGGGAAGTTTCCCGGGCCGCATACACGAGATGAAGCCCTCGAGTGAGGGCAGAACCGGCAAGCGAGAATCGGGCCGGTCAGAATTGAAGAATTGCGCTGCGAGCGCAGGGTAGGGAACGGCCCCCTCCGGTAATGGGTCCAACAAGCCGGCAGTTGGATTGTTGGGGCAAGGCAGTACGCCGGAGAGAAGCGGTCACAAACCCAGGCGCGGCGCAAACCGAACCGGGACGGGGTCTCAGCAACGCATGGGCTTGCTGGGCAGGAGGTCCTGGGGAGTACGGAATCGGTGCATAGGATCCCATCGAACGCAAATGCAAATCGACATGGCGCCCGGCGCCACTCGAAAGGCAGTGCGGTTCCCGCAAATCGGTTGAGCGGTCGAACTTCACACGCTGCGCGGCGCGTTCACTCTCAATGCATCGATCTTCAGAACTGACCTTCCTGTCTTCACGCTTCCGATAAAACAGCCTGCGCGCGACCCAGGCAGCCAAGAACTGGCTTGCCGGGCCCCGAACTGCGAGCGGGCCGGGAGTGACAATGAACAAAGAACTGTACGTTTCAACCACGCCCCATGAGACCAAGGTGGCACTGGTGGAAGACGACTCGCTCGCCGAGGTGTACTTCGAGCGCGAAAACGAGTACACGCTGGCAGGCTCCATCTACAAGGGACGTGTGACGCGCGTGCTGCCCGGCATGCAATCGGCATTTGTCGATATTGGACTGGAACGCGATGCGTTTCTTTATGTCTCCGACTTTCTGGACCTGCAGGACGAAGACGAAGAGGGCGAATACGGCGATGTGAAGGTCACGGGCGCAACCCTGGCGCGCGCCAACGGCATGGTCGTCAACGAGCCACAGCCCGCCGAAGAAGAAGCTTCCGGCGAAGCGGCAGGCCCTGCCGAAGCCGAAGGCGAACGTGGCGAGGAAACGAGGGAGGCCGGGCGCTGGCGCGGACGCCGCCGCCGTCGTGGAAGACGCGGTGGGCGCGAACGTGCCACGGGCGAGCGTCCGGCGGAGACGCAAGCCGGCGAGTCCCGCGCGGAGGACGGCGAAGAGTCCGGCGAGCCAGCATCGGCTCCGAAGCGCGAGCTGCGCGGCTTTGAGCCTCGCGGACCTGTGGTCCACGGCTTGCCCCGTACGGCCGATGCCGATGAGATCGGCGCGGAGGCAGCAGAAGAATCCGGCGAGCCGGGTGCGGAGTCGCCACATCTGACGGGCATTGCGCACCACCTCCCGGCGGGAACTCCGGTTGTGCTGCCGGGCGAATCGATCTCCAAGTACAAGCGCGCCGAGGGCCAGGCGCCCGCTGCAGCGTCCGCCGAGACACAGGAAACCGAGCACACCTCAGCTCGCGGCTTCGATCGAGCTGCGGATCGAGGTGGGGACCGTGGAGGCCGAGGTCGTGATCGCGACCGTGGAGGCCGTGGCCGTCGCGGTGACCGGGAGCGTGGCCGTCGCGACTACGAACCAGGGTCGCGCGAGCAGGAAGAATCCGTGCTGCCGGAGAACTACACTCCCGTCCTATTGCCGGGAGAGTCGATCTCCAAATATCGGAGCCGCGAAGCCGCGGCGCCTTCCAGAAGCGGTGAGGCCGCCGCAGGCGAAGAGCACGGCGTAACCAATCGCGATGAATCGGATGAACCTCGTTCCAGCGCCAGCTACTCCGGGGCGAGCGGACTTCCTTCGCTGACGCAGCGCTATGCGGCGGAGGCAGAAGAGGTCGAAGAGAAGCGGAAGAAGCCGGGAGTCAAGCCGATCGCGGAGCCCGTACATAAAGAAGTTCCGGATGAGGTGAGGCCACCTGAGCAGCCCATTGCCAGTGCTTCGGACGAGCGCCCAGAGGAGAGCAGCGCGACAGCTCCGGCGAGCGCTCTTCCACAGACCGAATTGCCCGTGGAAGACTCAGAGGCCGAAGCCAGGCCCATCGACGCCACTCGCATCAAGCCTGCGGAGGCCGGCAGTGAGCCGCCCGCTGAAGCAGAGGCATCCGAGCTGTACGGAACTTTGCCGCCCCAGGTCGAAAAGAGAGAAGACGAAAGGCCCAAGCCAATCGAAGCGGAAGCGGAGCCACGGATAGAAGCGGAGCCACGGATCGAAGCTGCTGAGAGCCACGAGCCGAACGAGCCCGCGCCTTATGCCCGGCCCGGCAGCTTTGTGATCGAAGGCGGCCACGTTGAGCACGAGGAGCTGGACGAGGAAGAGGCGGAGATGCCGGCGTTGGCCGAGCACTATGACCGCTACGAGGAAGGCGACGGCGAGCGCGAAGTCCTGGACGCCGGCAGCGGCTCGCAGATTGGCTCAGCGATTCGCGAGACCGAGGAAGAGCTCGACCTCGAAGCGGAAGAGTACGACTTTGGCGGCGAGGAGTTCGAGGAGTCCGAGATGCTCGCCGAAGCCGCCGAAGAAGCGGCCCTCGAAGAAGAAGAAGAGGAGGACGACGAACCGCTCTTTGCTGCCGCTCCCAGGCAGGCCCAGCAGCGTCCCGAGCGCGCCGACCGCCGCGATCGCCACGAACGGCGTGGCGCGCCGCAGCGTGGCAGGATGCGTCCCCGGCAATCGCGTGCCGTGCCCCTGATCAGCGAGCTGCTCAAGGAAGGGCAGGAGATCCTGGTGCAGATCGCCAAGGAGCCGATCGGCAAGAAGGGCGCGCGCATTACCAGCCACATCGCGTTGCCCGGCCGTTTCCTGGTGTACATGCCCACGGTGAACCACATCGGCGTCTCGCGCAAGATCAGCAGCGAAGAAGAGCGGCAGCGCCTGAAGCGCATCGTCGGCAGCGAGCGCGAGAACGGGCACGGCGGCTTCATCGTGCGCACCGCGGCGGCGAACATCAAGGAAGACGAGCTGCGCACCGACATTCGCTTCCTCAAGCATCTGTGGACCGAGATCCGCGGCCGCGCCGACCACGGCAAGAGTCCCGCGCTGATCTATCACGACCTCAACCTTGTCGAGCGCATCCTCCGCGACCAGGTGACCAGCGACTTCTCGCAGATCTGGGTAGACAACGAAAGCGAGTACGAGCGCGTGGTGCGCTTTGCCTCGCGCTTCCAGCCCAATCTCGTGCGCCGCATTAAGCTCTACACCAAGGACGCGCCGCTCTTCGAACAGTTCGGCATCAATGAGGAGATCAACAAGAGCCTCAAGTCGAAGGTGTGGCTGAAGAGCGGCGGCTACATCGTGATTAACCAGACCGAGGCGCTGGTGGCCATCGACATCAACACCGGCAAGTACGTCGGCAAGACGGCGCGGCTCGAAGACACCATCGTCAAGACCAACATCGATGCCGTGAAGGAGATCGTGCGCCAGGTCCGGCTGCGAGATTTGGGCGGCATCATCGTTGTCGACTTCATCGACATGGATGAGCGCAAGAACCGCCAGAAGGTGATGCAGGCGCTGGAAGAGGCGATGAAGGCCGATCGCGCTCCCTCGAAGATCCTGCAGTTTAACGATTTCGGTTTGGTGGCCATCACGCGCAAGCGCGTCAAGCAGTCGCTGGAGCGCACGCTCGGCACACCGTGTCCTTATTGCGACGCCACCGGCTTTGTGAAGTCGGTGCAGACGGTGTGCAATGAGATCTACGCCGAGATGCGCAAGGTCCGGCGGCACGTGGAGAACAAGGACGTGGTGCTGCGCGTCAATACCGAGGTCGCCAAGGAACTCAAGAGCGCCAATGGAAGGTGGCTGCAGGAAATGGAAGAGCTGCTTCGCCGCCCCGTGCTGGTGAAAAGCGATCCGCAGCTGCATCAGGAGCAGTTCGATTTGAATTATTGAGTAACTCAACCACATCCGCGCTGGGGCCCCGCGTGGCAGTTCGGGTCTGAACTACTAAGCAAGGGCATAGCTGATTACTTAAGTCACGTAAGATCGGCCGCGCTCTGCCAAACTCGCACGAGAAAGCCCGCCAACCCTGGCGGGCTTCTTGTTGAAACGAACTTTGCCGCGAATTCAGGCCCTCTCGGCAGCGCCTCCCTCAGCTTTAACGGTTGCGCAGGCACTCTGAGTACTTGTCTGGCTGCTTGCGCGATACGGCCCTTGGTAATGTTTTCAACGCGCTTGCGGCATCCTTTCTATTACTCCCCCAGAATATTGTGGTGTATGTTCTGGTCAGCTACAAACAATGGCGGACGGAGGCGGTCCACTGCCGGGTATCGGCAGAGGACGCCGAGTCTCATAAGGATATTGCCGGAATTTGAGGTTGACTTGGCGGACATGAACTCTGCTATAACCTGCATCAGCACTCCCCGAGAAGAGCAGAGAAATTCTCGTCGCCGGACAACCTCTGTGCGCTCGGCGGCGATGTGTGCAGGCGCCGCCTTCGGCATTGGAAAGGGCAACGAGTAATGTCGGATTCGCCTGAAGTGATGAACATCCGGCAAGCGTCGGAATATCTGGGAGTGAGCCCGGACACGCTGTACAAGTACCTGTCCGAAAACAAAATCCCGGCCTTCAAGCTGGGAAACCGCTGGAAGTTCAAGAAGGCGCTCCTGGACCGCTGGATAGAGAGCAAGAGCAGCGGCGGAGAAGTGGCGCTGAAGAAGAAGCCGCGGGCGGTCCGCACTACAGCGGCAGGGTAAAAGAGGACACTTATGTTTGGTTTCGGATCAAACAAGACCATCGTCGGCCTGGACATCGGGTCCAACAGCATCAAGGCCGTGGAGCTGCAGCGCAACCGCGGCGAGGTGATGGTGAGCCACATCGGAGTTGAGCCTCTGGCCAGCGATATCGTGGTCGATTCCATGATCGTCGACAGCGGCAGCGTGGCCGGCAGTATCAGCAAGATCTTTTCGGAAAAGGCCTTCAAGGGCAAGCAGGTCGCCACTTCGGTCAGCGGCCACTCCGTCATCGTCAAGAAGATCTCCATGCAGACCATGGATGAGCCGGAGCTTGGCGAAGCGGTGCGCAACGAAGCCGCGCAATACATTCCCTTCGACATGAACGATGTGAATGTGGACTACCAGGTGTTGAGCGAGACCCTGAGCGGCCCAACCGTCGGCCTTCGCCCTGCAGAACTGCTACGAATACAACTACGAGCCCTCACCGACCTCCACCGCCGCGCTGCTCAACATTGGCGCCAGTGTGATGAACGTCAACATCGTGCGCGGCTCCGTGCCGCTGTTCACTCGCGATGTGAGCGTGGGCGGCAACCAGTACACCGACTCGCTGCAGAAGGAATTGGACCTGAGCTTCGAAGACGCGGAGGCGTTAAAGCGCGGCCGCAAGGTCGGCACAGTCAGCGAAGAGGCCAAGCAGCCGATCCTGCAGCAGGTCACGGAAATCATCGTTCTCGAGATCCAGAAGACCTTCGACTTCTTCCGCGCGACCGCCAGCGGCGAGCACATTGAAAAGATCTATGTCGCGGGCGGCTCGTCGCAGGTGCCCGGGCTGATCGAGGCGCTGCGCCAGGAGCTGTCGATTCCGGTCGAGCCGCTGAATCCGTTCCTGCGGATCGTGCCGCCGATCGGCGAGGGCGCGGACCTGGTGGAGCGCAACTCGGCGCAGTTGGCGGTGGCCGTTGGCTTGGCCCTGAGGAGCTTTGAAAAATTATGATCCGCATTAATCTGCTGGGCACAACCAAGCCGAAGAAGGGAAAGGGCCGCCGGCGTCTGTTCGTGATGCCGCAGTTGACCACGGACGGCCCGTCTCCGCTGATTACCGGCCTTGCGATCCTGGTGCTGGCCACGGCGTCGATCTACTGGTACCACGCGAAGCTGGAGCAAAAGCACCAGCAGCTTCAGGCCGACATCAAAGAGGCCACCCGGCAAATCACCTCGATGAACCAGGTGAAGCAGGCATATCTGCAGCGGCAGAAAGACTTCGATGTGGTGAAGCGCCGCTTCGACATCATCGACCAGTTGCGTGCGCAGCAGGCCGGCCCGGTCATCATGTTGAACACGGTGACCGACACGGTGAATTCTACCGACGGCGTCTGGCTGCTGACCCTGAAAGACAACGGCGACAATGTTTCATTGGATGGAATCGCGCTGAGTCCCAGGAACGTGGCGGACCTGATGACCAAGCTGCGCCGCACAGGCTTCTTCAAGAACGTCGAGCTGAAGGAGACCGCTCAGCGGGACGACAGAAAGATCGAGACGTTCACTTTCAATGTGATTTGCGAAAAGGCGGCTGCGCCCGACAAACCGGCTGCGCCGTCCGCAAAAGCTGCTACGCAACCTAAGGCATAAGGTCATGATGAGCTTCAAGCAACTGCCGTACATGGCACAAATCGGAATCGTGGCGCTGGTGATCGTACTGCTGTCGGTCGGGGCCTACTTCAGTGCTCTCGCGCCGCTGCAGAAGGCAAACGAGGCGGACGCGCTGACCCTGAAAGCCAAGCAGGCGGAGATTGCGCAGCTGGCGCCGTACAGGGAAAAGCTGGCCGAACTGAATGCGCAGACGGAGTCCCTGAGAGCGCAGATGGAGGCACAGCGCAAGATCGTGCCTGAAGAGAAAGAAGTTCCCAGCCTGATCACCCAGGTGGAGCGCGAATCGGCAGCGGCTGGAGTTGAGGTGCGCCGCTACACCCCGAAGGACATTGCCCGCAAGGAATACTACGTCGAGGTGCCGCTCGAGCTTGACGTCGATGGCCCCTACTACGCGGTGGTGGGCTTCTACGACCGTCTGCAGAAGCTGGAGCGGATCGTAAACGTCAGCAAGCTGACCATGGGCGCATTGAAAGGCGGCGGCAAGAGCGGCGTGAAGCGCTCCTACGCGTGGTCGCCGAAGGAAACCGTGGGCGCCAATTGTGTTCTGACCACGTTCTACAGCAATCCCAAGGCAGTCGCAGCGCCGCCAGTGGCCGCCAAGGGGAAGAAGGTGAAGCCATGAAGATCGGCTCCTGGATCCTGACGATTTCGATTGCAGCAAGCGCGTGGGCACAGAGCCCGGCGCCCAAGCCGCAGGCAACTGCGAAGCCGCAGGCAGCTTCGACGCCGCAGGCAACGCCGAAGCCGCAGACTGTGAAGCAGCAGAGCGCGGCAAAGCCCAACGCATCGTCGCCCGCGAAGCCCGCGGCTGCGGCGGCCAAGAGCGCAGCTCCGGCCGCAAAGAGCGCGCAGACTGCAGCGGCAGAAAAGCAGGTCTCCGCGAGCAGCACGGCTGCCACAAAGCCTGGAAAAGCAAAGCCCGCACACCAGACCGCGAAGCAGGCGGCCGGTAAGCCGGCGGCCGGCAAGCAGGAGCCCGCCAAGCCGGAGAAAGACGCGAAGGATTCGCCGGGCAAGACCGTGGCGAAGGCAACTTCCGTCCACCAGGGAAAGCGCGATCCGTTTGTCAGCCCCATTCAGGAACGGAAGCTCGCGGTCTGCACCGTTGGCGGCAAACGTTGTTTATTCGTCGGCGATATCAACCTGATCGGGATTGTGGAATCTTCCAATGGCGTCGTTGCGGTAGTCGCCAATGGACGGCATACATATTTCTTGCGTGAAAACGATCCGCTGGCGGATGGGGAAGTAGAGAGAATCACCAGTGACACGATCACCTTGCGTCAACGGACGTCCGATCTGATGGGCAAGCCGGTGGTGCGCGAAGTGACCAGAAGAATCGGGATGCCCGCCGTATGAGCAGACATTCGATACCCATAAGCACTTGTGAAGAGGGACCGGCTATGAGACCGGAATGTAAGGCGCGAGACCTGGCAACAGGCAAAGCGGGGAGATCTACAATGAGGTTCAATCGACTGCTGATGGCAGGACTCTTGGCGCTGTTGTGCGCCGGCACGGCGACGGCTTCACAGTTGAAAGCGGTGCAGGTCACGCCCAAGGCGAACACGGCGACGGTCACGCTGAAGACCACCGGTTCGTTTGCCCACAAGGAATACCGGCCGGACGACCACTTGATGCTGGTCGACCTGACCGGCGTCACCAGCGACCCATCGCTGGCGCATGCGACGCCGATGAACTCGCCGGCGCTGAAGCGCTACGCCGTTTCCACCTACACCAACGCCTCCGGCACGGTGGTAACGCGCCTGGAGCTGTCGCTGGGCGACAAGGTCTCGGCCGATGTGGTGGACGCGAGCGACGGGCTGCGTATTTTGCTGACCGCTTCGCCGGCCACCGCCGCCGCGCCCAAGCCGTCGGCTGCCCCTGCGAGCGCGGCAAGCAAGCCCGCGCCCGCTGCTGCTGCGACGCCCGCTCCGGCAGTAGCCGCGGCGCCGAAACCCTCGCCTGCCCCGGCCGCCAAGCCGACGGCTGCGCAGAAGACCCCGGCCACGGTTGCCAAGGCGAGCGCGCCGGCGAGTGCGGCCCAGCCTGAAGCGGCCACGCCTGAAAACGCGCAGAGTGCAGCCCCGGTCACCCGGGTCCGCAGCGTCAGCGTGCAGCAGGAGCAGAATTCGTTCAATATCACCATCGCGGGCCCCAGCTCGGCAACTCCGTATCGCTTGAAGAACCCCGACCGCCTGGTGCTTGACTTCGCCAACTCGGTGATGCAGCCCTCGGTGAAGAATGTCGTCGCAGTGAACAGCAAAGACGTTCTGCAGGTGCGCGTAGGCCGGCCGGACAAGGCGCCGACCGTGACGCGAGTCGTCATCGACCTGAGCGGCCCGCGTGAGTTTGAAGTTCTGCCCTCGTCAGGGCGCGTGGTTGTCCGCATCAAAACGGAAGCTGTCGCCCCGGCAAAGGAAGCTGCCGCGCCGGAGAATGCCTCGGCCGTGACGGCCCCTGAGACTCCGGCAGTCAGCACTCCTGCCCCAGTCGTTACCGAAAAAGCCCCGGCCGAGAAGGAAGTCGATGCCCAGGCTCCGGCTGTGCAGAAGAGCGAAGAAAAGATCGCCGCGGCTGAGCTCACCCCAGCGAGCGCAAAGGAAGTGGCCGCTTACGGTCCGGCCAACGCTCCCGCTGGCCCATCGCTCAAGCCCGCGGCGTACCGCCAGGAAGCGGTTCCGGCGAATGCCGTGGCGGCTGCAAGGGCGGTCCAGGCGGCGGCGCTAGTCAGCCCCAAGGACCAGATCTCGGAAGACATCGCTGCGGCTTCGGCGGTTTCTGCCAAGCCCAAGTACACCGGCGAGCCGATTTCGGTGAACTTGAAGGACGTCGATCTGAAGGACTTCTTCCGCCTCATTCACGAAATCAGCGGCCTGAACGTGGTGCTGGACCCCAGCGTGCACGGATCGGTGACCCTGGTGCTGGATGATGTGCCGTGGGACCAGGCGCTCGACATCGTGCTGCGGAACAACGCACTCGATCGCGAACTGCAGGGCAACGTACTGCGCATCGCGGCCAAGGACACGCTGCGCCGCGAGGCGGTGGACCGCCGCGCCCAGGCTGAGGCCGTGGCTCTGGCAGTGGACCGCCAGACCATTACGCGCACGCTCAGCTACGCCAAATCCAGAGAGGCTGTTCCAACCGTCAAGAAGTTCCTTACCCAGCGTGGCGATGTGATCGCCGACGAGCGCACCAACTCGCTGATCATCTCGGACATTCCCAGCGTTCTGCCCAGCCTGGACCGCCTGATCACCCAGCTGGACAAGAAGACGCAGGAGGTGGAGATCGAGGTCCGGGTGGTCTCCGCGACCCGCTCCTTCAGCCGCGATATCGGTTTCCAGTTCGGCTTCAACTGGGGCAACGGCACCAGCATTCTTGCCGGCACCAATCCCAACGGCAGCAGCGCTCCGATCCTTCAGGGACCCCCGGGAAGCCCGGTCATCGGCCAGCCCGTGCCGCTGTTCTCGAACTTCCCTGCAGCCGGCGCCAGGACCGGCCTCGGCTTCACCAACATCACGGCGAACTATGGCATCGACGCCGTCCTGACGGCGGCCGAGAGCCACAGCCTGGCGAAGGTTCTCTCCCGTCCGCGTGTGGTCACACAGAGCAACGTGAAGGCCGAAGTGAAGCAGGGCGTGAAGATCCCCGTTTACACCAACGGCACGGCCAATGCCAACTCCTCGGTCACCTACGTCGAAGCCGTACTGCGGCTCTCGGTGACGCCGCAGATCACGGCAGACGGCACCATCTTCATGACCGTGGATGTGGAGAACACGCAGCCCAACGGCATGCTAAATGACAACTTCATCCTGCAAACGCAGCAGGCGACCACCAAGGTGCTGGTCACCGACGGCGGCACGGTCGTGATCGGCGGCGTGATCCAGACGACGAACCAGGTCAGCAAGAACCAGACGCCGCTGCTGGGCGACATTCCCTGGCTGGGCAACCTCTTCAAAGAGCGCGCGGTCAAGACCGAAACCGACGAGCTGATCTTCTTCATCACCCCGAAGATCATTCAGACTTAGTCCTCCGCCCCGGCAAGCCAACAGGCTTGCTGGGGACCACCTCCTGTGCTCAGAGCCCCGGCTCAGTGTCGCGCTTGATCGGCGGCGCTGGGCCGGGGGAGGAGGGTCAAACGAAAGCTCCACGAGCCGGCCTGACCACCGGCTGCAGAACAGGCTTCCCTAACCGGGGAAGCCTGTTCTGCTGTTGCACCGTTGGGCCGCGGCATGCCGGCTTTCTCGGGCAGATGCCCGCAGATGGCTCGGAGGGTTCAAGCTCGCATCGGCTTGCTGGGGTGGTCGTTTGCTCTTACAATCGCCCGATGGATTTTCGGGGCCGGCAGAAGAAGCTGCGCGCGGTGTTAGATGAGCAGAAGCTGGATGCGCTCATTGTCACGCACCTGCCCAATGTGCGCTACCTCTGCGGCTTCACCGGCAGCGCAGCCGTGCTGCTGGCCGCACCGCGTCCGCTCTTTTTCACCGACGGCAGATACACGGAGCAGGCGGCTTCGCAGGTCGATGGGGCGAGGGTCTCGATCGCCACCAAGGGCACGGTTCCGGCACTGGCCGCCGCCTGTGCGAAGGCGCGGCTCAAGCGCATAGCCATCGAATCCGAACACCTCACCGTCGCCCAACTCAGCGAGCTGGAAAAGGCCCTGGGCAAGGGCATCAAACTGGTGCGCCTTACCGGGGCCGTCGAGCAGTTACGCGCGCAAAAAGATGATGCCGAAGTCGAACTTCTGCGCAATGCGGTGAACCTGTCTTCGCGGCTCTTCCGGCCGCTGCTGAAGACGATGCGCGGTGGAGCGGCCGAGTCGGCGGTGGCGGGAAAACTGGAGTTCATGGCGCGGCGGGCGGGCGCCGAGCGAATGTCATTTGAGACGATCGTGGCATCGGGGAAACGCTCGGCGCTGCCCCATGGCGTGGCTTCATCCGCAAAGTTGCCCGCGCAGGGATTTGTGGTGTTAGACTATGGCGTCGTGCTGGACGGCTACTGCAGCGACATGACCCGGACGGTGCATTTGAGCAAGGCTTCCCCCGAGTTCCGCAGACTGTATTTGGCCGTTCTGGATGCGCAGCAGG
>WNFU01018210.1_pt1 | contig 12493 bp, 7 predicted proteins | sample 5400121 | NCBI WGS metagenome assembly WNFU01 (sample SAMN13153360, study PRJNA577476) | soil metagenome | isolation source: 100 cm soil or saprolite under grassland replicate 1 | place: USA:California | collected 2016-06-15 | reverse complement strand
CTCAACCTCGTCTCCTTGTCGGTCGAGCGGCCCATGCCGAGCCGGCCGCCGGACAGTCCCTCCGGCGCTACGCGCCTCCGGGACTGCCCGGCGCTCCAAGTCAGCTACCTGTCAACGCGGGACCGGGGAGCGGGGCACACGCGTCGAGGTCATTGGAAGCCGGGCCCGCCGCCCCCCGCAGTCTGACTGAACCAGGTTTCGACCCGAGGTTAGGTCAGGTTAGGTTGGTCACGGCGAAGTTATGCCGATTAGATGCGGTTGAAAAGTTGGCGTGCACGCGGCGGGCCCTCAGCGGGCGCCACGGTAGATTCGAATAACGTCAGCGCCCCATTGGTCTGCTCTTCGCGTACCTTGAACGTCAGAGGCCGCCGACAGGGTTTCGAACGCTTACGCCCTCACCGGGGGCACAGCTAATCGCTCGCGCGTCGCGCGCCTGCATCAGCTTCTCCGTTCGCCTTCGACAATCAGGCCTGGAGCCTTAGCCACGTGCCGCGCGCGCACTTCAACCGCTCTTTAGACCTGCGTCGAGCTAGGCGGCTTGAGCGAGCGCGAGCTCGGATACTGGCTCGAGCACGACGTCCGGCCCGAACGGATGCCGGAAGCACCAGCGAGCGATGGCGTCTGACGTCGACGCAGGCAGCGGCGCAAACGCGAGGCCCACAGCAGTCGCGCCGTTGCCCAGAGCGTGCACGCGGACCGCTGTCCCGGTGACCCTGACGCTCCCTTCGTCGAGCTCGATCGTGATGTCGATCTCGCGGCTCACGTCGACCGGCCCGCCGGCCAGCATCGCCAGTCCAAACGTGTTCAGGTCGGTGATGGTGACCGCTCGGTGGGGAAGGCCGGCGCCTGACTGCGTGAAGTATGCGTCGAGCTTGACGGCAAAACGATGTGCCCTTCGCCGATGGCGGATGACCGCGGCCCAACGAACGGCCGCGGAGCTGAAGAAGATCGAGAGTGCCGCCCAGGTTGCGGTCACGACGAAGGCGAACATCGGCAGGCGGCCCGGCAGCCCCGTCAGTTGCGCCGCGCTCTGGTACGCGATCCCGGCCGCGGCGAGCAGAGCCAGGGCCAGCGGCGCGCGCAAGATCGTCGCTCGTTGAGCTTCAGTCCCGGAGCCCTTCGGCGTAACCGCGAACGGAATCGGCTTGCTTGTGAACAGCGCGCCCACCGCCTTGGTGTACGCCGTTGCGCGCGAGATCCCGAATCTCTCACCGTCGAGCAGCCGGTAGCGGCCGCGGGCGATCGCGCGGGAGGCGGAAGGAACGAGCACGAACTGGGGCAGGAACAGGGCAAGGTAAAGCGCGTGCGGAGCGACGAGGGGAACCGTCCCTGTCAGCAGCGCGAGCGGCGGGACGGTGAGCGAGACCAGTCGTTGCGGCCCTTCGAGATAGTGAAGCAGCGAGGCCATGTAGTGGATCCGCTGCCGAAAGCTGAGCCCCTTGATGAACAGCGGGTTGTCCTTGCGAAGGAGCTGGTAGCAGCCTGCCGCCCACCGGCCGCGCTGGACGATGAACGCGTTTGCGTCCTCGGGCGCGAGACCGACGGCGAGAACCTCTCGGTGGTACGCGCTGTTCCAACCGGCGGCGTGGAGTCGCATGCCCGTGTGGGCGTCCTCGACGACCGTCTCCGTCGCTATCCCGCCGACGGCGATGAGCGCCTCGCGGCGGAGCACTGCCGAGCTGCCACACCAGAACGTTGCGTTGTTGCGGTCCTTGCCGGCGCAGATCACGTCGTAGAAGAGACTCTGCTCGTTCAGCAGCGGATCGTCACTGCGCCGCGGGTGCTGGAAGCTTCGGTTGAAGAATGCTTGCGGCGACTGAACGAACGCCATCTTCGGATCGTCGAAGTAACCGAGCGTGCGCTCCAGCGCGTGCGGGAGCGGCGCGTGATCGGCATCGACAACAAGGAGAACTTCGGCAGAAACATGCTGCAGCGCATGGTTGAGGTTGCCGGCCTTCGCATGCTGACGCGGCGCAGGGCGGCAGAGGTAACCGACGCCCAGCTCGGTGCACATCTCCCGGACCCAGCCGCGGTCGCCGTCGTCGAGCACCCACACTTCCGGCGCGGCACGCCGCGCACGGCCAAAGCTCCGAGCACCGTCGGGCGGAGGACATCTGCGGGCTCGTTGTAGGTCGGGATCAAGACCGCCGAGCTCCAATCGCGCCGTGACTTGGAAGCTGTCCGCGAGGTCAGTGTCCAGCCCTCGAAGACGAGGAGCGTGGTGGCGAGCAGCGCGACAGACTCACCGACCGCGAGCGGCAGGCCAAGCCAGAGGTTGTGCACGCTGAGCGTGAAGAGCCAGCGCCAGCTGATGTACGCCGCGCCCGCTAGGACCGCGACGACGGCCGCCGATTGGCGGAGCCGCTCACGGACGTGCCCAACGTTCGCCACAGCGGTTGATCATCGGCACGAAGAAGCCTCCGCTTGAGCCGCGGCAGTCCGCGAAAACTCTGGGAGAGACCTAAGGCGCTTGCAGCCGGTGGGCGGCCGCAGAGAGGTACGCGAGCTGCGAGCCAAGGAAACTGCTGTCCAGGCTCTGGCTCGGCGTTGCCTTGGCGTATGCGTCGAGCGACGCGACGTATGACGTGACCGTCGACGCGCGGTGCTGAATCGTCGCGAGCTTCGTCCGATCATTCGCCGCCTGCTGACCGGCAGCGGCAGCCTGCTGGACAGCGTTGCGAAGCTCGACCTCGAGGTGCTTCTTGTCCCGCAACGCGGCGGCTAGGTCGCCTCTGACCCGGTCCATTTGCGTGCGCAGCGCCGCTGAACGTGCCTGCGCGTGGTCGAGCTTGCGGGCGGCCGTTGCGCGCGCCGCGTCGGCGCGGTCGCCCCGGGTGGCGGTGGTCCGCCAGACGCCCACGAACACGGCGGCGCCGAGGACGAGCCCGAGGAGGAAGGCGGACGCGACGAGAACCCAGATCTGCGCGCGATTCGCCCGCGGCTTCCGCCGCAGGACCGTCGTTGGGAAATCCGTGTGCCCGCCGATGGAAGGCCAGGTTGACGCGACTGTTCGAATGCTCCGCACGAATTGCTGTTCACCGACCCGCGCCGGACTCCTTCCGGCGGGCGTGGCTAGCGCGCGACGAGCTCGGCGAGCATTGCGAGCGCGAAGACAGCGCCGACGATGGCGAGGCCAAGCCGGGTGATGTCGACGACGCGGTGAACGGCGTAGCGGAAGATGCCGATCGACTCGACGACCGGCTCGTCCTCCACGGGCGCGGGAGCCACGATAGGAGTGGTGTGCGCGAGAGGGCTGCGCAGGATGATCGGCCGGGGGGCCGCGACAGCCGCGAGAGGCGCGTGCACCATCGACTGTGGAGGCCTGTCGGGAACCGCGTCGAGATCGATCTCGGGCAAGAGCTTGAGCGACCGCCGGCGAAGCTCAGGGTCGACAAGGACGAGCTCGGAGTGGATCTCCCACGGCTGAAAGTCCTCATGTGCGACCCCCGCTGCCTCGAAAGGCGTCGCCGTGTGGTCAACCGGGTGAAGCGCAGGCCGAGGCGGGGCGATGAGCTGAAGATGCTTTTCGACGGGGACCGCAGTCATTCGAGTTCGATCTTTTCGGTGCGCCAATCTGCGACTTTAGGGGTCTCGGTGGCAGAGCTGGGTCCACAGCCTACGCCCATACGCGGACGACTCGGAGATTTGTTGATCGAAACCGTTGGCGCGACTCGTGAGGATCGGTGAGGGAGCGTTGCCGCTCCCTCACCTCTTGCCTTCGCGCCCGTTTACTTGCCGCCGCTCTGCGGCTGAGGTACCTGGATGTTTCCGCCCACAATGGTCACGGCGTTCGTCGCCGCCGGGCTCTGAATGCGCGCCTTGGTGACGATCACGCCGGATGGATCCTTGACCTCGATCCAGTACCGGTCGTAGCCAGCGCCCGGCTCCTTGATGTCCTCGACGTAGACACGGAACGTGTAGCCGCCGCACTTCCAGACACCTGGGCAGAACGGTGCGAGCGCCGGATCGGTAAGCGGCACCGCATACGTCGCCTTGCCGTCGAGCGTGGCGCTGTAATACGACTGGCCAGTGACCTTCGTCACAGCAAGGGCACCCATGGCATTGCTCTTCACGATGTAGTTGCCATTCGCCCGCTTGAAGATCGTCAGCAGCGATCCCTGTACCTGGCCGCTCTTCAGGATCTTCGCGTTGAACCCGAAGTTCACTTTCGCGTTGTTCGCGGCAATCAAGGGATCTACGTAGTTGAACCAGCCGCCGCCCGTCGTGAACCCGAGGGTTGGATCCATGATCGTGATCGCACCCTCGCCGTTGCCCGTGAAGTAGTCGCCACCAATCGTCGCTGTCGCGTCGTAGACGTTCACGGCGATATTGGTGATCGTGCACGAGGCGTCGGCGCTGTCCGGATCACCTGCGATATACGCCGTGTCAGTTGCCGTGCAGCTGAAGTTGCTGCCGGTGCCAACCGGCACGAGGCTGACAGGAATCGGCTTCGCGTTGGCGAGACCAATTCCGGACCCAAGCGAACCGCTCAGATTGCCGTCCTGTGCCTCGTCGACGACCATTCCGACTTTAAGCGAGTCCACGTCACCGTCGGTTCCATCGACGAAGGTCGCGTAAGGCGTCAAGTCGGAGACCTGGGCATTCTCGCGGGTCACGGTGATTGACAGCGTCTTCGAATCGGAAGTTGCATAGTCGCTGTCCTTCGCCGTGATCGAGGCGGAATAAGGCAGCGTCAGCGCGCACGCGGCTTGGCCGCTCGGCTGCGTGCCAGCACACTTCACGTTGAGGCGCCCAGAGATCGTCGCAGTGCGAGTGCCCGGGTTCGCCACGCTGGGTGTAGTTGTGGTCCCGTCGTTGTTCGACGTCAACACGACGTTGTTCGGGAGCCCTGCCACCGCGGGAAACGAGAGGTCACTGCCCTTAGTGTCGATGTCCGTTGCGGTCACGGTCACGACGGGTATCGGATCGGAGTACTGGCCAGAAACCGACTCGGTCGAGAGCGTTACTACGGGTTTGTCGTTGACCGCGTTGATCGTGAGGTTCACTGTCGCGACGTTCGAGTCCAGCGAGCCGTCGTTCGCCTTATAGGTGAACGAATCAGGCCCGTTGTAGTTCGCGTCCGGCGAGTAGCTGAAGCTGCCGTTCGCGTTCAACGTCAACGAACCATGCGCCGGGCCCGAAAAGAGCACCGCGTTCAGCGCGTCACCGTCGACATCGGTGTCGTTCGCCAACACCCCAGCTGTCGGCACCGTCAACGTCGTGTCCTCGGCCGTCGAAGCCGCATCGTCATTCGCCACCGGCGCGTCGTTCACCGCTGACACCGAGATCGTCAGGGTCGCCGTGTTCGAGTCAGCGGCCCCGTCCCTCGCCGTATACGTGACCTTGAAACCGGCCGGCCCGACGTTCCCGTCGTTCTTGTTCAAGTCAGGCGTGAAGTGGATCGTCCGACCATCCGCATCCAAGGTCGCCGACCCGTTCGTCGCCACCAACGAGCCCGGCTTCACCGACAGCTGCGCATTCGTGTTATCCACGTCCGTGTCGTTCGCGATTACGTCCTTCGCCACCGCCGTGTCCTCGGCCGTCGAAGCCGCATCGTCATTCGCCACCGGCGCGTCGTTGACCGCGCTGATCGTGAGGTTCACTGTCGCGACGTTCGAGTCCAGCGAGCCGTCGTTCGCCTTATAGGTGAACGAATCAGGCCCGTTGTAGTTCGCGTCGGGCGAGTAGCTGAAGCTGCCGTTCGCGTTCAACGTCAACGAACCATGCGCCGGGCCCGAAAAGAGCACCGCGTTCAGCGCCTCACCGTCGACATCGGTGTCGTTCGCCAACACCCCAGCTGTCGGCACCGTCAACGTCGTGTCCTCGGCCGTGTTATAGGCATCGCCAAACGCGACCGGCGCGTCATTCACCGAGTTGACGGTCAACGTCACCGTCGCCACGTTCGAATCGAGCGAGCCGTCGTCCGCCTTGTAAGTGAACGAGTCAGTGCCGTGGAAGTCCAAAACCGGCGTGTAATTGAACGAGCCGTTGCTGTTCAGAGTCAGCAACCCATGGCTCGTACCCGAGACCAGGATCGACGTCAGCGTCGCGCTGTCGATATCGGTGTCATTGGCGAGCACACCCGGCGCCGAGACATTCAGCGTCGTGTCCTCGTCCGTCGAATACGCGTCATTGGCCGCGACCGGCGCGTCGTTGACCGCGTTGATCGTGAGGTTCACCGTCGCGACGTTCGAGTCCAACGAGCCGTCGTTCGCCTTGTAGGTGAACGAATCAGGCCCGTTGTAGTTCGCGTCCGGCGAGTAGCTGAAGCTGCCGTTCGCGTTCAACGTCAACGAACCATGCGCCGGGCCCGAAACAAGCACCGACGTCAGCGTCCCACTGTCGATATCGGTGTCGTTGCCCAGCACACCCGAAGCCGGCACATTCAGCGTCGTGTCCTCGTTCGTGTTGTACGAATCGTTCGCCGCGACCGGCGCGTCGTTCACGGCGTCCACCGTGATCGACACCGTCGCTACGTTCGAGTCCAGCGAGCCGTCGTTCGCCTTGTAGGTGAACGAATCTGGCCCGTTGTAGTTCGCGTCCGGCGAGTAGCTGAAGCTGCCGTTCGCGTTCAACGTCAACGAACCATTCGCCGGGCCCGAAACCAGAATCGATGTCAGGCCCGTTGTAATTCGCGTCCGGCGAGTAACTGAAGCTGCCATCCGCGTTCAACGTCAACGAACCATGGGACGGGCCAGTGTTGAGGACCGCCGACACCGCATCCCCATCCACATCCGAGTCGTTCGCCAGCACCCCAGTCGCCAGGATCGTCAGCGACGTGTCCTCGTTCGTGTTGTACGAATCGTTCACAGCCACCGGCGCGTCGTTCACCGGGTTGACGGTGATCGTCACCGTCGCGATGTTCGAGTCAGCCGTCCCGTCGTTCGCGTGATACGTGAACGAATCGGTCCCATGAAAGTTCGCATCAGGCGTGTACGTGAACGAACCATCCGCACTCAGCGACAAGCTGCCGTGCGCCGGAGCCGAATTGAGAGTCGCCGACAACGCATCCCCGGCCCGTTGTAATTCGCGTCCGGCGAGTAACTGAAGCTGCCATCCGCGTTCAACGTCAACGAACCATGGGACGGGCCAGTGTTGAGGACCGCCGACACCGCATCCCCATCCACATCCGAGTCGTTCGCCAGCACCCCAGCCGACGGAATCACCAACGGCGTGTCCTCATCGGTCACGTAGGCGTCGTTCACAGCCACCGGCGCGTCATTAACAGCCGTGACGTTCACCGTATAGGTCGCCGTGTTCGAGTCCAGCGAGCCGTCGTTCGCCTTGAAAGTGAACGAATCGTTCCCGTTGAAGTTCGCGTCGGGCGTGTAGGCGAAGGTGCCGTTCGGGTTCACCGTCACCGAGCCATTCGCCGGATCCGAGACTTTGCTGTAAGTCAAGCTCGCGCTGTCCACATCGCTACACGTGACCGAGCTGTTCAGCGGCGTGTCCTCAGGCGTCGTACCGCCTTGATCTGAGCAGAGCGCCGCGTCGTTCACCGGATTGATCGTCAAAGAGACCGTCGCGGTCGAGCTCTGCAGGCTGCCGTCACTTGCCTTGTAGGTGAACGAATCGGTGCCGTTGTAATTCGCCGCCGGCGTGTAGCTGAACGAGCCGTCCGCGTTCAGCGCGAACGAACTCGCATGCGCCGGCCCCGACACCAACACCGCCGACAAGGACGGACCATCGACATCGGTGTCGTTTCCGAGCACGCCCGGCGCCGCAACGCTCAGCGTCGTGTCCTCGTTCGTCGAGTAGGAGTCGTTCGCGGCCACCGGCGCGTCGTTGACGGCCGTGACGTTGATCGTGTACGTGGCCGTGTTCGAGTTGAGAGAACCGTCGTTTGCCTTGAAGGTGAACGACTCGTTGCCGTTGAAGTTCGCATTAGGCGTGTACGTGAACGTGCCGTCCGCGTTCACCGTCACCGAACCATTCGCCGGATCCGAGACCTTGCTGTAAGTCAAGCTCGCGCTGTCCACATCGCTACACGTGACCGAGCTGTTCAGCGGCGTGTCCTCCGGCGTCGAACCACTCTGATCCGAACACAACGGCGCGTCGTTCACTGGGTTCACCGTGATCGAAACCGTTGCGGCGCTAGCGGAGTTCACAGTCCCGTCGTTCGCGAAGTACGTGAACGAGTCCGGCCCGTTGTAGTTCGCGTTCGGCGTGTAGCTGAACGAGCCGTCGGCGTTCAGCGTCAGCGAGCCATGGCTGGGGCCGCTGGCTGGCCTCGGCGTGCCGACGCTCAGCGTGCTTCCCTCGATATCGGTGTCGTTCGACAGGACCCCGGCCGCCGCCACTGTCAACGGCGTGTCCTCGTTCGTCGAGTAGGAGTCGGCGTTGGCCACCGGCGCGTCGTTGACCGCGTTGACGGTGATGGTGACCGTCGCGACGTTCGAGTCGAGGCTGCCGTCGTTCGCCTTGTACGTGAAGGTGTCGCTTCCGCTGTAGTTCGCGGCAGGCGTATAGCTGAACGAGCCGTTCGGGTTGAGCGTGAAGCTGCTGGAGTGAGTCGGGCCGGAAACGAGAGCGGCCGTCAACGGGTTGCTCTCAGCGTCCGTGTCGTTGCCGAGCACGCCCGGAGCCGCGACGCTGAGCGGCGTGTCCTCGTTCGTCGAGTACGAGTCGTTGACCGCGGTCGCCGCGGTGTTCGTGACCTTCCCAAGGAACCTGTTGTTCGAGCTGTATGGCCCAGTGACGTTCGTGAAGGCGACCTTGAGTCGGTTGATCGCGTCCTTTGTGGCCGTTGAACCATCCGTCCCGGAGGCGACGGCTTCGGGAATCGCCTGGGTAGTCGTGTACCCGGACGGACTCGTGACCACGATCCAGTACGTCTTGTTCGCGAGCAGGCCGGATGTAAACGCCCAGTCGCCGCTGGCAGACGTGGTGATGGCAGAACCCACCTGCGTGTCCGTGTTCGTGTCGAACGTTCCAAGGACAGCGTTATCCAGGTACAGCGTCAGAGTCGCACCTGCAAGCCCCGTCCCGTCACCCTGATCGATTCCGTCGCCGTTCGGGTCTGTGAGGACCGTGCCGGAGATCGCAGGCGCGACGATGCTCGACGACTTGGTCGCCGTGTTATTCCCAGGCGTCGCGTCGTTCTCGGCGCTGAGGATCTGCGCTGTATTGCTGACGCTGCCCGTTGTCGGGTCGACCGTCACCTGGAAGGTCTGCGTCGCGAGCGCCGAGCCAGCGGGAATCGTCCCAAGATTCCAGGTAAGCGTCTTGCTTACCGAGTCGTAGGTGCATGACCCTGTGCAGCTGTTGGCGACGTACGTGGCGTTGGACGGAAGCGTGTCCGTCAACTGCACACCCGTCGCGCTGTTCGAGCCAGTGGCGACGTTCTGGTACTGCAGCGTGTAGGTGAAGGTTTGACCCGGGCTGACCGACGAAAGCGCCGACTTCGTGAGCGTCAGGTCAGGTGTCCCCGGCGCGGCCGCCGGCTTGATGAACTGGAGGGTCGACGCGCCTTTCACCTGCAGGGACGCGCCGCCGAACGCATGCGCGCCGGCGCGCGGCCGCGTGTTGAACGTGACGAAGCCCTCGTTGTTATCGGTCATGTCCACCGTGAACGTGTAGTTCCAGGTGTCCCCGCCGTTTGACGTCGAGAACACGATGCCGCCGGGGATCCCCCCGATGACCGTGACGTTGCTCGACGCCGCGAAGTTCGTCAGGCTCTCGAGGCCCGCAGTGCCGTTCGCGGCATGATCGATGCTGATCGTGAATGTGCCTGGGTTGTCATTTTGCTGACCCGAGGGCAAGTCAAGCCGCAGAGGTGCGGTCTGGAGCTCTGCCCATCCAGTTAGCTGATTCCCCTGCCACGGGCAGGGAGACGGCGTCGTACAGGCGGGATTTGACTGGCCCTGCAGATTGCCGCTCACGTTGTTGGCGACGACGTAGGGGCCGACATACGGACCCCCCGAGCCAACCGGAGCCGCCCCCGCTGGCTCGATCGAGTCGCTCGACGTGTCCAGCGCGGCCCGGCCGAGGTTCAGTCGGCCGTTGCCGGTTTGCGTCGCCGTTCCAGCGGCGTCCGCGTTCTTCGCCAGGCGAGAGACGATGACGCCGTTCGATGCGCCCACTGAGGTCGCGCGCAGCAGAGCCGCCGCGCCGGCGACCATCGCCGCCGAGGCCGACGTGCCCGTGACGCTCGCATAGCCGCCGCCTGCCATCGTCGTAAAGATGTCCGTGCCCGGCGCCGCGAGGAACGTGTCGTCGCCGTAGTTGCTCGACCCGTTCAGGTTGTCGTACGTGTCCGTGTTTGAGACGCCGATCACTCCGCGGTCACCCGCGGGGAACTGCGCCACCGACGAGGCGTCGTTGCCCGTCGCCGCAACGACGACGACGTTGTTCGCCCACGCGTAGTCGATCGCGTCCTGCAGCGACTGCGAGAAACCGGGGTTCGAGAACGACATCAGGATGACATCCGCGTTGTGCGCGACCGCCCAGACGACGCCTTCGATGACGTCGCTGTCCTGGCCCGTGCCGTCCGCGCCGAGCACCGTCACCGGCATCACCTTCACGCCGGCATAGCCGACGCCGGCGATGCCGAGCGAGTTGTCCGTCGCCGCGGCGACGATGCCGGCCATCTCCGTGCCGTGACCGTTCGGGTCCGTCGTGCCCGCAGAGCCGTCGAGGATCGACGTGCCCGTAACGAGCTGTCGTTGCAAATCTTCGTGCGTCGCGTCGACGCCTGTGTCGAGCACTGCGACGGTCGCCGCACCGGAGACGGCGACATTATCGTGAAGCGTGTCCCAGCCGATGCGCGGCAGCGACCACTGCTGACCGTAGTCCGGGTCGTTCGCGGTCGCGCTCACCTCGCGCGTCTTGTCACTGTCGACGCGCGCAACGATGTCGTTCGCGCGCAGCGCGTCGACGGCGGTCTGTGCAGAGTCGATGGGAACGCTGATCGAGTGAAGGCTTAGCGGCGCGATCCGGGAGAGGTCGGTCGCACCGACAGCTGCGATTGCATCCTCCTGCTTCTTCTCTGTGGCGGTCGACGTGAACTTGACGAGGTAGTACGCGAGGGAGGGATCCTGTGAGTTGGTCGAGTCGGAGGAGGTCGTCGTGGTGGTGGGGAAGAAGGACGGAGACGTAGTTGTCCCTTCGTCGGTGGACGAGGCGTCCGTTGTCGTCGCGCTGCCGTCAGTCGACGTCGCGTCGGACGACGTTGCCGTCGCTTCTGTCGTGGTCGTACTCGGTTCCGCCGCGACGAACGAGCCGAACGCGACCGAGCTGAACAAACCGACAAACACGAATACCGCGACGGCCGCAGCGCGCCGCGTCTTCTTCTCAAACGAATGCCCGTTCTTCACGATGATCCTCTCCTTGAACATGAGTGCGCGCCGACGCACACCACCGCGCGTCGGCGCACCAGCAGTTGCTCCCATTCCCTTCTTGCAAGAAACCTCAGTTTCTAGTACTCCTGACCGCCGAAACACCACAAAACTTGTCAGCCAGGAGAAGCGTAACCTCGTTGCTCCCGAATGGAAAATGGGCAATTTCCCGTACTCCCCTTGCCCATCCGTCCTGCCCCGACTGACCCTGCAGACAAGACGCTAGGCCCCGAGCATCGGCTCTACAGCTAGCCGAGCGGCTAGGCTCGCCCATCCTTGGGGTGTTTTCGGGCGTTTCGAGCCGTCTGGGCGCCGGAGGCGACGGCCCGGAAGGTGTCCCTATTATTAGCGAGCGAGCCTCAGACCGCCGAGCGGTGGGGTGTTTGCGCTCGCCGGGTCGGGTCTGAGCCTCGCTCGGGTTGAAGAGCCGCTGGCGAATGTGGTTGGTGGCCACGTAGCCTCGGCGGCAGTCTGAAAGGCCGTCTGAGGAGGCATGCCGTCCACCGTTCGCAGCCTACTGCGGGACCGGGTGACGCTTCAGGTGCGCTCGGTTGATCGTCTTTTTCTGCAGGCGTATGTGCCCAAGCTGATGAGTGAGGGGCTGTTGATCCGTTTTCTGCTCGATCGTGGTTTCGCGATTCCTTCGCCGGCGCTGTTGGGCAAGATCGGCGCCGGCTATGTGCGCGCGATCGAGCGGTTCGCGAGCCGCAACGAGGTCCCGGTCGTTCGTTTCCAGCGGCGCGAGTCGAAGGAGGAGGTCGCGCGGCCCTATTTCGAGCGGGCCGAGCGGGAGGGCCGCTTCGGCGTGGTGATGATCGGCGTCGCGCAGGAGCGAGCCCGCGTCTGGGCCGGCTGGCGGCAGGGCGGCTCGGACGCGCACCCGCACTTCGCCTTCGGCTGGCAGTCGCGGCTGCCCAACGAGCCTGCGCGTTTTTCTGTGTATCGGTGGGTGGTTAGGTGTTGTCGGGGATGCGGTCTCCAAAGCGGATGCGTAGGACTGCCATCGCGTGCGTCCAGTTGTGCCCCGCTCCCCGGTCCCGCGTTGACAGGTAGCTGACTTGGAGCGCCGGGCAGTCCCGGAGGCGCGTAGCGCCGGAGGGACTGTCCGGCGGCCGGCTCGGCATGGGCCGCTCGACCGACAAGGAGACGAGGTTGAG
>WNFU01014559.1_pt1 | contig 12494 bp, 15 predicted proteins | sample 5400121 | NCBI WGS metagenome assembly WNFU01 (sample SAMN13153360, study PRJNA577476) | soil metagenome | isolation source: 100 cm soil or saprolite under grassland replicate 1 | place: USA:California | collected 2016-06-15 | reverse complement strand
GGTTCCATGTCGCCTGCGTCCACTCGATTCCGCTGTTGTCACTCATCAGCGCATCCTATGCCGGACAGCTCGACCGAGACGAACCATGCGCGTCACCCGCGCGTTCCGCCGCCATGCGTAGAATCGAACACGCGTTCGCTTTCGTCAAGGTACCTTCCCCGTCCGAGTCGTCTAATCGACGAGGATGAGAAGCTGATCCGTGCCGCATCATTGATGGGTGTGCGGACATGGCGGCGACCAACTCGTGGTACTGGCTGGTGCCCATCTGGTGGCCTGTGGGTCAGGTCGCGATGGCAGCCAGGTTCGCGAGGACCAGTGCGGCGATGGTAATGCCGAGGTGGATGTGCCGGTCGACTGGTGGGGTCCAGGTCTGGGCGGTGGCGGCCCAGGCGGTGAGCTTGAGGGTGTCGGGGACCAGGCGGACGAGCAGGCCGAGGGCGAGCACGATTGGCGTGGCCCAGCCGTGGCTGGCGCTGGTGGCCAGGGTCCAGGTGGTGAGCACGAGCAGGACGGCTTGGCCGCCGAGCAGGACCGCGACTAGGCTGGCCCACTGCCAGCCGGGGATCGGCGAGTCCGACTGTTGCGCGCTGGGGTCGGCGGTGGGGTGCGGGCCGGCGGGTTCCGGTCCGGTGGGCTGGTCGGGCGGGTCAGGCGTAGGCATGGGGAAGGCTCCTTCGGGTGAGCGCCGGGCGGAGAAGCCGCGTGGTGGTGGCTTCCCCGCCGCTGGCACGGGTTTGGCGCGCGGGGCTACAGGAGCGCGTAGACGAGCAGGAACAGGTCCAGGGCGGTGATCACACAGGCCACGAGTTGCGCTACCCACCAGGCGGGCAGGGCCTCGCCGGTGTCGGTGCGCAGCCACCGGTACATCCGGCGCGTGTCCGGGCCGAGCCACACGAGCGTGGCCACGGCCAGGACCATGACCAGCGCCTGTAGGTGCAGGAGGGCTTCGACCAGCAGCCAGGCGGCGCTTGCCAAGGTGACCAGGTAGCAGCAGAAGATGGCCAGGCCGTGGACGCGGCGCAGCCGGCTGGTAGGGCGTTGCCGGCTCGGCTTGGCGTCGGAGGCGCCCGGCTCGTCGTCGAGGGCGTCGGCGAAGCTGATGGGCGGGCCAAGGTCGGCGGTGTCGTCGTCGGGGTCGTGCTGGTGGAAGGTTGCGCTCACGGTCGCGTACTCCTTGTGCTCGATCGGGCATGGTGGGGCGGGATCGCAGGCGGGACGTGGTCGAGGGTTGGTGGGCCGCGACAGGGCAGGCCGACTGGGCTGGTGAGCGCGATTGCTGGACTGTCAGCATGGCCTGCTTTCCCTCCAGCGGCGGTCAGGGCTGATGCGACGGTGTCGGCCTGGCGGTCGAGGCCATAGAGGGTGAAGACGCGCCGCAGCGTGGCCACCAGCACGCCCGCCCGATCTGCTGCCGCGTGCAGACCTGCGCGCTGGGCGTGCTGGAATGCCCGGTGGGCAAGCAGCCGCCCGTTGGGGTTACCCGGCGTCGGCAGGCCACCGCGGGCGCGGCGGCGCTCGTCGCGGGTCTCGCCACCCCAGATGCCTTCAAGCGAGGGATCGGAACGGCCGACCAGGCGGCACTCCAGCAGGATCGGGCACAGCGCGCAGATCGCCTTGGCGGCTTGGTGGCGGCTGCGGACTCGGCCGGGCTTGTGGCCCTCGTCGAAGAACAGCTCTGCGGTGGCCTGGTCGCACGCGCCGGAGAACCGCTGCTTCACCAGGAACGCGCCAACCTCGACGCTGGCGGTCGGTGTGTGGCCCGCTCGCGCCTGGCCGCCGGGATGCTCATCCTCATCGGGCTGGTTGGGCTCCGCTGCAGAGGCAGGGCTGTCGGGCGGGTCGACCACGGCGACCACGGCTCCCTGTCGCTGCCGCCCAGCAATGGACGCCGGCAGTGGCGGCACGACCCGGCCCATCGCTGCGACGGCCGGGGCCATCTCCTCAGCGAGGAAGCGCAGGTGCCCCCGCTCGGTGCGGTGGAAGGGGATCTTGCCGGCGGCAGCCCAGTTGGCCAAGGTGCGGGTGGTCACGCCAAGCCACCCGGCGACTGGGCCGGGTCGCAGCAGCACCGCAGGATCAACCGGCGAGTTCGGGCCGGCTGGGGACCGCTTGGTGGCAGGCATAGAGTTCGACCTCGAAGCACACGAAGGGAACGGGCCGGGAAGCCAGCGAGAGGAGCAGCCGCGGGCTCCCCGGCGCTGGCGGCGCTAGCCTTGTCTCTGGGGCTGGGCAGGACTCGCCGGCACCCGTACCGCGGCGGCCAACACAACGCGGGTGTCCTCGCTGGCCGGAGCCGGCGACATGCCGCCGTTGGCGATCGGCGGGGCGAGTGGGTCGTGGCCCATCGGATGGTCCAGATCCACATCAAAGATCGGCCGGGGGCAGTCGGGCGGGTTGGCCAGCGCCAGGAACCGGCGGGTCAGCACGATCACGGCCGCCGCGCCTTTGTGGAGCATGGCCTGGTGCTTGGCGAGCCACGTCTGGCGGTTGGTGTCGGCGGCGTGGATAGCGTCCAGCAGCGCCTGCTGGTGGCGGATCTCGGCCTGGACCTGCGCAAGCTGGCGGTCGAGCTCGGCAAGCTCGGCGTTGAGCTGACGGACACGCCGGAGGCTGATCAGCCCGCGCACGCCACGAAGCTGCGCAAGCTGCCGGTTGAGCTGCTCTTGGTCGTCAACCAGGACCCCTTGCTGACGGCAGGCGCTCTCCCGGTCGGCCAGCACCTCGGGCGCCAGGCGCACGTAGGACGCCGCGTCGTCGCTGAGCAGCAGGGCCAGTGCTTGCTCGCGGCGCCGGTACAACTCGGTGTCGTCGTGCTCATTGGTCCCGCGGAGCAGGTCGGCCTCCGGGCGCATGCCTCGAAGCTCCTGGTCGGCGCTGTGGCGAAACTCGTAGACGACCTGCCAGCGGGCCGCCTCCCACAACGCGGCCTTGCTGACCTGGCGGCCCTCGCTGGCGAGCTGCCGCCCGAGGGTCAGGCAGGCGTGGTCGACCTGGGCCTTGTGGGCGTCCAGGGCGCGGCGGCGGAGTTCCTCGCAGGCGGCGACGAAGTCGAACAGGTCGTTGGTGGGCCGGTCGGTCACCACGGTGCTTGGGGGATAGGCTTGCTGCTGGTCGACGATGGTTGCTTGCGTACTCATCGTTGGCCTCCAGTACCAGGCTGCTGGTGCTGGCCGGGTGCGGAGCGGGACGACGTGCTTTCCTAGGGCTGCGTCCCGCTCCTGCCCGGCGGACACCGTTTCGGGGGATCTCGTTTTCGGGGGATCTCGTTCGTCCGAGGTCGGGTTTTGGGGCTGGCCGTTGGGTTGCTGCTTCCCCTGCGCCGGGCCACGTCCGCCCGGCCGGGCACGCCCTACGGCCAGCCCCCTGGCCGCGCGTCGACCGCGCTCGGCGACCGCCTCACCCCCTCCCGCTGCTGGCCGTCCAGGTCGAGGGCGGCCTGGGTCGTCTTATCCCGCGCCTCGTTCCCCTCCAGACGTCGCCGCCCGGCCGGGCACGGATTGGGACGGACCTCGAGCACCTCAACCGGACCGAACGCCGCCTCCAGGCGGAGCAGCGCCAGCGCGAGGTCTTGGTCGCGGCGGCCGTTGCCATTGCGGCGGGTCATGACCGCGCATCCCGTACAGGCGCCTCTCGGGCGGGACACCAGCGGTGGTCCTGGACGAGGCGGGGAGGGGTCACCCCTACCACTGCTCCAGGTCGCCGCGGTGCCGCTGGGGCGGCAGCAGCCACCCTGGCGGCGAGGCGCAGTCCGAGAACTCCCACGGCTCATCCGACTGGTCGTCGGGCTCGCTGAGCTGCCGGGTCAGCCGCGTGACCCCTCGGACCTGCACCAGCACCAGCCTGGCCAGCCCCAGCAGTATGGCGGTGCCGGCCAGGCTCAGCATCCCGACTACGAATCCGGTTAGCAGCGTATGCATCGGTCCTCCTTTGCAAGCGGTGCTGCGGGGCCGGAGGGGAGCACGACCCTCTTGCTCCCCTCCGGACGGTGTGGGGTCTTGCGCTTCCCCTTCCCCGGTCCGGCTGCGAGCCGGGTACTTCGCAAGGCCCCGCGTCGGTGTGAGTGGTGGTGGGAGGTTCCGAGGTGGTGGTGGCAGCCCGTCTTGTCCGGTCGCTCTCCCTCCCGGCGGGCACGGACCCCACGCGCGGTGTGGTGGTGAGGGGAGTTCTCTGGCCCCATGCAGACCGTCGTTTCGGGGCGTGGAGGTGGCGGTCAACCACCTCCCTTCCGGCGACGACGCCGGCCCCGGCCGATGACCACACCGCCAGCGGCGCTGTCAGCGGCGCGGCCGGGCCGGGTCCTGTTGAGCAGGCCAGCCTGGACCAGCTCGGCGACCGCCTGCTCGACCATCGGCATCGGGTCGGCGCTTGCAGCGAACAGCTCACCGGTGCCAATGACCGCACCGGCCGGACGCGACAGCACCAGCGCCAGCACACCCTTGGCCGCAAACGACAGGCCCGGATCAGAAAGCACCGCGCGCAACTCGGCGGAGCTGACTTGACGGCCCGGCACGATCAGGCGCGACATGGCCTCGTTCGCCTCCGCATCGGTTGGTGTCTGCCGGCGGTGGGTCATCGGCCAAACACCATCCATCCGAGGCCCACGCCCACCGCCGTCTGCACTAGCGCCACCAGCACATAGCGGCCGGGGCGGATGGGCGGCAGCATCGAGGCGGCTTGCCCGGCCCAGCGCCACAACGCCCAGCCCTCCAGTGCGTACACGCCAAGCAGCACCAGGGCGGCAAGGTGGGCGATGCCCGAGCCGTGCCAGATGGCCGACATGACCGCGGTCGCGCACGCCACGATCAGCACGGCGTAGCCGACCACGAGCACCACCAGCCAGCACCGCCAGGCGGTCAGGATCGGGGAAGGCGGGTCGGCGGCGCGCATCAGGCGACCCCTGGGAGGATGGCGGGGGGCGCCGGCCCGACTTCCACCAGACGGTCTGCCGGCGCCCCCTCCGTCTTGTGCGCGTGGCCCCGGTGGTCACGCCATGCAGCCTCGGCCGCCGCCCGCACCGCGTGGAAGCTCGCCCGGTCCGGCCCGGTCTCCAGCGGCTCGGTGCGCCACAGGCAGGTCCGGCACCACACCGACCAGCAGCCAGCGTTCAGCACGCCGTACGGCCCGGTCACGTCGGCTCACCGGTTCTTTGGCTCGGCTCCAGCACCGGCATCCGGATCTCAACGTCGGCCAATCGACGGCGCGCATCCGCCAGCCGCTTCTCGCGGAGGTTGGGGTCTTCGGCTCCCAGAAGACCGGCCACGCAGCGAAGGGCGCTCGCATCGGCGATCACGGCTGTCAAGCCCTGGGCGGCAAGTTCGGCCTCGATACGCATCGCCAGCTCGGCATCACTGCTGTCTGCCCCGTGCTTCCGCAACCCACCTGCCACGCGCAACCTCCCTGACGAATGGGGAGGCGTCGGTCAGGCTTGACGGGCTGGGGCGCCTTCCCCTCGGCGCCTTTCGCATCTACGCGGGCACGGCGCCTTGTCGATAAGGGATCGAAGCAGGTGAACAGCTCGAATGGGCGGGCACTGGACTTGACACTTGCTTGGCACTTTTGGTGCTTCGTCCGGCAAGCGTCGTAAGATCCACTGGAGCCCAGGCTTGTTGGGAGAACCGATGACGGCTGGATTTCAGGGCTACAAGACCCAACTCCAACGCGAGCGGAAGCGCCGAGGGTGGAGGCAGCAATACGTCATCGACGCCCTGAAGCAGCTCGCCCATGACTACGGCTACGGCAGCACACTCGACGGTTTCGATGTGACCGCCCTCAGCCGGTACGAGAACGGACGACTCGGCCGCCCGCGCGACCCACTACCTGAGCTGTTCGCCAAGCTCTATAGCAGGCGCGTGGAGGAACTGTTCCCCGGACGCCAACTCCTGGAGGACAGCGCTCTCCAAGTTGACAATCAGACAATCGGCGCGCTCTCGCTGGAAGTTGCCACGGAGGTCTTCAGCCGAATCTGGGCTAACCTTGAGGCATTGGCGAGCCTCCGGAACACGGACTCTGACATGCTCCGACGACAGTTCCTCCAATTCGTAGTCAGCGCCGGCGGAGTCGCCGCCAGCGCTGCCTTGCAGCCCTTCGACGGCGCCCCGCTCAGCAGCTCTCCGCTTCTCCAGCTCGCAGACCGTGATGTGACGCCGCAGGCCGTGACTCTCGTGAGCGGCCAGTACAGGCGTCTCGAGGCCACGACTCCGGCCGGAGAGCTGCTCGGTCCCGTACGGGCACACCTGAGCTTCATCTCGCGCCTGCTCGATGCCGAGGCGCACTCGGGGAACGCGCTGCTGGCTGCCTCAGCGAGCGAAGCGGCCGGATTCGCGGCATGGCTCGCGTTCGACCAGGGCGAGCACGATGGAACCCGCCAGCACTACCAATCCGCCGTTGGTTACGCCGAACGGGCAGGCAGCACCGTGCTCCAGGCGTACATGCTCGGCAGCATGAGTCTCTGGTCCGCAGCGCTCGACAACGGCCGCGAGGCAGTCGATCTTGCGGTGAAGGCGCGCCGCCTCATCCCTCATCATGCGCCGCCTTGCCCGCAGGCATGGGCTGCGACGGTGGAGGCCACTGCGTATGCGAGCATGCGTGACTCGAAGGCATCGCTTGCCGCGCTCGGGCGGGCAGAGGAGGCGATCGAGCACGGCCAACCCGACGCCGAGCCGTTGTGGCCGTGGGTCTACCCATTCGACGAGGCCAGGATCGCCGCGTATCGCGGAGCATGCGCCGTCAGGCTGCGACTTCCCAAGGCTGGGCTCCCAGCGCTCGACAAGGCCCTGAGCGCACACGGCGTCGCACCTACCAAGCAGCGGGCACTTGCCCTTTGCGATCAAGCAGCCGCGTACACCCTGCTTGGGGAGCTTGACGAGGCATGCCGCGTGGCCGATGAGGCACACAGCATCGGGATACAGACGCGCTCGAAGAAGATCGTGCACCGGGTGCGGACAGTGCGCGCGCAGCCTGCGATGCAGAGGCGTGCCCGGGCAGTGAAGGATCTCGATGGTCGTCTCCGGGAAGCCGGCTCGCCATCGTCCCGGCAGGTCTAGATGCAGCAGCTTGCAGAGGTTCGCGGCCCCGCCCAGAGGATCGGCATCGTCGGCCACCAAGGTTTGCCGCCCGCCACGCGAAAGCTGGTGGGCGCTGCCCTGCATGATGTGCTCCTCCGATGTGGGAGCGACATCGTCGGGATGACCTGCCTTGCGGACGGCGCCGATCAACTCTTCGCCAGTGCCGTCCTGGCCCTGGGTCACCAACTTGAGGTCATCGTCCCTGCTGAGCGCTACCGGGATGGCCTCAGCCCAGAGTCACAATCTGAGTACGATCAGCTCCTCGCCCGCGCCCGTCACATCGAATCGCTTCCGTTCGTCGAGTCCACGGAGGAAGCCCACATGGCGGCCGGTAAGGTGGTCGTCGACCGTTCTGACTTGCTCTTGGCTGTGTGGGATGGCGCGCCAGCGCGTGGATACGGCGGGACGGCTGATGTAGTCGCCTACGCTAGAGAGCAGGGCGTACCAGTCGAAGTGATCTGGCCGAAAGGTGCTTCTCGAGACTAACCTCGATTTTTCACGAAGGGTTTGAGCCTTTGTGAAGTGCTGGCCGGATCGGCGCGGTCGGCAGCGGTCGGGAGGCTTGACGGTGCCCGTTGTCCTGACCGGCTCGCCGGGCTCTGCGGGATCGGGTGGCCAGATCGGCGGGCAGCACGGCGCCGATGGGACGCGCCCAGGCCCACCGGCACGGCGGCGGGCAGGCGGCTGCTCGCCCGACACGCAGGCGCGGTGAGGTCAGTCAGGTGGCGGGCTGGGCGGCGGTCAGCCGGGGACTGGCAGCCGCCCAAACGCGGCGACCAGCTCCTCCGCCCAGGGCCAGTCACGGTCGAAGCGCAAGAGGCCGGCGGCGTGCCACAGCCGGAACCTGAGGGTCTTGGGCTCGGCGACCTTGAGGTCACCGTCCAACAGCAGCGCCTGCGCCCAGCACACCAGCGTCTGCGCGATACAGACCAGGGTGAGCCAGGCGTCGTTGGCGTCAAAGTCGCTGAAGGGGAGGTTGCGCAGCCCGGTGGCCTTGCCGCAGCGGATGCGGTCCTCCACCCGGGCGTGGGGCCGGTGGCGGGCCTCCAGCCGGGCGATGTCGGGGTCGTGCTGGTTGGTGATCAACACCTGGAAGCGGTGCCCGTCGGGGTCGGTGAAGGTCATCTTGTGCACCGCGCCGGGGTGGGGCCGCTCGCGGCGGCAGATCGCCCGGGTCCCCGCCGGCCAGCCCGACAGGTCCAACCAGGAAAGCTCGCAGACCCCCGCGCCAGCACGGGGGCGGCCGTGGGCGTCGGTGGCTGGCTGCCAGGCGTCTGGGGGCGCGGCCAGGATGGCGGCCTTGACGTCGGCGTCGATCGGCAACCCGATCGAAAACAGGAGCTTGCGGCGGACAATGTCATTGACGAAGGCGTGGGTGGCGCCGGCGGTGTCGGCGCGGACCAGGATCGGCCCGGACCGGACCGGCTTGGGCAGCGCCAGCAACGCCATCGCCAGCACATCAAGATGGTCCTGGGCGGTGTTGGAGCCGGCGTTGCCCGGCCGCAAGATCCCGCTCAAGGCCTCCCCAGTGCCGTCCCCGCGGTCCAGCCAGCACACCAGCGGGTGAAAGCCGAAGCCATGCTTGTAGGTCGGCCCAGCGCCCTGCTTGTCCGAATGGGCGTCCAGCAGGGTCGCGTCAAGGTCCAGACGCAGCGGCCCCGCCGGGGCCGCACCCGCCGCCCACGCCCGCGCCCGGACCCGCGCCATCCCCGACCACAACCCCGCCACCCCCCTGGGATCGGCAGCGACCTGCCCCACGACCCGCCACGCGGTCGGCGTCGAGCAGACCCGCCCAAACAGCCCCGCCTGCTCGCGCAGGCCCGCCAGATCACGCACACAATCGCCCCCATCGGCGAGCATGACGACCAGGTCACGCAGCACCGCGCCACGGTCATACGCCAGGCCACCGCCGGGGCGGACAAGGCCAAGGTTGGCGCGGCGGCCAAGCTCACCGGTCAGGCCCAGCCGGTCGGCCAGCTCGGCCAGCAGCACCACCCCGGCGTGGCTGCAAAGGCCATGGGCGTCAGCGGTGACTTCGAATCGGGGACGGGTGTTGGTAGCCTGCACCGGCAGGGTGACCCTCCTTGCTGGGGGATGAGACCGTGAAGCAGTCGCATTCTCCCTGGTCGGGAGGGTCCCCTGCTACCTGACACCAGGCCGCTCAGCACCCACGCGAAATATCGAGGCTAACGCTCTATTGCTCGAGAACGTCCCTCAGAAAGATTCAGAGATATCTGAAGTAGTATCATGATGGCGCCGAATACCCGGCGGCCGCTCATCGACTCTAGTCCTGACCAATTCCCACCGGTGGCTGCTCTGTGCCTTGCTCGGTTGTGCGAATGGCGCGCTGTGAGGCCTTGAGACTTGGAGGCTGGGCCACATCGTTCTGCGCGAGGTGTAGGTCTCGCTGAGATGTTGCAAGCTTCGGAGGCTGTGCGACCGTTTGATACCTCTCGATGTCTCGACGCGTCGCTTTTAGCTTCGGTGGCTGCTCTGTGCCTTGCTCGGTTGTGCGAATGGCGCGCTGTGAGGCCTTGAGGCTCCCCGGATCTTCCAACCAATGCGGACGATGCTCGGAGGCAGAGGAGAATACGTCCACGGCTCGCCGCGAGACAACAAGACGGCCTGCCACAACCACATAGGGCTTTGCCGCCTCCCAAGCGACGGCGATGTTCCGCTTCTCCAATGCGGATGTGATGCGACGTGCATCCCACCGCCACAGCTCCGGATACCTAGCTGGCAATGGACAGGGCAACGGCGGACCATCAGGCCGTAGGGACCGCAATTGTGCAGCCTGACCGCCATCCAGTGATCGAAGCTTGGGCCCCATTCTATCCAGGTCAAGCATAGGAGTTGTCTTCTGGACAGCAAGGTTCTTCTTACGTAACTCAACGGCATTGCGGCTAGACCACGTTTAGGTGAATCCTAACCCCGCTTCGCCTGAACGCCGCTCAAATCCTGGAAGATCCGGCCGGCTTCTGCCGGAAATACGTTACGCGGAATCCCGGAACGTTCTCCCCGCCATTATTTGCGGCGGAAGCGGGAGACCGTGACACTTCTTGTATTTCTTGCCGCTACGACATGGGCACGGTTGATTCCGACCCACTTTCCTAACGGCCATTGGTGGCGCCTTTGTCGGATCAGTAGCAATAGCGATTCCCTTAAAGGCGTGGTCGTCGTCTGTTCCCATTCTTACAATCTGATTGGGGAACTCCACTTCCCATCGGTCGTGATCTGAATAGTAATCCATGATGAAGTTTTTTGAGAAATCGCTGGGCACGACAATTGATCCACATTGCCGGCCCACCGGCCCCGGTTGTCGTTCACTGGCTCCAACGCGATTGAGCGCTTCTAACGCCTTACCTCGGATAGCTTCCATCGGCTTGTGCTGTTTTAAGAGTCGCTCGATCACCCCAGCGTCTCGCAGGGATGCGGGGTTTTCGAGTAGGCGGGTAGCCCCAAATGTTCGCATGTACATGAACGGCTCTGGCTGGGGGTTTGGCCTTTCTTCGATAATATACCAACCCTCAAACTCAGGTTTGGCTACCGGACTACGATCATTCCACTCTTTACCCTGGAAGTTGCTTACCCATGACAGGATGGGAAGCGAGGAGCCGTCTTCCATGTAGAGATATCCTGCAAACACAATCGTAAGCTTATTTCTACCCGGCAACTTGCCTATATCCCGCGTGGCTATATGGCGAAATCGCTCAATCGTTTCCTGAAGTCCAGGATTTGGATCGGCGGCCTCCCACAAGGCGTCAAGTAGCCAATCCGCAGTGCTAAATCCGTCTGGAGTAGTGGCCAAGCCCGTAAAGGCCACCGCCGCGCGACCCGTATCAGAGACAAGCGAAGTGAGTTTGTTGTATTCCTCGTTTGTCGTTCTTGCTGGCCGCTCATCGGTAGTCAGGCGCCGATCAGCAAGAACAACCGTTTGCTGGTTATTTGCTAGAGTTAATATCAAGGTCATCGAATGTCATTCTTTCTAGTGAGCAGAGCGACCTCTCCAGTCTACACTCATCGTTCAATTGGATTTCTCCAGCGCCATCCCATGACAGACCTGCGCATCCTCCATCTCGGCCACCCCTCGCCACGCAAAACCGCAGGTCAGCGCCCTAGTAGGGCGCCGAGCCCCAGTAGGGTGGGTGACCCGAACCTTTCGATCCGGTCATGCCCTGTCACCAACACCCGGCGGCTGGGATGGCAACTGACAGGAAGTCTTTATGTAGTCGAGGGCATCGGTCATCAGGTGAGTCGAGAGCCGGATCTAGAAGAAAACTATGTTAGCGTACTAAAGGTGGTTAGAGTGATACGTAAGGTTGCTGTAGTTTGACGTCTCGCGCCGCAGAACGCGATGAGGGTCGGATCGCCCACTGGCCGCCCAGGACTGGACGTGGATCGACCATGACCTGACCGGTAACAGCTACCTCAACCCCGACCAGGGAGTCGGACCCCTCGACGTAGCGGCGGACTCTTGGCACGGTGGAGGGAGCGTCCCGAGGGAAGGAGCGGTTCCATGACCCCACCGTTGTTCACCGGCCTCGGCGTCGCGCTGGTCACGCTGTTCGACGAGGGCGGCGAGATCGACGCCAAAGCCACCGCCGACCATGCCGCCACGCTGATCGACCTCGGCCTCCAGGCGGTGGTTGTTGCCGGCTCCACCGGGGAGGCAGCCACCCTGACCGAAGCCGAGCGGACCGCGCTGCTCACTGAGGTTCGCCAGGCGGTGCCTTCCGGGACTCCGGTGCTGGCCGGTACCGGCGCCCCATCGCGGCGGCAGGCAGTTGCTCTGACGCGGGCCGCAGTCGACCACGGCGCCGATGGGCTGCTGGTCTTGTCGCCGCCCGGCGCTGGCGATCTTCGCGGCTACTACGAAGCGGTTGCGGCCGCCGCTGGAGAGACGCCTGTGCTGGCCTACCACTTCCCCCAGACCTCGCCACCCGGCATCCCGGTCGAGCTACTGCCCGAGTTGCCCGTGCAAGGCGTCAAGGACTCCTCCGGCGACCCCGACCGGCTGCTGGCCGAGCTGACGGGCTACTCTGGCTGGCTCTATACGGGCTCTTCCGCGATGCTGGCGCTCGCCGGCCCGCTCGGTTGTCGCGGCGCTATCCTCGCGCTGGCGAACGCGGAACCCGAGAGGTGCGTCGCGGCCTTCGCCGGCGACACCGATGCTCAGCTCGCGCTCGCCGAGGCGCACATGGCTGCGCACGAGGACTTCCCGCGGGGCCTGAAGGCGCTTGTGGCCGACCGATTCGGCACCTCACGCGTCGTCCGGCTTGGCTGAAACCAGGCGGACACACGAGCGTTCATGCTGGTCAGGAGCTTGAGTAAACGAACCCTTGCGAGCGCCAGGATGGCGCCGGCGCAGCCGAGGGGGCCGGCGAGCGCCAGCATGGGCGCGGCACCGACGTAGAGCCAGCCCTGGAAGGT
>WNFU01008199.1_pt1 | contig 12495 bp, 14 predicted proteins | sample 5400121 | NCBI WGS metagenome assembly WNFU01 (sample SAMN13153360, study PRJNA577476) | soil metagenome | isolation source: 100 cm soil or saprolite under grassland replicate 1 | place: USA:California | collected 2016-06-15 | reverse complement strand
AATAGGGGAAGGGGAATATTCTTTATTTATAAAAACGTTAATTCATTCCCAAATTGAAATTACTTCTCCCCCAATCGTGATCTTCGATTGCGGGAAGGGGTCGAATGCATAAATGCGCCACGCCCAAAATCATTCGACAGGCTTTTGGTTTGATCCCTTACTTCTGTCCGAACAACGCCAGCAGGACGGGCAAGCCCACACAGACGAACACTGTGCAAAGGAAGAGCAGGGCGATCCCAGCCATAATGCCCACGATCACCCACAGTCCGCGGCTGCCCTGCTCCACCGCCGACCGAGTGGGCGCCACCTGCGTGAACGGCAAATCCGGCGCCGCGGATTTGGCACTCGATATCGCAACAGCCCAGGCAGAGAGGTCCTCGGTGAGGAAATACTCCTTGCCGCCGTTGTCAAATTCAACGGACAGCGCCGCATCATAACTCTGGGAGGAATATTGCGTCTGCTTTTGCGAGAGGCTGACCTCCTTCCGTGCGGCGTCCGCAACCCGGCTCAACGGGTAGGAAAGCGTGCTCGCCAGCAGGGCAGAGCGAAAGACGAGGCGTTGATCCGTGAGCCACAAGGTTCCATAGATCACGTTGTATCCCAGCCCTAGTGGGCTGTTCTGCACATGCGCGGCATGTTCATCTGTTTTCAGGATCGTTTCGTTGGCATTCAGTGGCAGCGGAAATGTAGTCATTGTTGCTCCTTTGGATGGGTTGGAGTGTATCACTGGTGAGGTTATGATGCGGGTGCTGTGGCAATATTCAAAAGAAACTCAATGGCTTCGTCCAGTCAATTACAGAGTGCCGCATAATCTACTTAACTTGATATTTGAAGTTCAACCTACAAATCCATAGAAAGAGTTAATTTATTAATGAGACAAGCGGTAAGTCGTCTGCGTCGCAATAGAAGGGAGCGTCCGGGTAGAATTGCAGGGAATATGGAAAAAGAGAAATCACGTGGCTGATATCAAGTATGAAATCGTCAAGAAGATTGGCGTACAGTCTAGCCCCCTCTGTCCTTCGGACCGCTACGCAGTCCCCCAAATGCGGCGAACACGAATTTGGGGGAGGGGAATGTAAAATAGGAATGTATATTTTTATATGAAAGTCTCTGTCGGAATAAACAAAACGTGCGGCCCGTGAATTTCATCTCGTTGTGCCCGATGCTTTCCCCCTACTTAAGTAGGGGTGCGATTCTATGATTACGCTCATCCACTTAATCTAATATAGAGGTTATGGGAGGAACTAGAACGTAACTCAAAATACCCACGATAGCCATCACACGGAAATAACTTACAAGATTGTTAGGAACCTACAACGAACCCGGTGGCTTCTCGAAGCGTCTAGTAGGTAATACTTAATAGGGAGTTCATTAACCTTAATACGCAAACGGGATGCTTGGCATCCCAGAGGCTGTCTTATGGATATAAAATTAACAGTCCCATTTGGGGAGGAGCTTACAAAAGAAGCCGGGTGGATCCAACTGAATCGCTACCTTTACTTTATCGCCCGGTTCCATCTGCAAATCGAACAGAATCAGACTCGTGATTTCGCGGTTGGGGATATCTTAAGGACGTATCGTACGACGCCGCATTCTGAGACCGAGGTGGAAAAGCTCTTTGAGGAGGAAGTCACAACCGTCGATCTCAGGGAAACTACCCGCTCCACAGTTCTTTCAGACGACTTGAGCCAGAAGGTCACCGCGACGCTTGCTGGGGCGGTGAAATCTCCGTTCTATGAAGTTTCGTCCAATATCGGTGCAGCGCTCGAGCGGGTCATTCGCTCCAGCGTGACGGAATCCATCCGTTCCAGCAATACGGTCTCCAGGCGAGAGAGGAAAAGCTTCAGGGTGCGCCAAACGATCAAACCGGGCGCGCCGGAATTACAGTTTGCTGTTGCTGGCTACCGCAAATACAGGCGGGATGTCTATCTGCATTACATCGATTATCTGTTTGTTGAATACAGGAGGACCGCGTTCGGTCTCCGCAGAAGGAAACAGAACCTGCCCCGGCCGGTCGGGACGGCGCATATTAATCTGATCCCGATCCATATCCCTTTGTTCCGATTGTTCTATTGGGAGCTGGAGCCAGAAAGCTCGCTTCTGTATACGGAAACAGAATATCAGAACCTGACGAAAGTGGCACATCCCGACCGCGTCACATTCGACGCCCTGCGGGGGCGTGAACCCATTAGGCTACCTATGCCTGCGCGAGAGGAACTGCCGACCCTGTATACGCTTTCCAATATCGCTTTTCCCCTGCGCTGGATCGACCGCAAGGGTCCGTGGACGAGGGAGGAACTGGAGAACATCGAGATAGAAGAAGCCGTGGGGTCGGCTTGGTGGTATCAGTATGGACCGGGGAGGAAGAAGAGGTAGTCCCGCTCCGCTGCGCCTCGGGGACGCTGCGCAGTCCCCCAAATGCAGACAAGCGCTGAATTTGGGGGAGGACGGGTGGGGGCTGAATACTATTGAACTGTAATTCGATTATCTTCCAAAGGGGATGATAATGGAGAGATCTGAATATGTCGAAGGTAGAAGTTCGTAAGAGGAACTTATGAGCGATCAGTGGTCCTTGTCTACCCTGTGCCCGAATGGCGTATAAAAAACTCTATGGCTGGTGATTACCCTTTACTTGAACAATACTTGCGCAAGCTTCCTACCAGTGAGGAAGAAGTCACACTCACCTTCGAGCGGATCGAGGAGATCTTGAATGATCGATTACCCGCCTCGGCCCATGAGGAGAGTCCATGGTGGGGAAATCAAAAGCAGGGTTTACAAATTGAAACGATCCCCTGGATGGATGCAGGCTGGCTGGTGGAAATTGTCGATCTCAGGGAGAAGTGGGTCCGTTTTGTACGCCAATAGGCGTAGGCAGTAGTCAGTAAGGAGGCAGTAGGCAATAAAATATATCAAAGTAATGCCTCCTGGCAAGGGACATCACCTTGCGTCGATGCGGGGAATGCCAACAAAGATGAAAACATCCAATTCGAAGGTTTATCGTACAATCTATCATACCCACTGACATCAGCCTGAATCCGGGCTCGAGATCGGAAGCCATGGGAGCAAGAAGCTATCAAATGTTGGTGTACTGCCCAGCCCCCTCTGTCCTTCGGATATCTCCGCCAAATGCCGACGAGCACAAAAGCAGCCCCACCCGTCCTACCACTCCGCTACGCTTCGGGTACGCTGTGCAGTCCCCCAAATGTCGAAGAGCACGAAATTTGCCCTTTACAGGATGCTTCGCAAGGGGAGGGGAATATAAAGTAGAAATGGATATTTTTATTTCCGCCCAAGTTGAAGTTGTCCCTCTCCTATTTGTGTCCCGCATGGTTTCGCGGGATGCAAATGGGGGAGGCTAGGAGTGGGCAAGTATGCCGCGCAAACCCAGAAGCAATCCCAAAACTAAACACCGAGCTATAAATCTCCGTAAGGTATCAACGCCTGCTGAGCGCAAACTCTGGTCACGAATAAGAAATGATCAGTTGGGCGTCACCTTCCGTCGTCAGCACGCGGTTGGTGTTTATATTCCAGATTTCTCCTCACCGAAAGCAAAACTGATTATTGAACTGGATGGCAGTCAGCATCTTGATCAGAGAGAGTATGATGAAGAACGAACGCAATATTTGGAATCGCAAGGCTACAACGTGATCCGCTTTTGGAATCATCAAGTAATGAATGATATCGAAGGCACAATCCGTGCTATTATCTTCGCGTTGGAAACCAATACTCATTCATAAAAGGATAACTGAACGATCGCTGACATCAAATATGAAATTGTCAAAAAGGTTTGTATCTAAAGACCTGACAGGTCTCATAGCCGAATCGGTCAAGAATAGCACTCGCGTGGACTAGGTCATCACCCCGCCTAATACCTCCGAAGACCTGTCAGGTCTATTAAAAAATAAGGAGAAATGACATGGCTGACATCAAGTATGAAATTGTGAAAAAGATCGGTGTGTTATCGAAAGCAGGCTCTGGCTGGGCGAAGGAACTCAACCTGATCAGTTGGAACGATCGTGAGCCCAAATATGACCTCCGTGATTGGTCTGCGGATGGTCAAAAAATGGGGAAGGGTGTGACCCTATCGAAAGAAGAATTGCTGGCGTTGAAGGAGTTGTTGAATAGTATGGAACTCTAGTGCCATGCTCCGACGTGGTAACCATCCTCCACGGAAATCAGCCCTGAATACTTTACACAAATTTCGTTTGGAGGTAAATTCAGCCCATTACCCGTTTTCTTGAATTGCGAAAGGAGAATAGCATGCCGTGGACCGATTGGATGATAGAAGAACTTAGTTTTAAAGTGGCAGGCGCGCCTGCAGTATCTTCCTGGCAGGAGGGTCGTCTGGACGTTTTTATCCGCAGTACGGACAACCACCTTTATCACAGAGTCTATGAGAACAATATGTGGCAGGGCTCAAACTGGGAAGACCTCTCGGATGCGCACCCCATCGAAGCCTCGCCTGCCGCGGTGTCCTGGGGTCCGAACCGCATTGATCTTTTTGCGGTATGGGACAAACAAGTACATCACCGGGCTTATCAAAGTGGTACCTGGAATGCCTGGACAGAAAACCTGGATGGCATGACGAATGATGCGCCCGCCGCGGCGTCCTGGAAAGTGGAACGCGTTGATGTTCTGGTTCACACCACCGATAATTTCATGTCCCGCCGGTTTTGGGAGAGCGGAGTAGGATATGGTTGGAAGGACTGGGAAAACATCGGCGGAATGTCAACACTAACAACCTTGCTGAGCGCGCCCGCGGCGGTCTCTACGGGACCCCATCAGATCGATTGCTTCGGTCGTGGGCCCGCTGACCACCTGATGCATGCCTGGTATCAGGACGGCTTCCAGCAGCCCTGGGTAGAGATCGATAGTCTGGCAATCAAGGACGCGCCAGCCGTTGTCTCTGGAATCACAGCCGATCGAGGGCGCGTGGATGTTTTCGTGCGCGGCGCGGATGATCTCTTAAAGCACCGGATTTACTACGCAGCCCTGCAACCCTACCAGCCAGGAGGCGACACGATCCATACCGTTGTGGCCGGTGATTACCTGTTGAAAATCGCCCGCCAATATAACATAACCCTTGAAGAGTTGAAGGATCTTAACCCGCAGGTCAAAGCGCCAAACTATGTGATCCATCCCGGAGAAAAACTCATCGTGGGTCATCATGATGCGGTGCCAGGTCGCGGTGATTGGGAAACCGGGGGAAGTTGGGAGAATATCAACGTCCGCCCCATCTCCGGCGCGCCTGCCGCCATTGGCTGGTGGAGTTCGAGCGTTCTGAAACGGATCGACTGTTTTGCCCAGGATGCCAATCACAATCTGATGCATACATGGTGGACATAACACGTCACTTCTCCAAAGAACCCGATAAGTAAGATAGGCTGAGGGGAGTTCCGGTCCCTTCGGGGATGGGGCTCCCTTTCTTTGTTTAAATGCGACCCCCTCCGTCCCTGCCTTCGGCGGGACACCTACCACTCGCTATGCTCGCCCCATAGGGACGCTTCGCAGGGTACGCCCAGCTGCACGGCGTGCAAGCGCAAGGGGAGGATAAGAGTTACTCGCTTTAGTTGCTGATTAGCCTGGAACTGTGATCGGGATGCGAATGCCCCCTCTGTCCTTCGGACATCGCCCCCAAATACGACTATCTAAACTTTGAATGCACATTTGAAGTTTTTCTTGTCTTTTCTTGTCGGATTTGGGGAAGGATAGTGTTTTTTTCATTGGGCAGGCTGATTAAACTTAACGAGGACCACCTCTTCATTCCCGTTCACGTCCATCTCTTTGAGCAAGCCGATGCCGGGGGCATAAAACTTTTGCTCTTTTGCAGCCTCGATGTTTGAGAAGTCGAGAGTTTTCACCACTTGATCAAATGATCCGAAGGGAACCGTCAGGTTCTCATCCACGCTTAGCACCTGTCCCATGTCTTCTGCCTTTCCAACGTAATACTCCTGATGGTATTCTTCATTGACGTGTGCAGACGGATCCGCCCACATAATGATCCCGGGCAATGCACCATCCACGCCCCATTCCCAGGAACCCGTGTGGCTCACCAATATGCCGGCGATGTAGTTATCCACGGATTCACCCACATACCAAACGTTGCCGTACTTATCCTGTGCAAACCAGTCGAAGGTATCTTCCACAATCTGGTTCCCCGCCGAGACGGTGTCACGTACCACCGTCGCCTGAACTCCGTTCACATTACGCTTCTCCTTCAACACCTCCAGTGTATCTGTCTGCTTGGAGTCATTTCCCTCTCTGATCTCATACTCCCATTTCGCACCCGTAGGGAGCGGGAAGTAAGGGTTGTCCACCATGTCCACAAAGTCCGCTGGGGTGAGATTGACCGTATAGGTTCCATCAGCCTCCGTAAAGAGAGGGACTGTTTGGGTTGGAGGAGAGATGCTCGTTGCACTCGCGGCGGATGATTCTGTGGGCACGGTTGCAACGGGGGTAGCCGTACTCTCGACCGGATTCGCCGTAGGGCTCATTGCAGGACTCAGCGTTGGACTCTGGGTGGCGCTCGAGCAGGCGGCTGAAAAGAGCATGATCCATGCCAGGACAATTCGTAACAAAATGTCTTGTTTCATCGCACTCCTCCTTATCGGCAGATTGGATTCGCCTGCCTTGATGTGAGTATTCCATTTGTTCCGCTTTTTTCACTATAAACTATAACGAGCCAGAGAAAGTTAACGCGCGCTGATCTTCCTTTGAACCAGGCTGGCTTTTGATAGAATACAGACAATCACAAAAGGAGAGACATATGGCACACGCAGAAAATAGCATCACGATCAACAAGCCCATTACGACAGTGTTTGACTTTATCCTGGATGGCGCGAACAATAAACTTTGGCGCCCCGCGGTAACAGACATTACGCCGCTTAGCGAAAAGCCCTACGGGGTTGGGACAGCGTTCAAGCAGGGCTTGAAAGGTCCCGGTGGCAGGATCGATGGCGACTACAAAATCACAGTGTGCAAGCCGAAGGTATTCATCCAATTCGAGGTCACCGCCGGACCCGCCAGACCCACCGGCATGTACCGGTTCGAACCGGATGGTGAGGGGACCAGAGTCACATTTACATTGGACTTCCAACCCAAAGGTCTTGCCAAATTAATGGAACCGATGATCAATCAATCCATGAAATCGGAAGTGGCAACACTCTCGAACTTGAAGACTTATCTTGAGGAACAGATGTGATAGACCTGACAAGTCGGGAAAGGAATGTATCTTGAAGCGATATCTGGTTGAACCTGGAACGAAGGTTAAACTCTCGGAATGGGACCCGAACGATACGAGCGAATTCAGGGGAGGCAGAGAGCAAGCGAGAATTGAGATTGAGAAGCTAAACCATAGATTGGAACAACTACAAGAAGTGTTATATGCCGAACATAAGCATAAAGTGTTAATCGTGTTGCAGGCAATGGACACCGGCGGCAAGGATGGAGCGATCCGCCACGTGTTCGAAGGAGTCAATCCGAATGGTACCCGAGTGGCGAATTTCAAAGAGCCATCGGAAGAAGAAAAGGACCATGATTATCTGTGGCGCATCCATAAGCAAGTGCCAGCCAAGGGTGAAATTGTGATCTTTAACCGCAGCCACTATGAAGAGGTGCTGATCGTGCGCGTGCACAAATTGGTGTCACCTGATGTGTGGAAACAACGCTTCGACCAGATCAACGCGTTCGAACAAATCCTCGCCGAGAATAGGACAACCATCCTGAAGTTCTATCTGCACATCGATAAGGATGAGCAAAAGAAACGCTTGCAAGCGCGGCTCAATGACCCAAATAAGCATTGGAAATTCCGCAAAGGTGATCTGGAAGAGCGCAAGCTGTGGCCTGAATACATGCAAGCCTATGAAGATGTCCTAAACAAAACCAGCACCGCCGCGGCGCCATGGTTCATTGTCCCTGCCAACCATAAATGGTACCGTGACCTGGTGATCTCGTCCGTTCTCATCGAGACGCTTGCAGGATTGAAGATGAAGTTCCCCGGGCCGGAGGAGAATTTGGAGGGAATTGTAATTGAATAATAAGAAGACCTTTCAGGTCTCAAAGTAACAAGCGGCCAGAGCCAAGCGTTAGACATTCTGAATATGAAAACTGCTCCCAATTTATTGCAACTCATCCCAGATATTTTCTTTGATGCATTAGCCTATATGTTGCCTGCTTCACTTCTTTTCATGGGTGTCATGACCCTGACGCCTTCCACGGGCAGTCCGCTGGTGCGCGCATATCTCGACCTGGGCGCCTCGTTCGACCGGTTTATCGTAGTGCTCTTAGGAATCGGCCTCTTTTGCATCGTCGCTCAACTCCTCACACACTTTCCTATGATCTGATCCTGCATTCGCTTCGAACTCTGACGAGCCGGAGGAAGAACAATGAGTTTAGCGAGTCAGATATCGAATGGATGGCAGACTACACGTTTATCCGTCACAAGGATGCGGCCCTGGGCTCGGAGATCAGCAAGAGATACGCCCGTACCATTATGTCGAGAAACAATGCGTTGGTTGCCCTGTTGCTGATGATCACGTCTGTCGTTAGTCAGCAGTGGATTGGGGTACCGTCAGTGGAATTCTATTCTTGCTTTTTGTGCATGAGGCGTATGGCGAGCAAGTGTTCTTTTCCCGATACTTGCAAGCGATTACGAAAGAGTTAAGGAGTATGGAAGCAAAGGAAGAGGCAGAGTGACCCCCTCCGTCACTGCGTGACACCTACCACTCGCTACGCTCGGGTACGCCTTGCAGTCCCCTAAATACGACATTGGAAGTTTAAATGTCAACCAAAATTATGGCGTCGGATTTGGGGGAGATAGTGGCAGCATGAGATAGAATGTGCTGCCGGTGAAGTTCACTTCGTCATGTCCGGCGCTTTCCACCCAGACTTTGCCGCCATGCGCACGCGCCACACCTCGCACGAGTGCCAAGCCTAAGCCGGGTCCGCCGCCTTTGAAGGTGGTCTTGCCCGAGGAGTGCAGTGCCACAGCCCCCACCTGATAAAACTTTTCGAAGATCAGATCCTGGTGCTCGGCGTCGATCCCAATCCCGCGATCTCTGACGGCAATCTCCAGGCTGGGCGAATTATCTTCCATTACGCTTGGGCGGGTGGTGATCAGGATCTTCCCACCATCGGGCGTATATTTGATGGCATTGACCATCAACTGATACAGCGCCTTTTGGATCAAGGGAGGATCACCTTTGATCTCGGGTGTTCCCTCAGCGTATGTGACACTGAAATGAATATTCCGTTCCGCGGTGGTTTGCTCCAAATCAAGGACCAAGTCATTGATGATCCGTTTCAATGGCACCGGCTCGGAGGCGACCTTCAACGATTCACTGCCGATGCGGGTGAGGTCCAGCATCATGTTGACCACTTTGTGCATACGGTTCGTGCCCTTGAGGATGCCATCGGTCACATCCGCGAGGGCGGTGTTCGTCTGAGTTTCAGGGAAGGAGCGCATGACATTGACGTAGCCATTCAATACCGTGAGCGGCGTACGAAGTTCATGCGCGGCGATCATGATGAACTCCAGCTTGTTGCGGTCCAACTGACGCAAGACCTTGTTCGTCTTCTGCAGGTCTTTGATCATCCTCTGATCATTGGCGCGGAGACGGTCGAGTGTGATACGGATGAGATCGATCGCCATGCGCGGGCTTCGGCTGAGGATGGTCTCAAAATCCTCTTTCTCCATTTCCAGCACAGTGCATTCCGTCGTCGTTCGAACCGTTGCGGCACGCGGTGCGCTTTGAATCAGCCCCATCTCGCCGACCACATCGCCTCGGCCTCCCACCCGTAAAACCCGATCTTCTTCCTCTTCGGTCATCTTCTGTGTAATGACGATCTCACCCTCCGCGATGATATAAAGCACATCCTCATAAGCGCCTTCATGACAAAGAACATAGTTCGGAGGATACGTTCGGAACTCCGTCACGCTGGCCACTTCCTCCAGTTCGCGGTCATCCAATCCCTTAAAGGCTAGGCGCAAGAGATAAAGCTTATCGTCGGTGCGTGTTTCGTTCATCATGAGCGAGTATAAACAGGAGTGCGATTGTCAAGTACAACAATTCAATTACAATAAAAGAAGCAAGTGATGAAGTGGTAGGTTTACAGGTAAAGGAGAGCGATTATGCAAGAAAAGCTCCGAAGGTTTATGACAACTCAATTTGGCAACCCAAGAGGGATATTTGGGAAAATCATCGGCAATCGCATGGCAAAAGGAAATAGCTACGATGCCCAATGGACAGTCTCCCTGCTCAATATTCAGCCATACCATCATATCCTGGAGATCGGGTTCGGCCCGGGAGTTTCTACACAATTGGCAAGTGAGAAAACTTCCAAAGGTTTTGTCGCTGGGATCGATCATTCCAAGACGATGGTGCAGACCGCCAGCCAGCGAAACGCGGCTGCCATCCAATCCGGATTGATGGAACTTAAGCAGGGTGAGGTGTCCTCCTTGCCGTATCCAGATCAGTCCTTTGATATTGCGTTCTCACTGCACTCGATTTATTTCTGGCCCCAACCAGTGAATTGTTTAAAGGAAATCAAGCGTGTTTTGAAACCAGAGGGTCTGCTGGCGATCACGATCCAACCCAAAGACAAATGGGTGCCGAAGGTGGATGCCAGCATTATGACCTTATATTTTGGCAGCGAGGTTGCTTCTTTGTTTTCTGCGGCTGGTTATCGAAATATCCATGTTGAGGGTTCGCCGCCGGAGGACAAAATCTTCTTGGAATGCATCCTGGGCGTAAAGTAAAAGCGTTTTGCTCCGGTGCAAATGAGCCTTGCGAAGGCATGCCGTCAGGTGAGGCGGAGCCGACACTTGCGCCCCCTGGCACCGTACGCCAGGACGGCGTGCGCGCAGTGCAGGTGAGGATCTAAACCTTCGCAAGGCTAAGCTAGTCCTTTAGGATAGAGCAGGCTTCTTCACCATCCGCTCACGACCCCAGAGCCAGAGTGCACCGAGACCTAGTAATACGATGGCAAAGTTCAACAGCCAACCCAGGAAGCCGGGGATCAATGGGAATGACAGTACAGCAATGACTGCCACAGTGATCAATACACCTACGACCATTGGCCAATACCTGTGTTCTGCGAGCCGTGAGTTGGCACGCAGGAAGATCCATTTCCCAAGCGCCGCGCCGAAGACCACTTTCGCGACGAACGTGGTTGCCAGCACAAAACCAACGATCAATCCAAAGAACGCCAGGATGCCAAGCCCGAGCACTGTGCCGGTTAACTGACCAAGCGTGAGTACGCCGAATACGATTGCTCCAATGATCGTGACGGTGAGAATCAACAGCAAGACAAAGAAGAACGCAGCCCAGGCGACGGCGCCCCATCCAAGACTGGGCAACGGTTTCGCTTGCAGTTGGGCACTCACGCCTCCCATGAATGTAGGGAACAACCAAAGCAGGAACAAGCCGATCAGGATCAGTGCAATGCTGGTCCGCACGAAATTCAGTCCCCATTTTGTGACCTTCTGCGTGGCGGTCTCTTCACGTGGGGTGGTTGTATTGCTACTGGGCTCTGTCCGCGTGACCTTGCCAGCGACCACGCCTGCAGGAATTGTCACTTCGTTCGCCTGGGTGTATTTCAAATTTCCTGCAATGCTTGCCGACGGATCAAACGTCAAACCGGGTTTAACGCTCGGCGCTGAAATGGAAGATTGTGGCATGAACATGGTCGGTGGAGGGCCCTGATTAGGCTCACCCACTTCCGCTTGCACATCTCCACCCACGCTGCCGCGCAATTCGAACGCGCCCGTGCCAACCTGTACATTGCGAGCGACATCGCCTGCCAGCAAAATCTGAGCACCCCCATAGACCAAGTCCTGACCGATGCTGCTGCCCTGCTTGCTCTCGAGGCTGTATCCAGCACTGACGACATCGGTGCCGATACTGGCTTTCTCTCCGCGCAGCAGCCATCAGATCACCGTCCACTTTGCCGTTGATCGTAACGGTCTGCGCGAAGACGATCAGATCGCCGTTGACCGTTCCATCCAGCACAAATTCCTGTGCACCCACATACAAATCATCGTTGATCACCTCCCCTGCCTCAATGACGACCTTATCACCGCTGCGTCCGTCGAAGGCATAAGCAGGCGTGATAAACGTCAGTGCCAGCAAAATTGCCAGCACAAAAATAGACAGAAACTTACGTGTGTGATTCATATGATTCTCCTCTTGAAAAAAACAACTTGCACTTGCCGCTTGTCTCATTAAAAAGTAAACTTTTTGAATGAATGTGCAGTCTAAAATTCAAAATTCAAGTTTACCTACGCATGTCAACACACGTGCGGCACTCAGTAAATTATACGTTTTTAGCGTATATCAGGTTGTACCAAATACTCAATCAGCGATGAATAGGGAGGGAGGATTCATAATGACTCTCTGGGATTTTCCGTGATGAACGCGGTAGGTCGGACACCTGCACCGTGCGCACACCTGTCCTGCGACTGAAAGGAGTACGGCGCCAGGGGGTACGGTGTTGCCA
>WNFU01007837.1_pt1 | contig 12495 bp, 10 predicted proteins | sample 5400121 | NCBI WGS metagenome assembly WNFU01 (sample SAMN13153360, study PRJNA577476) | soil metagenome | isolation source: 100 cm soil or saprolite under grassland replicate 1 | place: USA:California | collected 2016-06-15 | reverse complement strand
CTGCACGAAGCCGTTCACGCGCTCGCCCACGCCCGCGGCGTCAAGGACACCAGCCGCCAGGGCAAGTACCACAACCGCCGCTTCCTGGAGCTGGCCGCCGAGCTCGACCTCGAGTGGCCCGCCGACGCCAAGGCGCACCCGGTCGCCGGGTTCAGCGAGGTCCGGCTGTCGGAGGTGGCCGCGATCTTCTACGCCGACACCGCCGCCGAGCTGGACGCCGCGATCACCCTGCACCTGGACACCTTCCGGCGGCTGCGGCTGACCGGCGGCGGACAGGCTGATCCCGGTACCACCACGCCCGAGGGCGACGGCACCGGCGAGGGAGAGGGCGGCAAGACGTTCAACCGCTCCAAGCTGGTCTGCGACTGCTACCCCGAGCGCTCCATCCGCGTCTCCCCCAAGCAGGCCGAGCGCGGGCCGATCCTGTGCGGCGTCTGCGGCGGCGAGTTCCACCCTGAAGGCGACCTCTAAGGAGAGCCTTGAGCACAGGAAGGCGCCCCCGGCGGGGAAGCACCGGGGGCGCCTCGTCTGCTCCCGGGAAAGGCCCGGAACCAATGCTTGGTTCAGGTGGCGGGGTGGAGCTGGTGGCGGACGTGCTCGGCCAGCAGCATGACCCCGACCTGGTCCAGGTGGGCGGGCAGTGTCCGCAGGGTGGCCACCAGCCTGCTGGCCGTGAGCACCGGGACGATCGGGACGCCAGCGACGTACAGCTCCCCCCACGGCAGGCGGGTGTCGTGCACGCACAGCAGCGGCAGGACCGGCGCCCCGAGCGCGCCGGCGACCTGCTCGGCCTCCCAGCGGACGGTGTCGAGGGCGCTGTCCATGGGGTGGCCGTTGTGCCAGGCCGACCCGTCCGGCCCTGAGGTGATGTGGCCGTGCCAGGCTTTGGAGTCCACCAGGAACACCCCTGGGGGGCCGATCAGCAGGTGGTCGGCGTTGGCGCGGCTGTCGGGGATGGCGACGTCGTGCAGCACGGTCCAGCCGGCGCGCAGCAGGGGCCGCAGCTTGTGGGCGGTGCGCCGCTCCCCCCGGGCGCCGCGGCGCCAGGCGGCCGTGTCCGCCGAGACACGGAAGCGAAGCCGCCAGCCCACCGCGCCGGCGGCGACCGCGGCGGCCGGGCCGGCCACGCGCGGGCCGGCGCCGTGGGTGATCGTGCCGGCCAGCAAGCCAACCGCCAGGACCAGCGCCAGCCGCCATGGCAGGCTGCGGAGGAACCGGGTCCACTCGATTGCGCGGTGGCGCTGGTAGTGGGCCAGGGCGGAGGCGCCGGGCGTGCCGTAGGAACTCCCGCGCTCGGGGTCGACCGCCATCGGGAACGCCGGGATGGTCGGCTCCGGGAGCTGGTCCGGCATCTGGGGGGAGCGGGCTCCCCCAGATGGGGAAGGTGGTGCAGTGGGCGGATGCTGACGCCGACGGGCGGATCGTCGTCGTCGTGCTGGTCGGGCCAGTGGGCGGGCTGCTGGGCCATGGGGCCTCCCCGTGGTGTTAGCCGGCTGCCCGCTCCGCACCCTGGACCGGATCGGGCTGGCGGGTGCGGTCATGCCGGCGGGTGGGCTCGCCGCCGGAGTGGTCGGCGATGCTCCTAAAAGAACCCGGTGATCTCGTTGGGTCGAGGTCGCGGTGCTGCTGGCGGGCCTGCATCCGCGCCACCGCGCCCGAGGCCTCCCGCCAGGCGGTGTACCGGTCGGGCTCGGCGTCGCGGGCCGGCTCGGCGCCGAGCGGCCGCTCGGGGTCGCCGACCTGGAAGCGCTGCCGGTAGTCCTCGACGGCGCGGGCGGTCTGCCGCCAGGCGCGGCGGCCCCGCACCGACTCCGGCACCGGCCCGAGCGCGTCGCGGAGGTAGGCGGGCTGCTCCAGCTCGGCGAGCGCCACCCGCTGCCGCGATCGCAGGGCCAGCTCGCGGGCAACGTCGCGGTAGCCGCCACCAAGATCCTGGTTGGCTTCCAGCCATCCCTGGTGCTCCTGCTGGGCTGCCCTGGCGGCGACCTCGGCCTGAGCGGCGCGTTCGGCCTGCCGGGCGGCCAGCATCCTGGCCTCCTGGTACTGCTCGCGCTCGTGGCGGCGACCAAACCACCCCCGCCCGGTCCCGGCAGGATGCTTGGCGTCGACCGCGGCGAGTTCCTGCTCGGCCTGCTCGCGCCGAGCGGTAGCGCGCTCCAGCACGCGACGCCGGCCCGGTGGGGCCTGGTCCAGCTCGCGACGGAGGCGGTCCCGTTCGGCCCGCAGCTCCGTGGTGGGGGTGGCGCGCACGTCCAAGCGCGAGCGGGTGTCGATCGCCATCGTCTCGGCGCCCGAGCGGGCCAGTGCGGCGGCGAGCTGCTGGTAGGCGTCCGGTGGTTCCCGGTCCGGCAGGTCGACCTCGCCGGTGTTGGGTTCGGGGGCGACGATGGTGTGCAGGCGGGTGTCGTTCTTGGCGCGGGAGAGCTGCACGTACAGCCAGTTGGCGTCCTCCTGGCCGGTGATGCGCACCAGCGCCCGCCAGCGGGTGAGACCCTGGGCCTTGTGCCCGGTGGTCGCATACGCCAAGTCCACCACCCGCCGCCCCTCCGGGACCAGGCCGTCCAGATAGGTCGCGGGGAGGGTGACCTGGCGGCCCTGCTCGGTCCGCACCGTCAGCGACCGCCGCTCGGCGTCCAGGGCGGTGATGGTGCCGCGGGTACCGTTGGCCACCCCCAGCCCCTTGAGGTCGTTGCGGCCACACACCACCCGGTCGCCAACGTGCAGCGTGCGGTCGCCGACCTCCAGGTGCTCGGGGCCGAGGCGGTCGTTGAGCCGCATGACCTGCTGGCAGGTGGTGTTGAGCCGGTCGACCTCGTCGCGGCGGTAGGCCAGGATCACCGCGTCCCGGTCCGCCTCACCAGCGGTCTCGGCCTGCTGGCGGGTCTGCCACCAGTCGCGGACCAGGTTGAGGGTCAGCTCGGTCTTGGAGGTCGCCGGGACCATTCGCTCGTGCTCGCGGTACGCCTCCACGGCCTGCTCGACCTGGCCGTCGCGGACCAGCTCCAGCGCGTCGCGCTCCCACGCGGCGCGTTGGCGGCGGTTCTCGACAAGCTCGCTGGCGCCAAGCCGCACCCGCAAGCCTCGGAAGCCGCCGCCGGCGTCGATCGAGGTGAGCTGCCGGTCGTCACCGACCGGGATCACCTTGGCCCCCGCCCGCTTGGCATGGTCGAGCAGCCGCTCCAGCTTGCGGCTGCCGACCATGCCGGCCTCGTCGACCACCAGCACCGACCGCGCGTCCAACACCGGCGCCTGGTCGCCCCGGCCCCGCCGAGCATGATTGGCGCGGTCCCCGGCCGCGTGGTCGAGCTCCAGCAGGAGCCGGTCGACGGTGGCGACCTCCTCGAACCCCTCCGCCTCAAGGCTGGTGGTGGCGATCCCGGTCGGTGCGGCGCCGATGACGCGGTAGCCGTCCAGGGTGAACGCGTGCCGCGCGACCCCAAGGGCGTAGGTCTTGCCGGTGCCGGCCCGCCCGACCACCACCCGCACCCCATCAGGCGACAGGCACAGGTCGCGGACCATGCCGGCCTGATCCGCCCCGATGGTGGGATGCTCGGCCAGGGCCGCCCGTACCGTCTCGGCCGAGCACACTCCAGCCTGTTCGCTGCGGCGGGCCTGGGTGCCGGCGACCAGGCGACCTTCGACCTCCAGCAGCTCGGGGGTGGACCAGCGCCGCTCCTCCATTGTCCGCTCGGCCACCACGCTGACCGCCCGCTCCGACAGAAACCGGTCCGCCAGGGCTTCGAGCTGGGCGCGGTCGGCGCCGACCAACTCCGCGCCGAGGGCGGCGATGACGTCTTGGCGGGCGAACGTGGACGCCTTGGCGGTCAGCCCCTGCGGGCTGGCGAGCCGGTCGAACACGCCGGCGACCATGGTCTGCTCGGTGGGGTCGCTGGCGGCCGGTCCGCCTGCCGTTGGGAGGTCGCTGGTCGCTTGGCGGTCGCGCCCGAGCACGTCGCGGAGCAACGCGGGGACGTCCACGCCCTGTTCGGTCGCCTCGGTGCGCCACCGTTCGACCAGGGTCGCGGGCGCCTCGTGCTGCTTGGCCTGCCGGGTCGCATGCACGACCCACTTGACCAGCTTCGGTGTTCGTACCCTGCCCTCGGCCTCCAGGCGCTCGACCTCACAGTCGATCGCGTCGGCACGCTTGGAGAAGGCCCGTAGCAGGTCGGAAGGGATGCCGGCGACCTCGCGGTTGCCGTGCCGGTCCGGGTCGGTCCAGGCGACCCCAAGCGACCGCGAGAGCGCCCGCTGGTAGGCGCCCCGGTAGATCGCGTCCGCCGCGAGGCGATGCCGGTACAGGTCGCGACCATCCAAGGCGGTCCAGCGACCATCCGGCCCCTGCACGCGGTTGGCGACGATGACATGGGTGTGCAGCAGGGGGTCGCCCGCCCGTGAGGTGCGATGGTCGAACCCGACCGCCAGCAGGCCATCGCCGGCGACGTGCTCGCGGCCGCCATGGCCGCGCCTTGTGCCGACGTGCTCCTCCAGGTAGCCCAAGGCCTCGGCGGTCGCCTCCTGGTGGGCCTCGAGCACTTGGGCGGCGGTCCGAGCATCCCCCAGCCCATACAGCAGCGACACGCTCTTGGTCGGCCGCCACACCACGTCAAAGGCGGGCACGCCCCGCTGGCCGTGGGCGCGGCCAAGCAGCTCCCCGGTGTCGGGGTGGCGACCGTGGAAGACGTTGACGAACCCCTCGGTGGTCGCCGTCCCCTGCTGGCCGAGCGCCGCGGCGCCGCGGCCGAGCCAGCGGCCTGGTGACTCGCCGTGGCCGGACAGGTACTCTTCGCGGTTCTGTGCGACCTCGCGGACGTAGTAGTCCTCGCGGCCAACCGATAGCTTCGCGATATCCGCCACCATGCTTCGATGTGCCCCGCAGTCGCTCGGCGGGCGCCATTGCGGCACCCTGGTGCATTGCTCTCCTGCCTTGAATTCGATGGTACGCAGGAGGCGACGACGGGAAAGCGAATGTGAGTGCTATCAGAGTCATGTCGAGGTCTAATGGCGTGCGTGACGTTCGGAACGACGTTGCTGGTAGTCGGGCTTGATGAGCTTGAGGTAGCATGCCAGGAGAGACAACGACGTGAGTCGTGTCACGGTAACTTCGAGGGTGGTTTTCACACCCTAACTGGCGGGCTTCCGCTCACGAATGACCAGCGTCTTCCCTGGTCGGCACAGCGCTAAAGCCCAGCTACTTTGGGAGCAGGGGGTCGCGGGTTCAAATCCCGCCGTCCCGACTGAGATTTCCGCAGGTCAGAGGCCTTCTCGACCCCGTCCGGCCGCTTCCCCCTCCCCCGCGTGCCCACTGCGTGCCCTCCGGCGCGGCGCTCGTGCCCCGCTTGGACCTGGCCGACTGGATCGGGACCACTCGGCCGAGCGCGATTGCGTCGAGCGCTTCGGCGATGGCGGCATCCCGGCCGTCCATGACGTGCTGGTGGCGGATGGCCGCCTCGTGGGTCGAGTGCCCGCCGGCAGCCAGACGCGACGGCGGAAGTTGCTCCGCCGCATGTAGCCGCCCTCGGGCGCGGGGAACACCAGGCCCGTCCCGGTCGGCTCCGCCCAGGTCGCAAGGTGCTCCCCCAGCGCCTTGACCACGAAGCGCGGCAGCGCCACCGAACGAAGACCAGCCTCGCTCTTGGGCATGCCCGGCTGGAACTGTCCGTTGATCTCCATCACCTGCTCGGCCACTCGAACGACGCCCGCTGTCAGGTCGACTCGGTGACGGCGCAGCCCGACCAGCTCGCCCCACCGCAGCCCGCCGAAGCCAGCCACGAGGATCAGCGCTCGGAACCGGGGCGGCACCGCGTCAGCGAGTGCGTGGATCTGCTCAGGCGACGCGCACCGCATCTCGGTCGCGTGCTCCTTGCCGGCACCCTCGACGCGCCACGTTGTGTGCAGGATGTAGCGCTGCTTTACCGCCGCGCCCATGATGCGGGCGAACAGCCGGTGCGCCTTGGCGACCGTGGACCGGCTGAGGCGTGGCCGAGTGCGCAGCTCGGCAAGCCAGTCCTCCATCATGACGTCGTCGATGTCGGCGAGTGTGGTTGCCTCGAACGTCGGCTTGATGAACCGGCGCAGCAGGTAGCCGTACAGGTCGCGCGTGGTCGGCCGCAGCTCGGCATTCTCCATCCAGCGGTCGGCCCACTCGCCGAACGGGATCGCTCCGCGCCGAGGATCGTGGAACAGCCCGCGCGTCAAGTCGGCCTCGACCAAGGCGAGGTACCTGGTCGCGTCCGCCTTGGTCAGGAACGTGTTCGGCGCGGTCTGGCGCCGGCTCTTGTGGTCCCAGTAGCGCGCCTGCCACCGGCCGGACGGGAGCTTACGTGTCGTGCCGAAGGTGCGCCGGCCCTTACGCTTGTTGGTCATGTGGACTCCTTGGGATGCATGCGCGAGCGTGGATGCCGCGCTCCAGAGGGATGAATGCGCCGCCGTGGAAGCGGCGCGCTTGTGGCCGCCTCGATGCGGGCGGCGGCGAGGTAGTCGGCGATGTCGCGCTCGGAGAACCGGATGTAGCGGCCGACCTTGTAGAAGGTGATGCGGCGCTCGGCCACCAGGCCGCGCACGAACCGGGGGCGCACGCCCAACCGCTCGGCCACCTGGTCGAGCGTCAGTAATCGTTCGTGCCGGTCCTGCTGGTCCATCTGGCCTGGTCAGCTCCGTCGTGGTCATCGTGTGTCCCCGCCGTCAGCCGCGTTGCATCGCAGCCAGCTCCTCACGGGCGACCTCGCGCTGTTCGCGCGCCCACGCCGCCGCCGACGCCGCCAGCTCGGCATCCGCAGCGGTGCGGTAGCCAGCGCCGACGAACCGCCAGGCCGTGACCAGCACCGCGTCAGGCTCAGGCAACAGCCGGCCCCACTCGTCCAGCCACGCCGCCTCGCCATGCCGCCGCCGCGCAGCGTGGATGACGCGGGTGCGGCGCAGCTCGGCGAAGGTGGTGGAGTAGCGGCGGCTCTTGGTGGCGAAGTGGCCCCGGAATCCAAGCATGTGGGCCCACTGCCGCAGCCTGAGCCCGCGCAGCTCCGACCGGCCGCCAAGCTCCCAGCACGCCACCACCAGCCGCCGCACATGTTCTGGCACTCGCAGCGCTTCGACCTCGTATCGGGTGCGGATGCGCCGGTCCAGTGCCGCGCCGCCTAAGCCCTCGGTGGCCTTGGTGGCGTACTTGGCGATGTAACCGGCTACCAGCTCGGCCGACAGCTCCCCGGTGTCGTCCTGGTTGGCCGGACGGACGACGCGAAGGTCGAACTGACGACCCCAACGCGCCGCACGCTCGGGTGCGCCGTCGAACGCTGGCACCACAACCCGCGCATGCCTGGCCGCCTCACGGATCGCGGCGGCGAGCAGCTCGACGGTGGCGCCCTCGGGCGGCGGCACCATCGCATCGGGGTCGGCAGGGTCGCGGCCGTCCAAGCGGAACACCGCGTGGAAGTGGACCGCGCCTCGCGCCTGGTACTCGGCCACCTTCACATAGGCCACCCGTGCGGCCCAGGCGAACTCGGCAGCGGTCAGGCCCAGCTCTCTCGCCAGGACCCGCCGCAGGACGATGGTGGTACGCCGCCACAGCTCCGGCGCGAGCGCGTTCCACAGCGCCTGGCCCTAGTGGTCGTAGCAGTCCGGGCAGATCGGCTCGCCCAGCCGAGGATCGGTCTCCTCGTGTCGGTGCCAACACGCTCGCCGCCGCCCATGGGCGCAGCGGTTCCCGAGCTTGGCCGGCTGACAGGGATGCACGGTGCCGCCGCGAGCGCGCCGCGCGTGGACCGACCCGAACGATGGCGCGGTGAAGGTGACGAACAGCCGAGGGTGCGCCGCGATGGTCTCGGGCAGGCCCTTGCCGCCCCGCAGGCCCGAGGCGACCAGATGGAACGCATCCCGCCGGTAGACCTCCGAGCACGACGGGCAGCGGGACGCGCGGCGGTTGCCACAGGCAACCAGCAGCGTCCCGTCCGGCTCGTGCTCGGTCGAGTAGGTGACGCGCAGCTCGCCGGTGGCGGGGTCGGCGGCCTCGACCTGGCCCGCCAGCCTGACCGGGTGCGAGCAGTAGCCGGTCTGCGCGACCTGCGCTTGCCAGCGCTCGTAGGCGCGAGGGTCGGCGGCGCGCTCCAGGAGTGCGGCGGCCAGCGGCGACACCTGGTCTGGCGTCGCCGTGCGGGTGCGCTCTACAGTTGCAGCGGCCAAGGGGCGCCTCCGCGCTTCTGGCTCGGTGGAGCGGGGCGCGCGGTTCCCGGCAAGGTCGGCGCGCTCCGCTCCTGGCGTTCGGCTCGGGTCCTCTGGTCGGGCGGCTCGTCGGGTGCTATGGTACCGCACAGACGTTCGGTCGTATAGACGAATCGCCAAGGAGGCCCGCCCGTGCGCCGGATCTCGCTGCTCGCCGGGGCGCCCCGCTACCGCCAGGTCGCCGCCGACCTATACGAGCAGATCCAACGCGGCCACTACCCCCCAGGCACCGCCCTCCCGACTGAGCCGCAGCTCGCCGACGAGTACGGCCTCAGCCGCGGCACCATCCGCCAAGCCCTCGGCCTGCTCCGTCAGCAAGGCATCCTCGACGTGGTGCAGGGCAGCGGCCACTACGTCAAACCCCGACCCGAGCCCCAACAGCTCAGCCGGCCCCGCCGCGCCGACATCGAAGGCGTCCCCGGCCAGGACCCGCCGATGACCGAGATTGGCTTCCCGCCCACGCCGACTAACATCGCCGCCGTGTTCAAGGAAGACGCGGGCAGCTACTCATTCCTGCGCCGCCGCCGCGTGCTGCACTCGGACACTGGCCTGCCCCTGCGCCGCGATTCGGTCTACGTCTGGCAAGGCGACCTGCGGCCCGAGCTGCACGATCAGCTCATCACGCCCGGCCCCATCCCGGACCTTCCCGGCCTGGTCGAACGCGCCTCCCGCAAGCCCGCCGCGCGCACCACGACCACGACCACCGCCCGCCTGCCCGCACCCGAAGAAGCCAGCGAGTTCCGCATCGCCGACAGCGCCCCACTGCTGGTAGTGCTGCTGGCCGGCTGGGATGCCAACGGCATGGCTGTATGGGCGGCCGAGTTCGTCTGGCCTGCCGAGCGCGTCGCCCTGGTCGAGACCCAGACCCACCGGCCACGCGCCGCCGCGCCCGGCCTGACTCCAGTTAGGCCAGTCCAGCCTCCGAGAGCTGCTCGTCAAGCTCGCGCATGAACGGCTCGCCCTCCCACGGCGCGAGCGCCGATCGCGCGAGGTGAACCTCCTGCGCTCGTCGCACGCTCTTCGACCGGCTCACGACTGGAATCGCCTGTTGGAGGAGGCTCACGGCGTGCTCTGGCTCCTTGATCTTCGCGGACGCTTGAGCGCCCCAGGTGAGGACTTCGCACGCATGCACGCGGTTCGGGTCGCCCACTGCGGCCCTGGTCTTCAGCGCTCGGGAAATCTCGTCTGCCGCACGCCTCGGCTCGCCCAGGCGAAGGTAGGAGCACCCCGCCGTCTCTTGCACCTGCGCCATGCTGACGCCCCGGAGCCATTCCGGCTCATCGCTCGACTTTGCCGACTCCATTGCGATGGATGCCTGCTCAAGTGCTTCTCTCGTAGCCGATTCGTTCTCGAGCGACGCATGGATGAACGCCTGCCAGTTGTAAATGTCGGTGAGGATGAACGGGTTTCCGTCCGCGTACTTCACGCCTGAATCGGCAATCCAGAGCGCATCATGAAGGCTGGCCTCGTCTCCAGACGGATCGTGAACGCGGCGTGACGCAAGGTTGGCACAAAGCTTCGCCTGGAGACGAGGATCATTCGACTTCTTCGCGGCTTGCATCCCACTACGGAAATGCATCTCTGCCTGATAGTGTAGGCCAAGGTCATAGAATGCCGTACCGCCAGCGTCACTGAACGCTCGCGCTTGCACGGCGCGCAGGTCCTGCCTAACATCTGAGCCCGCGAATCGGGCAGGCATCCGGTCAAGGTCGTTGGCGTGATGCACGAGCAGCGTGTGAACGAGGTGGGCCGGCTCGCCAGACCATTTCAGTCCCCGAATGTACTCTAGTCGCCCGACCGCGTGAGGCAACGGGTCGTCGTCGAACAGGTCGAGTACCGAATGCCGTGTTGGTTCCAGCGCTGCCCCGACCGCTAGTGCCGCAGAATTCAGCAGGAACTTCCGTCGGTCCATCGGGATTCCCATCGCCTCGAAAGCGGTCATCAGCTGGTCGAGATCTGAACCAGGAATGATGGTACGCGGTAAAAGCTCGCCGTCGGTGGCATAGACCAGGATGAATAGCTCGTAGTAGTCGCGCGGTCTGTGCGTGCCAGCCTCCCACATGCGCACCATGCGGACAAGGCTCTCCCGCGACGGCACCGAGCGGCCAATGCGCTTGGCCTGCCGCCCAAGCTCCACGGCGAGCCGCGTTTGACTCCACCCACGAACCTCGCGCAAACGCCGCAGGATCCGCCCGGCCTCGCTCAAGCTCTCCATCAGGCACCTTCCGGACTGTTTCCCCTTGCTCTCCGCAATTTGCCTCTAGCGGGCACTCAGCGTAACTGGCCAAACTCGCCAACGCCAAGCAACACCCACCGTGACAGCGCCCAAGGCTCATACCGGCACGAAACGGCGTGAGCCTCCGGCGCCCCGTCCCCAGCGTCCGGGCGCTCGCGCCGCAGACTGGGAGGTCCAACGGCGAGCACAACCCGGACGGTGCGACGGCCCGGAGCCCGTGTCTAGGTCGGGCTCCGGGCCTGCACCAACAGCAGGAGCGAACACCAATGAGTATCGACCAGGCATCCGGACAGGACACCCCGACCGCCAAGCTCGCCGCCGAGATCGCTCTCGACCAACTGACACTGGTGGGCGCTCTGCGCCGCAGCACCGCCCGTATCTGCAAGTACGCCGGCCTGCTGGAGGCTGACCTTGGCCACTACCGGCCGCTGGTGGGCTACCTGGAGGACGCAGTCAAGCTCGTCGAGCGCCGAACCGGGCGATCAGTGAGTGAGGAGTTGTTTGCGTGCCTGCTCGACCGCCTCGGCATGACCGATGCGGACCTGGCAATGGAGCGGCTACAGGAAGCGCGCTCGGATGCCTGACGGGCCGTGGAGGGCTCAGCGCTCGTCTTCTGCCCGCTTCTGCGCCAGCACACGGTTGAGGACCTGAATCGAAGCCTCGAACGAGGCGAGATTGGGAGCCGTCTCTTCGTCGAAGGTCTGCTCGACGAGCGTTCGCTCTCCGGTGGCCCACTCCAGCTCAAGCACACAGCGCAGCACCACGCCAGGCATGCCGCCCGCGATGGTTCGTTCCCTGATGTGTACGGCGATGAGATCGCCCGCCTTGGCGTACGGGCTCAGGTCCATGCAGCGGAGCCTACTGCGAAGACTCGATGATGCGCGAGGACTTCACCTTGGCGCCGGTCACGGCCTCCATGAGGCTCGCAAGCGCGTGGACGTCACCATGGCGAAGGCGTTCGACGAGATCGTCGTTGGCCTCCATCGCCCGCTCGTGCTCGGCCTCGTAGTCCTCAGGGGACGGCGACGGCTGAGGCTGCGGCCTCTCCTGCTCTGACTCCATCGCTCGTCTCCTAGCCTGCTGACACCGCTGCTGACACCGTGTCAGTCACGACTGTCGCTCGTGCCTGTCACGACTGACACCCCCGAGTGTACAACACGGCGTTGTATTCTCCGGCGCCGCCTCTTTGATCTGTGTGGGCTCTGACCTGGGCTGTTACAACTTTCTCTACTGGTTTTTCGAGCCGGCACGAACGGTCATCAGCGGGCAGCGACCGTGCCCACTGACCAGCATCTATAAGGATCAGCGCTGCTCGCGGCGACCCGTTCGGCTTGCTTTGGGAGCAGGGGGTCGCCGGTTCAAATCCGGCCGTCCCGACCAGGAACAGCATCACCGCAGGTCAGAGGCCATGAGCCCCCCTCGCAGGAGGGTCGTTCACTTGTTCATCATCGGGCCAGGCGACCTGGCATCGGCTCAACGTGGTGGGGATCGGCAGCTCAACCGGGCCCTGCACACCATCGCCCTGGTGCGCCTGCGCGACGATCCGGAGACCCGCTGCTATGCGGCTCGGCGGCGGGCAGAGGGCAAAAGCAGCCGGGAGATCCGGCGCTGTCTGAAACGAGCGCTCGCGCGGCAGCTCTACAAAGCTGCTGGAACGCTATGGGCAACTGGATGTGGAGATCGTCAGGATGGCCTGACCTGGCCGGCTGGTCTTGCTTCGATCCCGGCTCCGGCGGGGTGAGGCGTGAGCATCAGAAGCGGAGGGCAGGGTCTCCAGCTCACCGCCGCGGACCTCGGCACCGGGCAGGCGGGCGGGTATGCGCGATGGTGACCAGGGCCCGGGCGGCGTCGATCCCGGCCGCGATACGCCGCGCGCGGCGGCGCTCCCGAGCGGCAGGCGGCGTCTAGCCCGAAGTTACGTGGGCTTCGGGGTGTGGTGTTTGGTCTGATCAGTAGGAATGGCGTCAGACGCCCTTGAAATGTAGACACTAGATGATTTGTGTTGAACGGGTCAGCGTGCGAGAATCGCACCGTGACACGCGGAGCTG
>WNFU01007836.1_pt1 | contig 12496 bp, 10 predicted proteins | sample 5400121 | NCBI WGS metagenome assembly WNFU01 (sample SAMN13153360, study PRJNA577476) | soil metagenome | isolation source: 100 cm soil or saprolite under grassland replicate 1 | place: USA:California | collected 2016-06-15 | reverse complement strand
TGGCGTACCAGGCGTTCACCCGCTCGGCGACCCGCTGGAGATAGGCGGGGCCCGGGATGGTCCCGCGGCCTTTGCGGATCACCAGCTCGTGACCGAGGTAGACGTCCCCGCGGCGGGCGACGATCCCGGTCATCCGCCCGCCGGGGTCGACCCCGATGACGACGCGGCCGCTCACGATGCCGCTCCACTGGCCTGCGCGGTCGTGGAGGGCGGGAACTGGCGGACGCGGAGGTCCTCGGGCCACTGCTCCCAGTGACCGCCCTTGGGATCCGCGCCGTTCGCGCGTGCCCACACCGCCCCGAGTTGCTTGACGAACACCGCGACGCTGGACGCCTCGCACCGCTGGACGAGGTCCCCCACCCACGCCAGGTCCATGGGTCTGGCGCCGGGACCGGACTCGCCCCCCACGATCACCCAGTTGATCCGGTCCAGGTCCAGGCTCGGCAGCGGGCCGAGCAGGGGCTCCAGGCTGAGGAAGCGCACTGCGGCGGGGGCGGCTCGCAGGTCGTCGGCGCGGCGCACGTAGTCGTCGCGTTCGATCGAGGTGCCGAGCCACGCGTTCGCCCTTGGCCAGCCCGCCACGAGGTCGACCTCGCGGCCTGGCGCCAGCCGGCGAGCGTGGGCCTCGACCAGGCGCCGGAAGTCCAGGCCGGGCGGATGCCCGTCACCGCAGCGGCAGGGGCCGTCCAGGACGCGCCGGTAGCGTTCGGGCCGCTTGGTCAAGACCTGGTAGGTGTGCTGTGGCGTCAGGGCCATCACCGCCCATACTTGGGCGAGGAAATCCGTCGGCACCTTGGCGTGCAGCAGATCCGCCATGCTGTCAACGAAGACTTGGCGGGCTTTGCGCCAGCGCAGCGGCTCCCGCAACGCTGGGGGATGCAGGGCGACGCCGAACCCGGGCCCGGAGGTCCGCGGGTCACCGTCGGTCTGGTACTTGGCCTGGCCCATCGCCTTTAGCCGCTTGGCCAGCGTGAGCGCATAGCAGTGGTCGCAGCCAGACGAGATCCGGTCGCAGCCGGTCGTGGGATTCCACGTCGTCACTGTTGACTGCACTACGAGACCCCTTGGGACGTAGTAGGGTCCGGCGCTGTTCGTGGTGGGCTCGGCGACCTGGGCCCATGATCGGAGGTGGCGATGGAGGACGCGGCGCAGCCGCCCGTGCGGGACCTGCGGCGGCTCAAGCTCCCGGCGCTCGGCCGAGTTGTGCCGACCGACGAGGCGGGTGTGCCGTTCACGATCACCGATGCGGCCGGGCAGCCGGTCGAGCCGGTCACCGAGTTCATCCGCGAGCTTGCGGCCGGGGACCTGAGCCCGTCGTCGTGCCGCTCCTACGCCCACGACCTGCTGCGCTGGTGGCGGTTCCTTGCGGGAGTGGAGATCACCTGGGAGCGGGCGCAGCGAGTTGATGTGCGGGATCTGGTCCGCTGGCTGCGGCAGGCCGACAACCCGCAGCGGCGCCGGCGGCGGCCCGACGCGCCAGCGCCGGGGTCGATCAACCGGCGGACCGGCAAGCGGCATCTGGCGCACGGATACGCGCCGGCCACGATCAACCATCAGCTCGCGGTGCTGGCCGCCTTCTACGAGTTCCACCAAGCGATGGGCCGCGGCCCGGCGGTCAACCCCGTCCCACCGCCGGGGCGTGGCGGGGAGCGGCCCAACGCGCACGGCAACCCGATGCGGCCGGCACGGCCGCACCGACGGGCTGGCTATCGGCAGCAGGTCCCCGAGCGGCTCCCGCGTGGGCTGACCGACGAGCTGGTCGACGAGCTGATCGCGGCGATGACCAGCACCCGGGACCGGGCGATCCTGGTGACCTACCTGGCGACCGGCGCGCGGGCCAGCGAGCTGCTGGGGATGCGCTGCGGCGACCTGGACTTCGGCCGGCAGACCATCACCGTCATCGGCAAGGGCACCACGACGCGGCAGGTCGTTCCGGCCTCCCCTGACGCATTCGTGTGGATCCGGCTCTACCTGGCCGAAGGGCACGTCGCCCCGCCCGAGGCGCCGCTGCCGCCGGACGCGCCGCTGTGGGTCGCCCTGCGCGGCCCGGCGCGCCCGTTGACCTACACCGCGATGCGGCGGGTCCTGGACCGCGCCAACGCCAAGCTGGGCAGCAACATCTCCCTGCACGACCTGCGGCACACCTGCGCGATGCGGATGGTCGCCGACCCGGAGCTGGCCATCACCGACGTGCAGGCGGTGCTGCGCCACAAGCACCTTTCCTCCACGCAGGTCTACACCAAGGTCCGGCTCGAGGAGCTGATCGCCAAGACCCGCGAGCACCACGCCCGCCGGGCCGCGGCACCCCCGCCCCGCCCGCACGTCGCCTACGACGCCGGCGACCTGGCCGTGCTGTTCGGCGAGCCGCTCGAGTGAGCCGTGGCTGACCTGGCCGCGGCCGTGACGGCGGCGCGGACCCGACCGCGCACGTCCCGCCGCGAACTCGACCTCCTGCCGGTCGTCGACCGTGCTCGGCTCGGTGCCGGCCCGGCCGAGCTGCACGACGCCGCCTGGCAGGTGCTGGCCGAGCGGGGCCTGGCGCTGCTGCCACCGGAGACGCCACGCGACCGAGAGCGCCGGGTCCGTGGCGTGCGGGACCTGACCGGCTGGCTGGCCGGCTTCCCCGGCGCGACCTGGCAGGCGCGCTGGGTGGCCAGCGGCGCGGATGTCGCCGGGCGGACCTGGTGCCGGGTTAGCGAGCACAACCGGCGCACCCTGCTGTTCAAGGGCGCCGAGACCTTGATCTGCCTTGGCGTGCTCCACCCCGACTACCCGTGGCTGCTGGCCAACAAGTTCCAGTCGCTGCTGCCCACCTACGAGCGCGTGGTCGGCGGGGAGCTGTTCAGCCGCCTCCGCGCCGCGGCCGCTGCCCACGACGCCCGCCCGAGCATCGTCCGCGGCGTGGGCTGGGCCGCCTGCCGGCTGCAGATCGCCACCGCCCAGCCCCTGAGCAAGCTGCGCAGCGACCAGGTGCTCACCTACGACGCCGTGGTCCGCAAGGTCCGCGGGCAGGCAGGCGGGCACGAGACGCTGTGGCGGGTGCTGCGCGAGCTCGGCATCCTGCCGGCCGGGATCCCCCTGACCCTGCGTGCCGCCCGCCATCCCGGCCAGGCCACCGTCGAGGAGCTGGTCGACCGCTACCAGCTCCAGTGCCGGCCGGTCCGCGACCTGCTGGTGGCCTACCTGGCCGAACGCGCCCCAGCGCTGGACTACACCTCCCTGGACAACCTCGCGTTCTGGCTGGCCAAGCTGTTTTGGCGTGACCTGGAACGCCACCATCCCGGGATCTGCTCGATCCGGCTGGCGCCCGAGGCCGCCCGCGCCTGGAAGCAGCGGCTGACCGTGCGCGGCGACGGCGCCCCACGCCTCAACCGCCTGCACGTCCTGGTCGCGGTCCGCGCGTTCTACCAGGACCTCAACCACTGGGCCTACGAGGACCCAGGCCGCTGGGCCGAGTGGGCCGCCCCGTGCCCAGTCACCAAGACCGACCTGGCCGCCCGCCGCAAGCAGCAGGCCGACGTGACCGCCCGCATGCATGCCCGCACCCGCACCGTGGCCCCGCTGCTGCCCAGGCTCGTGGCCACCGCCAGCGGCCGGCTCGAGCACGCCACCGCGCTGCTGGCCGCCGCCCTCAACGCCGAGCCCGGCACCCGGCTGCAGGTCGGCAACCATGCCTACGAGCGGGTCGCCAACCGCACCCGCCATGCCGTGCAGATCCTGGTCCGCCGCCTCCCCGACACCGACACGGACACGGGCGGCGGCGGCAAGCCGCTGGACGCCGTCTACGAAGAGTTCGACGCGTTCTGGGCGTGGGCCGCGATCGAGGTCATGCGCCTGTCCGGGCTGCGGATCGAAGAGGTGCTGGAGCTCACCCACCTGTCGATCCGCCGCTACACCCAGCCAAACGGCGAGGTCGTGCCGCTGCTGCAGGTCGCCCCAAGCAAGATCGAGGCCGAACGGGTCTTCCCGATCTCCCCCGAGCTGGCCCACGTGCTGGCGCGGATCGTCGACCGGGTCCGCGGCGAGGACGGCACGATCCCGCTGACCTCCCGCTACGACGTGCTGGAGCGCACCTTCAGCCCCGAGCTGCCGCACCTGTTCCAGCGCCGCTACGGCGGCAACCGCCAGGTCTTCGACCCGTCCTCGATCCGCAACTGGCTGGACCGCACCCTCGCCCTGGCCGACCTGCGCGACGTCGACGGCCACCAGGTCCGCATCACCCCGCACGACTTCCGGCGGCTGTTCACCACCGACGTGGTCAACTCCGGGCTGCCGATCCACATCGCCGCAGCCCTGCTCGGCCACCGGACACTGGACACCACTCGGGGATATGCCGCGATCTATCCGGAAGCGGTCATCGCCGCTTACCAGACGTTCCTTCAGACCCGCCGGACACACCGACCAAGCGAGGAATACCGCGAGCCGACACACGCCGAGTGGGATGAGTTCGAACAGCACTTCACCCTGCGCAAGGTCGCCCTGGGCAACTGCGACCGCCCCTACGGCACCCCCTGCATCCACGAGCACGCCTGCGCCCGCTGCCCCATGCTGCGACCCGAGCCCAGCCGCCTCCCGGTCTTCGCCGAGCTGGAAGCCAACCTCGAACAGCGCCTGACCGAGGCCCGCGAGCGTGTCTGGCTCGGCGAGGTCACCGGACTGGAGCAGACCCTCCAGGCGCTGCGCGCCAAGCGGCAGCACGCCCAACGGCTCGCCGACCAGGGCCTCACCGACACCCCGGTCCCGCTGGGCTGACCGCGGCTCACCCACGACGGCCACCCCCGCCACCAGCCACGGCCGCCACGACCGGGACCGGGACCGGGACCGGGAACTGATCCCAGGTCCGGCCGTCCAGCTCACGCCCGCCCGCCGAGTGGGTGCGGCCACCCCACTGCTTGAAGAAGAACGGCACCCTGGCGGCCTGGCATTGGTCGCGCAGGTCCCGCACCCAGGCCGGGTCGACCGGCCGGTGCCCGAGCCCGGACTCGCCCCCGGCGATGACCCACTCCAGCCCACCGGCAAGCCACCAGCGCAGGTCCAGGCGACCCAGCAACGGCTCGCAGCTGGCGAACCGCACCACCGCAGGGGTCTGGGCCAGCTTGGCCAGGCGGACGGTCACCCAGCGCTGGTCCTCCACGCTGGTGCCCAGCCACACGTTCGGCAGCGGCGTGCGCTCGTTGCCGAAGATCGGGCAGCCCGTCTCGGGCCAGCAGGCGTCGTCCATCCACCGCGCCACAAACGACGCCATCCGGCCCGGCCGCTTGGTCAGCACCTGGTAGGTGTGACGGGGCGTGCGGGCCATCACCTGGAACACGGCCGCGATGAACTCGTCGGGCACCTGGTCGTGGAACAGGTCGCTCATCGAGTTCACGAACACCCGCCGCGGCTTGCGCCACGACAGCGGCTCGGTGAGCTTGTCTGGGTGCAGCGTGACGCCAAACCCTGGCCCGTCCGGACCGTCGAGCTGATAGCGGGGGTTGCCCATCGCCTTCAGGCGCCTGGCGAGCGTGGCCGCATAGCAGTGGTCGCAGCCCTCCGACACCTTGGTGCACCCGGTGACCGGATTCCACGTCGCCCCGGCCGAGCCGTCATCGCCGCGGGTCCACTCGATGCTGGACTTCTCAGCCATCAGCGGGCACCTCCGCATCAGGACCGCCGCCAGGCGGCTGCGCTACGAGCCGCGCTCGCGGGCAGGCCAAAGCGCCCCGTGGTCCGTGCAGCTGGAACCACCCGGGGCGGTCGCGTGGGACCTGCCGGGGATCGCCCACCGCTCGAGCCATGAGCGCCGGTTGCAGGCCCCGCCGGCTTCGGCGACCCTCAGGTCGGTACGGCGTAGGGCAAGGAGGCCGCCGATGATCACCGACCAGCAGCTCGACCACTACCGCACCTTCGGGTTCGTTGTGCTGCGCGGCCACCTGGACCAGCGCGAGACCGCCGCGCTGACCAAAGAACTCGACCGTGCGCTGCGCGACGGCTTCGGCGCGCACTTCGACCAGCGCCCTGCCACCGGCGGGATCGAGGGCCACTACCTGCCAATGATGAGCCGCCGGCACACCCCGGTCAGCCTGGCGCTGGTCGAGGACGCCCGGCTCCTCGGCGCAGCCCGCCAACTGCTGGACGCCCCGGCGCTGCCGACCTACGCCGAGGGCGTCCTGCTGTTCGGCCAGGCCGGCTTCCACTGCGACGACGGCACCGGGTCCAAGGGGGTGAAGTTCGTGGCCTACCTCGAACCGCTCACCGCCCAGACCGGGGCGCTGCGCCTCATGCCGGGCTCCCACCACTCTGACTTCGCCGCCACCCTGCAGGGCTGGCAGCGGCGCAACCCGGCCCTCGACGCCGAGGGGCTGCGACGCCAGCTCGGCGGGATCCCCTGCCACGTCGCCGAGACCCAGCCGGGTGATGTCATCGCCTTCGACTGGCACACCTACCATGCCAGCGTCGACGGCACCGACCGCCGCCAGTGGACGATCGGCTACGCCAAGGACCCGCACACGGCCGAGGAGACCAAGCGGTTCCAGAACTTCTTCCAAAGCATCGTCCCCGACGGTGACGAGCCCTACAGCCACGTCGCCTACCCGTGCTACGACGAGCACTGGCTGGCCGCCGATCCCGCGGACCCCGAGCGGACCATCCTCACTGAGCGGATGCGGGAACTGGGCCTGTTCGAGATCGCCAGAGGCCAGTGATGGCGGCACCTGCGGCCGCCAGCAGGCCAGTGGACACCTGGTCGCCGCGCTCATCGCGAACTCGCCCCCCAGGCAGCCACGAATGGTGGTCAGTGAGAGCGACGAACCCGAGTTGACGAGCGGCTTTCTGGTGCAGAGAAGCTCCGTCCATTCAATGGCGCTGTGGTCGCTCACGAGGCGACCTCGGGTACCGCTCCAGTGTGTTCCGCGTGCGCTACCTGCGCCGCAGCGCGGAGGTGGCTGACAAGCCGGTCGACGTCGTCGCCACGCCGACGAGTGCACCGCTGCCCTTCCAGCGAGTCGGCGGCGCGTCCGGCGAGATCGATGAGGTCACGGAGTTGGCCGAGGAGTTGGTCGATGCGCCCGTGGAGTTGGGCGCGTTCGCGCTGCCAGCAGCCGACGCAGCCGATGCCGGGCTCACCGTGGACGGGTGGGGTGTCGCAGAACCGGCTGCACAGCGCCCAGCCTGGCGGCCCGCCGCCGTTGGAGCCGGCCTCGAGGCGGTGGTGGCGGCCGTCCCTGCTGCGTCCCCACACCAGCGCGGGAACGCCGCGGTCCGGGAGGGTCCGCTCGTTCTTGGTCCTCGTGCGCATCCAGAAGTCCTCTCTCAGGTCATGCAGTAACCGGACTCGCAGGTGTCGAGGTCCGGCCCACCGGGGTCGTGGTCGAACAGCACGCCCTGCTGATGGGCGAACACCTCACCCAGCGGGCGGCCGAATCGGGTCATGTAGACGGGATCGCGGCCAAGCTCGCGCCGGCGGGTAATCAGGAGGGCTTCCAGGTCGCACGCGCGGGCGAACAGCTCCGGCTCCTCGCGCTGCATCCGCGCCCACTCGGTCGGCCGCTTCAGCGGGCAGAACCAGCAGGCGCTCTTGGGCGGCATCGGCAGTTCCGCGCCGCGGATGATCGCCGGGCAGTCGGCCCGCCGGAGCCCCAGGTCGAGCAACGGGTAGGCGAGCACCTGATGCGGGATCCCAGAGTCGGTGCGGGCACGGCCTATCTCGTCCAGGGTGATCCCGAGCGCGGTGACCGCCGGGTCGGCGGAGGTTGCGCCCAAAGCGCGTTGCCAGGCAGCCACCACACGGATCTTGAAGTCCGCCGTGCAGCTCCGAGTTCCCGGCGCTCCCGTATCGGGCATGCGAACCGGAATCGGTAGCGACCGAGAGCCGGGCCGGGTCAACCGACCATAGAGCGTCTCGGCGTTGCCGTCGCGGCGGGTGCGGCGCACCTCATGCAACTCCAGGCCATGTGCGTTGGCGAACGGGACCGCGACCTTGTGGAAGTAGCTCAGCGTGCCGGGGTACTCAGAGTCGTCGCCGACGTTGGCGAACACGAACACCCGGTAGTCCAGGCGATCCTGCGCGGCCAGCACCAACGCGGCTGTCGACTGCCAGCCCCCGCCGTAGCTGAACGTGCGCAGACTCACCGCGACCGCCACGCCGCCGCCTCGGCCGGCCTGCGCAGGCCGCGGAATGGCCGGACCGTCACGCTCCCGTCATCGCGGCGGATCATGACGTTGCGAGGGCCGCCCCCCGGTCCCCAGCGTCGGAGGACCAAGACCGGGCGGCCACGCTCCAGATAGACCCGGCCGACGATGCCTCCCGCCCCGTGAGCCGGGTTCGGGATGCAGATCGGGCATGCCTGCAGCAGATGGCGCTCAGCGGCCGGTTGCGAGCGGCGACGGACGATCACGCGTCCACAGCCGGCGCAGTCCACGACCCACCAGCCGTCGAGGTAGTGCAGCGCCAGGTCGAAGGTCACCGCACGGCCCCCGATCGACCGGCCGCTGTGTTAGGCGGGCGGTCCGCGGTCGGGAGGACAGGACCGACGCCCGGACGGGCTGGGGATCTGTGACGCATGCGCTGGTCCCTTCGACGCGGTGGCACTCTTTTCTCTGCGACGTTTCGCTCGGGGGGTCCAGCGGCTCAGGAGACATACGAGGCCGATCCCCTCGCTGGGCTCAAACCATCCGAGCCGCTCGCCACGACGTCACCGGCGACCGCCGGTTTCAGGCCTGAGCAGGTTGCTTCGCTTCCAGGTCGCCGGGTTGATGAAGACAGGTTGATAGGGCCAAGACAGTCAAGGTGCGTATAGCAGCGCATGCGGACTGAGTCGACAGACGAGGTCGGAGAGTGGGCCAATGCCGAGGACCTCATGGAGTACAGGCCTTGCGGTAGGCGAGACCCTATGTAAAGATGTTGCAATGGTGGACCAAGTGAGGATGAATCTCACTGTGGCGAGGGTCTTGCGGGTCTTCCTCGAAGATGTCTCACAGCCTCGCTATGGCTATGAACTCATGCGCCGCACCGGCTTCCCGAGTGGGAAGTTGTATCCCGTGCTCGCTCGACTGGAGCGCGCACGATGGCTTACCAAGGATCTTGAGAGCATCGATCCCTCCGCCGAGGGCCGTCCTCCACGCCGCCTGTATTCCATCACCGAAGAGGGCGTTCGGGCCGCACGCTATGAGCTAGCGGCGCTCAGCGAGGAACTGCGACCGCCTTCACGGACGGGCAACCGGCTTCGACCCGAGGGTGGTCCTGCATGAGGACTATCTGGGGCCTTGTCGCCGGCGTCACCGGCACCTTAGCTATTGTCGCAATCGGCGACTTGGTGAGTGAAGAGGTGCGCGTCCGCCTAGACCGCGTTCCACTCGGGATCATTCGCCTGGCCAGTAGACGTCTGCCGGCCGACATGCGCGCTGAATGGACATATGATTGGCGTGTTGAATTGCAATATATCCTCCGGGGGGCCGAGGCCCTGCCGATCACACGGCTTCTTCGCGGTATCAGGTATGCCGTGGGTGTGCTTGTGTGGGGAGCACCTCGGATTCGCCGTGATTACTTGGACGATATCTCTACCGTCTTGGTGCTCACGGAGCAACGTTCCGCGATCGTGACAACAAGGCTCGAGAAGGCTCGCGAACTTGTTCGTGAGATCTCACAGGCACTCCCGTTGCATTTGGAGCAGAGCGCATCGATGCTCGAAGCCCGGTCCCTGGAGTTGCGAGAAAGTAGCGGACGGATTCAAGAACTCGATGACAAGTTCGCCCTAGTCCGGGGACAGATGCGACCGCTCCTTAGCAAGATGGATGCGATCGCTGCTGAAAAGCGAGAGATAAAAGAGACGAACTCCCGGATGCGTGCCCTTGAGACCATCCTAAGCCAGCAGGCAAGCAGAAGCACACCTGCGAACGTAGAATCGAACAGACAGCTACTGCTTTAGCTCGACCAGAATATCAAAATCTAGATGAAGACCTGAATCAACTCAAGATTCAGCAGAAGAAGCTAAGAGACCCCTGGGCTCGTAGACAGGAGTTGCGCACTCTTGCAGCACAGAAGCGAGACATTATCCGTAGTCGAAAGCGACTAGGCTACCTTCGACACGATTTGGATACGATAGAGGCGCGAGAACAAAAGTTGTGGGATCCATCGCTCCGCAATGAGGAATTGCGGAGCCTCACAGCATACCAGCGCAAACTAAATCGCAGATTGAGGGAACGTCGCACGCTAAATGAAAGACTCGTCAGTGCTTACGAAGAATGTCAAGCATTAGGACACCAAAGTCTGCAGTCTGGACCAGAATTGAGCCGTTTGCGCCGAGAAGCGCCGGGCCGTGAACGAAGGCTGCAGGAGCTGGAGGAACAGGAAGGCGACTTGAGGGCGAAACTGGCGCCTTTCGAGGATATGGTTCGCATGCTGAAGGATGAACAGCGCGACCTAAGGAAACTGGCTCGCCGACAGCGATTTAAGCGAAGTCGCGCCCACAAGCAACTGAGGGGCTTGAAAAGGGCGGAGAACCTGCTGCCGCCGCTAGCGGAAGCGATCGAGTCGGCACTAGAAACAAGGAGCCTCTCGGCTCCGACAATCAGGTTCATTAGAAGTGCATGGTGGCATGAGTGTGCACGGCGTCGCGCGATGCAGCAAGCAGATGGACTGGGGTCTGAGTTGGCGTTGGAGTACAGCCTGTATCAGGCGCTGAAGTCTGCCGGACGCGATGCAGGACGCCAAGCGCTGGTGGCGATCCTCATCGCGGCATGGCTTGGACGTTTGTGGCAGGCATTCGTAGACCAGTCGCGGGAACTCAGCCCACGCGAGAGATTCATATAGGGATGGGTCAAGGACCACGGCCGCCGTCGTGTCAAGGACTATGAGGCCAATTCCTCACTGGCCCTCCAGTCGCCCGAGCCGCTTGCTTCAGCGCCGGCGACTGGCGATTTCAGACCAAGCAGGTTGCTGCACTCCCCGGTCGCCGGGTCGATGAAGATCGGGTGATAGGGGCCAGGCCGCACTAGGTCGGCCAGCAGGCAGCAGCGCACGCGAAGATCCACGTCCTCGTCAGCGTCGATGCCGAGCGCTTGATGCAGCATGGGGTCGGCGTCGCAGAAGGCGGACAGGGCGTCTAGGCGCTCCTCGAGCTGAGAGCGGGTGCGGGCGACGAATCCCTCTGTGGGCTCGCCGGGACGTTGGCGCTGGCGGGAATCGAAGACGACCAGCACGGTGGGAAACTGGCCGTAGAAGGTTTGCCAGGCCGGCGCCTGCGCTCCCCGCGGGGTGTACCTCTTAAAGAGCACGTAGCGGCGGAGCTGCTCGCCGAGCTGCTGGACGGTCTTGCTGTCGCGGTCCAGCTCCACGAACGCCGACAGGAACACCCACTGGCCAGGCTGGAGCTGGCAGTCGACGCGAAGGTAGGCGTCGGGGCGCAGCAGCCCCTTGGACGGCGCGGCGCCCTCCAGCACCTTGTGGGCGATCTCGTTGGTCCAGCCGCAGGCGTCGCCGGTGTGCTGGTGAGCCCAGCGGGTGAATGCGACCCCGACCTGGTTGACCGCCAGGGTGTGCGCCTGGGTGCGCGCGTGGATCTGGGAGGAGCGCAGCACCACGATGCGGCGGTCGGCGGCGCCGTCATCGAGCTCGGCGGCGGTGGCGCCCTGCTTGGTGACCGACCAGACCTTGCCGCGTCCGACCCGCTGACGGCCGGGGCGGACGTAGCCGAGTTCCTTGAGGCCGTTGAGCTGGTCGCTGATCCACTGGCGCGAGACGTACCGGCCGACGTCGGGACGCCAGCCGCAGAGCACCCGGAGCTGCTCGACCGTTAGCAGCCGGTGGTCGGCGAGCGCGCCAAGCAGCCGCGCCGCGGTGTCGGACAGGTCGCGGACCGGCTGCTGGTGCTCGCTCACTGGTCAAGTGCCTCCTTGCGCTTGCGGGTCCTGGAGCGGCCGACCATCCCAGGCTGCGGGCCGGTCGGCGGCGCGCCTCCAGGCTTACCGCCGTTTGGTGAGGTGCCGGGCTGGCGGGGGCGGTGCTGCTTGAGCCAGTCGAGGATGCGGCCGTCGAGGGTGTTGAGCTCGGCGATGGTGTCGTCGACCGGGCGGCGGCGCATGGTCCGGTCCACCTGGGCGTCGAGGTCGGCAAGGGCGGCGTCGTTGCGGTGGTCGGACCACATCCGGTCGGGTGGGACGGTGCGGATCAGGAACGGCTTGGTGGTCTGGTTGCCGAGCCGTACCTGGGACACGAAGGTGTGCCGCTGCAGCGACATGATCGTCTCGGTCGAGACCTCCCCGCCCAGCTCGCCGGCGATGATCTTGGCACCGCCTTCGCCGAGGGTGGAGGACTGCAGGACCGACCGGTTGGTGGTCAGGCCTGCCCAGGTGTCGGTGCGCAGCCTTCGGGGATCCTGGTTGAGCAAGTCGCCCTTGACCTGGAACTTGCGGAGCTGCTCCAGCATCTCCGGGAGGGTCTCGTCGTCGTAGATCTGGAGCTCGTCGAAGACGGCGTAGAACGGGCGTCGCCGTTCCCTGGCGACGTCGATGCGGGTGA
>WNFU01014732.1_pt1 | contig 12499 bp, 12 predicted proteins | sample 5400121 | NCBI WGS metagenome assembly WNFU01 (sample SAMN13153360, study PRJNA577476) | soil metagenome | isolation source: 100 cm soil or saprolite under grassland replicate 1 | place: USA:California | collected 2016-06-15 | reverse complement strand
CCGGCCGCGGCCCCGGCCCTGCCCCTGCGGCGTGGTCACCAACGGCACGGCCGTGCTGTCCCCGCCCGAGGTCGCGAAGCCCGGCTACCTCGAGGCCATCCGCCCCCCGCCGTTCGCCACGACCGTCACCCGGATCGTGGGGGACCCCGCCTCCGCGATCCGGTTCCCCGGCGCCGCGGCTGGCCGGTGGGGCTCCGATGCCCGCCACCACTACAGCGACGACCAGCCCTGGAACGCCGACCAGACGCTCATCGCCATCCAGAACTACGGCGACGGCACCCCGTCGAACGTCTACCTCGACGGAGAGACGTACCGCCCACGGCTGCCGCAGTGCCCCACCTACGAGGTCCGCGACGACCGGTGGCATCCCGTGCTGCCCACGGTCCGGGTGAACGCCGGCGGCAACCTGCTCGAGTGGTTCGACGTCGCGGCGTGCCGGCAGGTCCGCTCGTGGACCCTACTGGAGGGCGTCGAGGACCTCGGCCTGACCGACGGAAACCTGACCATGGACGGCCGGTTCGTGGTCCTCGGGAACCAGCGGAGCATGTTCGCCCTGGACATGGACCCGCAGCCGCCGCACGATCCCTACCCGAGCAACCGGGTCGGCCCGCCCGTGGACATCACCTACGGCGGCTTCGAGATCGACTTCGTATCGATATCGCCGTCCGGCCGGTACGCGGTCGTCCACTACCGGGGCGACCACGACCGGGTGTTCGACATCGACCCCGACACGCTGGCGATGGCTCCCCGGGCCATGCCGGCGGACACCCCCCGGTGCGCCGGGACGGCCGCGGACGGGTTCGTGTACGACCTCGGCCACCCCGACCTCGCGCTCGACCCCTTCGACGAGGACGAGGACGTGATCGTGGGGCAGGAGCACTGCGGCCGGATCGGGGAGACGGTGAACGGGACACGCATGGGGGGCGTGGTGAAGGTGCGCCTGCGGGACGGGAAGGTGACGTCGCTCACGGACCCCGAGAACGAGGCGTACCCGTACCACGTGTCCACCCGGAACACGAAGCGCCCGGGGTTGGCGTACGTCACCTACTACGAGGGCGAGGACGGACGGCGGTTCGACCAGGAGATCATGGCGGTCCGGCTCGACGGCAGCGGCGCGGTCGAGCGGTGGGCGCACCACCACAGCGACACGAAGGACTGCTACCGGTGCGAGCCCCACGCGGTGCCGTCGCCCGACGGCCTGCGGCTGATCTTCGCCAGCTCGTGGAGCCTGGACTGCGCCGGCCGCTGCGGTGCCCAGTCCGTCCCCCAGGCCTACGTCGTCGACGCGCGCGCCGTCTGAGGCGGAGGCCCTCCCTCACCCCCCGGTTTCGCGGTCCTGGTGCCACACGGCGCTGGCCAGCCGTCGCACCCCGGCATGGTCCAGGACGGTGGGCGACGGGGTCCCCCTCTCCCGGTAGACGCTGGGCGGCATGCCGTACCGCCGGGCGAACCGGTGGGAGAAATGGTACAGGTCGGCGAAGCCGCACTGGTGGGCGATCGAGCCGATCGTCATGTCCGTGCGGGTCAACAGCGTCTCCGCCCGCGAACAGCGGAGTCCCTCCATCCCGGCGGCGGCGCTGACCGCGAACTCGGCCTGGAACAGGCGGTTGAGATAGCTGCGTGACACCCGGGCGACGGACGCGAGCTGCTGTTCATCAAGTCCGAGGGCAAGCCCGGCCAGGCCTGGCACCAGGACGAGACGCACATCCCCACGCGCGACCGGTCGCTCACCGCCGTCTGGATCGCGCTCGACGACGCCACGGTCGAGAACGGCTGCCTGTGGGTCATCCCGGGCTCACACCGGGCCGGCGTGCTCTACCCGGACCGGGAGCAGCACGACACCCGGTTCGACTGCACCAGGGAGGCCTACGGGTTCCACTACCGCGAGGAGGAGGCGGGCCCTGGTGAACCACTACATGAGCGCGGAGTCCCTCCTGCCGTGGTTCCCTCCCCGCGACCGCGAGCCCATGGGGACCACCGACCATCGAGACATCCTGCTCGTGGCCGGCGAGGACCCCTACGCCTTCAGGGGCACGGCCGACCTCATGCGTCCTCACATCCGGCCGGACGGCGAGGGAGGGTGCATCCGCTAGGGCGGCGTCAGCAGCCCCAGGTAGTGCGTGTTCAGCACCGGGATCGCCTCGAGCAGGGGGAACCCCAGCGGGGCCAGGTTCCCCAGGCGGCGGGCCAGCGGTGGCACGACGGTCTCCCGGCGGAGCTCCTGGCGGTACCCCGGGAACAGCTCCGCGATCCGGCGCCTGGTCATGGGCCGGATGTGCCGGTTGTACGGGATGGGGTACCGGAGGTCGAACCACACCACCGCCCCGCGGGGGGCCAGGACGCCGTGGACGCTCCGGGCCACGTTGCGGGCCATCGCCGGGTCCGGGATCGACGACATCACGGTGAACATGGCCACCAGGTCGAACGATCCCGGCAGGAAGTCCAGATGCTCGGCGTTCGCCTCCAGGAAGGTGATGTCGGGATGGTTCCGGCGGGCCGCCTCGATGCGATTGGCCATGAGATCCACCCCGACCAGGTTGTCGCTGGGGATCCCCAGGTCCCGGAACCAGTCCAGCAGCCATCCCTCGCCGCACCCCACGTCCAGGATCCGGAGGTCGTCGAGGCGATGGAAGCGCCGCGCCAGGACGCCGTGCAGGCGGGCCATGCGCCGGGACCGGGACAGCGCGGTGCCGGGATTCGTCGGGTCGCGGCGGCGGCGCCACGGCGCCGTCCGCTCCATCTCCTCGTACTCTCGCCCCAGGCGGAGCGGCTCGCCGCTCGAGGCCCGCAGGGCGCGTTCCCCTTCGGGCGGCGAGCGGCCCGCGGGGACCCTAGCCATGGTCGAGCTCGTCGAGCGCCCTGGCCAGGAGTTCTTCGGGGGCCGTGCCGTACAGGTCCGCCAGCGCGCAGAAGCGCTCGACCGAGATCGACCGCTGGCCGTGCTCGTACCCGGCCACCGTGGTGGGGGCGAAGCGCCGTCCCGACCACATCGCGACGTCCCTCAGCTTCAGCCCACGCTCCCTTCGCGCGCTCCGCAGGGCCGTCCCCAGCGAGCGCAGGAACTCCGACACCACCCCCCCTTCCCGATCGGTGCCGGGCCGATGGTGGCACCGTGGCGAGCCGCGAGCCTGCGTCATGGTGAGGGTCTTTCCTCAGCCGCACGTGCGACCGGACGGGCCCCCCTTCCCGGTCGGAGGCACCTCGAGATGCGCGTCGCCGCCGTGCGCATCGGTGTCCCATCGACACGTCGGCGACTCGCCGCCTCGTCCGTTCGGACGGCCCCGAGGCGACCGAACGATGTAGCCCGATTCGTTCGAAGGGTCGTTCCGGGCGACGCGGACCGCGTACTACCGTCCGAGCGGTGCAAGGAAGAACGAGGGACAACCGGGGACAGGCCGCCGTCTGGGGGGACGACTTCTCCGCCGCGCGGCCGGAGGAGGAGCCCGGGCCGGAGGACCGGCTGGAGGCCGCACTGGCCTGGACCGCCCACGAGATGCGGGGGCCCGTGCTGGCGGCACGGGCCGCGCTCGACCGGGTGTCCGGGAACGGCACGCTCAGCCCGCAGGACCGCCGGCTGCTGGCCAGGTCCCGGGACGTGCTGGGGCAGCTGGCCCGGCAGATCGACACGGTGCTGCGGTGGGCCGCCGGGGCCCGACGGCTTCGCCCCCGCCGCCTGGACCTGGGCAAGCTGGTGCGCGGCGTGGCGGACCACGCCGTGCTCCCCGCCGACCAGGAGCGGGTGTCCGTCCTCATCCAGGCCGGCGTCACCGTCCGGGCCGACGCCCCGCTGCTGCGGGCCGCGGTGGCGGACGTTGTCCGAAACGCCCTCGACTACTCGCCGCCGGACAGCCCGGTGAGCGTACGGGTCCAGGAGCGCGGCTCGGCGGTCCGGATCGCCGTTCGAGACCGGGGGCCGGGGGTCCCCGTGGGCGAGCGTCCCTCGCTGTTCGAGCCGTTCGTCCGGGGCCGCAACGCCCCCCGCAGCGCCGGCACCGGGCTGGGACTGTTCATCGCCCGCCGGGTCGTCGAGGCCCACGGGGGCGATGTGTGGCTCGAGTCAGGCGGGGGCGGCACCACCGTCGTCCTCCAGCTTCCCTCGGAGGGGACCGCGCGATGACGAAGATCCTGATCGTGGAGGACCACACGCTGTTCGCCGACGCCATCCGGTCGAGCCTGGAGGACCTCGACATGGAGGTGCTCGACCCCTGCGCCGACGGCCCCACCGCGCTCCAGGCCGTGCGCCGGGAGCGGCCCGACCTGGTCCTGATGGACATCGGGCTGCCCGGCCAGAGCGGCCTGGCCGTGGGCCGGCAGGTCATGGAGGAGGCGCCGGGGACGAAGGTCGTCGCGCTCACGGCCATGGAGGACGTGCGGACCATGCGCGAGGCCATGTCGGCGGGATTCCACGGCTACCTGACGAAGGACGTCCAGCTCCGGCAGTTCGTCCGCTCGATCCGGGCCGTCCTGGACGGCCAGATGGTGCTGCCCCACCGGCTGGCCCGGCGGGCCACCGGGATAGGGAGCGCGAGGTCCTGGCCCTGCTGGTCTCCGGAGCCAACTCCGGCGAGATCGCCAGGCGGCTCACCGTCAGCCCCCACACCGTGCGCACGCACGTCCAGGGGATCCTGACGAAACTCCAGGTCCACTCGCGCCTGGAGGCGGCCGCGTTCGCCCTCCGGCACGGGATCGTGGAAGGCCCGTCCGCCGGCGGTTCCCGCTCCGGCGACGCCGCGTAGCATCGCCCGGCGCCCCAGCGGAACCACCCGACGTCACGCCGACGCGACGCGGGCCGCGGGGTGGATCTCATGTATCCGCCGTACCCAGAATCGGCTCGTTCGCGCATGCCCTTCGGGCCCGTCCCGATCAGCCTGACCCTGCCCACGGCAGGTCAGCGAGGAGGGCAGGGGCGTGGCGGAGGTACCCACCGACGTCCGGGTGCTGCTGGCGGAGGAGCAGTCGCTCTTCCGTGAGTCGATCCGGCTCGCGCTCGAGAGCGAGCCGGACATCACCGTCGTGGCGGTGGCCGACTCCGGGCTCCGGGCCGTGGCCGAGGCCGAGCGCCACCAACCCGACGTCGCCGTCCTGTCGGACGGCCTGACCGGGCTCGACGGCATCCAGGTCACCTTCGTCATCCGGGAGCGGGTCCCGCAATGCCGGATCCTGTTCCTGGCCGGGGCGGAGGACCAGACCAGCCTGATGGCGGCGCTCGAGGCCGGAGCGGTGGGCTACCTGGCCAAGAACTGCCGGCTGTCGGAGCTCGTCGACGCCACCCGGGCCATCCACCGGGGCCAGACGATGGTCCCCACCACCATGCTGGGCGACCTCCTGGCGCGGCTCATGGCCCTGCGGCAGGAACGGGACCGCAGCCTGCGCGTGGTCTCCCGGCTCACCACCCGGGAGCGGGAGGTCCTGGCCCTGCTCGCCGCTGGCGGGAACAACCAGACCATCGCCGACGCCCTGGTGATCAGCCCGGACACCGCCCGCACCCACGTCCAGCACGTGCTGGGCAAGCTGGGGGTCCATTCCCGGCTGGCCGCGGCGGCGTTCGCCCGCCAGAACGGGATCCTCGAGTACATCCAGGTCTTCGGGTAGTCCCTCTCCGCCTCCTCCGCGGCCCGCCGGGCCTCGCCGGCCCCGGCCCGCTCGCTCAACCGCCGTAGCCCAAATACGTCAGAGGGGTCGTGTTCGGCCCCAGGCCGAGACGGATCCTGCCCCATGCGGCCTCGGGCGGCGGGCGGGCCACTTCCCCGGCCGGGGGCGCACCCGATCGATGGGGGGGATGGTGAAGCAGTCGTGGAGCTGAGCGAGGCCGCCCAGCGCATCCTGCGGCGGCACGCGGCGTTGATCCTCGTCCTGGTCCTGCTGGGAGGAGCGGCCGCGTTCGCGCTGCATCTGGGCGACCCGACGTTGTACCGGGCCACGGCGCGACTGGTCCTCGATACCCCCGATCCCCAGAGCGGGACCGAGTCCGCCTCCATCGCCGACACCGCGCGAGCCATCGTCACCGGGCCCACGCAGGTGACCGAGGCCCTCGCCACCGTGGGGGTGCGGCGCGACCCCGTCGACTTCGCCAAGCACGACGTGGTCCTCGAGGCGCTCGGAACCTCGGGTGTGCTCGCGCTCTCGGTGCGCGATCCGAACCCCCGGATCGCGGCGGCGCTGGCCAACGCTCTGGCCGACGAGCTGATCCAGGCCCGGGTCGAGGTCACCGCGGGGCGCATCGACCAGGCGCTCACCGACATCTCATCCGAGATCGCCGACCTTTCCCGCCAGGTCACGGTCATCGACTTCCGCGTCAACGACCTGAACGAGCAGATCGCGGCGGGCGGGTCGGAGGAAGACCTGGCCGCCCTCCGCGCGCAGCGCGACGACCTCGTTCAGTCGCGCGACGCGCTCGTGCAGCAGCGCACCAGCCTCCAGGCGGAGCAGGCCACCGTCGAGTCCGCGAACGCCCTGCGCCCCCAGGCCGCGGTGGTGGACCGGGCCGCCCCGCCGCCCGACCCGGAGCCCTCCCGCGTCCCGGCCGACACCGCCCTCGGCGTGCTGCTCGGCCTGGTGCTCGGGGTGGGCGCCGCCTCGGTGCTGGAGGCGTTCCGGCCCACCGTGATCGGGCGGGACGGGTTCGTCCGGGAGCTGGGCGCTCCGGTCATCGGCGAGCTGCCCGCTCCCCCCTCGCACCTCGAGGGCATGGCCATGGCATCCGTGGCCACGCGCCTGCGGCTCGCGGCTGCCGGCGCCGAGGTCGACCGGGTCGAGCTGATCTTCACCGACCACGAGCAGTACCTGAGCGAGTTCGGCGCGCACCGCCCGCAGTCCGCCGAGGCGCCACCCCGACCCGACGGCACGAAGCCCTACCTGGCCACGCTGCACTTCGACCGGGCCAGGGGGCGGTTCGCCGCCGCCAACGGCAAGCCGGCCACCGGCTCTTCCCTGGCGGTGGCCGAGTTGGAGCGCCCCCTCGCGCTCGTGCCGCCCCGACAGAAGGTGGGCGGCGTGCTGATCGTCCCCACCGCCATCAGCCGGAAGGAGCTGACGTCAGTGACAGATCTGCTGACCCTGGCCAACTGGCCCCTGCTGGGCGTCGTCACCTACCGGCCCGCCCGGGGCATCGGGCTGCGGCGGCGCCTGCACGACGACAGCGCGTACCCGGAATGGAGGCCGTGATGGCAGCCGTGCGCACCGACGCCCCGCCGGTCGAACGCATCCCGTTCGCCCGCACCGAGATCAGCCCGGAGGCCCGGGCGGCGGTCGACCGGGTCCTGGCCTCGGGATGGGTGACCACCGGCCCGGAGGTCGCGGCCTTCGAGCACGAGTTCGCCGAGTTGCTGGGCGCCGGGCACGCCGTGGCCGTGGCATCGTGCACCGCCGCCATCGAGCTGGCCCTGCGGGCCCTTCGGCTCCCCCCCGGGACGAAGGTCCTGACCTCGACCATGACGTTCTGCGGCGCGGTGAACGCGATCCTGCACGCCGGCCTGGAACCGGTCCTGTGCGACGTGAACCCACAGACGCTGATGCCGGACGAGAGGACCACGGAGCGCGCGGTCCGCTTCGCCGGCGGCGCCGTCGGCGCCATGGTGGTGGTGCACTTCGCCGGCCACCCGGCGCCGGTCCGGGAGATGGCCAGGGCGGCCGGGATCCCCATGGACCGCGTCATCGAGGATGCTGCGCACGCCCTGGGGACGCAGGTGGACGACGAGGAGGTCGGGACGATCTCCGCCGCCACCTGCTTCAGCTTCTACGCCACCAAGAACCTGCCCATCGGCGAGGGAGGGATGGTCACCACCGACGACCCCGCCCTCGCCGACCACGTTCGCCGGAGCCGCCTCCACGGCATGAGCCGCGACGCCTGGAAGCGGTACCTGCCCGGGTCGGGGTGGCGCTACGAGGTCGACGAGATCGGGCTCAAGGCGAACATGACCGACATCCAGGCCGCCATCGGGCGCGCCCAGCTCCGGCACTTCCCCTCCTGGCAGCGCCGGCGCCAGGAGATCGTGGAGCGCTACGACGCCGGCCTGGCCGGCATCGCGGGCATCGAGACGCCGCCCCGGCCCCGCGCGGGGCGCCACGCCTGGCACCTGTACGTGGTCCGGGTCCGGCCCGGCTTCGGTGTCGACCGCGACGCGTTCATGGCCGGGCTGGCCGAACGGGGCGTGGACTGCTCGGTCCACTTCATCCCGGTGCACCACCAGGCCTTCTACCGCCGGGTCCTGGACGACCCGGAGGGGCAGTTCCCGGCGGCCGACGCGGCGTTCCCGGAGATCGTCTCGCTGCCGCTGTATCCCGGCCTCACCGACCGCGACGTCGACCGCGTGTGCGCGCTGGTCGCGGAGGTGCGGGCGCAGGACCGCCGACGACCGAGGGAGGGGGATCGGGCTTGAGCGTGAGGATGGACTGGAACCCGGAGAACGGGTCGCACCCCAACGGGTCGAAGGGGAACGGCTCCCACCCGGACGGCGCGAAGTCGAACGGTGCGAAGTCGAACGGGTCGAAGGCGAACGGGGCTCGCCGGAACGGGTCGCGCCGGCCCCGGCAGGGCATCCGGCACGTGCTGGTCATCGGGGGGGCAGGCTACGTGGGGTCCGTCCTGGTGCGAAAGCTCCTCGACCGCGGCTACGGCGTCACGGTCATGGACGCCCTCATGTACGGCGACCACGGCATCCGCGACCTCCACGGCCACCCGCGCTTCGAGGTCGTCGAGGGCGACCTTCGAAGCGTCGAGTCTGTCGTCCGGGCCACGCTGGGCGCGGACGCGGTCGTCCACCTGGGGGCCCTGGTCGGCGACCCCGCCTGCGCGCTCGACGAGAAGCTCACCATGGAGATCAACCTGGGCGCCACGCGCACGGTGGTCGAGGTGGCCCGGGGACTCGCCGTCAAGCGCCTCGTGTTCGCCTCCACGTGCGGCGTGTACGGGGCCGACGACGGGCTCCTCAGCGAGGAGTCGCCCCTCAATCCCGTCTCCCTGTACTCGCGGACGAAGATGGAATCCGAGCGCGTGGTGCTCGCCATGAGCGGGCCGGAGTTCCTGCCCGTCGTGCTCCGGTTCGGCACCTTCTACGGCGCGTCGCCGCGGCCCCGGTTCGACCTGGTGGTCAACCTCCTGGTGGCCCGGGCGGTGGCGGAGGGCGAGATCACCATCTTCGGGGGGGACCAGTGGCGGCCCTTCGTCCACGTGGACGACGGCGCCGAGGCCATCATCCGGTGCCTGGATGCGCCGCCGGACCTCGTGCGGGGACGGGTGTTCAACGTCGGCTCCGACGACCAGAACCACACGCTGGGCCAGATCGCGAACCACATCGCCGAGCTCGTCCCGGGCGTGCGCGTCCTGTACGAGGGGGGGCGGGGGGCGGCGGAGGCCAACTATCGCGTCTCGTTCGCCCGGATCCGGACGCAGCTCGGGTTCGTCCCCCACCGCTCCCTGGCCGAGGGCCTCACCGAGATCAGGGACGCCATCGAGCAGGGGGCCGTGGCCGACTACGCGGAGGAGCGCTACAGCAACTACAAGGTCCTCACCCGCAAGGGCGACATGCTCCGCCGCTCCGACTCGCTCTCGGCGAGCGTGGGGCGCTGAGCGTCCCGGCATGAGCGTGCGGAGCGGCGCCGGATGAGCGCGACCGCGGCCCGGATGGGGGCGTTCCGGCCCGCCGCGTGGCCGGTGCCCGTCTCGAGGGTCCGCTCCCCCGACCGGCTGGCGGTGGGGGCGGCGGCGGCCGGCATCGCCCTCCTGCCACTCCAGGAGCAGGTCCTGCCGGGGAGCGTCGCGCCGGTGGACCCGGCGCTGGCGGTGGCCTTCCTGGCGATGCTCGTGTGGGCCGGGTGGGCGCGCCCCCGGCTGCACCTGCCGTTCGCCGTCCCTGTGGGCCTGCTCGTGGCGACCGGCACCGTGGCCGCCCTGTTCGGCGCGTACCCGGTGACCGGCGCGCTGGCCGTCTTCCAGGACCTGTTCCTGCTGGCGTGGTGCGCGGTCGTGGCGAACGTGGCGGCGCGCCCGCATGGTCTGGGCGCGCTCCTCCGCGTGTGGGCGTACTCGGCGACGGGGTGGGCCTTCCTCCTGGCTATGGCGTTCTCCCTGCACCAGTGGGGCATCGCGGGCGTCGACACCACCCAGGGAACCCGCGCCGCGCTGACGTTCGGCGACCAGAACACCGCGGCCCTGTACTTCGTGCTCTCCCTCATGGCCATGCTGGCGTCGAAGCGGCCCCGCCGCCCCGTCGCTCGCCTCGGCGCCGCCCTGCTGCTCCTGTACGCGCTCTTCCTCACGGGCTCGCTGTCGGGCCTGCTCGGCCTCGCGGTGTGCCTGGTGGTCGCGGCGTTCGTCTTCGTCCGGGGCAGGCTGGGCACGGTCGTGGCGGTGGTCGCGGTCCTGTTCCTGAGCGCCGCCGGCGGTGGCGCGTTCCTGCTGGCCACCTCCGACCAGGTCACGCAGCGGGCGGCCAACAGCCAGAACCAGCTGATCAAGGACTCCATCGGCCGAGGCCACCAGAGCAGCTCCGAGCGGGAGGTGCTGGCCGGGGAGACCCTGGGCCTGTACTTCGACGGGAAGCTGGTCGGCCTCGGCCCCCGGGCCACCGTGCTGACGCTCCAGTCGAACCAGGCCCCCTATCCGAAGGAAGCGCACAACGACTTCATCGCGGCCGTCGTGGAGCGAGGCGTCCTCGGCGAGGTCGCCCTGTTCCTGCTGATCGGCGCCATCGCGGTGCGGAGCATGGCCCTGGCGGGCCCCCCGCTCCCGGGCGTGGCCGGGCGCGAGCTCCCGGCGGCCGGCTACCTCCTGGGCGCCGTGGTCAGCCTCGTGGTGTTCAGCCTGACCCACGAGATCCTCCACGACCGCTCCGTGTGGACGCTGCTCGGGCTCGTCGCGGCCCTGTACCTGTGGAGCCGCTCCGCCCCCGAGCGGGGGGAGGAGGTGCCGGCGTGAACGAGACGTCCGCCTGGCCCACCCCGCCGGCCCCCGTGGTGCCGCTCGAGGAGCTGCCGCCCCAGCCCCGGGCCCCCCGGATCAAGGTCCTGCACGTCATCACGAAGTTCTGGGCCGGCGCCGGCGGCAACACGCTGGTGTCGGCGACCGGCATGGACCCCCGCCGCTACGAGGTGTGGGTGGCGGCGTGCGAGGGCGGGCCGCTGTGGGAGCGGGCCGAGGCCGCGGGAATCCGCACCGTTCGGCTGCGGCGGTTCCGCGAGTACATCTCGCCCCCCGACGACGTCGCGGTGCTGGCGCAACTGGTGGCCCTCATCCGCCGCGAGCGGTTCTCCGTCGTGCACACGCACTCGGCGAAGGGCGGATTCCTGGGCCGGGTGGCGGCGTGGGCGTGCGGGACCCCGGTGATCGTGCACACAACTCACGGCCCCAGCTTCCACGACCACATGAGCCCTGCCCGCCGGAAGCTCTACATCGGGCTGGACCGGCTGGTGCGGCCCATGACCGATCGGTTCCTCGACGTGGCCCCCAGCGTGGTCCGCCAGGCCGTGGAGGTCGGCATCGCCCGGCCCGGGTCGATCGCGGTGGTCCCGTCGGCCGTCGAGCTCGACGACATCCCTGACCGCGCCGACCCCACGGTGCGGTCCGAGCTGGGGCTGCCGGAGGCCGCTCCCGTCGTGGGGACGGTGGGGCGCCTCGACTTCCAGAAGGCACCACTGGATTTCGTGCGGATGGCCGCCACGGTCGGGCGCACCCGGCCGGACGTTCGGTTCGTGATGGTCGGCGAGGGCTCGCTCCAGGAGGACACGAGGCGGGAAGCCGTGCGCCTCGGCGTCGACGTCCTGTTCACGGGATTCCGCCCGGACGCCGCCCGGGTCGCCTCGGCCTTCGACGTGTTCGTGATCTCCTCGCTGTACGAGGGCCTGGGGCGATCCCTCACCGAGGCCCTGGCCTCGGGACGTCCCGTCGCCGCGACCGCCGTGAACGGCGTCCCCGACCTCGTCGAGCCCGGCGCGACGGGGCTGCTGGCCCCGCCCGGCGACCCCGAGGCCATGGCCGGGTGCGTCCTGTGGCTGCTCGAGCACTCCGCCGAGGCCCGTCGCATGGGCGAGCAGGGCCGGGACCGGGTTCGGGCCCTGTTCGACCCGCGGAGGATGTGCGCGCAGCTGGACCGCGAGTACACCCGCCTGCTGGGCCTGGCGGTGCCGTCACCGGACGACGCGTTCGACCCCTCTGCGCTCGGTGACCCCTCGACCAACGGAGCCCTCACGCATGCCCTCTGAGTTCGACGCCCGGACGCTGAACTGGCGCTTCGTCGTCCCCGACGAGCCGGCCGGGCTCCTGCTGCTGCCGGCGAACGGCGAGCGCCTGGACGGCGCCGTCGTCCCCGACCACACGGCGGCGGCCCTGCTGGCCACGCTCGCGGAGGGCCCGTTCCCGGCGGTCGCCGTGCCCGACCTCGGCGTGTGGGGCCACCTGGCCGGCGGGGGCCGGTCCGGACGCATGCTCGAGCGGCTGGCCGGCGCCGTGGCCCCCGGGGGGTGGCTGTACGCCGGGTTCGCCAACCCCTGGTACCCGGCCCGG
>WNFU01008383.1_pt1 | contig 12505 bp, 13 predicted proteins | sample 5400121 | NCBI WGS metagenome assembly WNFU01 (sample SAMN13153360, study PRJNA577476) | soil metagenome | isolation source: 100 cm soil or saprolite under grassland replicate 1 | place: USA:California | collected 2016-06-15 | reverse complement strand
CCTCTTCAGATAACCAGCCAGACTGGCTCAAGGGATTTGAAAGTGAATCCGAATCAACTCTTTCGAAACCTTCGACTGGCGAACTGGACTGGCTGGGTCAATTAGGTGAAGAAGCCAAATCTTCTGAAACCCCCTCGAATGAGTTTGACTTTCTCAATCGGCCTGTTGGCGAACCTGAACCTTCTGCATCAACTGATTTTGATTTCCTCAAAGGTTTAGGAAACGAGCCCGAAACAACACCTGCCGTGCCTTCCACGGAAGATTTTGATTTTCTCAATGAAATGGCTGGGGAGACCGAACAACTAGCCCCCTCTTCGACTCCTGGGTCTTCGATGAAAGATAATCTTGGAAAAAGCGAAGAGGAACGAGATGATTCGTTCGCCTGGCTTGAGAGTCTTGCCGCCAAACAGGGCGCAACCGAAGGTTTATTGACCAAGCCGGAAGATCGTTTGGAAGAGGAACCAGATTGGGTCAAGCAAGCCAAGAGCATGGACGCCTACGCGAGCCAGCCTCCCGCAGAAAAGCCTTCTGCGGAACAACCTCCTGCTGCACAGCCAGTTGGAAGTTTGGAAGAGCTTGGCAAGAGTGAACAGGAACGGGATGATTCGTTTGCCTGGCTTGAGAATCTGGCCGCCAGGCAGGGTGCAACCGAAGGCTTGCTAACCAAGCCAGAAGAACGCCTGGAGCAAGAACCGGAATGGATTCGACAAGCCAAAAGTCTAAAAGATCAACCTCAGGAAATGCCATCCTCTGCGCAAGCTCCACAGGAAGAAATTCAGGAAATTCCTATTAGCGAGCCTGAACCAACGGCTAGCCTTGAAGAACTCGGTAAGAGCGAGCAGGAACAGGATGATTCGTTTGCCTGGCTTGAAAACCTGGCCGCCAAACAGGGCGCGACTGAAGGTCTATTGACCACTCCGGAAGAACGCCTGGAAGAGGAACCTGAGTGGGTAAAGCAGGCGAAGGACCTTAGCGCCGAACAGCTTTCCATACCCGAGCAAACCCCATCCGCGGATGATACAGCGGTTTGGCTACGAAGTCTGGATGAAGAAGCCGCGCTTACATCTGAACCTGCCTCATCAACGGATGATACGGCCATATGGTTCAAGAAACTTGAAGCATCGGAAGAGGCTCCTTCTCAACCAGTTGAATCTGCACCAGCCGAAGATTTGCCAGCCTGGATGCAAAACCTTGAAGAAGACAAAACGTCTGAGACACAGTTCAATATTCCGATCAGTGAAATCGCGTCTAGCACGGCCGCAAAAGAGGCGGCTGAACTATCTGAGGCATCCGAGTGGATGAGCACGATTGAGCAGGAATCCGTCGCGGAGCCTGCCGCTGCTACGGAGGAAGAGAAGACCTCAGAGTTGCCAGCCGACGAAATCCCCAGTTGGCTCAGCGAATTGGATCAGGAACAAGAGCAAGCCGTGACATCCACTCCAATGGATACCGACCTACCTGCATGGCTGCGCGATGAAACCGGTGAATTGCTAGCGGAACCCACAAAGATCGAACCGACCCGCGCTACAGACTGGCAGCGTATCGAAAGCCAGGCTGAACCCGAACCGGTCATGGAACAACCGGAAGTTCAAGCTCCCGAGCCTGAGCCTGAACCGGTCGCGCCTCAGCCGGAGACAGTATCTCCTGAACCCGAACCGATCATGGCTCAGGCTGAAGTTCAACCCGCTCAACCTGAACCTGTGGATATGGTGAATATTATTGAGGAAAGAATTGCGGCTGTTGAAGAAACAACACCGCCTGTGGAGCCACCCAAGAAAGTTGCGAGGCCCAAAGGGACCGGTAAATTGAGCATGCCTCTGGACCCAATCTTAGGTCAGGCACGCAATGAGTTGGCTGGCAGCAATCTGAACGGCGCGCTGGAAAGCTATGGCAGACTCATCAGGAAGGGACGTTTCCTAGATGAGGTCATCTATGACCTGCGCGACGCTCTGTATCGCTTCCCTGTGGATGTGGATATCTGGCAATCGTTGGGCGATGCGTATATGCGTGCCAACCGTTTGCAGGATGCGCTGGACGCTTATACAAAAGCTGAAGAACTACTAAGGTAAAATTTTCTTAACACAACACTTGCATGATTTGCCAAGCAAATCACATACGAGTACAGGTGAGGACACCACGGGCACGAAGCTAAGAAAGTCCCAAACTTTGAGTGCTTCGTGTCCTTTGTGTTTAAATCATAATTTCTTGGAGGAACTGTGGAAAGATCGCTTGTCTTAGTCAAACCGGATGGTGTCCAGCGTGCCCTGATTGGGGAGGTTATCTCTCGCCTGGAACGCCGTGGACTTCGTTTGGTTGCCGCGAAGTTTATGCAAGTCAGCAGGGAACTTGCGGATACGCATTATGCCATCCACAAAGGCAAACCATTTTATGAAGGACTCATTTCTTATATTACTTCTGCACCTGTCATGGCGATGGTTTGGGAAGGACCGAACGCCATCGCCGCGATCCGCCAGACCATGGGAGCGACGCGTCCCATCGAGGCCGCACCGGGTTCACTTCGTCATGACTTTGCTCTCGAAGTGGGACGAAATCTCACCCATGCATCGGACACTGTTGAGAACGGCGCGAACGAAGTTGCTCTATGGTTCCAGCAGGAAGAACTTGTCAACTGGGATCGTGAAGTAGATCGATGGGTGTTTGAGAAATAATTCAAAGTAAGAGGAAAGAAGTAAGAAGTCCCGCAGCTCTCACTAGAGCTGCGGGACAATGTTTTAAGGATTCAGATAGTCGATTGTCACTACACTATTTCGAGTGCCAACCCTTCTCGGCTGGGCGTTACTAAATAGGAGGGCTGCAAATTCTCGAGTGTCGCCTTGAATATACGATCCAGTTGGTCATCGTTATGGGTGGGGTCATGATGAAAAGGCACAAAATGCTTAACCTGGCATAAGTCGGCAAATTGAAAGGCATGTTCTATGCTGCTGTGACCAAAACCAATACGAGCCTTATATTCTGCTTTCGTATATTGTGTGTCATGGATGAGCAAGTCGGATCCCTCTGCCAGCGTGTAGCCTGACGTCCAGGATTTGTCATACGGAAATGTGCGTCCGCCCAACGCCGGTTCATGATCGGGCAAATACGTAACAGCGGTGTTTGCATGTTGGATGCGGTAGCCAATGGTCGGATTCGGGTGAATAATCAATTGAGCCTCGATGACAAATTCACCAATTTCGATCAAATGGGCAGGTAATTCGTGGAAGTGAATCTCTGATGCCAGCTCGCGCACACTGACAGGAAACAGCGGTGGAGATAAATATTTTTGCAAGCGCGCTTCCAATCCAAGTGTCGTGCTGGCTGGACCCCAGACATGGATTTCAACACCTTCACGGCGCAATGGGGCGAAGAAGGGCAAGCCCTGAATGTGATCCATGTGCAAATGAGTGAGCAGGATGTGAACTTTATTGAGGCTTGGAGATAGACTTTGCCCCAGATTCCGGATCCCGGTCCCGGCATCCAAAATAAGCAGAGTCTTCTCCGGTCCCTCCACCGATACGCATGACGTATTTCCACCATAGCGGGCAGTGTCTGTGCCAGGTGAAGCGAGCGAGCCACGTGTTCCCCAAAAGATGACTTTCACTTCGGATTTTCCCAAAAAATGGCGATTGCTCCAAGAAAGCGATCCGCCTGTCCAACCATCGGAAAAGCGGTAACTTCAATCTCCCGCAAGACCCCATCCAAACCCTCAATCCAAAATATCTTATGGGCGGGGTGACGCTTTGATAAGGCAATCATGAGAGGTAATTCATCCGGCGGCAGTAATGACCGCTCTCGGTCCATCGGATGAAAAACGGTAGACCATTCGGTCGCCGGCATGACCCCTGTTTCGGTGTAACGGGTTCCCAGGATGGTCTCTGCGGGTTCATTGTAAAAAATCAAATCTCCATCCGGGTTCACGATGAATATGGGCATCGCCAGATATTCGGCAAGGTGCCGTGCCAGAATGACTTCAATTTCCTGTTGGGGCATCGTTCGTTTTCCCTGGTGGGATTCTCCTGGTCGGAATTATACAGGCCAAGGCTTGAGATTGTCAGTATTTCAGAACGGATTGGTAAACGAGTCTTCTTAACCGCGAGGGGACTGCTCCCACAAATAAAGACTCAATTTGCCAAAATCCTGGAAGCCAATACGACGATATACATTGTAGCCCAATGAAGAGGCTTGCAGAATACCCACGCGGTATCCCATCTCCCGTGCGGCAAGCAAAGGCGCCAGAACAACGGCTGTCCCAACTCCCTGACCGCGTGCTTCAGGAAGGCAGGTAACGTTATAAATTCCTGTGACGCCCGCGGATGTAAATAATTGAGACGTAGCAACTGGTTCCCCATCTAATAAGGCAAGATAAGTTCGAAAGGGAGAAGCACAAGCCGCCTCTGCAAAAAATTCATGCCAGGTATCCTCAAATTCGAAGGGAACGCTAAAGCCAACACTGGCAATATGGATCCATTTCCTCAAGCTCTCCTGATCCTCAACGCGCATCACTTGCAGATAATCAGGTCTAGCGAAAACCTCCTTTAATGTTATCAAGTCTGCTGCCATTTCAGTTGCGAAGGATTCGCTAAACGTCAAGCCATGAGATTCGAGATATTTTTTTATCTCTAGAGCTGGCAGACCTTCTTCTGTCAGCCAGGAGACTCTTTTGATATTAAGAGTTTTGAAATGGTTCAGGGCCTTTTCAATGAGTTCGTCAACCCTCTCGGATGGTAATTCTGTGCATACGACTAAGTTCATAAAATGATCTGGCATGTTTGTGACCAGCCAGGGCAAATATTTCCCAACCGATAATTCCACGGATGGCGAACGCCCCAGGCAATAATGGTAATTTTCCCAGTTTGCCCGGATGACTGTTTTTACCAATTTTGGTTCTGAAAGATCGCCAAGGATATCACGCATGGAAATTTTTCTTACTGTACCCTTAAAAGAACCTTCCCATCACTCCATAGTTCTTCCAAGTCATAATATTTCCGCTGATCGGGCGAGAAGAGATGTACAACCACATCACCATAATCGAGCACGAGCCAGCCTTCCTGGGCTTGACCCTCGACACGTCCTTTTTTCTTATGGTCCTGCCTAGTTGCTTCCAGTACACCTTTGGCAAGCGCGTCGAGCATACGGTCGCTGGTACCGTTGCAAATGACGAAATAATCTGTAAAAGACGCGATGTCTTTGATGTCGAGAAGCAGGATGTCTTCGCCCTTTTTGTCCTCCAGGGCAGCGACAATTTTATGTGCAAGTTCGAGTGCGTTCAGATATCACCTCTATATAATATTTGCCACAGAGACTCGGAGAACACAGAGAAACCCCTCAAGAAGCTCTGTGGCTAGCTTTTTCTTAAAGACGCTGAGTACAACCGGGTGTAGACCGAGCCTGTAGGTTTTAGATCGCTTTTGAATAATTGCACCGAGTCTACTCGGGTAGTGCCCAGCAAGTCAATCTTTGTCTCTTCGAGGGCGCGGCGGATTACCTGCTGTTCGGTCGCGGTAATATTTTGTTTGACTCGCCCAATCGTCAGATGAGGAGAGAAGCCACGTTCTTCAGACTCATAGCCAAGGCGGCGCGAGGCAGATTCAATGCCACGCTGAAGCGACTCCAGCACAGCCGGAGCCTGGATTCCGACATAGATGACGCGCGGCCGTTTCAGGCTTGGAAAAGAGCCAATTCCATTTAAGCGGAGGTCGAAACAATTGAAGAGATCCGTTTCAGCGCGTAGCATCTGCGAAAGCATCTCCACATTTGACGGTGAAACATCACCCAGAAATTTTAACGTCAAATGCATGTTCTCCATTGGAACCCAACGAATAAGTGCCCCGATCTCGTTTCTCAATTTAGACGTGGCTGCGCCGACGGCTTTACGGATTTCAAGGGGAAGTTCAACGGCAACAAATGCGCGCAGGAGACTCATGTTTTCAAGTGGCTGGAGATTGGCTGTCCAACGCGCGTTCTACAGCCTCTTTGAGTTCGAGGAAGCCGACGGGTTTGGTGAGATAGGTAGACGCCCCTGCTTCCATCCCATTTCTGATATCCGTGGGCATGCTCTTCGCCGAAACCACCACCACAGGAATATTGGCAAGCGCGGGATCCTGACGCATCCGCCGCAAGATATCCAGACCGGAAACTTCAGGCATCATAATATCGAGCAGCACAATGTCTGGCTTTTCTTCGGTCATCATGGAGAGGGCCGGCGCGCTGGAGGAAGTCTTTCGGACGCGAAAGCCGCTGACTCGCATCATCTCAGCAAATAGTTCAGCGGCATCTGCTTCATCTTCAACGATCAAAACAGTTTTTTCTGACGACGTCATAAATGGTCGATTCTTTGAATAACAATAGCATAAGATAAGGGAATTCGCAAGAGGATGAACGTTTTCGCGAATAGGATAGGATTTTGTAAGATTTTTCGCTTTTCTTCTATCTAGGAGGAAGATTTACTAGAAATGAGCATTAACCTTGCGAAGGCATGTCCTGAGGCGTAGCCGAAGGATCTCAACCTTCGCAAGGTTGACTCAATTGGAGATGTTATGAGCGAGCTGACTGATTTTCGCGCCGAAAAAGATGAATTCTTTCGGGAGCATTCCCAAAGTCCGTTGACACCCGAGCAAAAACGAAATTTCAAGGGCTTGGACTATTTTCCTGAGAATGAAGCCTTACGCCTGGAAGTGGAAGTGGAACGATTATTTGATCAGGAACCCTTGCAAATGCAGACCTCGACCGGAGGCGTGCAGATGTACGTGCGTCATTCACGCTTCAAATTTCAAGTGGATGGACAGGATGCCGAGTTGACGATCTATCAAAATGAGAACGGATATTTCCTGCCGTTCGTGGATTCGCTGGCTGGGAAAGAAACCTATCCCGCCGGACGTTACCTCGAGCCCGATGAGTTACATGGCAATCGCTTCCTGGTGGATTTTAATCTTGCGTACAACCCCTATTGTGCCTATAACGAAGTGTGGTCTTGCCCCATTACGCCTGCGGAGAATCGATTAAAAGTTCCAATCCGTGCCGGTGAGAAATTGTTTGAGCATGAATAAAAAGTAGCGATTCTGGTCGGCACTTCAAATCTGTGAATAAAGAAACAACGGGCAAAAGCCCGTTGTTTTTACTGTTGATTTTTGCTTGTTTTCTCAAGAACATCCAGAAGTGCTTCGTACTCTTCGCAGCATTCCGAACAGAGATCCAGGTGTTCGCGGACAAGGGGCATCAGTTGAGCCGCGTCTTTCTTATCGACTTCCCTTTCGACATATTCGTCGATTTTTGCATAGATTTCATCACAGGGAACTTCCTCTTCCCGTACGCTTTCAAGGACACGCAGAAAGCCCAAAACGGCCTCATTGGGGAGCTGCTCACGATGATTAAAACTGCTTCTAATCTTTTGGATGATGGCACGAATGTTCATATTCTTTGTTTTTGATGTCTAGCCTTATGCTAATCTTACTTATGCTCGAAAAGTGTAAGGACTTCGTTAGGTGAGATATCTTCCGCTGAGAGGCGTCGTTTGAGCCGCAGACGGGCATCGTGTAGTAACTTGTAGAGGGCGTTGCGATTGGTCTTAAGTTTGCGTGCCGCCTCTTCCATGGGCATATCCTGTACGCCAAGTAAGATCAATGCCTGGCGCTGGCGATCTGTCAGTTCCTCTTCGATGATGCGGCGGACACGCGCCAGCATGTCTGCGCGTTCCGCGGAAGTTTCAGGGCTTGCCTGAGGATCAGCAAGTAAGCCAGGAGGCGGAGGAAGATCTTCGTTTTCCGTAAGTTCATCCAGCGATGAATCCCGCCACCGCTTGCGGCGCAGTTCAGTCAGCGCGATCCGCACCGCGATCTTGTGAACCCAGGTGGTGAACTGACTTCGTCCCTCAAAGGTACCAAGTTGGTCAAGGACGCGCAGGAGCGTTTCCTGAGTCACTTCTTCGACAAGTGAATTGAATTGAGGCTGGTCAGGGGAAAGCCAGCGCGAGAGCGCATAGGGCAAACCTTTTTGGATGATGACGCGTAAATCTTCCAGGGCGGCTTCGCGTGCGGGACCCGGAGTTGACAGGTCTGAAATCCAGGCTTCATTGGTTCGTGTGGGCATGATGAAAGAATTATATAACATAAGGAATAGGTAAGCAAAAAAAACGAGCCTTTTGGCTCGTTTTTGTGGGCGCGGATTGCGTTAGCACTCGGACCCCACAAAACCAAACGAGCCTTACGACTCGTTCTTGTGGGCGCGGATTGCGTAGCACTCGAACCCCAGATTAAACCAAACGAGCCTTTCGGCTCGTCTTTGTGGGCGCGGAGGGACTCGAACCCCCGACTTCTACTGTGTGATAGTAGCGCTCTAACCAACTGAGCTACGCGCCCGGACGACGCAGATTATAGTATAGGCATCCTGCTTTGGCAAGTCGTATTATTTCTACATGGCTTTTGCAAAGCCCAGTTTTAAGACTCTTTGTACGCGGATTTCACGGAGTGGGCGGAGTTTTTTCCGTCTTTTTAGGGAAGTATCCGTGCGTCGCCGTGGCGCCGTGGCGACATTGTCCGCTTAATCCGTGTACAAAACGAGGGGTTTGTCAAGCGACTTTGCAAAAGCCTTGCGAAGGTTACTTTCGATCCTGCATGCTCTTTCACACAACCTTCGCAAGGCTCAATTGAAAACTTATTTTTTCGATTACGGCGGCGGCAACACATCCCATGGGTTTACAAAGGAGGAGATGGCCCGGATCTCAAAGTGCAAGTGGGCACCACTTGAATGTCCAGTCGTTCCGATGGCGCCAATCACATCTCCCTGTCCCACACTCTGACCACATCCCACATTGATGGCACTTAAGTGAGCATATAAGGATTGGAAGTTATTGCCATGATCGACCATGATCATATTGCCATAGCCATAATTATTCCAACCGGCATAAACGACCACACCCGCATCGGTGGCGTATACCGCTTCGCCTTCATTGCCTGCAATGTCAATGCCCCAGTGATTGGCATTCGGGGTGTAATCAAACCCTGACAAATAATGCTTATTGGCTGGCCAAATAAACGCGCCGAACCCAACGGCGCCGCCACTGATGGGGTCACATGCACCCGGACCAAGCACGCGCGCAGAGGCGGGATTCTCGCGTGTCACGCCGAGGGGCGCGCTCCACAAGATATACTCGCGGTGGCCGCCGGGTATCACTAACCATGTTCCGGGCGCAATATTTGGGTTGGCAAAGTCACCGATTGCTGCAGGATCCAAATTGTTTGCCGGATAGTTGATAATATCCTCCGGTTTTACGCCGTAATAGGTTGCAATCCCATTCAAGCCTTCGCCTTGTTGCCATTCATGATAGGTTCCATCCACGGGCAGGATGTTCAACTCCTGCCCCGGCTGCAACGCATGCGGGTCATCCAGCAAAATATAATAGTTTCCCCATAAAATCGTTTCAGGTTTCAAACCGAATTTTTCCGCGATCCCAAACACAGTATCTCCCTCTACCACTGTATACTTCGTCACATCCTGTCGCGGACGAGACGGGATGGTGGTATGCACCTGCGCCAAACGCGGGATTCCGCCAAAGGATATCTCGCTTTGGGATAAGACATCTTCAATTCTCGCGACGGGAGCAGTGGGTCCCGTTTGAAGTGCGTTGGCTGTCCGTGCAGACTCGGGCGCCTGAGCATAAAACAGTCTCAATAGCCAGATCACAACGCCGAGCAAAGCAATCGACAGCAACGTCGTACCTGTGCGCAGCATGGATTCCCCCAAACCGATGCCAATCAGTGTATTAAAAAGACGGGAAAAAAAGCCGGGAGTTTCGCTGTCCTTCTTTGAAGGGGTCTTGTTGTCCATCAATTTCGGTCTCCAAACAGAGCATCATAACATGGGCAAAATTAGAGCGTCAATCCACGATGATCGACGCTAACCTGACGTTAAGCCTGCGCGCGGCGTACGCCCGGGCTGATTAAGTGTAAACCGCCGATAGAAATCAATGAAATCAGCCCACCGCTGAGCGCCGCAAACGGTATGCCCCAGTTTTGAGCTAGCCAGCCGATCAGCAGGCTTCCAAAGGGCGCCACGCCCTGCAGCGCCCACAAATAGACGCTGAACACACGACCGCGCAAGCCATTGGGAACCTTAACCTGGATAAGTGTGTTCATCGCAACAAGCTGTGTGACTGTGCCCCATCCAATGAGAACCAGCAAAATGAGTGAAATGTTCAGGCTGGGCACATATCCAAGCGCGATCAAGGGGAGGATGAATGCAATCTGCCCAAGCGTCACCATCAATCCTTTATTAGGCGATGCATTCATATAAGCAGCCAGAATCGCCGCAACCAGGGCTCCACCTCCCTGGGCAGCATACAGAAGGCTGGTGCGGGCGGCTACGACCGTTTCCGCATCGCTGGCTGTTTTCAAGACATCACGCGCCAGGGCGGGGATTTGTTGTATCAGAGGAAAACCGAAAAAGCCCACCAAAGCTGCCATCAAAATAATGGACGCTACCAGCGAATTCCTGCGGATGTAGGCTAACCCTTCGCGGAATTCCATAACCAGACTTTTCCTCTCTTCCAGTTCGCGTGGCACCTTATAACGGGTCTGCGCAATGAGCAAACCCGCAATGACAAACAGGAAGCTCACCCCATTTGCTAAGAATACACTTGCTTCGGTGCCCGTCGAAGTTAATAACCAGGAGGCTGCTAAAGGACCCAGTACGCGCCCCACATTAAAAGCTGTTGTCTGTAAGGCGATCGCACTAGGAAGTGCTTCACGCCCAGCCAGTTCGATCAACATGGCTTGCCGAGCAGTGATCTCCACGGCACTGGCTGTTCCAAAAATCAGCGCCAATAAAGCGATATGCCAGATCTGAATATGCCCTGTAAATGTCAGCGCGGCGAGCCCAAACGCCTGTAGCGACATGATCGCCTGGAAAAAGATAACCGTCTTCCGTTTGTCCCAGCGTTCCACAAACACGCCGGCTGGTAGTGCCAAAAGAAGTGTTGGTAATGTGGAAGCAAAACCAATCAATCCCAAGTCAAGCGGGCGGCCCGAGATGCGATACGCCAGATAGGGCTGGGCTGTGTTTTGCATCCACGTGCCAATGACGGAGAGAAATTGCCCAACCAGGAAAAGGACATAGTCGCGCGAAGCCAACGCCGGGAACCGCCCGACATTCGACGAGGGATTGACGGACATTATTTACTTGGCAGGGACAACCAGTTCGGGTGTGTCGTTGGCAGGAGTATTGACGAGTGTGCTGACCGGGTAGGCGTCCATCATGTCAGCGGGGAAGGGTTTGATTAATGGTTTCAACCGATCGGGAGTCTGAGGGGAAGGATCCAGCCATTTGGCGTAATCTCGCGGATGAAGAATCACAGGCATGCGGTTGTGAATGATTCCTGTCAGTTCGTTCGGCTCGGTTGTGATAATTGTGCACGATTTGACCAGCGAGCCATCCGGGCTGTTCCAGGAGTCCCAAAGACCTGCGAACGCAAAGGGTTTGCGGTCTTTCATGTGAATGAAAAAGGGAGTCTTAACTTTTTTGCCCGGCGCGCCTTTCCATTCATAAAAGCCATCAGCCAGGATCAGGCAACGCTTGTATTTGAGGCTGCCTCGAAAGGCAGGTTTCTCTTCGAGCGATTCGCCGCGGGCGTTGATAAGCCGATTCCCGATACTGGGATCTTTTGCCCACATGGGAATAAGCCCCCACGCGAAAAAGTCTGCGGTATTCTGATCGTCATTGGGAATGGCTAGAACAGGCTGAGTCGGCGCAATGTTAAAGCGCGGTGCAAATTTTTCGGGAAATGTATATCCGCTAAATGTCTCCTGCAATTCTGCAGGATCAACGGTTAATGTAAATCGTCCACACATGGTCACTCCTTATGTATGTAAATCGTCCACACATGGTCACTCCTTATGTCAATATTATTGTTTTAGGCATGTTTGGCAACGTGAAATAAAACATTTGTTCACCGTTACAACTCCAATTTTACCCAATAAATGTGTTTACTTCGGTAATTCTTTTGTCAGGTTTAATGGGCATTATCGAAAATAACATCCATGCACCGTCCCGAAGGTTGATTCTAAGTAATTTTAACGCCTAACGGAAACCTCACCTGCACTCACCTGCGCTTGCGCCTTGCGCCTCAGCGCAAGGCGCAAGTGTGAAGCTGAACGCTTCACGTTCAGGTGCACACTTGCCACGGGCGCAAGTGCCGTGGAGTGTCGGGACGTTTTTTCTAATTACCGATAAAGTCTAATGGATGAGTTATGATTTCTGCTTTCGTTTTCTGAAATCTCCATCGCGAATGGTCATCCCAATTGCATCAAGATGTTCAAGGAGTGCTTGTGCATATTTGCGACTAGTATGGAAGAGATCGCGTACTTCAGCCAGTGAAACTTTTCCTTTTTCTTCGATTGTCTGCCCAATCTTCGCTACTGCTACATCATAATCTGGTTTGCGGAAAACCACCTCTGGTGAAACGGCGACCAACTCATTTAATTCGATCAATGCATTCACGCTTTCTTCACCGACCTCC
>WNFU01007829.1_pt1 | contig 12505 bp, 10 predicted proteins | sample 5400121 | NCBI WGS metagenome assembly WNFU01 (sample SAMN13153360, study PRJNA577476) | soil metagenome | isolation source: 100 cm soil or saprolite under grassland replicate 1 | place: USA:California | collected 2016-06-15 | reverse complement strand
CCGACCGACCCCGCTGACACCCACCTGAGGGGCTCCAACCCCTAGAGACACGCCCCGTCCGCGTGCACTCCCGCATACCCGCAGCTCAGACCCCTGATTCGTGCTCTAGCCCGCCAGAATTACGCGGAACGCAGGTTCCAGCCGCCTCCGCCGGTCCGGGCGGGCTGGTCGGCCTTCGGCGGGGCCGGCGGCTCCTGGAGTTGGTCGGCGTGCCTCGCCCGAGCTTGGCCGCTGATGACCCAACCAACGCGGGCGCCCGGTCGACGCCTACAGTGGGTGACTCATCAACGGTGCCGGCGGCGGTCCTGGCCCGGCAGGTCGCCACCGGGTTGTTCGCCGCGATGGCCCTGGGGTTGACGCTGGCCGGTGTGCTGGCAGTGTTCGGCGCGGTGGGGGCCGGCGTGTCCAACGGTTCGTACCTGCGGTGGGCGCTGCTGCCGCTGCTACCGGTGGCCGCCGCGGCCGCGTTGTGCGGGCTGTTGGTGGCGTGGCGGCGCGTCACGCCGGTGCGGGGTTGGCATGCCTTCCTGGTGTTCCCCCCCGCTTCGGTGGTGTGCGCGGCGATCGGGACGGTACTGGTGCAGTACTCGATGGTCACGCCCGTGTATCCGGGGCAGGGTCCGCTGGTGGCGATCGTGGGCCGTGGCGGCGGCGCGTTGATCGGGATTGGTGCGGCGTTGGCGGTGGCTGAGACGCCGCGGTGGCGGGTGATCCTTGGCGGCCCGTTTGCCGTGTTGGTCGCGGCGGTGGTGACCTACCCGGCGACCGGTTTCATCGCGATGCTGTACGTGTTGGCCGCTTCGGTGTGGTGGGTTCGGCGGTTGTGGCAGCTGGTGCGGGTGCTGCTGCTGCCACCCGCAGGCGGCTAGCGACGCCGCGCGGCACCCGCTACGGCGTCCAACGGCGATCGGCGGGCTGGCTGGATGGGAGGTTCCGTTTGCGCGATCGGTGGACGGTACGGCTGATCCGGGCATCCTGGTCGCTGCTGTGGCTGGGCCTGTTCCTGTTCGGACTGCCGGCCGCGCTGATCCGCTTCGCCGGGTGGCCGCTACCCGACCGGCTCCCGGCCCGAGCCGACCTGGCCCGATGGGTGTCGCAGCCGTTCACCAGCGAGACTCTGATCAACCTCGTGGTTGGCCTGTTGTGGCTCGTGTGGGTGTGGCTGGTCTACACCGTGCTGGTCGAGCTGCTGCGCTGGCTCACCCGGCTACGGCTGCCCCGTGTGCGGCTGCCGGGGCCGCTGCACTCGGCGACCAGCGGACTGGTCGGCGCGCTGATGCTTGCGGTGACCGGCGGCGGACCGCCGGGCGCTTCGCCCGGGCCTAGCGTCACGGCCAATGCCGACGCTGATCAGGCATCGACGCCACTGACGCTTGCGGCTGCATCGCCTGATCCGCAGATACCGCAGCGTGCCGACCCCTCCCCTGGTGACGTTGATGGCGGCGACGAGCCGGCCGGCATGCGTACAGCGGTCGGGGTCGACCTGCCCGGCGGCGGCTGGGTCAACGGCCCGCTCGCCGAACAGGTGGCCACCGCCGCTGCGATGGTGTGGTGGCAACGACGCCGCCGCTACCTACCCGGTGCGGCGATGCTGGGCGGGCAGCGCGACGACCCCGACCTGATCGACCTGCCCACCACGGCCACCGCCATCCAGCAGGCGGTCGGCGGCCCACCAGACCTTCCGGTGCCAACATCGGCAGCGACGCCGGCCGAGGATCCGCTCTGGGCGTGGCGGCTGCCTGCCAGCGGGGCTGGACTGACTGGGCCAGGCGCGGCCGACGCCGCCCGCGGGCTACTCGTCGCGGCCGTACTGGCCGCCAGCCACGGCCCCGCCGCGGACCGCGTGCTCGCCACCGCTGCGGATCTGCGCACGCTGCTGGGGACGCCACCTGAGCGGTACCGCGACCTGCCCGGCCTCACCATCGTCGACAGCGTCGACGAGCTGATCAGCGATATCGTCGGCAGTCACGACCATGGGTGGACGGGTCGCCCTGCACTCCCCCGGAAACGGCTCGACACCCCCGACAGACCGATGGCCACCGCAGCCGCGCCGCTGTTGGTGCTGCTGGCCAATGCACCCGACCGTCGACAGCGCCGACAGCTGGCCAGACTGCTCGCCCAACCCACCACCACCGTCGCCAGCGCCGCCCCTTTGCGGCTGGCCGTCCTCGGCGGCTGGCCAATCGGTACCACCTGGCGAGTGGACGCTGACGGCACAGCCTTCAGCACGAGCGGCCACTTTCAAGTCGTGGGGCGCCTGTCCGTCCTACCGGCCGGTGCCACGCTCGACCTGCTCACGCTGCTCACGACGCTGGCCAATCGTGGCCGTCCGCCGGTCACCGAAGCAGAGCCGTTGGAGGACCTGGCGGTTGCCCCGGCCGCAAACGCGACGTTGACGTTTTGGCGAGACCACGAGCCCGCCCCGGGCACCGCCGTGTTCGATCGACCAGCCGACGGCCGCGCCATACCGCACGGCGCGCCGGATGCACCGGCGGCTCGGCCGCTGCGGTTGCAGGTCCTGGGCGTCGTGCGGCTGAGCCAACTGGTCAACCCGCCGGCCCGGGCACGCGGCCAACCCTACGACGCAGGCCCGTCACGCGGCACCGGTACCGCCGTCGGAGAGCAGGAGCTGCGACTGCCGCGCAGCGCCGCCGTGCAGATCGCCGTGTACCTGGCCGCCCACCCCGACGGCGCCACCGGCGCCGCTGTGGCCCGCGCGGTCTGGCCCGGAGTACCGGCACCAGCCAGCCGCCTCCGTACCACCCTGTCCACCCTGCGGACCAGCCTGGAAGACGCCGCCGGCCAGCCGGTCCTACGCCGCGACGGCGACCGTTACCGCCTCGACTCCACCACCATCGACGTGGACCTGTGGCAGCTGCACGCCGCAGTCGACCGTGCCGCCCGCGCCCTCAACGCCGACGACCGGCAGGCCGCCCTCCGCGAGGTGGTCGCCGCCTACACCGGGGATCTCGCCGCCGGCGCGATTTGGCCCTGGCTGCCATCGCACCGCGAGGCCGCCCGCCGACATGTCGTCGACGCGCTCAGTGCCCTCGCCGGCGCCGCAGCCGACCACCGCGTCGCGGTCGAGCTGCTGCACCAGGCGGTCGGCCACGACCCCGACAACGAACACCTCCACCGCCAGCTGATGCACGCCCAAGCCGCGGCCGGAGACCTCGACGGGGCAGCGCACACCTTCCACCGGCTCGCCCGGCGACTGGCCGACCACGGCAGTCAACCCAGCACCGCCACCATCGACCTCGCCCAACAACTGATCGGCGACCAACGACGAACCAACGACCCGACGTGAGGTAGCCACGGCACCGGATTGGTTCGTGTCGGTCACCCGTCCGACGTTGCCCCGTGGGGGCGCTCGCTGGCGCGTTGTTACTTCTTGTAACACCTTGTGAGCAGCTGTGACAGCCACACCCCTCCTGCATGCGATGGCGCGCTCGTAGCGTCGGAGATCCATCCGCGGCGGCACCGGCCCGCGTTCCGACCTCCGGTTGCGAGAGGTGATCGGCGTGCACCCAGCGTCTGTAACGCGCAAGCTCTCGGCTGCGGCGGTCACCCCGGTCGCGGGATCCTCGTCGTACTCGCCGGTGGTGGAGCTGGCCCCGCGGTACGGCGATCGGCCGCCGATTGCGTCCTTGGACGCTCGTGGTTGCGATCAACCTGGAAATGGCCAACCGCCGGTATCGGCTTGCAACGAGCAGCGCCCATGGCACACACCTGCCGGGCAGAAGTCGTGACCCGCGGGCCGAACCAGCGCCTGTCATCGGCGTTCTGGACGTTGTTCCTCGGCGTCGGCCTGCCGGTCGGGCTGGTCCACTTCGTCGGCTCGCCGCTACCCAGCCACTGGCCCAGCCACGATGAGCTGCTGCGGTGGCTGAGCCAGCCGGTCACCCGTGGCAGTTTGACTGTCGCGGTGATCGGCCTGCTGTGGCTCGGCTGGGCGGCCTTCGTTGTGGTCGTCCTCGCCGAAGTCCTGGCCCGGCTCACCCGAGTTCGGCTACCGCGACCGGGGCTGCCCTACCCACTGCACACGGTCGTGACCGGTCTGTTCGGGGCCGCAGTGGTCACCGTCACCGCAGCACCGACGGCCGTCGCCTACAGCGCCGCCACTCAGGCCGCCGCCGAGCAGCCGGTCGACCCGGAACGGCCGGCATCGTTGGTTACCGCACAGCAGCACCCAGACAACGCCGACCGCGAAGCGGCTGATCCAGCACACGCCAATGTGGCGGCGGGTCCGTACCGGACCTCGCCGTCACCGGACTCCGCGCTCGCCACCAACCGGACGTCCGCCACGGCCGTCGTCGATGTGACATCGACGGCTGGGGTGCGAGCATCGTCGGTCCTGGTGCGCGTCGGTCAACGCCGGCCAGACGCTGGCGCGGCTCCCGGCCGCTACGTGGTGCGTCGCGGCGACACCCTTTCCTCGATCGCCCGCGCACACCTCGGCGACGCGAACCGGTGGCCGCAGCTGTGCGCGCTGAACTGGCACCGCCACTGGCCGAAGGTCGGCGGCACGCTGCGCGACTGCGATCTCATCTACCCCGGCTGGGACTTGAAACTGCCCGCCGACGCCAAGCCCCCGACCGGCGCGACCCCGGCCACGCCACCGCCGCCTCCACCAGCGCAGCCAGAACCCGACCCCGACCCGGGCGGCACCGCACAGCCCACGCCCGTACCGTCGGCGAGCACGCCGGCATCCGAAGACCCGGACGGCGTCGTCGAACCATCCACCACGACACCGCCGGCAACCCCGTCGGTGTCGGCGACCGCGCGCGGCGCGGCACCGCCACCCGCGACCACAGTCCCGACGCCGGCCGCAACCAGCCCGCCCGCCGCCTGGGCGTCCGCCACGGCAAGCCCCGCCACCACAGCGACCGCCTCCGACGACACCACTGCGGCGCCGTCCACGGACGACGGGGTGAACCTGCCCGGTGGCAGCTTCGTCCCATGGGCGCTCGCGGCGGCGATTACGGCCGCCGCCGCAATGGTGTGGCTGCAGCGCCGCCGCCGCTTCATCCCCGGCGACGGCGGCGATGAGGACGACGACCCGCCGGAGCTGCCCCCACCGGTGGTCGAGCTGTATCGCCACGTCACCCGCAACCCCGACGTACCCATCCCCGGCGACCTCGCCGAACGGGCCGTCGCCGTTCCCGCCCTGCCGCTGCTACCGCCGGGCGGCATCGGCCTCGTCGGCGACGGCGCCCATGCCGCCGCCCGCGCCGCGCTGATCTCCACGCTGGCTTCCGGCGGCCCCCGCGACCCCGACCGGCGCGGCGAGGTCGTCATCGACGGCACCGCGTTGACCACGCTGATCGGCGCCGACGCCGCCGCGTTGGGTCCATGGCCGCGCCTGCACGTGGCCGGCGACCTCGACCACGCCCTGTCCATTCTGGACTCGCGGCTGCTGCACCGTGCCCGCATCCTCGACGAACACAGCCTCACCGACCTGGCCAGCCTGCGCGAACGCGCCCCCGACGAGGAAGCCCTGCCCCCGGTACTGCTGATCTGCCAGACACCGCCACCGGGCGCGCGGATGCGGGCCCGGGTCAGCTTCGGCCTCGGCACCGGCCTGGACGTCTCCGCGCTGCTACTCGGCACCTGGGAACACGGCTCCACCATCGACGTCGCAGCCGACGGCCACACCCGCATCGTGGACGGGCCACCCCTGGATGCCATCGGCGAACGGGTGGCCGTACTCGACACCGCCGAGGCAGTGGCGATCCTGGCCACCCTGCGTGAGGCGCACACCGGCGAACCGCCCACCCTCGTGCCTCGTCCGCCGCCCACGCCGCCGCGCCCAGCCGCACCGGAACCAGACGCCAGCACCGACGACGGCGAACCGGCGGAGCAACTCACCGCCGAACCATCCGACACCCCCAGAGGTGGGCCGCGGAGCAAGGTCCACCTGCGCGTGCTGGGCACCCCCATGGTGGAGGACATCACCCTGCCCGGACGGTCCCTGCGCGGCAAGGCCGCCGAGCTGGCCGTGTACCTGGCCTGCCACCCCGACGGCGCAGACACCGCCACCATCGCCGAACACCTGGTGCCGGAGGTGAAGCTGCGCCCAGCCAAGCAGCAGGTGCACACCAACGCCTCCAACCTCCGCCACGTCCTCGGCCGCGCCGGCGGACCCCTGCCCGGCGGGTACGTCCTCAAACGCGGCGCCACCGCCCGGTACCGGCTCGACCCGACAACGGTCGACGTGGACCTGTGGCGGCTGCGGCACCTGCTCACCCGCGCCCAGCTCGCCTCCGCGCCGGCCCGCACCGAGATGCTGCGCGAGGCGTGCGAGACCTACACCGCGCCGCTGGCGGCCGGCTGCGACTACGAGTGGGTCGACCCGCACCGGGAGCAGGTCCGCCAGTGGGGTACCGAGGCGCACCTGCTGCTCGCCGAGGACCTGCTCACCACCGACCCGCAGGCGGCCTCCGACCTGCTGGACAAGGCCATCGGCCTGGACCGCTACAACGAAGGGCTGTACCGCACGGCCATGCACGCCCGCCACGCCCTCGGCGACGCCGACGGCATCCGCGCCCTGCTGCGCGCCATCACCAAGGCCCTGAGCGACCTCGACGTTGAACCCGACGAGGCCACCGTCGACCTGGCCGCCGAGCTTCGCACCAGCCTGGAGAGGCGGTGACCACCACGGCCGGGCAGGCGCGGCACCGGGTCCGTGACGGCGTGTACGCCCTCGCGGTCACGCCGCTGCTGCGCTGGCTGGTCGCGCACCACGCGGTCGCCTCCGGCACCGAGTGGCGGACCCGGTGCGACACCTGCGCCGGCACGTTATGGCCCGCCGCGTGCGGGCTGTCCGGCCGCTGCGGCACCTGCCGGGCACGTATCGGTGCGCCGCCCTACTGGCTGGAAGTTGGCGCAGCAGCGGCGTTCGGGCTGCTGGTCGGCTCCGGCGTGCGGGGTTGGGAGCTGGCCGCATACACGTGGTGGACGGCCGGGATGCTTGTGCTGGCCTTCGTCGACGCGGCCGTGCTGCGCCTGCCGCACCGGCTCACCGCCACGACCACGGCGGGGACCATCGTGTTGCTGGCGCCGCTGGGCGGACCCGCCTCGTCGTGGTGGAGCGCCATCGTCGCCGCGGCAACCCTGGCGGCCTTCTACGCGGTGGTCCGCCTCGTGTCGCGAGGCGACCTCGGGCTCGGTGACGTGGCCCTCGCGGTACCGGTCGGGTTCGGTGCCGGCTGGTACGACTGGCGGCTGGCCGTCGCCGCCGTCCTGGTCGGACACTCCCTGGCCGCCGCCGGCATCACGCTGCGGCGGGTCACCGGATCGACGTCGGCGTCGGTGCCGTTGGGCAGCTACCTGGTGGCCGCCTCGGTCGCCGTCGTAGTCCACCGAGTCGCGTGAGACGAGCGACGGCCGGAAGGATTTCGGGAAGGACCACATGAGCGAAGCGCTGGAAGCGATGAGCACCCTCGTCGGCTGGGGTCGGGACCATCGGGAGTGGCTGGTTGTCGCCGGGCTCGGACTGACGGTGCTGCTGCTGGCATGGGCGGTCCGCCGGGCGGTCAGCAGCGGCCGGCCGGACAAGTGGCTGGCCACGCTGTCGCTGCTGGTCGGGTTCGGCTGGAGCGGGGAGGCGATGTGGGAGGTCGCCACCCAGAAGCTGCACCTGTCGCCGGTCTTCGTCGGGTTCGCGTTCTTCCTCTTCGAGTCCCAGATGGCCACGGCCATGCTGCGCGCCGAGCGGCACCACAAGCAGCACCGGCACCCCGGCAAGCACGGCCGGGCGGTGTGGCTGATCGCGGTCGTCGCCGGGGTGATCGCGGCCATGGCCGGCGACAGCCCGGTAGAGGTCGGGTTGCGGCTGGCCGTGCCGCTGCTGGTCGCGCACCAGTGGTGGGTGGGGCTGACCGACAACGCCGACCGGCCAGCCGACGCGATCACCTGGACCTGGACGCCGCGCCGCGTCCTCGTCGCGGTCGGGTTGGCCAAGCCCGGCGACCACGACCTGAAGGCCGTCGATCGGGAGCGGCACATCCGGGCCATCGCCGTGGTGTCGCACCGGCTGCACTCCACCGCGTGGACCTGGCGGCGGAGCTGGTTGCAGGCGCGGCTGCGCCGGCTGGCGATGAACGCCGACGACGAGATGCTCGACGCTGCCCGTCTCCGGGTGCAGCGGGTGTGGCAGGCGGCCGACCGGACCCGTCCCATCGACGCCGCCGACCGTAACCTTGTCGCCGCAGCGCGTGCGGAAGCGGAAGCTGCCCGAGCGGAAGCGGAAGCGGCCCGTACGGCACACGCGGAAGCCGTGGGGTGGGCGGAAGCCGCCGCTGCGAAGGCGGACGCGGAAGCGGCCCGCCGTACCGGCGTGGAAGCGGAGGTGGAAACGCTGCGGGCGCAGGTGCAAGCGGAGGCCACAGACCGGGCGAAGGCGCGGGCGGAAGCGGAAGCCGCGCGGGCGCAGGCTCGTGCCGAGGCGCTGCGCGTGGCGCGGGTACAGGGACAGGCCGACGCGGCGGCGCAACAGTGGCGGCAGCGGGTCGACGACGCGGAGACCGCCGCGGCGCAGGCCGCGCGGGCGTTGAGCGACGAGCAGCGGCACCGCAACACCGCCCAGACCGACGCCCGCCGACAGGCCCAGGCGTACGCCACAGCGGTTGGGGAGCTCGACGAGCTGCGTGAGCGCCTGACACGTGCCGAAACGCGGGCCCCACGTCGGTCCCGGCGGACGCCGGAACCCGCGCGGGAACCGTTGATGTTCGATGGCGCACCGGTGCCGGAGGTGCCCGGCGTCGGCGCCGGCACGGTGCTGGCGGTGCTGCAAGCCCGCAAGACGTACCCGGACGAGACACAGAAGCAGCTCGCCGAGCGGGTCCAGGTCAGCGACCGGACCGTCCGCTCGGTCCTCGCCGCGGTACCGGACCGCGACCTCGCGGTGGCCGCGACCTGAACACGACCATCGACAGGCGCGGCGATGGGAGAGCCCAAAATGGCCGGCCGATCCGGGCGCGACGGGCAACCCCGGACGGGGATCCGCTGATCCGTAAACGCAGAAAGGGCCCGCTGCGGCCCGGGTGGGCCGCAGGGAATGGTGCCGGGCATCAGCGGCGATGCCCGCCACCATCGCGAAGTCAGAGTCGGTACATGCGTCCGGCGTCGCGTTCCAGCCGCCACCGGTAGAAGCGGCCATGGCCGGTGGTGTCGAAGTGGTCGCTGTGCCAGTCGTCGGCGTCGTTGGACACGTTGTCGGTCAGCGGGTCGCGGGCGACGGGTGACTTCTCGCCACAGGCGCGGCATTCGATCTGGATGAACCGAACCACCGGCTCGTCCGGGTCGATGTGCTCGGGCAGGGCGATGTCGCGGTTCACGGCCGCACCCCAGGCGAGGCGCCGGTGCCGTCGACGGGTCCGTGCGGGGGCGACAGTGTGCGCGGGCCACGGCCTCGCCTTCAGGGACGCGAAGCGGGCGTGGGTGCGACGCTTAGACGATCTTTACGACGAGGAGACGTTCGGGGCGATCGCGCTCTCGCATCAGGGCTGCGGGTACTACTCGCTCCTCGTTGTCTCAGGACCCGAGCGTGGCGCCGTTTGGGACGACAGCCGAGCAGCGGACGTGCCGTTGTCGCCGTTGACCGGTGCGGCCGGCGAGCGAGTGACGTTCCATCGGTGGTACCTCGACTGGCTGATACGGGCGGAGGCGGCCAGAGCATCCGCTGACCGGGCCTAATCCGCGTAGCCGCTTACGCACTGTTCTCAGCGCGAGCGCGCCCTACGCGGCTAGATCCGGATGGGGCGCTAGTCGCTAGCGCTGCCGTCGCTGATGACCTTCCCGCCAAGCCCAGACCGAGACGTGGGTTGGCCGACTAGTTCGACGAGAACTCCGTCGCGACAATCGTCGCCGAACACGGCAGTGACGGCTTCGGTGAACGCGGAGACGCGTCGTGCGATGACTCTGGCTGCGTCCTTACGTGCGAACACTTCCTCGCGCATGCCGAAGGTGACCGAAGGCGCGGCCGTAGCGACCATCGCTCCGCCGCGAGCCCATCGTCCGGCAGGGATGCCGATGAGCCTGACATCCACCGAACTTCGGACCCACTCGCCATACACGGACACGACGGCGTTGGTCAGTTCCCTGATAAGGCCGGGTTCACGCCGTGTGAGCTCTTCTTCGAGCGCGTAGAGCGTCATGTGGGGCATCGGCGACTCCTCGATGTCAGAGAGCAGCGGTCGGACTGCGACCGGTTGCCTGCGATCAAGCAGCGTAGGGCCGCCCGTTCGCTTGCCGGAAACGATTTCCTTCCTGTCGCTAGACCACGCTCATCGGCAGGAGCACGCTGGCCGAGCGGACCGCTCGTGACGCTCCGTTGCGCGCGACTTGCGGCAGATCCGGATGCCGCGGCCGTCATGGTCTGAGCGCTCCGCAGCGCCCGCCCTGGCGCCTGGTGAGCGGGATCCACCACCCGTACGAGCCAGTACTTCGCATGCCAAAATCCGGTATGACGATTCGCCGTGCCGTGCCCGATATCACAACCGCCGACCCGATCGCGAGCAGCGGCTTCTACCAGCTTCTGGGCTTCCGCGAGGAAATGAACCTGGGCTGGGTGGTCAACTTGGTTTCACCGTCCAACCCCACCGCCCAGGTCATCCTCATCACCAAAGATGCAGCGGCCTCCGTAAACCCGGACCTCAGCGTCGAGGTCGATGACGTCGACGCCGCCTACGAGGCGGTACGCGCGACGGGCGCAGAGATCGTGCACCCGATTACCGACGAGCCGTGGGGCGTCCGGCGCTTCTTCGTCCGCGACCCAGACGGCAAGGTGGTCAACGTCGTCAGCCACCGCTGACCGGCAGAAGGGCCAAAGCCTACCGTCCCGACGAGCCCCCTCGAGCCCCCTGACGAGCTGGTGGCTCGTGCGGAGCGTGGCGTCTCCGCCGGTCAACGAGGCCCTCGGAGCGGCAGATGAGTGTACTGAAATAAGGCCAGCTGATCGGACAGGTGGGCGCGATTTCAGTTGCCGGGTGTACCCGCCGCCGGGTTGAACGGCCAGCCTGACGACACCAGCGCGGGCCACGTAGTCCGGCCCGAGTATGGGCGCCCGATCGACCCCACGACCGGTGTACGGCGTCACGTTCTCTCGTATTGGTGGGCCGCCCTCGCGTTCACTGGTGGAGGGACTCGAGGAGGGCCAGTTCGTCTTCCGAGAGCCGCAGCGCGCCCGCGGCCACGTTCTCGACGAGGTGGTCCGGATTGCCGGTACCTGGGATGGCTAGCACGTGCGGCCCCCGGTGCAGCGTCCACGCCAGCCGGACCTGCGCGGCTGTCGCCTCGTGTGCGCGGGCGACGGCGAGTATTTCGTCGCTGTCGGTGTCGCTCGCGCCGGCTTCGCGTCCTTCGCCGGCGATCGCAAAGAACGGCACGAACGCGATGCCCTGTTCGCCGCAGGCGCGCAGGAACTCGTCAGCGTCCGCGTGCCGCGCGTCGATGCCGTACCGGTTCTGCACACAGACGACCGGCGCGAGAAGCCGGCGTGCCTGCTGCATGGCGGTGTGGAAGCCGAGTGCGCCCACGTCGACGTACGGCAATCGTTCCTTGCGGCACTCGTCGTGCAGTTGAAGGCTCCGTTGCCGAACCCAGGCTGCTGCCTCGTCAAGATCCATGCGCGATGCCTGCGCCTCGTGTTGAGGCTTTGGGCCGCGGTAGCTGGCAAGGTCGTCTGCGGTGGCCGAGGAAGCATGCCCGGACGCTTGTCGCTGGTAGAGCGGCCTTCAGGCGCGCGGGGTACGTCGGCGCCAGTTCGAAGCCCTCGATGAGGAACTGCTCGGCCTCCTCGACGCACACCTCGGCTGCTTGTTCGATGTGTGGGTACATGAGTTCGGCCAATCGCGCGACGTCAACGGGGTCTTGATCGACGGCTTCGAGCTCGGGAAGGACACGTCGCAGCACCGTCCGGACCACGTCGCTCGGCAGCCATGGGATCCCCTCAGCTGCCAGGAGCCGCTGAGCGAGAGTGGACTTGCCCACGCGGGGTGCGCCACCGAGGAGGTAGAGGATCCGGCCGGCCATAGCGGCATTCTGCCGACTGATCCAAGGGCACAGCTGGCCGAGCCGGGTGATGGACGACATTTTCGACAGGAACGGGGCCCGGGCGTGCATGCGCCGAATGCGGCATGTGAGGGCGCCCGGATATTGGATGCCCGGTGCGGGGGCGTTCGGCCGACTTGTGCCGTGGACAGCCGCGAGATCGAGCAGTTTGAGCGGGACGGGTACGTCGCCGTGCGCGGTGCCGTCGATCCAGACGTCGCCGCCGCGTGCCAGGAAGCCATCTGGGAAGCACTTGCCTGGCAAGGTGTGACCCGCGACCGGGCGACGTGGACTCGTCCCGTTGTGCGGGTCCCTTGCCCGGAGGGTGGTCCGTTTGCGGCCGCCGGTACCGCGTCCGCGCTGTGGTCGGCGTACGACGCGTTGATCGGTCCCGGCCGCTGGGGACGGCGCCGAGGCGTCGGCGGCTCGGTGCCGGTGCGGTTTCCGTCCGAGG
>WNFU01007827.1_pt1 | contig 12508 bp, 10 predicted proteins | sample 5400121 | NCBI WGS metagenome assembly WNFU01 (sample SAMN13153360, study PRJNA577476) | soil metagenome | isolation source: 100 cm soil or saprolite under grassland replicate 1 | place: USA:California | collected 2016-06-15 | reverse complement strand
TCCACGTACGCGCGGTGGGCGGCGAGGAAATCTGCGAGCGAGTCGCCGCCGAACTTCTCGCGCGCGGCGCGGGCGAGCTCGAACGCGACCGCGGCCTCGGCCACCACGGCGAGCGCCTCGACTGCCGCGACGTCGCTGCGCTCGACCAGCGCCTCGCCGGGCTCGCCCGTCTCGAGGTCGACCGACCGCAGCGGCCGCATCAGCGTCGGCAGCGGCTTCATCGCCGCCCGCACGACCACCTCCTCGCCGTTCGAGACCCCGCCCTCGATCCCACCGGCGAAGTTCGTCTTGCGATAGAGCGTGCCGTGCTCGTCGGCCAGGATCTCGTCGTGCGCCTGTGAGCCACGCCGCTCGGCCAGCTCGAAGCCGGCGCCGATCTCGACGCCCTTCACCGCCTGAATTCCCATCAGCGCAGCGGCCAGACGCGCGTCGAGCCGCTCGTCCTTGGTCGCGTACGAGCCGAGCCCCGGCGGCACTCCCCGCGCCCGCACCTCGACGACCCCGCCGACCGTGTCGCGCTCGGCGCGCGCCTCGTCGATCCGCCGCTCGAGCTCCTCCGAGACGACGCGGCCTTCGACGGCGACGTCGACCTGCGCGAGCAGCGCCTTCGCCAGCGCACCGGCCGCCACGGCGACCGCCGTCTGCCGCGCGCTCGCGCGCTCGAGCGCGTCGCGCGCGTCGGCGAGCCCGAACTTGAGCGCGCCGGGCAGGTCGGTGTGGCCCGGCCGCGGCAGCGTGACCGGCTTCGTCCCCTTCCCCGCCGGCTCGCCCCCGGGAGGCCACGGGCTCATCCCCCATGCCCAGTTCCGGTGGTCGCGATTGCGCACGACGAGCGCGAGCGGCGTCCCCAGCGTGCGTCCGTGCCGGAGCCCGGCGAGCACCTCCACCTCGTCCTGTTCGAGCTGCTGGCGCGGACTGCGCCCGTATCCCTGCTGCCGCCGCGCGAGGTCGGCGTCGATCGCGGTCCGCTCGAGCACGAGCCCCGCCGGCAGGCCGGTGACGATCGCGACCAGCGCCGGCCCGTGCGACTCGCCCGCCGTCGTCAGGTTCAGGGTCATTGCTCTAAGCCTAGGGCCGTGCGCATCGCCTCGATCGGGGCGCCCACGCCTGTCCAGAGCTCGAAGGAGGCCGCTCCCTGGCGGACGAGCGCCTCCAGCCCATCTACGACGAGCCGGCAGCCCGCCTCATGCGCGGCGGCGACGAGATTTGTCGGCCTGCCGTCGGGGTCGTAGGCGAGATCGACGACCGCCTGCTCAGGGCGCGGCTCGACGAGCAGCTCGTCGCGGACCGGGGTCGCGTTGACGATCAGGTCGCACTCGTCCGCGACGGGCGGCCAGTCACCGCTCCGCGAGAACGTCAGCACGTCTCCCGGCAGCGTGGGCAGGAGCGCCTTCGCCGCCCCGCCGGCGCCGATCAGGCACACGCGCTCGGCCGCGATCCCGGCGACGATCTCTTTGTCCGTGTTGAACCCGAGCAGGCGGCCGTCGCCGATCACCAGCGTGTTGACCGATTCGCCCTCCGCCTCGTCGCAGAGCGCCACGACCGCCTCCTTGTGCGGGATCGTCACATTCGCCCCGGCGAAGCCGAGCGCGACCAGCCCGCGCACCGCCTCCTCCAGCCGTGCCGGCTCGACCTCGAGCGGCACGTAGGCCCAGTCGAGCGCGCGCGCCGCGAAGGCCGCGTTCTGCATCCGCGGCGAGAGCGACTCGGCGACCGGCCGGCCGAGCAGCCCGACGAGCCGGGTGGCGCCGCCGATCACGGGTAGCCGTGTGCGGCCTTGTAACGTTCGAAGGCCGAGAAGCTCGCCGTGAAGAAGTGGTGCTTCCTGTCCGGCTTGCGGACGAAGTACAGGTAGTCCACGTGCGCGGGGTGCGCGGCCGCCTGGAGCGAGGCAAGGCCGGGACTGGCGATCGGCGTGGGCGGCAGCCCGAGCCGCTTGCGGGTGTTGTACGCACTCGGGCTCTCGAGCTGCGAGAGCCGGATCGACTCCGTCGGCGGAATATCGAGCCCGTACCGAAGGGTTGCGTCGATCCCGAGCCGCATCCGCTTGTGCAGGCGGTTGTAGATCACCGCCGCCACGAGCTGGCGCTCCTCCGGAGACAGGGTCTCCTTCTCGACCATCGAGGCGATCGTGAGCACGTCGTACGGCGTCAGGTTCTTCGAGCGCGCATAGCCGAGGGCGACCTTGGCCCAGTTACGCCTGAATGCCTCGAGCTGCTCCGCCACCAGCTGCGCCGAGGTCGTGCGCGGGGTGAACTCGTAGGTCGCCGGGAAGAGAAAGCCTTCGAGCGGCAGGCGCCGCGTCCCGAAGCCGGGCTCCCTCCGCCGCCGCCGCGTGGCCGCCAGGTACCGCGCCGCGGAGAGCTTCGGGCGCCTCCCCCGCTCGCGCTCGGCGATTCTCGCCACGGCCGACACGCGGCCGGCCATCTGCTCGCGTGTGAAGCCCTCCGGGAAGACCACGCGGAAGGGCCGAGGCGGCACCGCTGCGGTCGTCGTCTTCGGCTGGTCGCTCCCCCCGCGGACGCTCCCGACTGCGAACCACGCGATCGCGAAGCCGGCCCCGAGCACCGCGAGCGCCACGAGCCGCCGCCGGTAGACGACCGAACGGGGCGTGCGCCGGGGCGGCCGCGGCCCCGGGGGCATCACTCCCGGGCGGCGCTCGACCACTCGAGGTAGCTCGACAACAGATGCGCGGCCGCACGGGCGTCTTCCGGTGCCTCGGCGGAACCCACGCGCTCGGCCAACCCGGTGGTGAAGCGCTCGTCGAAGCTCTCGACCGGGACATCAAGCATCGCCCGCAGCGCCTCGACGAACGCCTCCGTCTCCCGTGCCTGGGCCCCGTGCTCCCCCCGCAGGGTGAGCGGCAGCCCGACGACGACCCGTTCGGCTCGATGCTCCCGGACCAGCCGCGCGAGCCGCTCGAGGCCGGAGCCGCTCGAAGCGCGCTCGACAACGCCCAGCGGGCGGGCGATCGTGCCGGTGGGATCGGAGACGGCCACGCCGGTGCGGGCAGAACCGTAATCGACCGCGATCACCTTCACAGGAGCGCCCGGCGCAGAGCCTCCTCCGCCTTCGCGAGCGCGTCGCCCAGCTTCTCCGGATTCTTGCCGCCCGCACGCGCCATCGTCGGGCGTCCACCCCCGCCCCCGCCGACCTCGGCCGCGGCAGCGCGGATGACCTCGACCGCGTTCAGGCGCCCCTCGAGCGAGCGATCGAAGTTGGCAACGAGGTGCACGCGACCGTCCTCGCTCGAGCCGAGCACGACCGCGGCCGGCACGCGCTCCTGCTTGATCCGGTCCGACTGCTCGAGCAGAACGTCCACGTCCACCCCGCTGATCCGGCCGACGTAGACGTTGACGCCGCCGATCTCCTCCTCCCGGCTCGGCTCGAGCTGCACCTCGCGCGGCTTCTCCTTGCGCCCGCCCTCCTTGCGCGCGCGCTCGAGCTCGCCGCGCAGCTCGTCCGCCTCGTGCGCCCGCCCGTGCAGCAGCGCGTAGGCCTCCCCGGACGTGAGCGCCTCGATCCGCCGCGTCCCGGAGCCGATCGAGCTCTCTGAGACGATCACGAACGGCCCGATCTCGGCGGTCGCTCGCACGTGCGTCCCGCCGCAGAGCTCGCGCGAGTAGCCGTCGATCTCGACCAGCCGGACCTCGTCGCCGTACTTCTCGCCGAAGAGCATCATCGCGCCGAGCCGCCGCGCCTCGTCGATCGGGACGATGAACGCGCGCACGGGGTGGTTCTCGAACACCTTCTCGTTGACGCGTCGCTCGACCTCCGCGCGCTCCTCCGGAGTGAGCGCTTGGGGGTGGGTGAAGTCGAAGCGGAGCTTGTCCGGCTGCACCGCCGAGCCGGCCTGGCGCGCGTGTTCGCCGAGCACCTCCTGCAGGGCTCTGTGGAGCAGATGGGTCGCGGTGTGGTTCGCCATCGTCGGGAAGCGAACGGACCATGGCACCACGGCGCGAACACGAGTCCCCGCCGCGAAGCCCTCGCCCTCGAAGGTCAGCACCTGGTCGTCGCCGAGCGCCGTCGCCGCGACGAGCTCCGCCCTCGCACCGGTCTCCTCGTTCTCGATGAAGCCGGTGTCCGGGACCTGGCCGCCGCCGCCCGGGTAGAACGGCGACTGCTCGAGCTTCGCTTGGAAGCGGCCGTCGCCGAGGTCCTCGTAGGCGAGGATCGCCGTCAGGACGTCGAGCTTCTCGTACCCGACGAACTCGCTTCGCAGGTCACCGCTCAGGCGGACGTCGATCTCGGCGGCCGCGGCTCTGCGCGAGCGCTCCCGTTGCTCCGCCATCAGGCGCTCGAACCCGTCCTGGTCCACGACCAGTGCGCGTTCTCGCGCGAGCTCCTGCGTCAGCTCGAGCGGGAACCCGTAGGTGTCGTGCAGGCGGAAGGCCTCCTCGCCGGAGACCGCGCCGTCGCGGGCGACCTCCTCGAAGAGCCGCAGCCCGCGGGCGAGCGTCTCGGAGAACCGCTCCTCCTCGGCCGCCAGCACGCGGTGAACCTCGGCGCGATGCTCGGCCAGATCAGGGTACGCCTCGCCCATCTGCCCGATCACGACGGCGCTCAGGCCCGCCAGGAACGGCGACTCGAGCCCGATCCGCCCGGCCTGGAGAACCGCGCGGCGCACGATCCGGCGCATCACGTAGCCGCGCCCCTCGTTGGACGGCGCTACTCCCTCGGCCGCCAGGAACGTCATCCCGCGCCCGTGGTCGGCGAGGATCCGGTGCGCCTTCGTCGCCTGCTCGCTCTCGCCGTAGGCGACCCCGGACTGCTCCGCGATCCAGCGCATGATCGTCTGGTAGCCGTCGGTGTCATAGACCGAGTCGACGCCCTGGAGGATCCTGGCCGTGCGCTCGAGCCCCATACCGGTGTCGATGTTCTGCTTCGGGAGCGGGGTCAGCGATCCGTCCGCGTGCAGGTCGAACTCCATGAAGACGAGGTTCCAGAATTCGAGGAAGCGCTCGCACTCGCAGCCCGGGGCGCACTCGGGCCGCTGGCAGCCGACCTCCTCGCCCCAGTCGAAGAACATCTCCGTGTCGGGCCCGCACGGCCCGGGCCCGCCGACAGACCAGAAGTTGTGCGCCCGTGGCAGCCGGACGATTCGCTCCGGCGGCATTCCGATCCGCTCCCACGCCGCGACCGCGACCTCGTCCTCGTTCAGCTCGAGCTCCGGGTCGCCGGCGAAGACGCTCACCCAGATCCGGTCGAGATCGAGCTTCATGTGATCGAACATGAACTCCCAGGCAAGCTCGATCGCGCCCTCCTTGAAGTACTGCCCGAACGAGAAGTTGCCCAGCATCTCGAAGAAGGTCAGGTGGTAGCCGTCGAGCCCCACCTCGTCGATGTCGGGCGTGCGGAAGACTCTCTGCACCGTCGTCAGCAGCGGCGCCGGCGGCTCCTCGAACCCGAGGAAGTACGGCATCAGCGGTTGCATCCCGGCCGAGACGAGGAGGGTCGAGCGGTCGTCGGCGCGTGGGATCAGCGACGCCGAGGGGTGGCGCGCATGGCCCTTCGACTCGAAGAACGAGAGATACCCCTCGCGGAGCTCCGCCGTAGTGCGCATGGCTGAGATTCTACGGGCGGTGGATCTCGGCACCCGCGTCCCCGAGCTGCTCGAACAGCACCCATCCGTCCGAAGGGTGGCTCTCGCGGGCTCACGCGCGGGCGGCACGGCTACGCCGCTTTCGGACTGGGATTTCAGCGTCGAGACCGACGACCTCGCCGCCCTCTCGCAGGCGCTGCCGGAACTGACCGGGCCGCTGGATCCGCTGGCCGAGCAGTGAGACCCGCTCGGGGAGCATCCCACCTTCATGCTCATACTGCGCGGCCGACGAAGATCGACCTGATCTTCTTCCATGAGCGCACGACTCCGCGGCCCCCCTGGCAGGTGAGCGCGGAGGCACTGGTGGCGATCGACGCGCACTTCTGGGACTGGATCCTCTGGCTCGTGGCCAAGCGCGCGGGCGGTCGCGCCGAGCTCATACGCGACGAACTCGAGAAGATGCATGGGTACCTGCTGGTGCCGCTCGGCGTCCCGGCCGCGCCCGCCACGATCGAGGAGGCTGTCGACGGTTACCTGGTCGTACTCGAGGAGGCGGAGAGGCGCTTCGGCGTCATGGTGCCGAGGGCGCTGCGCGACGAGGTGCTACCGGCGCTCCCCGCTTGAGCTGCGGCCGGATCGCCGCGATAGTGGGAGCCGGGCAAGAGGGAGTGCAGATGCGGTCTGAGGGTCTCGTCGAAGGAGCTCACGGAGTGAGCGGCTTGCGTCAGTCACCGCTCGTCGGCCGCAGCGAGGAGCTCGCGTTCTGCTACGCACTCCTCTCGCGCCGGGACGGGACCGGGATCGTCGTCACGGGTGCGGCGGGGGTCGGCAAGACCCGGCTGACGACGGAGGTGCTCCAGGCCGCCGAAGAGGCGGGCTACGCGGTCGTGCGGGTGACGGCGACTGAGGCCGGACGCGCCATTCCGCTCGGCCCCTTTTCGCACCTACTCCCTGCCGACGCCGATGCGGGGCCACGCCGCTCCACCTCCTGGGCCTCGCGCGCACGGCGCTCGCCGCGGGCGAGGGCGGTCGCCCGCTCGCGCTGCTCGTCGACGATGCCCATCTCCTGGATGCAGCCTCTGCGACGCTCGTCCAGCAGCTGGCCGCCGCCAGGGAGGCGACCGTGGTCGCGACGGTGCGGACGGGCGAGTCGGTCCCGGACGCGGTCGTCGCGCTCTGGAAGGACCACGGCTGCGAGTACCTCGAGCTGCAGCCGCTGTCGGCCGAGGAGACCGGCTCGTTGGTCGAGACCATGGTCCGCGGCGAGGTCGACGGGCAGACGAAGCACCGCCTCTGGGACACTAGTCGCGGGCTCCCGCTGGTCGTACGGGAGCTCGTGCTCGACGGGCTCGAGAGGCATCTGCTCGTCGCCGACGCCGGGCTCTGGCGTTGGCGCGGCCCGCTGGAGGCCCGCGGACGGCTGCTCGAGCTGATCGGGACACGAATCGGGCGCCTCGACGATCGCGAGCGCGAGCTGCTCGACACGGTCGCGCTCGGCGAGCCGCTGAGCTGGTCGCTCCTGGAGGCGCACGAGGCCGTTGCCGCGGAAAGTCTGATTCGCCGTGGCGTGCTCACCTCCGATCGAGATGGACGCCGCTCGGAGCTTCGTCTCGCGCATCCGCTGTTCGGCGAGTCCGTCCGTGCTCACATGCCGCCCACGCGCGCCGCTGCTCTCCAGGGCCGCCTCGCAGATTCCCTCGAGGCGACGGGAATGAGGCGCTCAGGCGACCTCCTTCGCTTTGCGACCTGGCGCGTCGAATCGGGTGGCGCAGCGGCGCCCGAGTTGCTGACTCAGGCCGCGAATGTCGCCGAGTGGCTGCTCGACTCCGTGCTCGCGGAGCGGCTGGCACAAATGGCAGTCGAGGTTGGAGGCGGTCTCCCCGCCGAGCGAGCACTGGCACGTGCGCTCACCGGTCAGGGACGGTTTGCCGAGGCCGAGGCGATCCTGAAAGTGCTCGTGCCGAAGGCCGGCACGGATAAAGAGCGAACCTCGGTGGCTCTCGCCCGGGCCCATAACCTCCTCGTCGGGTTCGGGCGCGGCGCGGAGGCCGAGGCTGCCGTCGTCACGCGGCGCGGCTGGTGTCGGACGCGTCACTTCGGCGCGAGCTCGAGTTGGCCCGATGCTGGGTGCTCTCTCGTTGCGGCCGGTCGGCGCAGGCGGCACGGGCGTCTTCTGCCCTCGTCGAGGATGCCGACGCCGATCTCAAGTTTCGCCTGCGCGCCGCCGGAATCGCCGGCCATGCGCTGACGCAGGCCGGCTGCGCCGAGGACGCTCTCTCCTTGGCCGCGCGCTTGCACCCGTTCGTGGAACAGGAGGCCGACCGTGTTCCCGTCGCAGACCGGGCTCCCCTGCTTCTCGCGCAATTCGAAGCGGTCCGGTTCCTCGCTCTGCTCCACGTGGGGCGCTTAGCAGAGGCAGAAACCGCTGTACACGAAGCCTATGCGCACTCCCTCGGGGAGACGACTACGGCAACCGCCATGATGGCGCTCGGATCCGGCCTCGTCGCACTCGTCCAGGGCGACCTCCACCTGGCGTGGCGCTGGTTCCGCGAGGCCGCCGAATTGCTGCGCGAGGCCGATCCGTCCGGCTCGCTGCCCTGGGCAATGGCGCTCACCGCCCAGGCCCACGGCCAGATGGGCGACGCCGTCGGCGCCCGCGACGCCTTGGTCGCGGTCGAGAAGGTGCGACGTCCCGGTCCCTGGGTCTTCGACCCCGATCTCCTGCTCGGCCGTGCCTGGGCAGCGGCTGCGGAAGGGGCGCTCACCGAGGCACAGCAGTCGGCACTCGCCGCAGTCGATCTCGCAGAGGAGCGGGGCGCGCTCACATCCGCCTTCCTCGCAGCGCACGAGCTGGTGCGCCTCGGCGATCCGGATGGGGCGGCGCCGCGGCTGGCCCGGCTCACCGGGGAGGTGCAGGGAGCGCTCGTCGCGGCCTGCGCGGAGCACGCCCAGGCGCTCCTCGCCCGGGATGCGCGCCGGATCGAAGGCGCCGCGTCGGCGTTCACCGAGCTGGGCGCGCTTCTGTGGGCGGCCGAGGCCGAGAGCGCCGCCGCTTCTGCCCACCGCGAGGCCGGACGAGAGGCGAGCGCCCGAGCTGCCGCGGCACGAGCTGCGCTCCTGCTCGAGCGCTGCGAGGGAGCACGCACGCCCGCGCTCGGGTTTGCCGGCCCGGTCGAAGAGCTGACGCCGCGCGAGCGCGAGATCGCGGCCCTGGCCGCGGGCGGTGCGTCCAACCGCGAGATCGCCTCGCGGCTCGTCGTCTCGGTCCGCGCCGTGGAGAACCACCTCCAGCGTGCGTACCGCGAGCTCGGTGTGGGGAGCCGGCGCGAGCTCCCGCGACTGCTCGGGCGAGCCACAATCGAGTAGTCCACTACTCACGACGCCGGCGCCAAGTCGTCCTAGCGTCGGGGGCATGGACGTCGAGGAGGCGTTCGGCCGACTTCCCGAGACGCACGCGACGGCGCTTCGACTACGGGCGCGCGGCTTCGACGAGGACGCGATCGCCGCAGCGCTCGCCCTCGAACCGCAGGCGGTCGGATCGCTACTCCGCATCGCCGAGGCGAAGCTCATGGCGCTGACGGCTCGGGGCGGCGAGCCGGCGGCTTCAGTGGACGAGATGAGGCGGTAGTTGTCGACTGTGGAGAAACCCGCCGAGGTTCTCTCTTCAGCCGCGGGCCTCGGCGCCGCGGTCGCGGCGGAGACGGGAACCGAGCTCGGGGAGCTCCAGGTCCGGGTGCGCGGCTACTAGGAGCAGGTCTGGCGCCGGTTCCGCGGCGACAGAGCCGCCCTCGCCGGCGCGATCTTCATCGTCCTCCTCGTGTTCGCCGCGTACCCAGGCGCCTGGATCGCCTCGAAGGCCGTCGGCCACGGTCCCAACGAGATCTTCAGCACCAATGCCCTGAACCCGAGCACCCTGCTGCCGGTCGGCCCGTGGACGCACGTCGCCAAGCTGGATGGGAGCGGGAGCACGCTGTTCGTCCTCGGCGCCGACAGCCAGCTCGGTCGCGACGAGTTCCTGCGCCTTCTCTACGGCGCCCGCGTCTCGCTCGAGGTGGCGGTCGGGGCGATGATCATCCAGATGCTGATCGGCGTACTGATGGGGTCGATCGCCGGCTACTTCGGCGGCTGGGTGGACACGGTCGTCTCGCGCCTGACCGAGATCGTGATGGCCTTCCCCACAACGCTCTTCCTGATCGCCGTGGCCTGCACGGCCGGCGACCGGCTCAACCACATCACCTTCGGCTTTCTCCAACCCGGCGTCTTCACGCTCACGATCCTGATCGGGTTGTTCAACTGGTTCTTCTCGGCCAGGATCATTCGGGCGGTGATGTTGTCGCTGCGCGAGAAGGAGTTCGTCGAGGCCGCCCGCATGACCGGGGCGAGCGACGCGCGCATCATCCGCTCGCACCTGCTGCCACACCTGGTCGCGCCGATCATCGTCTACGCGACGCTGATCGTCGCCTCGAACATCCTGATCGAGACCGGGCTCTCGTTCCTCGGGCTCGGGATCCCGCTGCAGGTGCCGAGCTGGGGCAACCTGCTCTCGACCGCCCCCGACTACTACCTCGCGCAGCCGTGGCTGATGCTCTGGCCGGGCCTCGCCGTGCTCTTGACGACGCTCGCCTTCAACCTGCTCGGAGATGGCATGCGAGACGCGTTCGACCCGCGGTCGTCTCAGTAGTAGAACTCGAAGCGTGGTCGTTTGCCCGAGCTGCGGCAAGGAGAACCCGGACGGGTTCGCGTTCTGCGGGTACTGCTCGGCTCCGCTTGCCGAGCACCGTGCGCCGGCCGCGCTCGAGGAGCGCAAGATCGTGTCCGTCCTCTTCTGCGACCTGGTCGGCTTCACCGCCGCCTCCGAGGAGCAGGACCCGGAGGACGTGCGCGCCCGGATCCGTCCCTACCACGCTCGCCTGCGCCAGGAGATCGAGCGCTACGGGGCGACGGTGGAGAAGTTCGTCGGCGACGCGGTGATGGCGGTCTGCGGCGCGCCCGTCGCGCACGAGGACGACGCCGAGCGGGCGGTGCGGGCCGGTCTCAGGATCCTCGAGGCGATCGCCGAGCTGAACGAGGCCGATCCGGAGCTCGACCTGCAGGTGCGGGTCGGGATCAACACCGGCGAGGCGGTCGTCGCGGTCGGCGCCCGCCCCGAGCACGGAGAAGGGATCGTCACCGGCGACGTCGTCAACACCGCCGCCCGGATCCAGAGCGCCGCACCGGTGAACGGGGTCGCGGTCAGCGAGCAGACGTACCGGGCGACAAGCCGGGTATTCGAGTACGAACCGCTCGCGCCCGTGTCGGCGAAGGGGAAGGCGGAGCCGCTGCCGCTCTGGCGCGCGAAGGCGGCCCGTTCCCGCTTCGGAAGTGACATCAGCGACCGGTTCACGACGCCGTTCGTCGGCCGCGAGCTCGAGAAGCCGCTTTTGATCGGGACATTCGAGCGGGCGGCGCAACAGCGCTCGGTGCAGCTCGTGACGGTCGTCGGGGAGCCAGGAGTGGGCAAGACCCGGCTGATCGCCGAGCTGGCCTCCTACACCGACGCGAAGCCGGGGATCACCCGCTGGCGGCAGGGGCGCTGCCTCCCCTACGGCGAGGGGATCACCTTCTGGGCACTCGGCGAGATCGTCAAGGCCGAAGCCGGCATCCTCGAGTCCGACTCGGCGGAGGTGGCGGCGCTGAAGCTGGAGGCGGCCGTCTCACCCTCCGAGCCCGAACGGCAATGGTTGCTGCAGCGGCTCGCGCCGCTGGTCGGGGTCGAGGCGGCCTCGCCGGCCGAGCGGCAGGAGCTGTTCACCGCCTGGCGGCGCTTCTTCGAAGGACTGGCCGCCGGCCGTCCGAGCGTGCTCGTGTTCGAGGACCTGCACTGGGCGGACGAGGCGCTGCTCGATTTCCTGGAGCATCTGGCCGAATGGTCGCAAGGCGTGCCGCTGCTCGTCCTCTGCGCGGCGCGGCCCGAGCTGTACGAGCGCCGGCCGGGCTGGGGCGCCGGGCAGCGCAACGCCCACACGATCAACCTCTCGCCGCTTTCCGATCGGGAGACGGCCGAGCTCGTCTCCCACCTGATCAGCACCACCGTCTTGAGCCACGAGCTCGAGCAAGCCGTCCTCGAGCGGGCGGGCGGAAACCCGCTCTACGCGGAGGAGTTCGTGCGCCTGCTCGCAGACCGCGGCCTCGCCCCGGGCGAGACGGTGCTGCCGGAGAGCGTGCAGGCGCTGATCGCCGCCCGCCTCGACACGCTGAGTCCGGAGCGCAAGAGCCTGCTCCAGGATGCGGCGGTCGTCGGGAAGGTGTTCTGGGCGGGGGCCCTCGCCGAGATCGGCGGCCGCGACCAGGGCGAGGTGGAGCTCGCCCTGCACGAGCTCGCCCTGAAGGAGCTCGTACGGCCGGCGCGGAGGAGCTCGATGGAGGGAGAGAGCGAGTGCTCGTTCTGGCACCTCCTCGTACGCGACGTCGCCTACAGCCAGATCCCGAGGGCGGAGCGGGCGCGCCGCCACCGTGCGGCCGCGGCCTGGATCGAGCGCAAGGGAGGCGAGCGGGTCGAGGACCTGGCCGAGGTGCTCGCCCACCACTACCTGCAGGCGCTCGAGCTCGCTGAGGCTGCCGGCGACACGGAACAGGCCGAGGAGCTCGCCCGGCCGGCGCGGCGCTTCCTCGCCCTCGCCGGGGAGCGAGCGCTCGGCCTCGACACCGCCCAGGCCGAGGCGCGGCTCGCCCGGGCGCTCGAGCTCACGCCGCCCGAGGATTCGGGTCGTCCCGAGCTCGTCGTCCGCTGGGCGGACGCTGTCTTCCAGGCCGGCCGCCCCCGCGACGCGGCGGAGGCGCTCGACGAGGCGCTCCCGTTGCTCCGTGCCCGCGGCGAGACGGAAGCCGCCGCTGGCGCGCTCCAGCTCCGCTCACGCGTTGCAGTGCAGCGCGGCGAGGGAGGGGAGCTTTCGCTTGCATCCGAGGCGGTCGACCTGCTCGAGCGGA
>WNFU01009467.1_pt1 | contig 12512 bp, 15 predicted proteins | sample 5400121 | NCBI WGS metagenome assembly WNFU01 (sample SAMN13153360, study PRJNA577476) | soil metagenome | isolation source: 100 cm soil or saprolite under grassland replicate 1 | place: USA:California | collected 2016-06-15 | reverse complement strand
AGGCGCCTGCGCCGGAAGTGCATCCGCGCCAGGTTCACGACGGTCTTGCGCAAGTACGCCTCGAACGCTCCCGGATCGCGGAGATCCGCGAAGCGCCCCGCCAGCTTGACGAACGCATCCTGCACCAGGTCCTCTGCGAGCGACCGGTCGTCGGTCAGCAGGTAGGCGAGGCGGACCGCTCCGTCGCTGTAGCTCAGATACAGGTTAGCGAGGCGGCCCCTGCTCTCGGCCTGCTCCAAGGTTCCCGTCCCGATCATCGCCTTCCGCTCTATGGATGCGGGGCGCGCCACATCGGTTGCAGCAACAGAGGACCACCCGAGGAGGGGAGGAGTTCGGGCCTGGGACCCGGGAGCCTAAGTCTGGACCATGCAAGCGGACCGGGTGCGTGCGGTTTCCTCTTCGCGGAGACCGAAGGAACAGCGCTCGATCACAAAGCCGCAGCTCAGGCCGTGTGGGTAACCATTCGCGAGTGGGGGTCGCGTGGCGTGACGATCGATGGAGGGCTACTTCACGACCTGCAGATGCCGCCGGGACTCGAGTGACCGGCCGGTGAGCGCGAAGCGCTTCTGTGCGAGGAGGTCCCGGTGCACACCCGCGCGGCTCGTCGCTGCGGCGAAGACCGAGACAGCGAGCTCGGTCTTCCCCGCGGCGACCGCCGTCTCGGCCAAGGCCGTCACCGGCATCCACCAGTCGGATCCGAGCCGCTCGGCTGTTGGCACGAAGCGGTCGAAGCTGCGGGTAGCGACGTGGAGCCAGGCGACGTGCTGCGCGGCGTGGTCCGCCTGGTACTTGAGGTGGCCGGCACGATGTTCGGTCTCGAGCTGCCGGAGGATCTCCTCGACCAACGCCACGTCACGCCGCCTGACCCTGTGGAATGGTGTCGTGTCCCGTCCGTCCAGGAGGGCCCAGTCGTCCCATACGCACACCTCGCACAGGTCCCGGTAGAAGTCGGATGCGGCAAGCCCGGCGCGCTCCCAGGGAAGGCCGGCGTACCGGGCGATGGCATCGCCACCACACCTCGCGATCGCCCCCTCGGGGTCTCGCTGGCCCTGCTCGAAAGCTTCGATGATCGCGGTGACCAGCCCCCGCCAGAGCGCCAGCCGTGCGGCGGGCCTGTCGGCGAGCTCAGCGTCGAGTCTCCTCGCGAGCTCCTCGAGGTCGGCGGCCGTGCGAGAGCTGCCGCGGCGTCGGGAGCGGGCCTTCTCGATCCTGTCCTCGAACACCTCGCAGTCTGCGGCGGGCGAGACCGGGAACAGGTCCCAGTGACCCCGCAGGGCGCGGGTCCGCAGCCGGTCCCGCGGGGTGTTCCGCATCGCCGGGGTGAGGTCGCGGCCGGCCAGGCCCTGCTCGAGCACCTTGCGCCGTGCCTTCGCGAGCACGGTCTTGTTGCCCAGTTGAGACGCGGTGAGCGCGTCGGCGTCCAGGTCGAGTGCGAGCAGACGCGCCTCGAGGTCGTGCAGGTGGCTGTCCTTGGCCTCCCAGCCGCGGCCTCCGAAGGAGCGGCGCTGGCCCCCCACGACGACCGCCTCTTCCAGAGCGCGCCAGTCCTCTCCGAAGTCGGTCACGCACACCAGGCAGAACCACAAATCCCAGTGGGACCACACCTCGCCCGCGACCTCCTCCCAGGGCTCGGGTCCGTAGATCGGCGACGTGCGGGCGGCCACGATCAGTCCCAAGGGCTCGGCCGGGGGCCCGTGGCACGGGCCCTGAGCGCCTCCAGGGTCGTGACCTTCCCGGCGTCGGTGAGGCCGTAGCGGCGGTCCCGCCAGGTGCCGCCCTCGGTGAGGATCCCGAGCGCGCGGCATGGGTTCAGCGTGGCGTGGATCGCCCAGCTCACGTCCTGCTCGTTCGCGGGCTCACCGGTTCGTGTCTCGCGGAAGCCCTTCTCGGCGACCGCGCGACCGATCGTGCTCGTCAGGTCCTTGTAGGACACCGAGTCCGAGTCCGCGAGTAGCGCGAGGAACAGCTCGCCCGCGAAGAGGCCGAGGGGTCGCATGTCGAGCAGCCTGCGGGCGACCGAACGCCACAGGCCCTCCCGATCGGCAAGGAGCGCGCGGCCCTTGGCGGTCAAGGCGAGCTTGCGGCCGGAACGACGGGCCAGGCCGAGGCGCTGTGCCAGGGAGCGAACCTGGTGCAGGTCGTACAGGTCGTCCTCGGTTCGGGGAGGACGGGGGAAGGCCCATCCAAATCGCTCGGCGGCGCCTTGGACGAACTGTTGGTTCAGGTTGCCGGTCTGCGTGAGCGCGACCCCCCCGGCGAGCTGCTCGAGGAGCCAATGGAACGGTGGGAGCGGGTCGGAGGCGTCAGCGGGAAGCTCGGCCGGGTGCAGGAGCCGGTTGGCGATCGGGGCGAGGATGCTGCGCCGGGTCTCGCTGCGGTGGGTCTCGAGCCAGGCCTCCATCCGCTCGGTCAGGATGACCTGGGCGAAGCTCTGGCCGGCGAGGTCGAGGCGAGGTTCGTTCAGGTGCTTCCGCGCCAGTTCCTGCTGGCGGATCTTCCATCCCCGCGTCCCCGGCATGAGATCAGCGCCTGCGACCGCGAGCTCCAAGAACTCCGCGGTGGAGGAGAGCGCCCGGCTCTCCTCACAGCCCATCGTCGAGCCCCACTCGAGCTCGGGTAGGTCGGGCGGCCGGATGCCGGATGCGGCGTCGGCCCGGTGGAACGCCTTGAGGCCTCGGTCGGCGTCCTGCTCGTAGGTTCGAAGGATGACGCGGGTCGTCTCGGACCGGCAGATCTCCGTGTAGCGGGGAAGGCCGAGCAGGTCTAGGGCCCGGCCGAGTGCCGCCGCGACCGAGAGTCTGTGGTCGAGTTCCTTCAACCACTTCAGGGGCAGCGAGTACACAGGAAGTGCTGGATCTGCTCCTGGGTGATGACGTCCGGGCCGTTCTCGCCGGCGATCCACTCGAGGGCGGCCTCGGCGTCACCCGCTGCCGACGGATCTTCAGCCCTCAGCTCGGCCAGGGCGGCGGCCACGACGGGGTCCTCGGAGCGGTCGGGATCGCCCACGGCCCGTTAGTGTCGCAGACCGAACAACGGGGCCGAAACCACCGGGAGGACGGCACGTGCGTCTTTCATGCCGCCCCTAGGAGGACGGTCGACAGGTGGGAACCTCGTGCTCAGGAGGCCGAGGGGGCTCGCGGACGCGGGCTGCGACACACACACGAACCCCCGCGGTGGCACACGCCTTCCGAACGCCGCTCCACGGCGTCATGGGAACCTGAAGTATCCTTTGACGTATGAATGACACAGGTGGGCTTGAGAGGGTCAAGCCCGATCACGAGTGCCTCTTTCGGGCTGCCTCTCAACAGGGAGGCTATTTCACGGCTCGCGATGCCGGAGCCTGCGGCTTCAGCTGGGCCTCGCTCTCGTATCACGCCCGGCGCGGTCGGTTCATCCGCGTTCGCCGAGGGCTGTATCGGCTCAGGGAGTACCCCGAGTCGACACGCGAGGACGTGATCGCCGCCTGGCTCGCCGCCGGCCGAGACCACGCCGTGGTGTCACACGAGAGTGCCCTCGACCTACTCGGGCTCTCGGACGCGGTGCCTGACAGCGTTCACCTCACACTCCCGCGAACCATGCGGTACCGACCGGCGATGTCAGGCGTTACCGTCCACACGACGACCAGGCCGCTCGATGCCGGTGACGTCGTGATCCGGGACGGGCTCCGGGTGACGTCGGTGGTGCGGTCGATCCTCGATGCAGCTGAAGCCGGAACGGCGCCCGAGCAGGTCGTGGCCGCCGTCAGGGACGCCCTCGACCGAGGGATGACGACGCGAGCACGAGTCTCGGGAGCCGCACGATCGCGCAGCAAGCGCGTGCAGCGGCTTGTCCAGAGAGCGATCGCGGGGGAGAGCAAGTGAGGTACGGGGACGCCGGTGCATTTCGGATGGCGCTGGAGCAACGTCTGCGGAACGCGTCTCAGGCTGGAGCTTCCCTGGTCCGTCTCCGCAAGGCAGTTGTATTCGACCGGCTTCTTGCGCGCCTGATGGTCGTGGCACCGAACCGCTGGGTCCTCAAGGGGGCTCTCGCCCTCGATTTCCGACTCGGCGCGCGGACGAGAACGACGAGGGACATGGATCTTGCCAGGGAGGATGACGAAGAGGCAGCGACCACCGACTTCGCCGCCGCTCAATCGGCCGACCTCGGCGACTTCTTCGTCTTCGACATCCAGAAGACTCGGGGGTTAGGTGAGGCGACGGGAGGGGCCGTTCGATATCGGGCCAGGGCAGAGCTCGCCGCCCGGCTGTTCGAAGAGGTGGTGATCGACGTCGGCTTCGCTGGTGTCCTGACCGGGACGCCTGAGCTGTTGCGAGGTCCGGAGCTCTTGACGTTCGCCGGCATCGAACCGGCCGAGGTTCCGGCTCTCCCACTCGAACAGCATCTCGCTGAGAAGGTGCACGCGTACACCCGCAGCTACAGCACTGGCGTGGCCAGCACGCGTGTCAAGGATCTGGTGGACATCGTCCTCATCGGGTCGTTCGCCACATTGGATGCGGATCGGCTCGCAGAGGCCCTCCGTCGCACGTTCGAGATTCGGGGTCAGCAATCGCTTCCCGCAACGCTGCCGGCACCCCCGGCCGACTGGAAGGTTCCGTACGGTCGCCTTGCGACGGAGGTGGGCCTGAGCGAGGACCTCGCGGCCGGCCACGCTGAGGCGTCCGCATTCCTCAACCCGATCCTCGCGAACCGCGCGAGCGGAAGGTGGCATCCGGAACGCTCCGCCTGGATCGACGGGTAGCGCCGGGCTCGCGGAGGCGAATGGAACACTGTACGAACCACAGCGCCGCAGGTCAGATGCTGTGGGTGGATGCTCGCGGGTGGGGTCAGGTCACCGATCGCGACAGGGCATGAGCTTGGGCGCGTGAACCCTGTGGGGTAAACAAATTCGATCGGCCCGTTGACATGCGGCGTTGCAGCGATGCCATGAGCCGGTCAGACTGCGTTGGTGCTGGTGTTCCTCCTGTATCGGGTCCTGTGCGGGGTTCTCCGGGTGCTCGGCCGCATGGGCCTCGGTGATCGGGACCTGGAGATCGCCGTGCTGGGCCATCGGCTGAGGATCCTGAACCGGCGGGGGAGGCGACCGCGCTACCGCCCTGCCGATCGGGCGTTCATAACCGCGGCCAGTCGGTTCCTTCCCCGCGAGCGGTGGTCGGCCTTTCCGGTCTGTCCGGACACCCTTACCCGGTAGCGACGACACCTCGTGAGCAGGAAGCGGTCCGGGCGACGTCGGAGGCCGGGACGCCCTCAGATCGATCCGGCCCTACGCGACCTGATCGTTCGGGTGGCCAGAGAGAACCCCAGATGGGGCTACCCGCGGATCAAGGGAGAGCTGCTCAAGCTCGGCATCACGGTCTCCGCGACGACCATCGCGAACGTGCTCCGCCGCGCCGGTATAGGGTCAGCGCCTCGGCGGATCGGACCGACGTGGTCGGAGTTCCTGCGGGCCCAGGCCTTACCCATCTTGGCTACCAGTGCACCCAGCTCAGGGCCCGAGGGCCATCGGGGTCGGCAGATCAGGTCCGGACGCTTCCCGTCCAAGATAGGGTCGGCCCCTCGTTCGAACAGGAGTGGTGCAGCGAGGCTCCCGCCGCCCCAATTGGGGATCCGGAGCAAGGGTGGGAGCGGCGGCACCTGCCCGCACTGCATCGGCCGTCCCGGATGCGGAGCGCGCCCCGGTCGCTTATCAGGGGCGCGAATCCTCGCGACGGACCGAAAGCAGCTTCGCTTTGTCTTGCCGATTGGCATACGCGGAGGAATCCAGCTGGCTCGCGCACGCGCCTCGAGGTCCAGTCCGGGGTCACCCCCCTCCGGGCTCCTCGGAGCCCGCTGCCAAGGTTCGTTAGCAGCGGATCGAGCCTTCAGCGCGATCGCGAACTCGGTGGCGCTGGCCGATCGAGTTCTTGTACCCAACACGAGGCTGTGGCCGAACCACTGGCCGCGATCGTGACTGGGGACGTGACCCTTCGGGTGATTGGCCGGGTTTTGGGCGACAGGACCTCGCTCACAAGGTCGGGCTCGCCGTTTAAGAGGCCGAGCCCGCACGCTGGTCTCCTCCGTCACGGTGGGTAGCTGGCACCCCTCCCCACGGCCTTCACCCTCGCAACCTTTCCCGCAGGTGCCCGTTATTAAGGTTAGGAGGGCTGCGACAGGGTCAGCTCTCTCCGTGCTCGCGGACGAGGAGGAGGCCCTTTCGAGGTGGAGCAGACGGCCCGAAGACGGGATCAGCTACGCAGCGTGAAGTTCCAAGGGGTGACTAGCGCCTGTAGCGCAATCGGAGCCGGGAGCATGGCGATGCGGAAAGTGAGGATGGGGTCATGAAGCTCCTTAAACGACACATGGGCCGGCGCGTGGCTGGAGTCGGCGTGGCGGTGGCCTTGCTTGTGCTCGGCCTCGAGGCCCCAGCTTTCGCGGCGGCTCCCACCATCACGTCGTTCACGCCCAGCAGCGGCCCGGCTGCGACCGCGACAGCGAACGGCTGTGTGGTGACGATCACGGGGACGAACTTCGATAATCCAGACGTGACCGCCGTCGACTTCAACGGGCAAGCTGCCGCCTCCTTTACGCTTGTGTCAGGGACCCAGATCCGGGCGGAAGTCGATACCGGGACGACAACGGGTCCCATCCACGTGACCAACGGGACCCTCGCGACGAGTAGCACCAACTTCACCATCGCGGCCACGGGCAACTGCGCGCCGACCATCTCCTCATTCACGCCGACATGTGGAGCACAAGGGACGTCGGTGACGATCACGGGGACGAACCTCTTCGATACCCCGACCAGCGAGGGCACGGTCAAGTTCAATGGCACGACGGCGACCTCGACCGGAGGGTTGAGCCCAACCCAGATCACGGCAGTGGTACATGCGGGATCAACCACGGGGAAGATCACGGTTGCTACTGGCGTGGACACTGCTACGAGCGCGACCGACTTCACCGTTGGTTCCTGCGCCACCACCATCACTTCCTTCAGTCCGACCTTCGGTCCGGTTGGCACGAAGGTCAGGATCACGGGGACCGGCTTCACCGGCGCGACCGCCGTGAGCTTCAACAATGTCAATGCGACGACCTTCACGGTGAACCCTGCGGGGACGCAGATCACGGCGACTGTGCCCACAGGTGCCACCACCGGCAAGATCAAGGTCACAACCCCGAGCGGCTCGGCGACCAGCACGGCTGACTTCACGGTGAGCACCGTTCATTCGAGGAGCATCACGCTGAGTCTGAGGAGGCACCTGGTCGCACGAGGAATGGTCAGAGTGGGCGACGGGTTCACCGCCTGTGTGGCGAGCGTTCCCGTCAAGATCCAGCGCCGTCGCGCTGGAGGGTGGAGGACGGTGGGGAGCACCACCACTACTGACACCGGGGTCTACAAGAAGCGGATCCGCGACCGCACGGGCAGGTACCGGGCCCTGGCCCCGAAGGTAACCCTGAACGATGGCGCCGACGTCTGTTCGCGCGCCGTGTCACCTGTTCGGAGGCACCGCCACTAGGCGCCGTTCTGAGTGAGACTCGACAGAAGAACCGACCCCCCGTTGGGGGGCCGGTTTCTTCAATAAGCCAACCCGGAAAGAGCTGGTTCAGGTAGGTGCGATTTCTTTTACGCTCGAGCTACAGCTCCGCGGCCCGCGTCGCCCGCACGTCGAGGCGTACTGGGACGGTTGCGCCTACGCGACCTAGTGCTTACTCCGGGTAGTGGGTCAGTTTGAGGTTGCAAGAGGGGGATGGGCCCTCGGAGGCCTGCCCTGAGGGGTGGTCCCAGGAGTGCTCGTCCCCCTCGCCGACGATGATACGCCTAGCCACCAAGTTTCTTGGGTTGACGGGACGCGTGGCGTCTGACCAAGCCATCATCCACCTCGGCGGGCGAGACCACAATGCTCCACGCCATGGGGCTGGCCGCGATCGAAGAGAGTGACTTCGAAGCCCGACTCGGCGAGTTCCGGGACTCGGTTACGGTCGGTCGCCGGGAACGAACAGCCTGGCGAACGACCACGATCGCCGCGACCCCGAAGCTCGCGAGCCACATGAGGTCGTCCGGGGGATGCAGCGCGAAGAAGTCCCGTGCCGGCGGTGTCAACATCACCGCCAGGAACAGCCCGGCCATCGACCACACCAACCCCAGGCGCGCTCGCGTAAGCGGCGCCGCGATGATCGAGAGCACCAGCAACCCGATCCACGTGAGGAGCATCGTCGCCGAGGTGCGCTGCTGCCCGAGCGTGATGCCCGGCTCCTCCCCCGCGACCTGGTAGGCCAGGAAGGTCGCGACCGCGGCCAGTGTTCCCGCGGGGATCGCGAACCGCGCCACCCGCCGCAGGAACCCCGGCCGCGCGCGCTCGGTGTTCGGCCCAAGGGCCAGGAAGAACGAGGGGATGCCGATGGTGACCGAGCCGATCAGCGTGAGATGCCGGGGGAGGAACGGGAACGCCAGGCCGGCCACCCCGACCGCGAGCGCGAGCAGCATGGCGTAGACCGTCTTCGTCAGGTAGAGGCCGGACGTGCGCTCGATGTTGCCCAGCACGCGGCGCCCCTCTGCCACCACGGCGGCAGCGCGTCGAACGTCGAGTCGAGCAGCACGAGCTGCGCGACCGCGCGCGTGGCGGCCGCGCCCGAGCCCATGGCCACCCCGATGTCCGCTTCCTTCAACGCGAGGACATCGTTCACGCCGTCGCCGGTCATCGCAACCCGTGGGGTGCAGAAACTCGATCGACACCCTGACGTGCCCGGTTGGCGAGCCAGAGAGACGCTGACACAATCCGGCGCCGCATGCTCCTATCCTTCGTCTATGCAGCGGTTCGCGGGCTGGCGGAGCTTCTTGTGTTGCGCGGGCGGAGCGAGGGCGAAAAGGACCTCGAGATCGTGGTGCTTCGCCATGAAGTCGCGGTACTCCGTCGGCAGTTGAAGCGCCCGGTATTCCGGGTCTCGGACAGAGCCTTCCTCGCCGCGGCCAGCAGGGCCCTTTCCCGAGAGCGATGGAGCGCGTTCGTCGTCCGGCCGGAGACGCTGCTTCGCTGGCACCGCCGGCTCGTGGCGAGGAAATGGATCACCGGGCGCCGGCGACCCGGGCGTCCGAGCCTGGATCCTGAGATTCGGGAGTTGATCCTCTGACTCGCCCGGGAGAACCCGAGGTGGGGCTACATGCGGATCCGCGGAGAGCTCTTGAAACTCGGCATTCGCGTCTCAGCGACCACCGTTGCCACGCTGCTCCTTCGTCACGGTCTGGGGCCGGCTCCCAGACGAGGGCCGACCTGGCGTGAGTTCTTGAAAGCGCAGGCCCATGAAGCCATCGCCTGCGACTTCCTCACCGTCGAGACGATCCGGCTGAAGACGCTCTACGTGCTTGTGTGGATCGAGCTTCGCACGAGAAGGGTCTGTCTGGGCGGAATCACGGCGAACCCGGACTCCGCTTGGGTCACCCAGCAGGCCAGGAACCTCGTCATGGATCTGCAGCAGGAAGGGAGGGACGTGCGGTTCCTTCTCCACGACCGGGACTCGAAGTTCACCGCGTCCTTCGACGAGGTGTTCGCCTCCGAGGGCGTGCGGGTGATCCGAACGCCGGTCCGCGCCCCGAATGCGAACGCTTTCTGCGAGCGGTGGGTCGGCACCGCGAGGGCCGAATGCCTGGACTGGGTGCTGGTCTTCGGGCGAAGGCATCTCGAGCAAGTGCTTCGCGCCTACGTGCGCCACTACAACGAGGCGAGACCCCATCGAGGACTGGGTCTTTCGATGCCACGAGGTGACCGACCGCCAGACACTCCGTTGAATGTCGGCGATGTTCGCAGGCGAGATGTTCTGGGCGGCCTGATCCACGAGTATGGCGTCGCGGCTTGAATTTCTGTACCCAACGGGCTCAGGCGATCTCCCAGACCACCGCGATCGTCACGCTCACCTGGAGCGAGCTCGGCGGGACCACCGGCGTCGGGACCCCTGCCCCGGGAAGCGCCGCCAGCGATTGATTGTAGACGGGCGGTCGGAAGTTTTGCTCGTCGATCGTCACCACGCGCACGACCTCGGCCCCGGCGGCACGTGCCAGCGCCTCCGCCTTCGACCGCGCGCCGGTCACCGCCTGGCTCAGGGCATCGGTGCGGATCGTGTTGGGGTTCGAGAGCTGGAAGGAGATGTCGTTCACGGAGTCTGCTCCGGCGTTCACCGCGGCATCGATCACCGAGCCGACCGAGGACAGGTCGTGGATCGTCACCTGCACGGAGTTTGAAGCGACGAACACCCGCCGCTCGTTCGGCTTGCCCTGGTTCTGGGTGTTCTGTTCCAGCGAGACGTTCGTCGTCTGCACGTCCTTATCGGTGATGCCCGCCGCCTTCAGGGCATCCAGCACCGCCTGCATGTCCTTCGCGTTCTGGGCGAAGGCGGCCGCGCTGTCGGCCGACTCGGAGCGGACCCTGAGGTCCAGTACCACCTCGTCGGGCTGGGCCTTGACCGTTGCCGTCGAGCTCACGGTGATCGTTCGCGCCGGCTTGACGCTCGGAGTCGCGCCACTTTGCGCCATCGCCGTCGCCGCGAACCAGATCACCAGCCCGGCCACGACTGCGGCGATGACGATAACCCCCATCCGCCTGGTCATTGGTACCCCCTTTCATGCCTCCGTGCCCCGGGAGGGCACGGCAGTAACCGTTCGACGGGGCGGTCGGCGTGGGATGTTCCAGCCCCCGCGGCGGGCTGGCCCGCATTCAGTGATTACAGAGGCGTCAATCGCTTCGATCGCCCGCCGTGGTCGGGTCTCCCTTGCTCATGAACACCCTGCCCAGTGGTACCTAAAGGCATATGGCCGCTGTCTTGCCTGGAGGAACGAGGCCGGAAGCCGGGCGCTCGCTCAGGCCGTTCGGTGGGACTGGATCTGGCTGACCGCGGTGTCGAACGCGAGGGCGATGAAACTCCCTTCGGTGCTGGCACATGGTCTTCGATAGGACGCTGGTCCTTGCCGCCGACCAAGACGTGACCCTCGAGGTGGTTGGAGAGGAGCCCGGACTGATCTCGGCCGACGGCCGGGAGACCGGAGCTTCCGGTGAGAACGGGCGTCCGGATCGGGGCCGCCCCGAACCCGGGCCTCGTGGTTTGGGGAGACGAAACGCCGCCATTCCACGCGCGCGTGCGCGAGAAATCTGGCCTCCCCGACGGGATGTCGGCGGGAGCCGGTAGCATCGCCGGGTGCTCCGGGAGCTTCACATCACCGGGCTGGGGGTCATCGAGGACCTGGACCTGGAGTTCGACCCCGGACTGAACGTACTTACCGGCGAGACCGGGGCGGGGAAGACCATGATCACCGTGGGGCTCGCGCTGGCCCTGGGGCAACGGGGGTCGGCCACCATGGTCCGCTCGGGGGTCGGGGCTGCCCGGGTGCAGGCCAGGTTCGACGCGACAAGGACGGCGGACTCCGGTGGGTGGGCCGAGGACGGTGAGCTGCTGCTGGCTCGGACGGTGAGCGCCGACGGGAAGAGCAAGGCGCGGATCGGCGGGCAGCTCGCGCCGGTCTCAGCCCTGATCGATCTGGCTTCCCACCTGGTCGAGATGTACGGGCAGCAACAGGGTCTGAAGTCCCTGTCGGCGGCGGCCCAGACGGAGTTCGTAGATCGATTCGCGGGGGCCGAACACCTAGCGCGGGTTCGGTCCTTCCGCGACCTTCGCGGCCGGCTCCTGGCAGCCCGGGCCCGCCTGGAGGAGCTGACTGCGCTCTCCCGAGAGCGTGAGCGCGATATGGATCTCCTCGCCTATCAGATCCGCGAGATCGAGTCGGCCGGGGTCCGCCCAGGGGAGCTCCCGGGGCTCGAGGCCGAGGAGGCGCGCCTGGCCTACGCCGAGCGGCTCCTCGGGTATGCCGCTTTGGCCGAAGACGTCCTGTCGGCGGAAGGGATGGGAGTCGACTCCGTCCTCAGGGTGGCCGCCGCCCTCCGGGAGGCGTCGTCCTTGGACCCGGGGGCTCAGGAACTGGCGCATCGTCCTCGATCCTGCCCGCCTTGAGGAGGTCCGGGAACGGGTTGCGGCGCTCAAGGCCCTCGAGCGGAAGTACGGCGAGGGGGAAGAGGGGGTCCTGGCCTACCTGGAGGAGGCGAGGGCCCGATTCGCCTCGCTGGCGTCCGCGGATGATGAACGGATCGGGCTGCGGTCGGCGGTCGAGGACCTCACGGCGCGGTCGGTGGATGCCGCCGGCGGGCTCACCCGGGTCCGGGCCGAGACCGGGCCGAGGCTTGCTGCGGTGGTCGAGGCGGAATTGCGCGAGCTGGGCATGGAGGGGGTCATGGTGGAGGTTGAGCGCCGGCCCCTGGACGAGCCCGGCCCGACCGGGGCCGAGCGGGTCGAGTTGCTGTTCTCCGGCGGGCCGGGGCAGGCCCCGCTCCCGCTCTCCAAGGTGGCCTCTGGCGGCGAGCTCTCGCGGACCATGCTCGCCTGCCGCAGCGTCATGGTGGATCTCGACGACGTGCCAACGCTGGTCTTCGATGAAGTAGACGCGGGGATCGGGGGAAGGGCCGCGGTGGCGGTAGGAAAGCGGTTGGCCGCCTTGGCCG
>WNFU01007823.1_pt1 | contig 12512 bp, 8 predicted proteins | sample 5400121 | NCBI WGS metagenome assembly WNFU01 (sample SAMN13153360, study PRJNA577476) | soil metagenome | isolation source: 100 cm soil or saprolite under grassland replicate 1 | place: USA:California | collected 2016-06-15 | reverse complement strand
GCGGCCGGTCCCGTAGTGCGAGCCGAAGCTGACGTGGTCCCACCTTGCGAACGATGAGCTTGAGCCCGGCGGGCGCCGGCTTCGAGAGCCAGTGCGGGACCGGCTTGCCGTCCGGGCCGGGCGCGTCCAGTTCAATCCTCATGCCCGTGCCCCGGGCCGCGTACGCGCCGGCCGTGCTACCTTGTCGGCCGGGACGTGGCCCTTGAACTCGACGGTGAAGACACCGTCAAACAACAAGAGGTCGTTGGAGGGCCCGTTCGAGGCCCCCCATGTACTACAGTGGGCCGAACGCGGGCGGCGGAACGCGGTGCCTCGAGGCGGCTTCATATGCCGAGGCGACCTTCAGGAGGACATCCTCCCGACCCGGCTCGGCCCGGAACACCAACGAGAAGGGCAGCCCCGGCTCCGGAATGGTGATCGGCGTGTTCGAGGGGACCGGCACATAGCGTGTGCCGTCCGGACTGAGTGCCCAGACCGGATCGTAGGCGATTGTCACATAGCCGGCCGGGATCAGGACCTCCGTCAATCCCGCGTTCGGCCCGTAGAACGTCTCCAGCCGCAGATTGCCGGGCAGGCCCGGCTGGTAAGCGCCGCCGATCTTTCCCGGCGGAAACGGCGTGTGCAGGCGGACCAGCGCGTCCAGGTGGTTCTCGAGCAGGACCATCATGTCCACCCGGCGCAGCAATTCGCGCAGCATGATGCGCTCGTCGACGCCCTGACGGCTGCCGTGGAGATTGCGCGGGTCGCTCACCTCTTCCCAGTTCCTGAAGGCCGCTCGCCCATCGTCGCCCCAGAACTTGGATCGCGCATTGAGCGTCGGAAAATCGACGAGCGTCTCGGTGAATCCCCGCGCCTTCCAGTCCGCGGCACGGCGGGTCAGGTATTGCGGGACGTGGAACCTGAACGCCATCGCGAGCTCCTGCTCCTGGATGGTCGCGATGTCGAGGTTCGCGGGCGGCGCGATCCGTCCTTCCGCCAGCTCGACGCAATAGTCGATCGGCTGCACCGTGCCCGTGCCGAAGATCTTCCCGGGCATGAACTCGGTCGGCACGATCGCCGCCGCGAACTCCTTGAACAGGGGCCGTCCGTCCCGCCCGAGCCTGAACAGCAGGTCGGGCATGATGAGGGGCACCAGCCGCGCGAGCGCCCGCTTGAAATCCGTCGTCATGGCCTCGACGTCGGGATCCCGCTTCCACAGGGGATCGGAGGATTCCACGAGCGTCGCCCCCAGCCGGCCGCCGAGGATCGTCTTGATCTCTCTTGTGGCCGTGGTGACGATCGGCTCCTCGGCCTTCGAGCCCGGCGGGTACACCATGGACTCCCGGACGATGCCGAGGCGCACGCCCCGGAGCGTGCCCGGCGCTCCAGGCATCTTCGCGTGGCTCGCGTACGGCGTGCTCAACACCGACGAGCGCGGCACGGTCGTGTAGGGATCCCGCGGGTCGTAGTAGCCTTCGACGTGATCTCTAAGAGCATCGAGGACCCTGGCGCAATCGGCGATCGTGCGGCAGAGGATGCCGCTACGGTCGCAATAGATGTCCGCGCCGATGGCGCCGCCGTTGAATCCCAGCATCGACTTGTGAGGAAGAATGAGCGCCACCGCGTTGTGGTTGGCCGGTCCGCGACAGGACGCCCGCGTCTCCTCACCGAGGCTGGCCATGACCAGATTGGTGCTGACCGACACGCCCGACCCCGAGCTCGAGCCGAGCGAGGCCGAGCGTGTCGTGTCGTAGGGGTTCGCGGGATTGCCGCCCCAGGTGCTGCGCTGGTAGCCCAGCGTCGAGGGCAGCACCTTGTCCGGCATGTGGCGGCCGCCTGGATTGCCCGCCCGCCCGTTGTATTCCGTGTTGACGGCCTTGGCGAAGATGATCGCGCCCTTGTTGCGGAGCTGCTCGACCAGCACGTGATCGCGCGCGGGGAAGTCGATATCATAGCGCGCGTCGCCCCCGGCGGTAGTTCGCATGTCCTTCGTGTCGAACGGATCTTTGAACGAGAACACGACGCCATACATCGGCATCTGCTCGAGATCGGGATTGCGCCCATACATTGCGTCGAGCTCTGCCGCGCGCTCGAGGGCGTCCGGCAGCCTGCGGAACATCTCGCACACGGCAGGCGCGCCGGGGGGAAGCGGCCCCGCGGATGGGTGCCGGTCGAAGTCGCCCCGGCAGGTGACCGACCGTTCACCCCGAATGTTCAGGGTGGCGAGCGCATTCACCTGCCCGGCATCCGGTTTGCCGACGATCATCCCGAACTGCTGCTGGACGTCGGGATCGGAGGCCGTCGCCTCCATGCGGCCGTATTCGAAGACCGGCCCCTTGTACTTGTCGAGAGCGGGCAGGACGGTGGAGGCCTTGACGGTTTCCGTGGGAAAGCGAAGCGGCGTCGTCGCGCGCACGGCGCCGATCGCCTCGATGACCGGGGCACCGTCTTCCGTGACGAGCAGGCTGGCCACCCCGTTGTAGGCGCGCACGCGGTCGATGTAGTGCTGAACGACCGCGACGCAGGTCGTCTGCCCTGACTGGATCGCTGCGTGCAACTCCTCGATCGTCGCCTCGTCCAGACGAAACGGCTTGTCCTGTGCGCCGGGCTCTGCTGTCACGACGTCGCCCCCCTGTATCAGCTCTCGGATGAGATGACCGCGCCCTCATCGCGCGGTCCAGAGCGAAGAATAGTGTAGAGGCGGTCCGGAGGCCAGCGGGCAAGGGGCGCGCCCGTGACGACGTCCTCGCCACGCTCGCATATGCCGCCCATACGCTGGCCGTGGACCTCAAGGGTCAGCCTGATGAACACGTCTTGGCTACACGGGTGGCTCACGGCTTCGGCCGTCGCCGGGGCTGCGGGCGGTCACGTCATCGAGTGGCAACCGCCAGCATCCGCTCCTGGTAGACTTGGCGGCGCTGGTCCGCAGAAACTGAACGAAGAGGAGGCCCGATGTCTGCCTATGTCATCGTCGACATCGACATCCACGATGCCGCCGGGCTCGAGGAATACCGCAAGCAAGTCCCGGCGACGCTCACGAAGTACGGTGGCCGCTTCATCGTCCGGGGCGGCAAGTTCGAGAAGCTGGAGGGCAACTGGCAGCCCAAGCGTCTCGTCGTGCTGGAGTTCCCCGGCGTCGAACAGGCCAGGCAATGGTACGACTCCGCGGAGTACCGGCCGCTGAAAGCGATGCGGCTCGAGGCGTCGAAGAGCAACCTCGTCCTCGTAGACGGTGTCTAGCGGCCAGATATCCTCGATCTGGCCATCAATCTCAAGACGGCCGCGCCGAGGGCATGCTTGACAAGGTAGGCAGATCCCCGGCGCTCAGCTGCTCGCCACCGCCACCGTCGAGTTCGCCGACGTGGTGCGCCGCTTCATCCGCGCGGCCAACCCGTGTGAGGATGTGCACCAAGCGGAGAGCGGGCGCTGGTCTAACGGAGGAGGCGATCCGATGAACCGACGCAGACGACAGGTCGTGACTGGGGCCGTGGCCCTGACGCTGGCCACATTCACGCACGCCATCGTGGCCCCCAAGGGGCGCGCGGACGCGCCCGCGGGTCGCGCGGACGCGCCCGCGGGTCAGATGACGTGGGCTCTGCACTTCACCCCGGCGCCGACACTCCTCGAGCCCGCCGAGACGCCGGGACTCATCACGCCCTTCATGTTTCTCTACGCGCTGCATGACGCCCTCCTCAAGCCGATGCCGGGGAAGAGCATGGCGCCCAGCCTGGCCGAGTCGTGGAGCATGTCGCCCGACGGGCTCGTCTATGAGTTCGTGCTGCGCAAAGGGATCAAGTTCCACAACGACGAGCCCGTCACGGCCGACGACGTCAAGTTCTCGTTCGAGCGGTACCGCGGCATCTCGGCGAAGGCGCTCAAGGAGAGGGTGGCCGCGGTCGAGATTCTGGATCCCGGGCGCGTCCGCTTCCGGTTGAAGCAGCCGTGGCCGGATTTCATGACCTTTTACGGCACGCCGGCGACGGGGGCGGGCTGGATCGTTCCCAAGAAGTACGTCGAGAAGGTCGGCGAGGACGGCTTCAAGAAGGCGCCGATCGGGGCCGGGCCGTACCGCTTCGTGTCATTCAATCCCGGCGTGGAGCTGGTGGTCGAGGCCTTCGACGGGTACTGGCGCAAGACGCCGAGCGTGAAGCGCCTGGTGTTCAAGACCGTCCCGGACATCGCCACGCGGCTGGTCATGCTCAAGCGCGGTGAGGCGGACATCGCATACGGGGTCTCCGGCGAGATCGGCGAGGAGGTGCGTCGCACTCCAGGGCTCAAGCTTCGGCCCACGCCGTTCGTGAGCACTCACTGGCTCGTCTTCCTCGACCAGTGGGATTCAAGCTCTCCGTGGCACGACCGGCGCGTGCGTCTGGCGGCCAACTACGCCGTCGACCGCCAGGCCGTCAACCAGGCCGAGACCCTCGGGTTCTCCCGGATCACCGGGAGCATCATCCCCACCAGCTTCGACTTCTACTGGCAACCGCCGGTCTATCCCTACGATCCGGCCAGAGCCAAGCAACTGCTCGCGGAAGCCGGGTACCCGAAGGGTTTCGAGGCAGGGGACTTCTGGTGCGATGCCGGAGCCACCGGGTACAGCGAAGCTGTGCTCAACTACCTGCAGGCGGTGGGCATCCGGACGAGGCTGCGCCCCCTCGAGCGTGCCGGGTTCCTCAAGGCGTATCAGGAGAAGAAGCTGAAGAACATCGTCTACGGCCTGAGCGGTGTCTTCGGGAACGCGGCCACCCGGATCGAGGCGTTCTCGGTCTCGAGCGGCATCTACGCTTACGGCGGCTATCCGGACATCGACGGCCTCTTCAGGGAGCAAGCGGCCGAGCTCGACAGGAAGAAGCGCGAGGCGATCCTCCATCGCATCCAGCAGCTGATCCACGAGAAGGCCATGTACCTCCCGATCTGGCAGCTCGCCCTCCTGCAGGGGTACGGTCCTCGCGTCGCCGAGTCGGGGCTCGGGCTCATCGCCGACTATCCCTGGTCGGCCCCGTACGAGGACCTGAAGCTCAAATGAGGCGGTCCGGAGCCGGGAGCCGAGACTCCTAAAGCAGTCGACGCGCGCCGATCCAGCGGCGCCGGAACCACTCCTCGTCGAGGCGCGAGACCATGACGACGTCGCCGGGCTTCGTGGCGTGGACGAACCGCGCGTCGCCGATGTAGATCCCGCTGTGGCGAAGCCGATCGAAGAAGACGATGTCACCAGGCTCGAGCTCGTCACGCGAGACCGCCGATCCCAGCCGGTACTGCTTCGCGACACCGTGCGGCAGCGCCACGCCGGCCTGGGCGTAGACGAACAGAACAAAGCCGGAGCAATCGAAGCCCGCGGGCGACGTGCCGCCTCGCTCGTAGGGCGCGCCGAGGTACTTCAGCGACGTCGAGACCACGCGGTCCCGCGTGGCAGAGTACTCCGCTGCCCCGACGGCCGGTGAGCTCTGCGGCGGCGAAGAGGCGCACCCAGCCACTGTCAGGATGGCCGTGATCACGCCGATAATCCAGGATCCCGAAGGAGTGCGCTGATCGCCAGATTCCATCGCTGTACGGGTCGAACGCAAGAAGAGTGCCGCCCCGGACCGCGCCCACTCCAGCGCGTCACTCCCTCGAATTTGTGCGCTTATGCCCCGAGGCGGCGAGCCGCGATGACCCCATGGCACATTGCGCTCGGGGCGGTGCCATAGCGACGTGCCGACCGTGCAAGCCCCGGCCGCGAGATTCTTCGTTGTGTGTTCCTCGAGATGCGAACCCTCGGGGAAGTCGTCGCGGCGCGGGCCGCGAAGATCTTACATGGTCTGCGATGCACAACTTACACGGCGTCGCCCGGCCGAGCATCCACCGCCCACCGATCACGGAACGTCAACCGTCCGATTTCGCACGACCCCTCCTGGATTCTCCTCAGCGTGGCACGAGCGTGGCACGGCGACTGCTGTGAGGCGAGCGGCTAAGCGAAAAGCCCATGGGGAGGACGTACGATGGAAGCGGTAAACGCAACACGCGAAGCGCTCGGCTCGCTCGATCCCAGCTGGGTCGCGGCCATCAGCGGCTGGCTCAGCGGCCTGGCCGGCTGGAGCGCGGTCGCCATTCAACGGAGGAAGCTTGGGCGTCTTCGCACAGAAAACCGGACCAGCTGGCAACACGCCTTCGTCACCTACCAGCGGGCCTACTTCTTGCCGTTCGCCGAGACGACCCGTGTCGCGTATCAGCGCTTCATCGACGGACGACTAGGCGTTCCGCTCACGTGGGAGCAAGCGACACATCAGGCGCGATGGCCACGGGAGACCCCTCTCCCGCCCGGGGAGCCGCTACGTGAATGGCGCTCCCGCCATGGGACCGCCCTGGACCGCGAAGACGAGTTTCTTCTACGCTTTTGCGAGGCGATTTATCCACCTGCCGAGGCCTGGAATCTCCAGTCACCGCGGGCGCGATCGATCATGACCCCGGAGGAATTTGACGTCTTCCACAGGGCGCGCGCCGGGCTCGCCGACTATTTCCACCAGTGCGGGAGTCGGCGAGCCCGGTGGCCGGAGTTCGCGCAGTTTCTCGAGCACGAGGTCAGGGCAAATCACTACTATCGGGTCAAGATCGTCGCGTACCTCGAAATCGCCCTCGCCCGAGCGCGGGCAGCCGACTTCCCCGAGGCTAGTCGAGAGCACGTGGGTCTCTTTCAGCTCGGCCGCAAATGGCGGGTGGACGACACGAGGGACGAGAACCCAGCTCTGCCGTCGACCGAGTTGCCGGAGGAACTTCACGTTCGGCAGCGGTCTGCGTGACCGTTCCAGCACGCACGGTCAGGACCCCGGTTGCGGCTCCGCGAAGACCCAGCGGCGGAGCAGGAAGTACTCGTTGAACGGCCGGTCGTCGGCGAGGACCGGCGCCCGCGGAGCGAGGCGGGTCAGCGCCACGAGCGGCATCTCGTGCCCTAGCAGGCGTGCGAAGTTGCCTTCGACGGTCGGCTCGATCGGCCACTCGATCAGGTCCCACGCGGCACGCGCCGGCAGACGCTCGACGAGCTCCGCCACGGAGTAGCGCGGGATCGGCCGACCGCTGGCGAGGTAGTGGACGCCGCCCACCTGCAGCGTCGGGCGGAGGTTCACGGAGGGAAACGCGCGGACGTGCGGGAACGAGGCGTCGAGCGCCCGGGTGACCGACGCTATCGTGCCGAGGTCCGTGGCCGGGATCCACTGCTGGAGGATCCCGCCCGGGCGCAGCCGCGTCCGCGCCAGCGCGTAGAACTCGCGCGAGTAGAGGAGGCTCGATCCCGCGGCCTCGGGCGGGTTCGGCGGGTCGATCGTGATCACGTCGAAGGTGTCGGGCGACCGCTCGAGGAACCGGCGGCCGTCGTCGATGACCACGCGCGCGTTCGGCGATCGCATCAGCTCCCGCGCGTCGGCGTGGAAGTACGGGAAGAATTCCGGCACGCTCGGCACGAGCTCCACCGCCGTGACGCGGATATCCCACGACAGCAACGAGCGGAACGTGGTGCCCATCCCGAAGCAGATGACGAGCGCGTCAGCGGGCCGTCGCTCGAGGAACGCGAGCGGCACGTGCGCCATCCACTTCGTGACCGGCGTCAGCACCGTCGTCGACGTGCCGTTGATGAGCAGGTCGCGCGCCATTCCGGTCCCGGTCACGATCACCGTCGCCGTGTGATCGCGTCGGACCTGGCGCTCCGGGTAGCGCGTCTCGAAACTCCGGGTGGAGAGGGCGACGATCGCCGCGAGCCCGAGCGCGACCGGCACCCACGCCGCCCGACCGAGCGACGGCAGTCCGTCCGCGCCGACGAGCGCGGGGCGGACGATACCGGCGGCGGCCGCGACGAAGAGCGGCAGCGCGAGCAGGACCAGCGCCGTGTGCTCGCCGACGGCGGGCAGCAGGACGAAGCCCGCGAGCAGCGGGCCCGCGATCGAGCCGAGCACGTTCACCGCGTAGGCGGCCCCCGCGCGATCGGGACGTCCCGCCGACCACCGGTCGACCAGCATCGGCGTCAGGATCCCGACCGCCGCGCAGAACGGCGTCACGCCGAGTAGCAGCCTCACCGGCGGCGGCATCGCCAGGCGCGGGTCGGCCGCCACGAGCGGCAGCAGGCCCGCGACGCCCGCGACGAGCCAGGCGAGCCCGCCGGCGCGCGCGCACGTCTCGGGCCCGATCCACGTCCGGTAGAGCCGCGAGCCGAGGAACGTCGCGACGAGGTACATCGCGAGGATGCCCGCGAAGGCGTAGACGAGGTTGCCGAGATAGGGCGTCAGCTGGCGGATCCACACGACCTCCATCGCCATGCTGACGAGGCCCGTCACGAACAGGCAGGCGAGCACGGTCGGGCGCATCGCGGCCGTCTCCGGCGGCGCGGCCGGAGCTGCCGCCATCGCCGGCGCCGGAGCGAACCGTCGGCTTCGCGCGAACGCCGCCGCGGCAACGAGGACGTTCACTGCGACCGCGATCGCCAGCGTCGCGCGGAACCCGAGCAGCTCGACGAGGACGAACGCCGACGCGAGCGTGCCGCACGCCGCACCGAGCACGTTCGCCAGATAGAGGAAGCTGAATGCGCGCGCGCCCGCGTCCGGATGCGCGGTGCGGATCGCCGCCATCGCGAGCGGGAACGTCGCGCCCATGGCCGTACAGCACGGCAGCAGCGTCAGCGCAACGAGGACACCGGAGACGAGGTGATAGGCGGCCGAGTCCCACGCGAGCGTCGTGCCCGACGCGGCGAAGAGGGCATGGCCCGCGCGGAGCCCGGACGGGACGGCGAGCGCGAGGACGCCGATCGCCGCTTCGGCGGCCGCGTAGCGCACGAGCCCGCGGCGAGCATCGACCCCGCGCGCGCTCAGGCGGCCGCCGAGCCAGCTGCCGAGCGCGAGCCCCGCCATGAACACTGACAGCACCATCGACACGAGCGGCGTCGTCACGCCGAAGGCAGCCATGGCGAGCCGGAGCCAGACGACCTCATAGACGAGGCCCGCGAATCCCGAGCCAAGGAAGAAGAAGAACCACCAGGTGAGGGACGAACGACCGGTCGCGTCGGGCAATATCACGCAATGGCTATGGTACAAGCCGACCCGCGAACTTCCCGGAGGAAATCCGACGCATGCGCGCGCGGCTGGCTCCTCGGCGGGCCACTGCTGAGCCCTGACGACGTCCATGTAAGGAGTCGACCCCGCCGGCCTCCGCACCCGACGGGCGTACGTCGCGGTGCAGCTCGGCCACCGAAGCCGACCACTCCGGCGTTCCACCCACCGGTTGCCCCGAGGGGGACAAGGCGTACGTCGACGGGTAGGCCGAGTCTCGATATTCCGACCGTCAACGCTGGTCGACGATCGCCGCGTGCCGCGGCCGACTCAGCGCTGAAGCGAACCTCGTGCGTTATTGGCGGTGCCTGCGGCCGCGGCGCCAGACGCCGTGCCGCGCGGCACCGAATCCGACGCCCCACGGATCACTCGACCCTGCGCGAGCACCGGCACGCCCGCGCGTTGGTGCCGGCGCACCGTCCTCTCGTTCGCGCCCAACCTCTGGGCGAGCTCCTTGGTGGTCAAGCCCGTGCCGATGGCTGGCGGTAACGCGCCAAGACTACGAGCGCCTGGAGCGCCTACAGTGTCGTCAAGTAAGCGTCCCACACGCCGTCATCGGTCGCGTCGAGCCGTCCTTCAAGCTCGTGGGTCTCGCGAGGACGCGCCGTTCAGCCTGTTCGAGGGCCAACTCCAGAGCATCTCTCCTCCGCGGTCCAGCGGTGGCGATCAACTACTGCCTTCGCCATCGTGCGAGCCTGAGCCGAGGCTCCAGGATGGTGGCCGTGCCGACGGGAAGGCTGTCGGAAACCGTCGGAGCTTCTGACAGAATGTCCCGCGTCCCGTCGGCGGCGTCTCGCAAGTCGATGATTTCCTGGGCGACCGTGATGTGGAACGCCGCTTGCGAACTCGGGGGGGATTCGAGCTCGCGAGGCGACGAGGCTGCCCTCGCCGCCGCTGGAGGCAAATGTGAGAATCATTGATGGGCTAACCCTCCTGATCGCCCTCATGCTGATCGCACCAGCACCGGGGTACGCTCAGGCGCCGGTGTCCGAACCATCGAAAGTCATCGTCCTCTTCCGGGACGGCGTAACGCCCGCCGAGCGCGAGCGCGTGATGCGCCAGTCGGGCGGCCTGGCGACGCGCCACTTCCGCAACGTGCCGGCGTCGGCGGGGCACGCCGACGCGCATGCCCGCGCGCTCCTGGAGCGGCATCCCGACGTCCTCTCCGTGGTGCCCGACCGAGAGGTCGAGACGCTCGGCAAGCCAACGGGCGGCGCCTCGGCAACGGCGGCGCAGGTGGTTCCCGCCGGCGTGACGCGCGTCGGTGCGCAGCCGGGTGCCGTGGCCTACACGGGCAGCGGCGTCGGTGTGGCGATTGTGGACACGGGGATCGACTTCCGGCACGGCGATCTCGCCGTCGCGGCCACGTGCTTCACCGCTTACGCGGCATGCCAGGACGACGAGGGCCATGGCACGCATGTGTCCGGCATCGTCGCCGCGGCGAACAACGAGATCGACGTCGTCGGCGTGGCCCCGGACGCGATGCTCTACGCGGTCAAGGTCCTGGACCGCCGCGGGCGCGGCCTCGACTCGACCATCATGGCGGGCCTCGACTGGATCGCCGACAACGCGACCCTCGTGTCGCCAGCGATCCGCGTCGTCAACATGAGCCTCGGGCGTCCGGGAACTCTCGACGACAACCCCGCGCTGCGAGCCTCGGTGCAGGCCCTGACCCAGGCCGGCATCGCGGTCGTGGTGGCCGCAGGGAACGACAGCACGCTCGAGGTGAGCGGACAGGTGCCGGCCACATACCCCGAGGTCATCGCCGTGGCCAGCACAACGGCGACGGCGGGCACCAGCGCGTGTGCCTGGCACGCGAGCCCCGTCATCGGCGACACGGCGTCGTATTTCACGACGGACGGCGCGTTCGACGTGCTGACCGGCATCGGCGTCGCCGTGTCGGCGCCGGGCGAGGACCGCGAGGACATCGTCAAGAGTTGCTTCCTGAAGTCTGTCGGCATCCTCTCGACGCGGCTCGGCGGCGGGACGGTGAGGATGTCGGGGACCAGCATGGCGGCGCCGCACGTCACCGGCGTGGTCGCGCTGATGGCGCAGCAATCCCCAGCCCTGACACCCACCGATGCGCGACGGCGGCTGCGCCTTGGCGCCGACGCCCCGGACACCGCCCCGTTCGACTCACCAGGCTCCGGTTACTCCTTCGATGGCGAGCGTGAAGGCGTAGTGTCGGCGCCAGGAGCCCTGTCGGCTCCGTAGCGCAACCTCCGCAGCCGAAAGCAGTCAGAAGTGTTTAGCGCGTGCTGGCCCGCGCCCCGGTGCTCGTCCAGGCCGGGGGCGCTGGTGCGCATAGCGGCCTTCGGCTAGAGGATTGACGATCCCGCAGTCGGTGCTGGGGCGGGCGGATCAGGTCATCGAATAGCGCGTGCTGGCCGCATTTCTTCGAGGTGTTCAAAACAGGGGCTGCGAGAGCACGGGTACGTGCAAGGGCAAAACATCGTCTGCGACGCAGCGGGTGGCATGGGAGGCGTTGAAGAAGGCGCCGGGGCCGTCAGGCGGCATGCGCCCAACGCGCAAGCCGACCAAGCAGGACGCGGGGCGAATCGCCGCGCGGGTAGATCGTTTCATGTACCTCATGGGATGGCCCTGGCGCACACTGCGCCGGGTGCTGAGAAGGGTTCGCTCGGGGTGCCTAGACGATCAGCGAAGAGGTCCGAGAAGCATCTCGACTTACCCGCGTCCTGCTAGCGGATCGGCTCGAACTCGTAGTTGCCGCCGTCGGCCATCAGCGACAGGAATAGATGCCCGCCATTCACGGCGTATGATCGAACGAAGGGCCATTGCCTGGCGAGGTGGTCGTGCAGCGATCCGGGCGGGCACACCGCGCGGGTAAGCGCGATCGGGCCGAACCGGAGCTGGTTCGGTCCGGTCAAGATCCACGTACCGCGGCCGCGGTTACAGTCGAACCGCACGCTCACGTTGCCGTCGTTTGCGAAGGCGACGGTGTACTTAGCCTTGTCCTCGGGCATCAGGACCTTGCCATCGCCGCCCTGGAACTTCACAAGCTGCCACGATGTGTCGCCGATGCCAGCGAGATGGACCGTCGGCGTTGGAGCACAGCCCACTACGACGCCGAGCGTCACCAGCATCACTAGAGAACGCTTCATGGGAGGCCTCCCGTGTCCAAAGCATGCTCCCCAAGGGGCCAGAGGATTCGGTCACTTTCAGGTTTACATAAGAGTGGCCCCCAGCCAAAGAATCACTCGGAACTCGTCCTCCAGCGCGGCACTAGTTCGTATGGCCAAATCACCTCCCGAGAAGAGTGCATCCATCGCGGTTTTAATGTTCAATCCTTGAAACCGCCCTTCCGTCCGGGTAGGAACCCGGCGGATAGGTCTCTTAGAGACTAGCTCCCCTTCCCCGGCTCGCGTCCAGCTCTGGGAGACATTGCGGCAACGGCTGCGCGAGTTGGGCTATCTGGAAGGACAGAACATCGCCTTTGAGTCCCGATTT
>WNFU01015418.1_pt1 | contig 12518 bp, 15 predicted proteins | sample 5400121 | NCBI WGS metagenome assembly WNFU01 (sample SAMN13153360, study PRJNA577476) | soil metagenome | isolation source: 100 cm soil or saprolite under grassland replicate 1 | place: USA:California | collected 2016-06-15 | reverse complement strand
GGATCGGCACGGCGCAGGACGTCGGCAAGGCCGTGAACCCGCAGGCGGTCGAGGGTCAAATCGAAGGGGGAACTGCCCAGGGACTCGGGCTCGCGCTGATGGAGGAGATCCAGACGCGCGACGGCGTGATCACCAACGCCAGCTTCACCGATTACCTGATCCCGACGGCGCTCGACATGCCACCCGTCGTCTCGGAGCTGATCGAGGATCCCGAGCCGGACGCGCCGTACGGCGTGAAGGGCGTCGGCGAGCCGCCGACAGTCGTCTCGACGGCCGCGATCGCCGCGGCGCTGCGCGACGCGACGGGGCTGGCGCTGACGCGCGTGCCCGTCCGCCCCGACGAGCTCGCAGGCCTGACGTGAGCGAGGCGCCGCGCGAGGTCATGACCTGGGACGAGCTCGGCCGCGGCGTCCGCGAGCTCGCGACGGCAGCCCACGCGGACGGCTTCGTCCCCGACCTCGTCCTCGGCATCGCGCGCGGCGGCCTGCTCGTGGCCGGCGCGCTCGGCTACGCGCTCGGCGTGAAGAACACGTTCACGATGAACGTCGAGTTCTACACAGGGATCGACGAGCGGCTCGACATGCCGATGATCCTGCCGCCCGTCCCGGAGCTCGTCGATCTCGAGGAAGCGCGCGTCCTGATCGCGGACGACGTCGCAGACACAGGGCTGACGCTGATGCTCGTGAAGGACTTCTGCGCCGGCAAGGTGGGAGAAGTGCGCTGCGCCGTCCTCTATGAGAAGCCGCGTTCGGCGGTGAGCTGCGAGTACGTCTGGCGCCGCACCGACCGGTGGATCGACTTCCCGTGGAGCGCTGACGAGCCAGTCGGCGCCATTGGTTTGCATTTGCGCGAATCTGGATAGCACCACGGTAAGTGCTGGCATCCTGGGAGGACCCCATGAACAGGTCGGGTACGCGAACGTCCGTGCGTCGCATCGGCGTGCGGCTCTTGGTGGTTGCGGCGGCGAGCATGGCCCTGTTCGGGCCCGGTGCGCTCGCAGGTGCACCGGAGATCAACACGATCCGGCTCGAGCCGGGAGCGACGACGGCGGAGCAGCAGGCGTTGATCGACGCTGCGATGAACCAGGTCGGGACGGACTACGTCTCCTCTGACAACGTCCAGTTCATTCGCAGCCTCAAGCTCGCAGCCGACGGCGTCGGCGCCCGCGTCGTAGGCAATTACCTCTACGTGACGAGCACGAAGGATCTCGAGATCTACGACATTTCGACGCCGGCGGATCCGCAGCTCATGGGCACGCTGACGCTCGACGTCGAATTCGAGAACGAGCAGGTGCCGACGAACGGCGCGGTGCTCGGCATCTCCGGCCAGACGCCGAGCCTCACCGGCGCGGGCGTCTGTCCGTCGTTCTATCCCACGTCCAGTTCCGGCTGTCTGGTCATCTTCGACGTGCGCGACAAGGCGCACCCGACGCAGGTCGCGGCCGTACAGGGCGCAGGTGACCACACCTCGACCTGCATCCTCAGCTGCACCTACATGTACGGCTCGGCGGGAAGCATCACCGACCTTCGCGGTGTGCTCGGCGAGAGCCATACCGCGACGAAGCTCGCCACGAACTGGGTCGCCTACCTGAAGAGCAAGGGCTATCCGTTCTACGCCGGCTGCCACAACCAGGTCGAGGTCAGATCGGGGATCATCCTCACCGCGTGCGACCCGATGTACGTGCTCTCGGTCCGCAAGCAGGACGGCGCGTCGGTGACCACTCCCAAGGTGCTCGGCGCCGCCGATTACCTGTCGGCTCCCGACGACCAGAAGCGGTTCGTGCACAGCGGCGAGTGGGCCCAGGGCGGAACCGATCGGATCATGCTGTCCGGCGGCGAGACGAACTTCCAGCCGGAGTGCGGCGACACGAACGGCGCCTTCGCGACGTTCCGCGTGGGCGGCACCGCGAGCAAGCCGACTTTCACCTTCGCCGACCAGGTCCGCCCAGTCGCGGGCAACTACCTCGACGGCAACCCACCGCAAGGGACCTACCATCTCGGCTGCTCCGTCCACTGGTTCGAGCCGAACCCCAGCTTCAAGAACGGCGGTCTCGTGGCGATGGCGTCCTACGAGAACGGGACGCGCTTCAAGAAGATCGACCCCGACGGCAAGATCTCCGAGGTCGGCTTCTTCGAGCCGCTCGGCGGATCGACATCGGCGCCGCACTGGGCGCCCGACGGCCGGACGGTGTACGCAATCGACTACCAGCGCGGGATAGACGTCCTCCGCTGGAACGGAGAACTCTACGTACCGAAGAAATAGGGTGGCAGCCGAGCCGCACACTCGTTAATCCGCTCTCGCCCCAGGCGCAGCTTGGCTGCGACGCGCCGCACGGGCGGAGGCGAAAGCCGCCGTCAGGCGGTGACGCTCGAGAACTGGGGCAAGATCTCTTTGCCGTAGACCTCGAGCGTCGCTTCCTGCGAGTGCGTCATCAGGTAGATGTTGAACTGGTCGACGCCGACCGACTCGAGCTCCTTCAGCTTCGCCGCTGCCTCGGCGGGCGTGCCGAGCACGCAGAAGCGGTCGACGATCTCGTCCGTGACGAACTCGCCGTGCTTCGCGCCGACGCGCGAGTGCTCCTTGTAGTCGTAGAACTTGCGCGCCTTCACATACTCGGTCAACGCCTCGGGAATCTCCGAGTCGAAGCCGTAGCGCTCGATCAAGTCCATCACGTGGTTCGACACCATCGCGGGGAACCACTTCGCCTGCTCGCGCGCGGATTCGATGTCGTCCGTCACGTTCGACGGCGCGCCGACGATGCACTTCAGCTCACTCGGGTCGCGGCCGACCTCCTCTGCGGCCTTGCGCGCGGTGTCCATGATCCACTGGATGATCTGCGGATCGGCGAGCTGGATGATCACGCCGTCCGCGACACGCCCCGCGACCGCCAGCGCCTTCGGGCCGTAGCCCGCGATCCACATCGGGATGTCCGGCAGCTCGGGCCGCACCCACTCCAGCTTCAGCTTCTTGTCGTTCCAGTCGACCTCGCGGCCGTTCATCAAGTCCTTGATCATCGCGCAGCGCCGCTCGAACTCCGCGACCTTCACCGGCTGCAGCCCGACGACGCGACGCGAGGAGTCGCCGCGGCCGATGCCCATCACCATGCGACCGTTGGAGATGTCGTGCGCCGTCGCGTACCAGCTCGCGGTGATCGTCGGGTCGCGGATGCCAGGGTTCGTGACGAAGTGCCCGAGCTTGATCCGCTCCGTCTGCGCGGCGGCCAGCGGGAGCGTCGCGTACGACTCCTGCCAGAGCATGTGCGAGTCGTACGTCCAGCCGTACTCGAGGCCTTGCTTCTCGGCGAACTGCATCAGCTCGATCATCCGCGTATACGGCGGATCGGGCAGGACGGTGACGCCGAAAGTCAAAGCCATGGCAGGGGACCGATCCTAACGCGCCGAAATCGGCGCGCACAATGGTCTGGCTCTACCTGCTCTTCGCCGTCGCCGCCGGCGCGATGCTGCCGTTCCAGTTCGGCATCAACGCGCAGCTCTCGAACTGGCTGGGGAGCCCGATCCGCGCGGCGTTCGTGTCGTTCGTCGTCGGGACGATCGCGCTGCTGATCCTCGCCGCGGTCGTGCGTAAGCCACTCCCGTCGGCGGCGAAGCTCGCCGAGGTCCCGTGGTGGGTCTGGATCGGCGGCCTGCTCGGCGCGTTCTACGTCGCCGGCTCGATCGTGACCGCGCCGAAGCTCGGCGCTGCCACGCTCGTTGCCGCGGTCGTCGCCGGCCAGGCGGTCGCATCCGCGCTCGTCGACCAGTTCGGCTGGGTCGGCTTCGAGGAGCACCACCTGTCGGTGGGGCGCGTGATTGGACTTGTGCTGTTGGCCGTCGGCGTGGCGCTCGTGCGCTTTCTCTAGCCTCTCGACGCCCCCTCGCGGCCGGGTGTGATCGTCGCCGCCCCGGCCGACGGCGAGAGGATGCTCATGTGACCGTCTTCCCAGCGGACCCGAAGACGCACCGGATCCTCTTGGAGGACCTCCTCGATGACGCCCTTTCGACCTGGCTGCGCCGCCTTCTCCGACTCGACGACGACGGTGTCTCCAACGTGAGCCCTCATCTTGCCTCCCTCGGCTCGAACTCACTCCTTGCCACGCCGAGGCTAGCGCGATCTGCCCCGGCGTGCCGGCGCCTCGAGCAGGCGCTGGGCGAGCTGCCGCGGCAGGCCGTCGCGCGACGCGCGCGTGACCCGTTCGCGCTCGACGTCCGTCCTCTGCTTGAGCTCGGCCGTCAGCGAATCGTGGAAGACGTGCGCGGTCGCGACAATGTTTCGTCGTTCCGAACGGTTGCCCCGGATCGATCAGCGTCTGCGTCGCGAGCGACTGCCCGTACCTCGAGTCGAGCCAGCCCCGGCTCGTCGAGTACTGGCCTCGGGTGTCGAGGGCGATCGCAGTGCCTGGCCCGAGCAGGCGCTGCGCTGGATCGACGTCGACGATCGTCGGCGTGTACGTGATTCATGTCCGGTCGACCGTCGACCACAAGACCACGCGCACCTCGCCGAAGATCCGCACGTCCTGTGCGAGCCGCGGAGTCTCGAACCACAGCCACCCATCGTTCGCACGCGGGTTCGTGTTCGCGTACGTCTCGGTGTTCGTGCCCGTTGAGAGGAACGTGGCTTGTGGCGACGTCGCGGTCGCCTTCGGACTGCTCGTGAGCAAGCGCCAGGGATACTCGGCCGCGCCCGCGTTCTGCGTTGAGGAAGTAGCGGATGCCGCCCGAGTAGGCGTAGTGGTACCAGCGTGAGATCGCCTCCGGGATGATCGTCGTCAGGTGCGGCGGCTTCATGATCGCCGTCGCGACTAGGCGGAGAGGTCCGCAGTTCACCGCGGGTGAGAACTTCCCGCCGTGGCGGGTTCAAAACGCCAGCGCAGCCCTAGCGGCGCGCGCCGAAGTCCGTCGTGATGACGGTGACCGCGTGACCGCGGAACTTTCCCGGCGCCCGTGTGGCGTGCAGGGCGCCGATGCCGATCTCGCGCCAGCGGGGATCGAGAATTGCAGCCCGGTGCCCGGGCGTAGCCATCCACAGCACTAGCGCCCGCACAGCTCCCACGTCAGGTGCGGCCCACAGGAGGTTCTCGCCGACGATCCCTTTGTAGTAGCGCTTGATCCGCTTCTGGGGGGATGTGCCGTCGCGCGATCCGTGCGCGAAGTAGCCGCGCACGAGCATCTCGGTCGAGTGCTGTGTCGCCGCGGCCGAGAGTTGCGCGTTCAGGACAAGCGGGACGAGCCCGTGACTCACACGGATGGCATTCAGCTTCGTCAACACGCCGGCGGCAAGTGCTGCACGCACAGTCGGCGGCCGCTCGGTCGCCGGATTCGCCACCGGCACAGCCGTCAGGGCAATCAGGCACGCCAAAACCGCACAACGCCGCATTTACCCAGTATGGAGTGCCGCGCGGCCGTCCACAACGGGCTGTGGACCCATCTCTCTGTCCCGTGGTCCTACGCGAATCGGCCCAGCGTCTTCGTCGCCAGCCCGTCCAGCGCCCGCACTGACAACTCCAGATGCTCCGGCTTCGTGTCCTCGAGCTTCGTGTGCGAAAGGCCGCGCAAGCTCTGCACGAAGAGCATCACCGTCGGCACGCCTGCGCGCGCGACCTCGGCAGCGTCGTGCAGCGGGCCACTCGGCAGCCGGTGTGACGTGCCTGCGACCTCACGGATCGATTCGTCCGCGAGCTCGATCAAGGCGTCGTCGAACAGGATCGGCTGGATGTTCCAGATCCGCTGCCATTCGACGTCGATGTTCTCCTCCTGTGCGATCCGCTCCGACGCTCGCTTCGCCTCGTCGAGCATCGACGCCAGCGTCGCCGCGTCGAGGTGCCGCTGATCGAGCAGGCACTCCGCCGTCTCGACCACCGAAGTCACGATGCCGGGCTTCGTGACGACGCCGCCCATTGTGCAGACGGCGCCGCCGCCCATTCGCTTCGCGATCTCGCGGATCTCCAGCTCGAGCTTCGCCGCGCCGGCGAGCGCGTCCCGCCGCTTGTCCATCGGCGTCGACCCGGCGTGCGCCGCTTGCCCGCGGAACGTGACGAGATGCCGCTCGACACCGAACGTGCCGAGGACGACGCCGAGCGGCAGGTCCATGGACTCGAGCACAGGCCCCTGCTCGATGTGCAGCTCGAGGTAGGCGGCAGCGTTCTCGAGCTGAGAGCGCGCTTCGAGGGCACGGTCGAGATCGACGCCGTGCTCTGAGAGCGCGTCGGGCAGCGCGATGCCGTTCGCGTCGACCTTCGACCGCAGCTCGTCCTGGTCGTCCATCGAGCCCGACGCCGCCGAGGAGCCGATGAGCGAACGCCCGAAGCGCGCGCCCTCCTCGTCCGCCCAGTTGACGAGGCGTACTGTCAGCGGGGGCGAACCCTCCTCCGCGATCCTCCGCAACACCTCGACGCCGGCCACGACGTTGAGCGCGCCGTCGAGCCAGCCGCCGTTCGGCACCGAGTCGATGTGCCCGCCGATCAGGAGCGCGCGCTCGGACGCGCCGCGCAGCGTGAACCACTGGTTGCCCGCCGCGTCGATCTCCTCCTCGGCGCCCGCACCGGCGACCTTGCCGCGCAACCAGTCGCGCGCCCGTTCCCAGGTCTCGGTCCACGCGATCCGCTGCGCTCCGCTCTCGTCGCCGGTGAGCTCCTTCAACTCGCGCAGCTCGGCAACCGTGCGACCCGGATCGAGCGGCATGGGCGCGACTCTACAACTGTGATATTCACTCGGCATGGCCAGTGCCGCCGCCGCGACGCGCCCGCCACAACGGCTGCAGGACGTGCGGCGCAGCGAAATCGCGCTCCGGATCGTGGCGCTGCCCGTGGTCCTCGCCGCCCTCTGGGGCTTGTGGGAGGGCTATCGCGCGCTCTGGATCGCGACGGGCTGGACGCGACCGTTCAAGGTCGACAACATCACGATGCCGCACCTCTACGACATCCTGCACCAGCTCTTCGAGCCGGCCACCACCGGCGGCCCGCGGCTGATCACGCTGCTGTGGCATTCGGCGCTGTTCACGGCAAAGGAGGCGGCCGTCGGCTTCGCCATCGGCGCCGCCGTCGGCTTCGCGCTGGGCGTGGTGATCGCGCATTCCGGCATGCTCCGGCGCGGCTTCCTCCCGTACATCGTCGCGTCGCAGACGATCCCGATCATCGCGATCGCGCCGATGGTCGTGGTCGGGCTCGGCAACTACGACATCGAACCGTGGCTACGCGTGGCCGTCATCGCCGCGTACCTGACATTCTTCCCTGTGACGGTGAATACGCTCCGCGGCCTGCAGTCGGCGGAGCCGCGCGCGCTCGAGCTCATGCACTCGTACGCCGCGAGCCGCTGGGAGGTCCTCTGGAAGCTGCGCGTCCCGTCGGCACTGCCTTACCTCTTCTCGGCCTTCAAGGTCGCCGCGACCGCGAGCGTCGTCGGCGCGATCATCGGTGAGGCGCCGTCGTCGATTCCCGACGGGCTCGGCGGCGCGATCATCAACTTCAACCAGTACTACGTCCTCCAGCCGGAGAACCTCTGGGCGACGAACGTGATCGCCGCCTGCCTCGGCATCTTTTTCTTCCTCAGCGTCGTCGTCGTCGAGAAGCTCGTCGTCCGCCGCGCGCCGGAGCACGTCGCATGAGCGCCGAGACCGTGGTCTCGATCCGCAATCTCTCGAAGACCTTCGGGCGCGCGGGCGTGACCGCGCTGCAGGACATCGAGCTCGACATCGCGCGCGGTGACTTCGTCTCGCTGATCGGCCCCTCGGGTTGCGGGAAGTCGACGCTGCTGCGCATCGTCGGCGACATCATCGAGCCGACGTCCGGCGACGTGACCGTAAACGGCAAGCCCGCTCGCCGCGCGCGGCTCGACCGCGACTACGGGATCGTCTTCCAGGCGCCGGTTCTCTACGACTGGCGCACGGTGGCCAAGAACATCGGCCTCCCGCTCGAGATGCTCGGCTGGGACCGCGCGCGGCGGCAGGACCGCGTCGGCGAGATGCTGCACCTCGTAGAGCTCGAGAGCTTCGCCGATCACCACCCGTGGCAGCTCTCCGGCGGCATGCAGCAACGCGTCTCGATCGCCCGCGCGCTCTCGTTCGACCCTGCACTCTTGCTCATGGACGAGCCGTTCGGCGCGCTCGACGAAATGACGCGCGAACGTCTGAACCTGGAGCTGCTGCGCATCTGGTCCGAGACGGGCTCGACCGTGATCTTCGTCACGCACTCGATCCAGGAGGCCGTCTTCCTCTCCACGCGCGTCGCTGTGATGTCCGCGCGTCCCGGGCGGATCACCGGGATCGTCGACGTCGACCTGCCGCAGCCTCGCACTGCGCTGACGCGGGAGGAGCCGCGGTTCTTCGAGCTCGTGACCGAGGTGCGGGAGCGCCTGCACGCCGTGGGCGCCGACGAGGTCGTCGAGGAGGCGACGCTGACATGACGTCGCTTGCAGAGCCCGTTCCCCGCGGGACGCTCAGGAGCGTCGGCCGGCGCGGACGCGACTGGCTCCCGGCGGTCGCAGTCTTCGCCCTCGGGATCGTCGCCTGGCAGTGGGTGATCCCGGACGTCTTCCATGTCGAGCGCTTCCTGCTGCCGAGGTTCTCGGCCGTGATAAGCGCGTTCTGGCACGAGCGCGGCACGCTCTGGAGCGCCGGCTGGTTCACCTTCAAGGAGGCGCTGGCAGGGTTCGCGCTCGGCTGCAGCCTCGCCTTTCTCGTCGGGCTCGCCCTCTCCAGATGGAAGCGCGTCGGCCGAGCGCTGATGCCCTACGCGATCGCGGCGAACGCCGTCCCGATCATCGCCTTCGCACCGATCACGAACGCCTGGTTCGGCCTGCTGAGCCCTTGGTCGAAGATCGTCATCGCGGCGATCCTCTGCTTCCTGCCCGTTCTCGTGAACACGCTGCGAGGCCTCACCTCTGTCGATCCCGAGTCGATCGAGCTGATGCGCTCCTATGCGGCGAGTGAGATTTCGGTCTATCGCCGACTCCGCATCCCGTCCAGCCTGCCTTTTGTCTTCACGGCCTTGAAGGTTGCGTGCGTACTCGCGATGATCGGCGCAGTCGTGGGCGATTACTTCGGCGGATCCACCGAGGCGCTGGGTATCCAGATCCAGTCGTCTGTCTCGCTGTCGCAGTTCGAGACGGCGTGGGCGGCGATCCTCGTCGCGAGCATTCTCGGCATCGCTTTCTACGCGATTGTCGCGGTTGCCGAGCGGCTCGCGCTCTCCTGGCATCCGTCGGTACGAGGCACGGCAGAGTGAGGTCAAATCCGGGTGGAAGGGAGGCTGCATGAGGAAGCACAAGTGGTGGGTCGCGCTCGTTGTGTTGGTGGCGGTCGGAGCCTCGGTCGCCGCCGGCTTCGCGAGAGCCGGCGGATCGAGCCAGAAGCTGACCAAGGTGACGCTGCAGTTGAAATGGGTCGCGCAGGCCCAGTTCGCGGGTTACTACGCCGCGAAAGCGAGGGGCTACTACAAGCAGGCAGGCCTGGACGTGAACATCAAACTCGGCGGCCCCGACATCAGCCCGGAGCAGGTCGTGCTCGGACGGCAGGCGGAATTTGGGATCGACTGGATGCCCAGCCTCCTCGCTCAGCGCGACACGGGCAACGACCTCGTCAACATCGCGCAGGTCTACACCCGTAGCGGCACGACCGAGGTGACGTGGAAGAAGGACGGCTACAGCTCGATCTGCGCGCTGAAAGGCAAGAAGTACGGCGTCTGGATCCTCGGAAACGAGTTCGAGCAGCAGGCCGCACTCGTCAAGTGCGGGCTAGATCCGAAGAAAGACGTGACCCTCGTCAAGCAGAACTTCGACATGGTCGCGTTCCTGAAGCACGAGATCGACGCCGCATCGGCGATGACGTACAACGAGCTCGCGCAGGTGCTGGAGACGAAGAACCCGGACACGGGCAAGCTCCGGGTCTGGGGACCGGGATGCTGCAGGACGGCGTGTTCGTCCGCGGCGACTGGATCAAGGACAAGGCGAACCAGGCGCTGGCGGTGAAGTTCCTGACCGCCTCGCTCAAGGGCTGGGTGTACTGCCGCGACCACTTCCGCGCCTGTGTCCAGATGGTGCTCGCGAACGGAACCGCGCTCGGGAAGGGTCACCAGACGTGGCAGATGAACGAGGTCAACGCGCTCATCTGGCCGAACAAACTCGGCGTGGGCGTGATTGACCCGACGTCCTTCAAGAGCACCGCGAACATCGCGTACAAGTTCAAGGTGATCAGCAAGCCGGCGACGAACGCCGCCTACCGCGCCGACCTCGCGAAGAAGGCCGTGGCGGCGCTGAGGAAACAGGGCGTCAACGTCTACGGCAAGAACTGGAAGAAAGCCGTCGTCCGCCTGACCGAGGGCGGCAAGTAGAAAGGCAAGCGACCGAGAAGGGAGATCCGCAATGTCGGTTCTGATCAAAGGCGGGCGTGTCATCACCGCCGCGGACGACTACGTCGGCGACGTCTACGTCGAAGGCGAGCGGATCTCCCTGATCGGGGAGTCGCTGGACGTCGCCGCGGACCGGGTCGTCGACGCGAGCGGCAAGTACGTGCTGCCGGGTTGCGTCGACCCGCACACGCACCTCGACATGCCGTTCGGGGGGACGGTGACGATCGACGACGTCGAGTCGGGGCAGACCTCCGCCGCGTTCGGCGGCACGACCTGCCACGTCGACTTCATCATCCAGCCGCAGGGCTCGACCTTCGGTGAGGCGTTCGACGAGTGGAAGTCGAAGGCGGAAGGCAAGCAGGTGATCGACATGGGCTACCACATGGCGGTCACGGATCTGAAGGACGGCGGCACGCTCGAGGAACTTGCGACGCTGCCCGAGCAGGGGATCACGTCCTACAAGCTCTTCATGGCGTACAAGGGCGCGCTGATGGTGGACGACGAGACGCTCTTCCGCACGATGCAGGTCGCGGCGGAGACGGGCGCGCTCGTGATGGTGCACGCGGAGAACGGCGACGCGATCGACGTGCTCGTGAAGGATGCCCTCGCCGCCGGCCACACGGAGCCGAAGTACCACGCGCTGACGCGGCCGCCCGAGACCGAGGGCGAGGCGACGAACCGCGCAATCCAGCTCGCGCGTGTCGCCGGTTCGCCACTGTACGTGGTGCATGTTTCCTGCCGCGAGTCGGTCGAGCCGATCGCGCGTGCGCGCGACGCGGGCTGGAACATCCACGGCGAGACGTGCACGCAGTACCTCTTCGTCGACTACACGTTCCTCGAGCGGCCGAACTTCGAAGGCGCGAAGTGGGTGTACACGCCGCCGCCGCGCGACAAGGCAAACCAGGACATCCTCTGGAACGCCGTCCGCACTGATGTGCTCTCGGTGATCTCGACCGACCACTGCGCGTTCCGCTGGGACGGGCAGAAGACGATCGGCCGCGACGACTTCTCCAAGATCCCGAACGGCGGCCCGGGAATCGAAAACCGGCTGCACATGATCCACGAGTTCGGCGCGCGCACCGGCCGCATCACGCTGAACCGCATGGTCGAGTTACTCGCGACGAACCCCGCGAAGCTTTTCGGCCTCTACCCGCGCAAGGGAACGATCGCCGTCGGCTCCGACGCGGACATCGTGATTTTCGACCCCGAGAAGAGGCACACGCTCTCCGCCTCGACGCACCACTCGAAGGTCGACTACAACCTCTTCGAGGGAACCGCGGTTACCGGCGCGGTCGAGCTCGTCCTCCTGCGCGGCCAGGTGCTGGTCGACGGCGACGAGCTCGTCGCGAAGCCCGGCGTCGGGCAACTCGTGGAGCGGGCGCGCTTCGGCGAGGAGCTGAAGGCGGAACGCGTACCGGCTTAGCGGCTCCGTTCGTCGAGCCAGCGGCGCGCGGCGCTGGCCGCAAGGGGGACCGATGCCAGAGGCGCGGCAAGCAGCGCTACGCCTGCGAGAAAGGCATAAACCGGCGCGCGGCCGCGCAGAGGGACGAGCGCACCGAGGCTGAGCAGCGCGCCTATGGCAAGCGCGAAAACCGAGTGATCGACGAGGAGCAAGGCCACGCCGGCGCAGACGTCGAATGCCGCAGCGCCTCGGAGCATCGAGCGTTGGCGCGGCAGGTCGTGCAGCGCCCTCGTCACCTCGAAGTGCGATTCGGCGCGGAGCACCTCGTCGACGCGCTCCTCGAGACCGCGCATTGTCAGCGTTCCCGTCGCGAACTGCTCGCGCAGCTCCACTGTCGCACGGTCTCGCTCGTTGTGCGTCGCGCGAGCGACCGCGGCACGCTTCTTCACGAGACCCGTGCCGTAGCGGCCGAGCTCGTAAAGGATGTAGACGGGGGCAAAGACCATCCCGACAAGGATGGAGAACGCGATCGTCCCGTAAAGCAGGAGCATGAGGGCGATCGCAACGCTGGTCACTGCGCCTCCTGTTAGCCTGGCTGCGATGTTTCAGCGACCGATTTAATCATATGACTAAACCTACCGCTCAAGGAATCGTCGACGCCGCGGTGGCGACCGTGAGAGCGGAGGGATTCGCCGGAGCGACGTCGCGCGCGATCGCCCGGCAGGGCGGCTTCAACCAGGCGCTGATCTTCTACTACTTCGGGTCGCTCGAGGGCCT
>WNFU01007812.1_pt1 | contig 12524 bp, 6 predicted proteins | sample 5400121 | NCBI WGS metagenome assembly WNFU01 (sample SAMN13153360, study PRJNA577476) | soil metagenome | isolation source: 100 cm soil or saprolite under grassland replicate 1 | place: USA:California | collected 2016-06-15 | reverse complement strand
CCTGTGGACGATGACGGCGTTCGAGTATCCGCTCGATGCCAACGAATCCCCCGCCGAAGCCAGAGCGCTCTTCGCGCGCGGCGGCCGCGACCGCGTGCTGGTGTTCGACACTCCCACCGCGCCGGTCCGCCAGAAACCCCGCGCGTTCGCCGAAGGACTCGTGATCCCACTGGGTCTTCTGCCTTACAAGAACGGCGCGTTCGCTCAGTATGACGGCGAGATACGGTTTTACCAGGACACCGACGGCGACGGCCGCGCCGAAAAGCACGAGCCGGTGCTCACCGGTTTTGGCATCGAGGATTCGCACCTGTTCCCGCATCAATTCACGCGCGCGCCGGGCGGCTGGATTCTGATGGCGCAAGGCGCTTTCAATTACTCGAAGGTCAAGAATGGGGCGGGCGACGTCACCGACTTCAACAAGACGAAACTCGCGCGCTTTACGCCGGACGGCAAACGCTTCGAGATCATCGGATGGGGCCCTTGCAACATCTGGGGGCTGGTCATCGATCGGCTCGGCGAAATTTTCATCCAGGAGGCCAACGATCAGGGCTGGCCGATGATGCCGTTCCTTGAAGGCGCGTCGTATCCGCTCTGCGGCGATGATGTGCCGCGGTCCTATGCGCCACCGTTCCCAAAGCTGGGCGAAAGGGAGATGGGCGGCACCGGGCTCAGCGGGCTTGCGTTGAGCGAAGGCGGCGACAGTTTTCCGGGCGCGTACCGCGACATCTTCTACGTCGCCAATCCCATTACAGGCAAAATCCAGGCAATTCGCCTGTACCGGGGCATTGACCCGGCGTCCGCATCAACGGTCCAACGGTCCAACGGTTCAACGGTTCAACGGCTCAATGCTTTAACGAACCGCTCTGCCAACGGCTGGCGCCTCGAGCATCTGCCCGACTTTATCCAATGCGGCGATCCCTGGTTCCGGCCAGTCGCGATTCAATTCGGTCCCGATGGCTGCCTCTACATCGTGGATTGGTATAACAAGATCATTTCCCACAACGAAGTGCCGCGCAATCATCCCGAGCGCGACAAGACGCGCGGCCGCATCTGGCGCGTGCGTCACGAATCCCAGACGCCCCGTGTCAACGTGCCCAATCTCTATCAGGCGCCGGACAAGGAACTCCTGGCCCATCTCCGCGCCGCAAACACGTGGGAAGTCAATGCCGCGTGGCAGGAAATCGTGGACCGCCGCGCGCTCTCGCTCGCGCCAACGCTCGGCAAAATCGTGAGCGACGACGCGCAGCCGAACGATCTGCGCATTCGGGCGCTTTGGTGCCTCGAAGGTCTGGGCAAAGTGAAATGGGCGCACCTGGAAAAGCTTCTCGGCGCAAATCACCGCGCCGTCCGCAAAGAAGCGCTGCGCGTGGCGCGGGACCAAGTGGGGCAGGCGTCCCGCCTGCCAAGTGGATCCCGCCTGGTGCTAGCCCGGCGCGGTCTGGACGATCCTGACCGATTGGTCCGCCAGGAGGCGATCCGTTTGCTGGCGTCGTTGCTCGACGAGGCGAGTTTCCAAAAGACCGGTTCCGCCAATGAGATAATCGCAATTCTCGCGCAGACTGCTTCATCTCCGCCGACTGAATCGAACGAGAAATGGCAAAACTACTTCGGGTCGTTCGAAACTTTTCTCGCGCGTGTCGCTCTGGAAAAACAACCCAGGCTCGTCACCGCGTGGCTTGATAGCAGCGCGAGCGCATCCCCTGCCCTGCATTCAGCGCGCGCCTTCGCCGCGCTCGCCGTGGGCGGTCCGGAAGGCGCCCGGCGCCTCGCCGCTCTCCTGCCCCAACTCGGCCGCGGTCCGGGTTCCGAAGAACTTCTGCTGATCGCTTCCGCGCCGACCGACCCCGCTGCGAATGCGGTCCTCAAATCCAATCTGGCCAATGCCGCCGCTCTTCGATTGCTCTACGACAATCGCAGCCGCCTATCCGACCACGCCGCGCTCGCGCCTCTCCTCAGGGACGCGATCCGCGCGCTGATGAAGAACGATCCGAGCGAAGCGAATCTCGACTTGCTCGTGAAGCTCGCGACCGGTTTTCGCCTCCAGGGGCTGGAAAACGAACTGGTTGCTGCCGCAACCGGAGCCGGAGCCAGCGCGGAACGACGGGTCGCCGCCCTCCGGGCGCTGCGAGAGTCGGGTTCGCCGCGCGTGGATGTCTTTCGTCAGTTCGCCATCAGCGCCGATGATGCCGTCCGGCGCGAGGCGGTTACGGCGCTGGCCGCCGCCAAATCCGACGCCGCGGTTCCCGCGCTGCTCGACGTCTGGCCGTCGCTGACACCTTCGCTGCGAAAGACGGCGGTGGATCGTCTGGCCGGTTCCGCGTTCAGCGCGAAGCAACTGATGGCTGCTGTCGGCGGCGGGGCGATCGCGCGCGACGAAATCGACGGTTACCTGCTCGACAAACTTGTCACGGTCCTGCCTGATGACGCGTTCGTGAAAAAACTGGTTGCGGACATGGGATCGTTTTTAAAGCCGCTGCTTCGACTCAACGGCGGCGACGATGACTACGTGGATACGGACATAACGCTGCGCGGTCCCTTCACCGTCGAATGCTGGGTGAAGCTCGATCCCGGCATCGGCAACCACGACTCGATCCTCGCGGCTCCGAGCGCGCTCGACGCGAATTTTCATGACAGCCGTTTCCGTGTCTGGGTCGCTGGAGCGATCAATGACATCGTGATGGCATCCAAACCCATCGCACCCGAAACCTGGACCCATGTCGCCTTCACGCGCGACGCGGAAGGTCGATTTCGCCTGTATCTGAACGGCGAACTCGATGCGGCGAGTCAGGCCGTCGAAAAACGCGCATTCGAGCATTTGAAGGTGGGCTATTCGAATCCTGCCGGCGGCACGGCCGGCGATCTGGCCGAGTTTCGCGTCTGGGCCATCTGTCGATCGTCCGATGAAATCCGCGCAACGGCGAATGTCATCCTCGAAAGTGAGGCGGGCGTCCCGCCTGCCCGGCCCAACACGGGTTCCGCGCAGGAAAGTGGGTTGCCGGCCCTGCTTTACCGCGGCGCGGGCGAAGGGTGGGGTAACCTCCACGGTGACGCGCGCATCGAGAAGACGGCTGATCTACCGCCGTTGCAAACCGAGTCTGAAGCCAGGACGCTCGAGGCGAAATTCGCGCAATTCCGCGAATTGGCGAACAAACCGGGCGACCTGGCGCGCGGTCGGCAAATCTTCACCACGACTTGCGGCGTGTGTCACAGCGTTCATGGTCAGGGCGCGAAGATCGGCCCGGTGCTCGACGGCGCGGGCGCGAACGGCGTCGAGGCGTTGCTGCGAAATATTCTCACGCCGAACGCGGCGATGGAAGCGGGCTACCGACGCTTTCGCGTCGAAACGCGCGAGGCTGAAGTGCAGGAAGGTTTGTTGGTTTCGCAGGACGACAACGCGATCGTGCTGCGCCAACCCAACAGCGAAGACCTGCGTGTCCCGCGCAGCAATGTCAAGCGCGCCGCCTTCACCCGGCTCTCGATGATGCCCGAAGGTTTGCTGGAAGGGTTGAAGCCGCAAGACGTGACCGACCTGTTCGCCTATCTGAATACGCTTCGATGAAAGTCGGCGGCTCCGTAGTGGCGCAATCCCAACGGCAGGCGGGACGCCTGTTGTGTTCGGCACGCAAAACGCTTGCGGCGTTTTGCCTCTCTGTCCCCGAGAGGAACGAGCGGGGAGAGAGTCGGAGAGAGGGGAAATTGATAAAAAGCGCCTCCTCTCCCCGGCCCTCTCCTCCTTTTTTGAGGAGGAGAGGGAGAGAAAACGCGGTTGCGCGCTCAAAGCAAATCTTCTACCGAACACAACTGGCGGGACGCCTGCCCCACTGGCTCTATCCTGACAGGCGGGACGCCTGTCCTGCCAACCGCGCACTTTGAACTTTGAACCTTGAACATTGAACGGTTACGCTTGCGTTCGTGCCCGTTGACATCTCGATCATCGTTCCTGTTTTCGACGAAGAGGACAACATCCTGCCGCTGGCGCGCGAGATCGCCAGGGCCCTGGACAAGGAACCGCGTGCGTTTGAGTTGGTTTTCGTGGATGACGCCAGCCGCGACAAAACCTGGGACAGAATCCAGGAGGCGCATCGGCTTGACCCCCGGGTGCGCGGCGTGCGCCATGCGCGCAATGCCGGCCAAAGCGCCGCGCTCTGGACCGGCGTTCAAACCACCACCGGCGGCATCATTGCCACGCTCGACGGCGATCTGCAGAATGATCCGGACGACTTGCCCGGGATGCTTGCCGAACTGAAGAGCGCGGACTTTGTCTCCGGCATCAGGGTCAATCGCCAGGACAACTGGCTGCGCCGCGTTTCTTCGAGGATCGCGCGTTCCATGCGCAAGACCGCGCTGGGCGTGGACTTTCGCGACACCGGCTGTTCGCTGCGCGTGTTCCAGCGTTCGGTGTTGGCGGGCATTCTCCCTTTTAACGGCTGGCATCGTTTCCTGCCGATTCTCGTTCATGGCGGCGGCGTGAAAACGAGGGAAGTTCCTGTAAACCATCGCCCGCGCGTCGCAGGCGCGTCGAAATACGGCGTATGGAACCGGCTTGGGCGCGGGATGTTCGATTTGATGGGCGTCGCCTGGTATCAGAAGCGGCGGCTGCGGCCGGTGCCGTTTAGCAGGCTTCCTCACGATTAAAAGGTCGAATTTGTGAATTCTACGCGACGCATTTGGGCAGGGCCAGCCATGCTCGTCCTGGCGTAGCGGCTTTCGGCAGAAAGCCACACTTTATTTCCTGACACGCTGTCCCAACGTTCGAAGCCTCCCACGGTTCCTGTGTGGAAAAGAAGCTTGCGGCGCTCTGGCCAGACGCCGCTACGACGGAGCAATGGTGTATTCGGCGTGTTACCTCAATTCCGCCTGGTGGAATTCATACCAGTCGTCGAGGTTGTTCAGGTCCACCGCGCCGGGGTTGACCGATCCGTCATCGGGAATGCCGCTGGCGCCGAGGATCCCTTTGCGCGTGGCATCGTCGTGGATGTAGCCCATGATCGCGGCGTTGTGTTTATAGACCGTCGCCTTGTCCAGCTTCACGCCCGGTTGCTTTTTGACCCAGGCTTCAAATTGCGCGTAGGTCGGTTTGTTGTCATGAATGAACTTCTTCACCGCGTCGGCATTCAGTCCGAGGGCGTTGATCGTCATCATGTCGTAGCCCTTGCCGATGCCCGGATAACCGTCGGCCAGCTTGCCGCGGCATTCGAGCGACACTTTCAACCACAGGCGCGGCAGGTGCCGCACTCCCAACGGTCCGGCGACTCCTGAACTGATCAGAGGAACAATTTTAGCCATAAACTATATCCTTTCGGTTTTGTTGGTGCGTTTGACGGCGGGTAACTTAGTGAAAAGCAGCGCCGGGGGTCAACGTGAATTTGACTGTGGCCGCAGCCGTGGAAAGATAAACGGGCCTATGCACGCTCATGTGGAAAAGCCTTCCGCCGATTCCGTCGCCGCCTCGAGCCCCGCTTCCGAATTCGCGATCGCAGGAATGAACTGCAACAACTGCGTGCGCCACGTGACCGAGGCGATCCAGGGCGTCGCGGGGGTGGCGAGGGCCATCGTGCGACTCGAGGAAGGCCGCGCCACCGTGCGCTGGCGGCCCGGCGCGGAGGCGGACGCGGCAAAAGTGGTGCGCGCGGTCAAGGAGGTAGGCTATGTCGCGACGCCGGTGGAAGAAAAAAGCTGCCATGCCGAGCCTTCCGGCAGTTCGCCCATGGCGGCCTGGAAGTTCACCGTGATTTTCGGGGCGGTGCTCACGCTGCCGCTCATCGTCGGCGAATGGGTCTTCGGCTGGGGCATGCGCGACTGGTTCAAATGGGTCGGGTTCGCTTTCTCAGCGCCGGTGATGGTCGTGTGCGGCGCGCGCTTCTTCCGCGGCGCGTGGAGCCAGCTCAAGCGCGGCAGCTCGAACATGGACACGCTCGTTGCGCTCGGGTCCAGCACCGCCTTCGGCTACAGCCTGTGGGGCCTGCTCAACGGCTGGCACGGCCATCTCTATTTCATGGAGGCGGCTTCCATCATCACGCTCATCAGCGCGGGACATTTCGTGGAAGCGCTCGTCAGCGCGCGGGCGGCGAGTTCGTTGCGCGCCCTGATGAACCTCGCCCCGCAAACCGCGCGGAAACTCGAGGCCACTGGAAGGGAAACAGAGGTGCCGGTGGCCGCGCTGCGCGCCGATGATCAAATCGTATTGAAACCCGGCGACCGCGTCCCGACCGACGGCGAAGTCGTCGAAGGCGATTCCGCAGTCGATGAATCGATGCTGACCGGTGAATCGTTGCCCATCGACAAGGCCGCCGGCGCGAAACTTTACGCCGGCACGGTGAACCAGAACGGGCGGCTGCTGATGCGCGTCACCGCCACCGGCGAAGCGACCGCGCTTGCGCAAATCATCGCCGTCGTCCAGCGCGCGCAGAACAGCCGCGCCAGCATCCAGAAACTGGGCGACCGCGTCAGCAACGTGTTTGTGCCCGTCGTCGTGCTGGTCGCGCTGGCCACCGGCCTGTGGTGGGGGCTCGCTTACGAGCGCGCGTTGAACGTCGGCCAGGCCATCGCACCGTATCTTTGGCCGGTCCGCTTCCCTTCAACGGCGCTCGCCGCGGCCTTCATCCAGGCGGCCGCGGTATTGATTGTGGCCTGTCCCTGCGCCATGGGCCTGGCGACGCCCGCCGCCATCATGGCCGGGACCAATGTCGCGGCCCACCGCGGCATCCTGATTCGCGACGGGGTGGCCCTGGAAAAATCCGGGCTGATCACCGCGGTCGTGTTTGACAAGACCGGCACATTGACGCAGGGGAAACTCTCATTCGGCGCCGTGGTATTCCGGCGCGCCGATTCGCCGTCGTCCGTACCTGTCGAACAAATCGTTGCCGGGCTGGTCGCTCCCTCGAATCATCCGCTGAGCCGGGCGGTGGCGAAGGTCTTTGACCGCCGCTTCCTCGAGACGCCGCCCGCGGCCGTCGGCGGTAATGGATCGCGATTACAATTACAGAATTGGCAGGAACTGCGGGGCAAAGGCGTGCAAGCCTCGTTGGACGGGGCGCTCTTCCGACTCGGCTCGATCCAGTGGCTGGCCGAGGCCGGCGTTGACTCGGCCCCCGACGAAGAATTTGTGCAGGTCTGGTCGGCCGGGGGGGCCACTGTCCTGGGTCTCGCCGCCGACCGGCGTGTCATCGGACTGTTCGCCCTTCGCGACGCGGCCAAGCCGGACGCAGCCCAGGTCGTCGCCCAACTCAAACGACAGGGGAAATCGGTCTATCTCATCACCGGCGACAATCATCTGACGGCCGCCGCCATCGCGCAGCAGGTCGGCATTCCGAACGAAAACGTCTTCGCCGAAATCCGCCCGGAACAAAAAGCGGAAATTGTCAGGCAATTGCAAAGTCGCGGCGCCCGCGTCGCCTTCGTCGGCGACGGCATCAACGACGCGCCGGCCCTGGAGCAGGCGGACCTCGGTATTGCCGTCGCCAGAGCCAGCGACGTGGCCAGCGAAGCCGCGGACATCATTCTGCTCAAGTCGGACATTCACGCGATACCCGAGGCCCTCGGCCTGGCGCAGGCCACCCTGCGCACCATCAAACAGAATTTGTTTTGGGCCTTTTTCTACAATGCCGCCGCTGTGCCCCTGGCTGCTCTTGGCTTTCTCAGTCCCGTTATTTGTGCCCTCGCGATGGGCCTGTCCGACCTGATTGTCATCGGCAATGCGTTGCGCCTGCGACGGTGGAAGGACTGAAAATCCCAAGCTCAAAGTTCAAAGCGCAAAATAAGCTCCAATGCCAAAGCCCCGAAAAGCCCTCGTGCCCCCCAAAGTCTCAGGACTCCGGACACTGTGGAAAAACTGTGGCCCGAACTCGCCTCATCGCGGCGCATTTTTCTCCCTCTCCTGGGGGAGAGGGCCGGGGTGAGGGTGGTCGTTTCGGTTCACCTCTCTTCCATCAGCAGCCAATCCGAGGCGCGGAGTCAGGATTCCTCAGTCTGTGCAAGGCGCAAAATCCTGCAGTGATTATTGGAGCTTAGCGCTTGGAGCTTTTCTTGGGCTCTGCGCTTTAGCCTTTGAGCTTCCCTGCCGTGTGCTCAAGTCACGACTCGACAGAAGTCCGCGCCGCCTGTAAAGGGACTTCTGCATAACATCTCCAGCCTATGAAAATGCTGCTCATTGTTGGCCTGATTTCGCTGGGTGCGCCGGTGCTGAACGGCGCCGGCGTTTCCACATCCGTTCCCCTTCTCGACGGCAAAACGTTCAATGGCTGGGAAGGCGACACGAACAAAACGTGGCGCATCGCGGACGGCGCGTTGGTGGGTGGTTCGCTCACGGCGACCGTGCCGCACAATGAATTCATCTGCACCAGGCGCAGCTACACGAATTTCGTGCTGCGCCTCAAATTCAAGCTGGCGGGCGCAGAAGGGTTCATCAACGGGGGCGTGCAGGTGCGCAGCAAGCACGTCGCGAACCCGGCCTATGAATTGAGCGGTTACCAGGTGGACATGGGCGACCCGGAATGGTGGGGCTGTCTCTACGACGAATCGCGCCGCGACAAAGTCGTCGCCAAATCGGACATGGCCGAGGTGAACAAGGTGCTCAAGCGCGGCGATTGGAACGAGTACGTCATCCGCTGCGAAGGCAAACGGCTGCGCGCCTGGCTCAACGGCTATCAGACCTTTGATTACAGCGAGCCTGACGATGCCATCCCGCAATACGGCATCATCGGCCTGCAGGTTCACGGTGGCGGCAAGACCGAGGCGTGGTACAAGGACATCACGATCGAGGAGTTGCCGTAGCGCCGCGCGGAATACGAGCCATGCCGGAAGAGTACATTTATTGTTATAGCTATAACATAATTTGTACCCTGTCCCGAGCGGGTTGCGGCTTTTTACCTCAGGCCTTCTGCGGCGTGTGCCGGAACTTCCGCGGACGGCCGAATGTGACCCATTCGACCACGTAAAAATCCCCGTGTGAATCCACCGCCATCGCGTGCGGCGCGAAGAATTTATCCGGGTTCGCATCGGCCACTTCCTGCTTCACACCCATGCTGCCATTGGGGACGCCCTTGCCGTCGCCGAGTTGCGCGACGACCTGATCGCCGGCGTCGAAGATGGTCACACGACTGGCCAGATCAGGGACGTAGAGATGGCCTGCGTGCTGGTACAAGCAGCAGGGGTTGCGCACGTCGCCTTTGAGTGTCCGTTTGTAGTTGAGCTCCAGGTCGAAAACTTCGATGCGGTCATTGTGCCGGTCCGCGATGTAGGCTTCCGGTCCGCCTTTGTTCAATGTGCTGATCCAGATGCCGTGACAGGTGTTGAAGGTGCCGTGATCGGCGTCCGGGCCCGGTTTCGGGCTGCGTCCACCGATGGTTTTGATGTGATTGAAGTTTTTGTCGAAGTGACTGACCCGCTGGCTACCGTAGCCGTCCACGACGTAGATGTCGCCGTCGGGCCCGACGGCGACGTCGGTGGGATTCGTCCAATCGAACTTCTGGGACGTGCTGTCTTCCCGGGCGACATTGCCGATCTCGTAAAGCACTTTGCCCTTGAGGTCTGTTTTATAGGCGCGCTTGCCCAGCTTTGGTCCTTCCTTGTTGGTGCTGACGTTTTCGGTCCAGTAAATGAACTCATCGTTGCCTTCTTTGCTCAGGTAAAGGCAGTGCGCGGTGTCTTTGACCTGGGCCGCGGTGAAGCCGATCTTCCCGGCGAAATCATCGCTCCAGGTTTCGAGCAACCGGCCGTCACGATCGAAAATCGCCACACACGGACTGGTGGAGCGTGAGGTGACATAGACGCGGTCTCTGGAATCCACGATGACACCGCAGCCGAGGCCATAATTCATGCCCGCCGGCAGCTTGCCCCAGTTCTCGTCGAGCGTGTAAGTCCACTGCCCGCCGCCGATGCGAACGGGAGTTTTGTTTTCTTGCGCCGAAGCGAGGGTGGTCGTGGCGAGTCCGGCCGTGGCCAGCGCGCCCATCCGGATGAAATCGCGGCGGGTGAACCGCTGCGGGAAAAGATATTCGTTCGTCAACATACGCGACACTTTCGTTGGGGTTAAACTGGACCCATTTAAGATGACCGACGGGCGGTGTCGAGATTGAAAATTCGGGCAGGCATCCTTGCCTGCCGATTCTGGCGGCATCCCTGCCGCCAGTGCAGCACCCCGGGCAAGGATGCCCGGAGAACTGGCAGCCAGGATGGCTGCTCCACAAGCGCGCTCGAAACGCTGGACACATACCTGCGGCGTCCGGTCGGCGCAACGCGCCGGTATGTATTTGGCGTGATCGCTGCCCAAGCGCACGAGCGCGGACTTCAGTCCGCAGGGGTGTTGGTGAGCGAAGGAGGCTTTGGAATTTGCGGGCGCGTCTGTGCGGTGCTCACATTCCTGCGGGATAAATCCCGCGCTCCTGCCGCGATCCTGGTTGTGGCGTTGCTCGCTCGGCGACCTTTCGCCGCCAAAATCCGTGTTCCATCCGCTCGCCATCTGTGGCTGAATCACCGCATGAAAACCTCCCGGTTCTTCTGCCATTGGCTGCCCTCTCTGTTTGTCGCGCTCCTTTTGTTTTTCTCCCGTCCGGCTTCGGCGGGGCTCGCTCCGGGCGTGCGCGGCGTGGCCACGCGGGCGCCTCAAAACATGAAAATCGACGGCGACCTCGCCGAGTTCAAGGACGCTTTTTGCACGCCGGTCGAATATTTCAGCTTCGATAAGAAGACGCTGCACAACCGCGCGGCGCAGTTTTTTTACATGTGGGATGCGGAGGCGTTTTATGCCGCCCTGCGGACACTGGATGAAACACCGGCCAATCTCGCGGACGATAATCACCTCTGGGAAGGCGATGGCGTGGAGTGGTATTTTGACACGCGGCGGGAGAAGAATTCCGGCAAGGCCTGGCCGACCAACGCGAATCCCGGCGCGGTGCATTGTTACTGGACCGGGTTGAAAGGCACAAACATCCAGGGTCGCTTCTGTCTCCGGCCGGGTTATCTCAGTGCCATCCAAAAGATCGGCATCGAAGTCGCCGCGCGCAGAACTCGACACGGCATGGACGTCGAATTCAAATTGCCCTGGGTGAATTTCCCGGAATTCAAACCGAAGTTTGACGAAGTCATCGCGCTGGACGCGGAACTGTGTTACAGCGACGGCGGGCCGCGTGTGTTCCGCACGTTCGCTTACGGCAGTCCGCTGTCCGTGCAACAACCGGCGAACCTAGGCAAAATCCAACTGGTGGAGAAGCTGACGCCGTCGTTCTGGAAAGAGTGCGGGCCGGTGATGATGCCGGTTCGTTGCGACACGGCCTGGACGCAAGACACGACACCACGTGTTACCGGTTACCTGGCCCTTCCGCCGAACTCAGCCCGACAGATCGGCAAAGTTGTTTTCCGCGTGCTCGATCTCGCGGGAAAGAAGTTGGGCGATTACGAAGGCCATATCGAAACGTTCGAACCGGAAGGCGCTTTTCAGCGTGCCATCGCGCAATGGCCGAACGAACTGGCCGCGCCCGGCGCTTATCATTTGCTGGGCGTCGTGTACGACCCGTCCGGCAACGAACTGACCCGCGTCGCGCCGCGCATGGTGAGCGCGAACATGCAACCGGGATATTGAGGCTGTCCGCCGCGTCTAGGTCCGTCCGATGGGAGCCGCCGTGAAGCAAAGACGCACCCCGGAATATCAAGTCGAGAACGGCGTCGTGGGCCGGTGTTCATCGGGCGGGTCGAGACCCGGCGCAAAATTCCATTGCCAGCATGCCGCGAAACATTAGCATCCCCACTTCCGCAGAACCGGCGGGCAACGACAAAGAACGGAACTCATGAAAAGCTACGACATCGCAGTCATGGGCGGGGACGGGACCGGGCCGGAAGTCATTCGCGAGGCGATCAAAGTGTTGGACGCGGCCGCGAAGAGATTCTCGCTCAAACTCAATTACACCGATTACGACCTGGGCGGGGAACGTTACTTGCGCACCAGGGAAGCGTTGCCGGACAGCGTCGTGGGTGAGCTTCGCAAGTTTCCCGCCATTCTGCTGGGCGCCATCGGTCACCCGGGAGTGAAACCGGGCGTTCTGGAGAAGGGCATCCTCCTGCGGCTCCGCTTCGAACTCGAACAATACATCAACCTTCGTCCGGTGAAGCTTTACGACGAACGATTCTGCCCGCTCAAAGACAAAGGGCCGGCGGACATTGACTTCGTCGTGGTGCGCGAAAACAACGAAGGACTTTACACCGGCTCCGGCGGTTTCGTGTTCAAGGGCACGCCGCACGAGATCGCGGTGCAGGAGAGCATCAACACCCGTCGCGGCGTCGAGCGCTGCTTGCGGTTCGCCTTTGAATTCACGCGAAAACGCAACAAGGAAAAAAAACTCACGTTGTGCGGCAAGACCAACGTGCTCACCTACGCGTTCGACCTTTGGGAACGGGCCTTTCACGAGGTCGGCCAAAAGGAGTTTCCCGACATCAAGCGCGACTACGCTCACGTGGACGCCACCACCATGTGGTTCGTCAAGAACCCGGAGTGGTTCGACGTGATCGTGACCGACAACATGTTCGGCGAC
>WNFU01016554.1_pt1 | contig 12529 bp, 5 predicted proteins | sample 5400121 | NCBI WGS metagenome assembly WNFU01 (sample SAMN13153360, study PRJNA577476) | soil metagenome | isolation source: 100 cm soil or saprolite under grassland replicate 1 | place: USA:California | collected 2016-06-15 | reverse complement strand
TCGACGCGGCGCTCGTGCGCGGCCCGGCGCGCCTGCCAGACGCTGGGCTTGAGGGCGGTGGTGAGCAACGCCGAGGTCACTGGCCTAGTGTCGCAGCTCCCGGGCCCGGAGCTGTTCGATAGATTCGGTCTGGCTCGTTGCTGAAAGGGGGGTCTGCTCGTGCGGATCGCGCGCTTTGCTCACGGCACCGGGATGTCGTTCGGGGTCGTCGAAGGCGAGTCGAGAGTCGGGCCGGACGGGTTGACGGTGGCGCAGATCGACGCGCATCCGTTCGGCGAGATCCGGTTCACCGGGCAGCGGTGGGCCTTGGCCGATGTACGGTTGCTGTCGCCGATCCTGCCGAGCAAGATCGTGTGTGTTGGGCGCAACTATGCCGAGCACGCCGCTGAGCTCGGCAACCAGGTGCCAGCGGAGCCGATGATCTTCTTGAAGCCCTCGACCGCCGTGATCGGCCCGCACGACACGGTCCGGCTGCCTCCGCAGTCCTCCCAGGTCGAGCACGAGGCCGAGCTGGCCGTCGTGATCGGCCCGCCGGGGGCGCGCCGGGTGGACCGGGCCGGCGCCGCCCGGGCGATCTTCGGGTATACCTGCGGCAACGACGTCACCGCGCGGGACCTGCAGCGCAAGGATGGCCAGTGGACCAGGGCGAAGGGCTTTGACTCGTTCTGTCCCCTGGGCCCTTGGATCGAGACCGACCTCGACGTCTCCGATGTCGAGGTTCGGTGCGAGGTGACTCCGGCCGGCGGTGGCCCGGACGCCGTGGCGGAGGTACGGCAGCTGGGACGCACCAAGGACATGGTCTTCGATCCGGCCACGCTTGTGTCATACGTCTCTCACGTGATGACGCTCCTGCCCGGCGACGTTGTGCTGACCGGTACGCCGGCCGGCGTGGGGCCGCTGACCGAAGGCGACGCGGTGACGGTGCAGGTCGAGGGCATTGGCGCGCTCACCAACCGCGTTGTCTCGTTGGACTGAGCGTGTCGAAGGTGAGATTTGGCGGGGGAGTCGGGCTCCGGTAGAGTTCTCTCCCGGTGCGCGAGCGCCGATGGGGTATGGGGTAATTGGCAGCCCAACGGATTCTGGCTCCGTTAGTCTAGGTTCGAGTCCTGGTACCCCAGCCATCGGTGCTCTCGCGCGTCGGTGTTGGTGGCTTCGGCACCAGTGTTGGCCCCGTCGTCTAGTGGCCTAGGACGCCGCCCTCTCAAGGCGGTAGCGCCGGTTCGAATCCGGTCGGGGCTACAACAGAAGGATGGGCAGGTCATCGGCTACGCGGCCGATGACCAGCCTATTGCTATCAGTGCGTTTGGCGGCTACTCAGTCAGCGAATCGTCATCAGGATCATCGAAGACACCCCGCACCCGGTCCTCGAACTCGCTGGGCGCGTGCGTGTACAGATTCAGCGTGGCCGATGTGCTCTCGTGCCCCATGACTGCCCGGACGATGATGTTGGACTCCACCAGATCCGGGTTGTTGCCGGCGAACCGCGCCTCGAGGAACCGGATCAATGACGCGTGGTCGAACAGCTGCGAGTTGACCCAGCCGCGTCACCGGGGAAGATCTCGTTGGTGATCGGCACGGTCGACATGCCCTGTGCCCGCGTCTGCGGGGGTGTCGGGGAAACCAGGTGGTCGAAGCGACGATCCACGACACCTGCGGCAGCCGGCCCCCGGCCACGTCCCCGCGGAAGTCGCTCAACAGCGCTTCGCGATCGCGGCCCAACGTCCTGATCTTGGTGCCGGTCTTTGCCTTGTCCGCCAGCGATGTTCCGGGCAAAGCGTTCTGGTACTGGTGGAAGTAGAGCAGTGAGGGTTCGCCACCTGGTTTGGACGGGGGTGATGCGAAACTGGCATATCTGTGCGGATGTGCAGTTGACGTCATCAATGTAACCGACCGGCCATTGTCGTCTGACTTCCAACGGGACTAAATTCCGCCCCCAAGCCTGACTGGCTGACGCGGCGGACTGACACGGGGGATGTCGCAATGGCTGCATGGGCAAGGCGTGGATCTGCACTCGTAGCGCTACTGGTTCTGAGCACCGCCGCGCTGGCAGCCGGCAGCACCCCGGCCGCCGCGGAGCCGGCTCCGGTACCACCTTCTGAGCTGCCTGACGAGGCCTCGGCCCTGGCCGCCGCGAACCGGTTCGGCACCCGGATCGAAGTGGCGGGTCGCCGTTCCGAGACCGGGCAGCTGTTCGCCAACCCGGACGGTACGTTCACCGTGGAGCAGCACTCGGCCCCGGTGCGCGTACGCCGCGCAGACGGCTCCTGGACAGCCGTCGACACGACGCTGCGTCGCGCTGCGGACGGCGCGCCGGTGCCCGTGGCGACAGCGACCGACCTGCGGTTCTCGCCTGGTGGCTCCGGTCCCTTCGCGCGGGTCGCCCAGGGCGGCAAGTCGCTCGCGCTGGCGTTGCCCTGGTCGTTGCCGGCGCCGGTGTTGGACGGGGCGGGGGCGACGTACCGCGAGGTGCTGCCCGGGGTGGATCTGATCGTGACCGCCCAGCCAGCCGGGTTCTCCCAGGTGCTGGTGGTCCGGACCCGCCAGGCGGCGGCGAACCCGGCGCTGTCGACGCTGCGGTTTCAGGTGCAGGCAACAGGGTTGGCTGTCCGGAGCCGAGCCGGCGGGTTCGTCGCGGTGGATGCGGCCGGTGCGACCGTGTTCACCAGCCCCGCGCCGCTGATGTGGGATTCGGCGGGCGATGGGGCGCCGCGTGCCATCAATGGTGCCGAGCCGGCGTCGGCGGCCGGTGGCCTGCGGCGGCCGGACTGGCCCATCGAGGGTGACCGGACGGCCCGGATGCCAGTCGCGGTCAGCAAGACCCCGGGCGGCGGCACGGAGGTTGCACTCGTGCCTGATCGGGCACTGCTCGATGATCCGGGCACCGAGTTCCCGGTGTACCTCGACCCGTCGGTGACCGCACCCCGCAACGAATGGGCCATGATCTCCAGCGGGTTCCCGGACCAGGAGTACTACAACTTCGCCGATGACGAGGGCGTGGGCCTGTGCGACGTGCAGGTCGTGTCAAGCTGCAACCGGGACCAGATCAAGCGGCTTGCCTGGGAGTTCGGGTTCTCCTCGACGATGCACCGCACCCACATTCTCTCGGCGACGTTCCGGGCGTGGGAGACCCACGCGTACGACTGCACGGCCGATGCTGTCCAGCTCTGGCGGGTGGGTGCCATCTCGTCGGCGACGAACTGGAACAACCACGCCTCCACATGGGGTCGCCAGCTGGCCAGCGTGACGATTGCCCGCAAGACCGGTTGCCCGTTGGGCCCTGGCTGGGTGGAGTTCGACGCGACGATCGGCGCCGCGGAGGCCGCCGCGAACCTGTGGCCCAGTCTCACGCTCGGCCTGCGCGCCGGCAACGAGGGGAGCATGCCGGGCGGCTGGAAGCGATTCCGCAACGACGCCACCCTGTCCATCACCTACAACACCGCCCCGAACACGCCGGACCAGCTGCGCACCAACGGGCTGGGTTGTACGCAGGGAGCCAACCGCCCGTGGGTCGGCACGCTCACCCCGACGATGTCGGCGCGGCTGACCGACGCGGATGCCGGCCAGGTCCTCAACTCGAAGTTCTACTGGGCGGCGCTGGGTGCGCCGCGCAGCGAGGCCGACACCGTCACACAAGGCAGCATCGCCAACGGCGGCACGACGTCGCGAGCTATTCCGGCTGGCGAGCTGGCGGACGGCGGTACGTACTACTGGCAGGTGATCGCCGGAGACGGCACCGATGTGTCGCCACTCTCGCCAGCCTGCGAGCTCACGGTGGACGCGACGAGGCCGTCCGCGCCGCCAACCATCGCGTCCGCCGACGGACTCTACCCGTCGGACGGGCAGTCACACGGCGAGGTCGGCCTGGCGGGTACGTTTACGTTCACCGCCAACGGGGTGACCGACGTGGTGGCGTTCGAGTACGGCACCGTCGACCCGCCGACCACCGTGGTCGCGGCGGACACCACGGGCGGCTCGGCGACCATCTCGCTCGTCCCGTCGCGCCCCGGCCAGAACACGCTCTACGTGCGCAGCAAGGACCGCGCCGGCAACAAGTCCGACATCGCCACCTACCTCTTCCTCGTCAACGCCGCATCGTCCCCGGTCGGCTGGTGGCCGCTGGCCGAGCAGAGCGGCACGACCGCGGCCGACTACGGCAGCGGTGGCCATCCGGGAAGCCTTGTCGGCGGCGTCGGCTGGACCGCCGGCCGCACCGGTGAGTCGCCCTGGTACGGGGCCGCGATGTTCAACGGCACCGGGAACATCGAGACGGCGGCGCCGGTGGTGCGTACCGACGCCAGCTTCACCGTCGCCGCCTGGGTGCGGCTGACCGATACCACGGCGCCCCGCACCGCGGTGAGCCAAGACGGCAACCGCCTGTCCGGCTTCTATCTCCAGTACCTCGATGGTGCCTGGAGGTTCGCGATGGCGTCGGGGGACGTTGACGCACCGGCGATCGCTCGGGCCACCGCCGGTGATGCACCCAGCGTGGGCCTGTGGACGCATCTGGTCGGAACATACGACCGGAGCGCGGGCCAGATCCGCCTGTACGTGAATGGAATCCACGCCGCGTCAGCCGCGTTCACGGCCCCCTGGAACGCGGCCGGCGTCCTTCGTATCGGCCGCGCCAAGTATGCCGGTGCCGCGGTTGACTGGTGGAAGGGCGACATCTCTGACGTACGGCTGTGGGACCGCATGCTGCAGCCGGGCGAGATCATGGATCTGGCCACCGATACGCAGGTGTCGCAGATCGGGCTGGCGTCGGCGACCGCCGACTCGGCGTGCACGGCGACCGAAACCGCGGACAAGGCCATCGACGGCAGCGTAAGCGGCGACTCGAAGTGGTGCTCGCTCGGTGCGTCGAAGTGGTTGCAGATGACGCTCGCCAGCCCTCGTACGGTCACCGACGTGGTGATCCGCCACGCCCAGGCAGGCGGCGAGTCCGCCTCGTGGAACACCAGGGACTTCGACGTCCAGGCGTCCACCAACGGCGGCACCTGGACGACGGTCCTTGAGGTTCGGGGCAACACCCTAGGCGTGAGCCGGCACCGCCTCGCCGCCCCGGTCCGCGCCAGCCAGCTCAAGCTCGTCATCGTCACGCCCACACAGGACGGCAACACGGCGGCACGCATCTACGAGGTCGAGGCGTACGGGATCGACACCACGCTCACGAACATCGCCCTGGGCAAGCCCGCGTCGAGCACCGCGACCTCGTGCACCACGACGGAGACGCCGAGCCGGGCGGTCGACGGGGTCATCACCGGCGACATCCACTCCAAGTGGTGCACCCTCGACCAGCTCCGCAGGCTCGTCGTCGACTTGGGATTCGACCGCGAGGTGTGGTGGGTGACACTGCGGCATGCGGGTGCGGGTGGCGAAACAGCCGTCTGGAACACGCGCGACTACCTCATCCAGGTCTCGGCCGACGGGCTCGACTGGGTGACCGTCACGGATCAGCGAGCCAACACCGCCAACAGCTCCGGGCATCTCTACACGCATCCGCTCGTCGCGCGGTACGTCGGGTTCGTGCCGCAGGATCCCACCCAGGACAGCGACCCCGCGACCCGCCTGTTCGAGTTCGAGATCTACTCCCAATAGCAAACGCCGGTAGCGAACTCCAGTAGCTATTCCCGGCAGCACCCGCGTCCGCTCGGCAGCGCACCGGAGGTCACCATGCATGTCTCTGCGTCGACCCATCGGATCCTAGGCGTCGGTGCGGCGCTCTGGCTGGGGATCGCGCTCGCCGGCGCCGCGCCGGGCATCGCGGCGGCGGCGAAGTACCAGCCGTTGCGACCGCAGGAGGAGCGCAACGTCCGCGGGACCGCCGTGGCGCCGCTGGCGGCGCCGGCCGACCCCGCCGCGGCTGCCGCGCTGACCGGGCCGCTGCCGGCGCCGGTGTGGCCGGCGGCCGCGGTCGCGGAGGCCGACCTCAGCCCGACGCTGGACCCGCGCTCGCAGGCCCGCGGGCCGGTCCGGCCGGGCCGGCTGCCGGTGCTGCTGGACCGGCCGGTGTCGACGAGGGCTGGCGCCGCCACCGTTCCGGCGACCGTACGCGCCGAAGTGCTCGACCGGGCGCACGTACCTACGGCGTACCACAACGGCGTCGTGCTCCGCCTCGGCCGCACCGACGCCGTGACCGCCCCCGGCTTGGTGCGGCTGACCGTTGACTATAACGGCTTCCGATCGGCGTACGGCGCTGACTGGGCGGCCCGGCTGCGGCTGGTCGTGTTGCCCGAGTGCGCACTGTCCACTCCGGACGCTCTCGGCTGCCGCGGCACCCCGCTGCGCGCCACCAACGACGTACGGGGCGGCGTGATCTCGGCGGACACCCCGGTCGCCGCCAGTGCGAGCGCCGGTACGCTCGTCGCGGTCACCTCCGGGCCGGCGGGCAACACGGGTGACTTCTCGGCGACCAGCCTGGCCGCGTCGTCGACCTGGGCGGCTGGCGGATCGACGGGCGACTTCTCGTGGTCGTACCCGCTGCGGATGCCGCCATCCCTCGGCGGCCCGGTGCCGAGCGTCGCGCTGGCATACTCGGCCAGCTCGGTCGACGGCCGCAACGCGGCAAGCAACAACCAACCGTCGTGGATCGGCGAGGGCTTCGAGTTCTGGCCCGGCTTCGTCGAGCGGCGGTACAAGGCGTGCGCCGACGACATGGGCGGCGACGCCAACAACACCACGAAAACCGGGGACCTGTGCTGGGGTACGGACAACGCGACGTTGTCGTTCAACGGCCAGGGTGGCGAGCTGATCAAGGACAGCACCACCGGTGTGTGGCGGCTCCGCAGCGATGACGGGTCACGGATCGAGCGGCTGACGGGTGCGAGCAACGGCGACGACAACGGTGAGTACTGGAAAGTCACCACCGCGGACGGCACGCAGTACTTCTTCGGGCTGAACCGCATCACGGGCTGGACCTCGGGCCGGCCGGTCGCGCAGTCCACCTGGACGGTGCCGGTCTTCGGCAACAACGCCGGCGAGCCGTGCCGGCAGGCCAACTTCGCGGCCTCGTACTGCGACCAGGCTTGGCGGTGGAACCTGGACTATGTCGTGGACACCAACGGCAACACGATGTCCTACTGGTACGAGCCGGAGACGACCCACTACGCCCGCAGTCGGCCGAGTTCGGCACCGTGCCCATGCGCGTCGTGTTCGGCTCCGCCGAGCGGTGCGTGCCCGGTACGACCTGCACGCGGACCGACCCGACCCACTATCCGGACACGCCGTGGGACCTCGACTGCACCTCGACCACATCGTGTCCTGGCAAGTACTCCCCGACGTTCTGGACGCAGAAGCGACTGTCCACAGTGACCACGCAGGTCTGGGGTGGCAGCGGGTACCGGGACGTCGAAACGTGGACGCTGACGCACTCATATCCCGACCCGGGTGACGGCACCCGAGCTGGACTGTGGCTGGCTTCGATCGCGCACACCGGCAAGGTCGGCGGCACGCTGAGCCTGCCGGATGTCACGTTCACCGGCGTGCAGATGGCCAACCGGGTTGACACGCTAGACCACTCGCCGCCGATGAACTGGTGGCGCATTGCGGCGGTGAACACCGAGACCGGCGGCATCATCTCGGTGGTGTACTCCGGTGTGGACTGCATCGCCGGTAGCCGCATGCCGACCGCTCCGGAGTCGAACACGCTGCGGTGCTTCCCGGTCATGTGGACCCCGGAGGGGTACTCCAGCCCGATCCGGGACTGGTACCACAAGTACCTGGTCATGACGGTCATCGAGACCGACCTCGTGGGCGGCAACCCGCGCATGGTGACCAGCTACGAGTACCTCGGCTCGCCCGCCTGGCACTACGACGACGATGACGGGCTGGTCGCCCCGTCACGTAAGACCTACGCGCAGTTCCGCGGCTACGAGAAGGTCCGCGTCCGCAAGGGCGACCCTGGCGAGCAGCAGATGACACAGGTGCAGTACTTCCGCGGCATGCACGGAGACCGGCTGCCCACGGGTACGCGCAGCGTGCAGATCGTCGACTCGCAGGGCGGCTCAGTCAACGACGAGGACGCGTACTCCGGCATGGTCCGGGAGACCATCACGTACAACGGCACGGCCGAGGTTGTCGGGCAGATCAGCGACCCGTGGCAGTCGGCTCCGACGGCGACCCGTACGGCCAACGGCGTGACGACGTACGCGCGGGTCATCAACACCGCAGGCTCGCATACCCGCATCACCCGCGACGGCGGCCGCGCCGTGCAGCGCGCTGAGACGGTCACGACGTTCGACTCGTACGGGCTGCCGACGCAGGTGCACGACCGGGGCGACCCGGACACGACAACCGACGATCAGTGCCGCAAGACCACGTACGTACGCAACACCGCACGATGGATCCTCGCCACCGCGGCTCGCGTCGAGACGTACGCACTGCCCTGTGGGCAGCAGCCCGCCAGCGCCGATGACGTCGTAAGCGACGTACTGTCCAGTTTCGACAGTCAGGAGTACGGAGTCGCTCCGACCGCCGGTGACGTCACGAAGGTCGAGGCCATCAAGGAGTGGTCCGCGAGCGGGTCGACGTATGTGACGACGGCGCGCTCGACGTTCGACGCCTACGGCCGTGAGATCGAAAGCGTCGACGTGTCCGGCAACCACACCACGACGGCGTACACGCCGCCAACCGGTGGCCCGGTCACGGCGCTGACGAACACCAACGCATTGGGCTGGGTGGCCACGACGGAGCTGGAGCCCGCCTGGGGGGCGGTCACCGCGGAGGTCGACGTCAACGGCAAGCGCACCGATGCCGAGTACGACCCCCTCGGGCGGCTCATCTCTGTCTGGTATCCGGGGCGGTTGAAGGGGTCCCAGACGCCCAGCACCCGGTACGCGTACCTGGTCCGCAAAGACGGGGCCAACGCCGTGACGACGAGTCACCTGAACCCGGCTGGCAACTACCTCACCACGTACGAACTCTTCGACGGGCTCATGCGTGAGCGGCAGACCCAGGAGCCGGCGGTGGGTGGCGGCCGCGTGCTGACCGACACTTACTACGACACGGCCGGCGAGATGACGAAGGCCAACGGCGAGTACTACAACACGGACGCGCCAGGCACGACGCTGTTCAACCCGCAAGACAACGACATCGCCAGCCAGACCCTCTATCGCTACGACGCGGCCGGCCGGGTCACCACAGGTATCTTCCGGTCGTTGGGCGACGAGAAGTGGCGCACCACCACCTCCTACGGCGGGGACCACACGGACGTCACGCCGCCCCCCGGTGCCACGGCGACCTCGCGGTACAACGATGTGCAGGGACGGGTGACCGAGCTGCGCCAGTTCAGGGACCCGAGCCCGACCGGTGCGTACGACGCGACGACGTACGGCTACGACCGCAAGGGCCGGATGTCCACGGTGACCGATGCGGCCGGCAGCCGGTGGACGTATACCTACGACCTGCGCGGGCGCGTGGTCACCACCGCTGACCCGGACCAGGGTACGAGCACCTACACCTATGACGACGCCGACGAGGTGCTCACCGCGACTGATTCGCGCGGCCGGACGTTGGCCTACGAATACGACACCCTTGGCCGGGTAACCGCGTTGCACGACGGGTCGATCACGGGACCGAGGCGGGCCGAGTGGACGTACGACACCCTCGCGAAGGGCCGGCTCACGTCGGCAACTCGGTGGGTGAATGGCAACGCTTACGTCATCGCGGCCCGCGGATACACCGACCGCTACCAGGCGACCGGCACCACGATCACGATCCCAGCCAGCGAGGGAACACTGGCGGGCAGCTACCAGTTCCAGGCCACCTACAAGCTCGACGGCACCCTCGCCACCATGAGGTTGCCGGCCGCCGGCGGCCTCCCGGCGGAGACGTTGACGCTCGGGTACGAGGCGACGCTCGGCCTGCCGACGACCCTGGCGTCGAACATCCCCGGCACGACCGGCTACGTCTCGAACACTGAGTACACCCGGTTCGGCGAACGGGCGGTGACCACGCTTTCGACCGGGGCGAAGATCGCCCAGACCGGACGGTACTACGAGGAGTCGACGCGCCGGCTCAGCCGCATTGTGGCGACGCGCGAGACCGCGCCGTCCACGATCGCCGACCTCAACTACACGTACAACGAGGCGGGCCTGGTTACGAAGATCGCGGATACGCCGGCCGGCGGGACCGCGGACACGCAGTGCTTCAGCCATGACTATCTCGGCCGTACCACGCAGGCGTGGACCCCGGCGTCGGGTGCCTGCAGCACCGACCCGACCAACGACAGCCTGGGCGGTCCGGTGCCGTACTGGCACTCGTGGACCTTCGACGTGACCGGCAACCGGCGCAGCCAGGTCGAGCACGCGACGGCAACCGGCGATGTCACGACGACGTACACCTATCCGGCGGCCGGCGGCGCGCAACCGCACACGCTGACCGGTACGAGGCGGACGGACAACACCGGCGAACGGCTCAGCAGCTACAGCTATGACCCGGCCGGCAACACGCTCACCCGCCCGGGCGCGACGGGTGCGCAGACCCTGACCTGGGACCCCGAAGGGCACCTGGCAGCCCTCACCGAGGGCAGCGCGACCACAAGCTACATCTATGACCCCGCCGGCAATCGGCTCCTGTCGCGGGATGCAACAGGTACCACGCTCTACCTCGGCGCGATGGAGCTGCGGCTGACCGCATCCACGGGCGCGGTTACTGCGACCAGGTACTACATCCATCAGGGTGAGGTTGTCGCGACGCGGACCGCCGCGGGCGTCAAATGGCTCGTCGGGGACCGGCAAGGCACGGCGCAGATCGCCATCGACGCGGCCAGCCAATCGGTGACGCAGCGCCGGTTCACGCCGTACGGCAGCACCCGGGGAAGCACGGCCGGCTGGCCCACGGACAAGGGCTTCGTGGGCGGCACAACCGATGCGACCGGCCTGATCCATCTCGGCGCTCGCGAGTACGACCCGCTCACGGGCCGGTTCCTGTCGGTTGACCCGGTCCTCGACACGGACAACCCACAACAGTTGCACGGCTACCTGTACTCGAACAACGCCCCGGAAACGCTCAGTGACCCGGATGGGTTGTGCTGGGGACCGGACTGGCTGTGCAAGAAGGCGAAGCAGGCGTGGAACTGGACGACGAGCAAGGTCAGCAGCGCCTGGGACTGGACGACCAGCAAGGTCAGCAGTGGATGGGGTTGGGTAGAGGACAGGTTCGCCCAGGCGCGGCACTGGGTGTCGGACAAGCTCGCCCAGGCGCGGCACTGGGTGTCGGACAAGTTCACCAAGGTACGCCACTGGGTGTCCGACAAGTTGGCCAAGACCCGTCATTGGGTCTCGGACAAGTTGGCCAAGACCCGCCACTGGGCATCGGACAAGTTGGCCAAGACCCGCCACTGGGCATCGGACAAGTTCGCCAAAGCTCGTCACTGGATCGCCGTGCACGGGCCGAACGCGCTCGAGCGGGGGTGGCACGTCCTGCGGTTCGTGTCGAACCTGCCGGCCACCGCGATCGGCATCGTCTACGGGCTCAGCACCGGCGCGAGCTGTAGCTGGTACCGCGGCCTCATGGTCACCTGCACCGGAGCGAAGCGGTGGGCGCGAGATGGCGGCATCACGATCGGAAACGTCTACACCACCACCGCGGACAAGAAGGACCTCACGCCGGAGCTGATGGAACACGAGACACGACATGCCACCCAATACTCGTGGTACGTCTGGAACCCGCTCGGGTATTTCGGGGCGTACCTGACCGCGAGCGGCGTATCCTGGGGCATCTACCAGGTCGCCGGCCCGCGTACGGACTCGCAGGGCAGGAAGTGCACGACCGCGTCGGCGTGCTACAACATCTTTGAGATTGACGCCGATCTGCACAAGGGCGGCTACTACCAGTAGGAGGTGCGGTGCGACTGTTGCGCACCGTCGTGGCGCTGGCGGTCCTGCTCGGGGCTGTCGTCGGGCTGGCGGGCTGCTCGCCGGCCAGCCCGATAGGGCTCCGCAAGGACGGGGACCGTCTGGTGGTGGTGCTCGGTCGCCAGTGCGTACCCGCTAGCCATCTGACCAAGCTGCGCCTGCGAAACATGGACGAAGAACGGAATGAGTCGATCGACCCGCCCCTGTGGGAGATCGAGGCCCAGCAGGCGCGAGCGGTACCGGAGGTCGTGGTCGGGACGGTGCCCGACGGCTATGCCGAGACCGCGAACAACATCGCCAGTCAGGGCATCAAGAAACGCGTGGCGCTAAGCGTTTCGTTCGGCGACAGCACATACGCCACGACGCTCGACACAAGCAAGATCAAGGATGGCAAGATCCTTGACGCCAGCGGGAAGCTGCTGTCCGAGGACGAGTTCCGCAAACAGTACGGCTGTTAGTTCGAGTCTTCAGCGTCGCGTTCAGCCGCGTCCATGCTCTTGTTGGTCACCTTCGTCATCCCGGCGACGTTGGTGAGTATCAACAGCGCCATGATGAGGAACACCGCACGGAGCCCGAGGACCTGGGCCAGCAAGCCGCCGGCGATGGCACCCAGCGGCCTGGTGCCCCAGGCGACGAGCCGGTAGCCGCTGTTGACCCGCCCGAGCAGCCGGTCGGGG
>WNFU01007809.1_pt1 | contig 12530 bp, 12 predicted proteins | sample 5400121 | NCBI WGS metagenome assembly WNFU01 (sample SAMN13153360, study PRJNA577476) | soil metagenome | isolation source: 100 cm soil or saprolite under grassland replicate 1 | place: USA:California | collected 2016-06-15 | reverse complement strand
CGCCTGCACGGCGCGCTCGACCACATCCCACCTGCAGAACACGAAGCCCGCTACTACCGTGAGCACCAACCGTCCAAGGAGGTCGTGTAAACACCCAACGGTTCAGGCCTCCATCAAACCCAGGGCAGTTCAACCGCCGAGATCCTGCGGCGCTACAAGGGCCAGGAGGTCGTCGAGCGCCGCTACGGCAGCTTCAAAGGCCCCCTGGCGGTGGCGCCGATGTTCCTCAAAAACAACCGGCGCATCGCCGCGCTGATCACCGTCATCTGCCTGGCCCTGCTGATCTTCTGCCTGGTCGAACGGCAGGTCCGCCAAGCGATCGCCCCCGCCCAGAAGCTTGATGGGCTGTGGGCCCACCGCCCCGCCAAGCCCACCGGACGGCTCATCTTCACCGCCCTCGCCAAGCTGCGGCTGCTCCCCGCCAGCGGCCCCGACCCGCCGGTCATCCCCCGGCCACCACCCCTGCAAGCACGCATCCTGGAACTGCTCACCGTCGACGCCACCCGCCCACGCTGACTGACCAGAGGCCATCATGCGCCGTTTCTGCCCACCCACCCTCATGTGCGGAACACCCGCCTAGCGGCGCCGCTGACCGATGCCTCCCTGGTCTGGCCCGCTTCGGCATCGACCGGCGAACCAGCCGACGAACTGGCGGGCCGGCGATGACAGCAAGGGCGGAGCTGCTGGACCTCTCGCCAGGGGTGCGGCTGCTGCTTGGCGGGAGCGAGGTGCGGGTTGAGTGGGTCGAGCCGCACCACGGCCTGGTGCTGCTCTGCGGCCTGGACGGCGAGCGGCGCCAGCGCAGCAGCCGGTCGCTGGTCAACGACCCGCACTGCCAGCCGGTGGCGGCTGGCGGACTGCCGGCCGTGGATCGTGGCCGGCAGCCGGCCAGCCTGGAGGACCTCCCGGTGGTCCGTCACGACCAGCTTCGGTTGCGGGTGACGCATCTGCGCGAGATGGAGACCGGCTTTCGCGGCGGCGACCCCCGACGGCCACAGCCGGGAGAGCCTCGCCTGGCCTATGACCCGGCGGCCACGACCCTGGAGGCGCGGTGGCGCGCCAAGGCCGGCGGAGCTTCGTGCGCTCGGCCGGGAGGAGGCCCGGCTCCTGGGATTCGAGTATGTCAGCGAACGGACCCTGCGGCGGCTTGCCGCCAACTACCGCCGCTTCGGCCCAATCGGCTGCATCGATGGGCGGTGGCTGCGCCGCCGGAGTGGGCATCGCATCAGCGAGCAGGTCCGCGAAGCGATCCATGCGGTCCATGCTGAGACGCTGCACCGCTCCAAGGTCAGCATGCGGACCCGGGAGTGGCTGATCCATCAGTACGTGCGGGAGCGGTTCGGGCCGGGCGTGGAGCTGCCGACCTACGAGACGTTGCGGGTGGTGTGGGCCGAGTGGTTTGGGCCAGGCGGCGCCCGGCAGCGCTACCTGCGTTCCGCCGCCGCGGTGGAGCCCTCCACCGAGCACGTGGTGGTGCACCGGCCTGGCCAGGTCGTCGCGTTGGACACCACCGTGCTGCCGGTCAAGGTCCGCGAGCACGTCTTCGGCGAGGCGGTCTCGGTGCACTTGACATTGGCGCTGGATGTCTACACCCACTCGCTGGTCGCGTTTCGGCTCACGCTGGTCAGCGACACCGCGGTCGACGTGGCGATGCTGCTGCGCGACATGACCATGCCGCTGCCGCTGCAGGACGGCTGGGGCGAGGACATGGAGTGGCCCTACCCCGGCATCCCCGCCGCGGTGGTCGCCGAGTTTGCCGGCCATCGAGTCGCAGGCCTGCCGTTTTCACTCCCGAGACCATCACCACCGACCACGGCGCGGTCTACAAGAACCACCACCTGGTCGAGGTGCAGCGGGTGCTTGGCTGCAACATCCTGCCCGCTCGGGTGCTGCGGCCCACCGACAAGCAGGCCGTGGAGCGGGCATTCGGCGCGATCCGGAGCCTGCTGTTTGAACTGCTGCTCGGCTACCAGGGCGTCGATGTCGCCGACTGCGGCGCAGATCCGGAGGGCGACGCGGTGCTGACCGTGGCCCAGACGGAGCGCCTGCTGGCCACCTGGATCGTCAAGATCTGGCAGAACCGCCAGCTCGGCGAGCACGCGCCGGCCTGGGACCCGGGTGGGGCGCACAGCCCGAACACGCTGTTTGCCGCCGCGATGGCCCAGGGCGGGTTCGCCCTGCAGATCCCCACCCCTGAGCTCTACTACCAGCTCCTGCCCATCCACCGGGTGAAGATCCACCGGCGCGGCGTGCGGATCCTCGGGCTGTGGTATTCGGGCCCGGCTCTGGACCCCTACCGTGAGCAGCGCTCAAACAGCGGCGGGCGCCACAAGGGCAAGTGGGTGATCCGCCGCGATCCGCGGGACCGGCGGTTCGTGTTCTTCCAAGACCCCCACACCCACCTATGGCACTCGCTGCGCTGGACCGGGCTGCCCGAGGATGGGGAGATCCCTGCCTTCACCGACGCCAGTGCGGAGGAGCTGCTGGCCGAGGCTCGTGGGCGCGGCCTCAAGCCGCGCTCCGACGCCGAGCTGCGGCCCGTCCTGCTGGGGCTGCTGGCCGACCATACCCCGGTCGACCAGTGGCCCACCCAGCGGTCGCGGGCAAGGCAGCAACCGAAGCAGCAACCAACGACGAAGCGGCGCCGCACCGCCCGGGCCAGGGAGGCCGCGCGGACAGAAGCGGTTGCCCGTGACCGCCCCACAGCGCCAGCGATCCCGTCGGAGCCGGCAGCTACGACCAACGTGGTGCCGTTCGATCGGGACGCGCACGCCCGCCAGGTCCAGGATGCGATCGACGCGGAACGGCGGCGGCGGCGCGAGCAGGCGGTGCCGATTACCCCGCCGCCACCACCGCGGCTCGGGGAGACCGCTCGCCGCCACAGCCTGCTGCTCCTTCCCCCCGACGACGCCGAGGACCCGCCGGGCGAGGCAGGCGCGTCGGCGTCAGCAGAGGAGGATCGGTGTCGGTAATGGAGCCCACGTCGCCGGACGCGACGATGCTGCCGTTCCTGCCCGGATCGGCGATCGACCGGGAGACCGCCGCAGGATGGCAACGCTGGCGCCTGACCCGCCACAGCTTCGCCCCCGCACCGCGGCTGGACTGGGCCGACTACCGGCGACTGAGCTCGCGCGAGCGCAAGCTGCATGACCTGCACCGGGCCGTGACCCACGCCAACCTGCCGTTCCAGGAAACCCCGATGAGCACGGCGGTGGCCCAGATCATGCACGCGCGCATCCAGACCAACGCCCTCAAGCACAAGCCGACCACCCGTGCTGGGCTGCTGCTCAACGGCGGCGGCTACCAGGGCAAGACCGAGACCGCCTGCGAGGTCGCCGCCGCGTTCGAGGACCAGTGGCTGGCGTTGCACCGCCACCTCAACCCCGACGCGGTCCCCGGCACCCGCGACCTGCACGCCCCAGTCGCCTACGCGCAGACCCCGGTCACCGCCACGCCCAAGAGCACCTGCCAGGCGATCCTGGACTTCTACGGCGCCGACCACAAGCGCATGACCCTGCCGCAGCTCGTCCACGCCGTGCGGACCTCGCTGCACGACCACGGGACCCGGGTCTTGCTGCTGGACGACATCACGAGGCTTCGGATGCACCGCGAGGCCGACCAGGACGCCCTAGACCTGTTGCGCAGCCTGATGAGCATGCACGTCACCCTGGTGCTGATCGGGGCCGGCATCCCCCAGTCCGGGCTGCTGCGGGAAGGCCGCCACGACCCCCGCACGAACCAGTGGCGCTTCCCACCCTCCAACCATGGCAAGCACTGGAGCGACGAGGCCGCAACCCAGACCGAACGCCGCTTTGACCTGGTGGATCTTGACCCGTTCCGCTACGACACCCCGGACGGCATCACCGCCTGGGTCGCGCACCTGGCCGGGATCGAGGAGCACCTGCGGCTGCTGCGCGCCGAGCCCGGCATGCTCACCGACGGGGCCATGCCCGAATACCTGTTCCGCCGGATTTTCTTCGCTTAGTTGTCGTGTGTGATTAGCCTCCGGAGGAGCCGCCACCAGAGGGTTTGTGGGTTGCGCCGGGTCGTGTGGCGTTCGTATCGTCCGCGCCCATGATCCTGAGCTTCTTCTCCGCCCAGGGCTGGGAGTCCTGGGACATCGCGCACCGGCCGCTGATTCCCGAGCAGATGCCGGTGCTGATCGACGACGACCTCCGGTTCGAGGACGGTCCTGGCGCACCCCGGCCGACTGTGGCGGTCAACCAGTGGCTGCGGGAGCTGCCGGTCAGCGGCGTGCCGGCACCGGGCTCGTGGGAGCGCTACGCGCGAGCGTTGAAGGCGTGGATGGAGTTCCTGCCCCAGCACGACGTCGGGCTGTTCGACACTCGCAAGCGGCTGAAGCTGGGGTTGAGCCGATATGCCGAGCACCGCGCCGGCGGGCCGCTGCCGGCACGGTTTGCGGCCAGCACCTGGAACCAGCACGTGAGCATCCTGTCGATGTTCTACTGCTGGGCGCTGGCTGAGGGATACGCCCAGGCGGAGCCGTTCACCTCCCGAGCGGCGCGGGCGCTGTTCGCCGACACCGCTCGGGAGGTGCGGGTGAACCTGGCGGTGCGCCGCAGGCCCAAGCCGCACGTGACCATCAAGTACCTGGAGCCCGACTTCGCCGAGCTGTTCCTGCGCGGGCTGCGTGGGCTGGCGCCCGATGGCAGCCCTGACACCGGGTATTGGGGCCGGGAGTTGGCCCGTAACGCCGCGGTCGGGGAGCTGGCGCTGGCCACGGGGTTGCGGTTGCAGGAGTTCAGCTACCTGTTGACCTACGAGATCCCGCCACTGCCGCCTGCGCCGACCGCGGCGCCGATCCCGTTTCCGGTGCCGTCTGGGGTGACCAAGGGCCGCAAGTTCCGCACCACCTGGATCTCGTATGAGGCGCTGGCGGCCGTGGACCAGTATCTGGCGCTGGACCGGGCGGTCACCGTCGAGGGCTCAAGCTGGCGGCCGCCAGCCGGGTGGGGTGCGCCGCTGCTGGTCACCGACCCGGACCCACGGGGCGGGCGCATCAACGGCGTCCGCCGCTCGTGGGCGGCGCTGACCCCAGGAGAGCGGCGCCGGCTGGTGGCGCCAGAGGGGGGCTCGTGCCTGCTGGCGGTCAAGCCGGGCGGTGGGCCGTTTGTGGCGTGGGCGACGGTGTTCGCGCGCACCGCCGACCGGATCCGGGCGCGGTTCGAGCCGCGGTTCCCGCACGTGCACCCCCACCGGCTGCGACACAGCTTTGCGATGCGGACCCTGGAGTATCTGGTCAGCGGGCACTACCGGCAGGCCGCCAAGCTGGTCACGGCCACCGACGCCGACGCGGCGCTGGCGCTTTACTTGTCCAAGGCCGACCCGCTGCTGGTCCTGCGTGACCTGCTCGGCCATTCCAGTGCGCTGACCACGGAAAAGTACCTTCGGCGCTTGGACACCACGCGCATCTACCGCGAGGCCTACGAGCGCGCCGGGGCTGCCGAGGGGTTGACCGACGAGGTCGCAGCCCAGCGGGAGGCCGACGCGGAGTTCGCCAGCGACCTCCAGGACCAGGAGATCTGATGCCGGCGAGCGTGGTGCAGGACCCGCTGGGGATCGCCTGCGTGTTCAGCAACGGCCGCCGGGCCGAGTTCACGCTGGACGGCCTGCCCGAGCCGCGGCTGACCCGGGATCTGCTGGTCGGCCTGGTGGAGCTGATCCACCCGCACGGCACCGTGGACACCGCAAAGAGCGTCGTCGAATACGTCGGCGCGGCCCGCAACATGGTCCAGACGCTGGCCGAGCGTGGGTTCGCCGGTGGTGCCGGCCAGTTGGGCAGGGCAGCCCTGATCGAATACTGGCTGGGCGCTTCGGTCGCACGCGAGGCATGCACCCGCCGGATGCTGCAAGGCTTTGACGCGGTCACCGGCGGACTCGCCGGCCCGGTGCGGGACCTGGTGACCGGCCGGGCCTACAACCCCCAGCGGCACCGCCGACCGCTGCCGCCCTACCCGGAGGCCGAGTGGACCGAGCTGATCACGACGTGCCGGTCGGTCACCGACACCGCCTTCGCCGCGCACCAGCAGGCCCTCGCCGATGCCGCACGAGGCCAAGACCCTCGATCGGGAGGGTGGTCGCTGCGCAACCTGCGCTGGCTGCTGACCCGCACCGGGCCGCTGAGCACGTCGGCCTTCAGCCGGCACATGGGCCGCTCAGACCAGACGCTGCGGGAGCACCATAACGTCGGTGACTTCTATGCGGCCGGCGCCGAGCTGTTCCCAGGCGTGGACGTGGTGGTGGCCTACCGGCTGCTGTTCGGCGTCTACTCCGGCATCGTCCCCGACGGTCTCGACGACCTGGTCACCGACGACATCGACTGGGCCGGGGACGCCACGATCCTGCTTGGCTACGTCAAAGGCCGCACCGCCGCCGAGAGCCTGACCCTGCCGCGGCGGGCCGTGCGCCTGCTGGAGCGGTGGCTGTCGCACTCCGCGCTGCTGCGCAGCTTCGCCGACCCGGCCATGCGGCCTCGGCTGTGGTTGAGCACCGGCAAGCTCGGGACCGGGACGATCCTGGAGGCGACCGGCCGCCAGATGGTCCGACGATGGGTCGCTCACCACGGCCTGACCGGCCAGGACGGCCGCCCGCTGAAACTGCACCGGGGCCGGATCCGCACCACCTACCAGTCGCTGCTGGCCAAGGCGACCTGGACCGGCAACCCGCGGGCGACCGTGGACCCCAACCACACCGCCCAGGTCGAAGGCGACCACTACCTGACCGCCGCCACCCTCGCCCAGCAGCGCGCCGTGGAGGCGATCGTGGAGGACGCCCAGCATGACCTGCTAGCCGCGCCCACCCGCCCGCGGTGATCTCCGAACAGCACGCCGCCGAGCTTGCCCGGGACTACCCGCAACTGGTGGCCCGGCTCGGGTTGGACGACGGCGCCTTGAGCGAGCTGGTCGGCGGGGCCAGGGACGTGTTCGTGGCCGCCTGCGCCGACCAGCTGTCCGGGCTGCACGGGCCGAAGGGCCAGCCGTGTCCGGCGCGCCCGTGGGTCTGCCTGCTGTGTCCGCTGGCGGTGTTCGCGCCCCGCCACGCGGCCAACCTGCTGCGCTTGAAGGCGTTCTTTGCCCGGCAGTGGCAGCAGCTGCCGGCCGCGCAGTTCATGGCGGTATTCGGCCCCTACGCCACGCGGATCCATCAGATCCTGGACCGCTACGACCCCGCGCTGCTGGCCCAGGCGGCCGGCGAGGTCCGCGATCAGGATGACGAGCTGCCGCTTCGCCCCGAGGAGCGCACCACGTGAACGCCGTTTCTGTTCCTGGCGGTCGCAACGACCGGCCCTCGCCGTTCGCTGGCGCCGACGTCTGTCAGGTAGCCGGCTTCCGGCTGCTGCCAAGCGCACACGGCCCGGTGTTCGAGCAGGACGTCTGGGACTTCACCGCGGTGGTTGGGCTGCCGGTCCAGCTGTTTCCCACCAAGCGACGCATGGACTTCGCGGCCATCGTCAACCCGCCCTGGCGCCTACTGGCCAAGGAGCTGATCCTGGCGCTGCTGGTTCCCCGCCACCCGGCAGTGGCGATGCTGCCACGCGCCTACCGGACCCCTTTGCACCTCAGCACCTGCCGGAATCGACTCCAGGAGTTCACCACGTGGCTGAACTGGCTCATCGCGCGCGGCATCACCAGCCTGCAGGCGGTGAGCGAGGGAAACTGCAAGCCTACCTGACCCACCGACGCGAGGTCCGTGACGAGCACGGCGCGGTGATCGGCAAACGCAACGCAGCAACCCACCGGGTCGCGGTCCAGACGATCACCGACCTGATCAACTACCGAGAGCTGTTCACCACCGACCGGGTCCGCGCAGACCTACGGCCATGGTCGGGAGCCTCCCCCTCGGCCGTGGCCGGGATGCGCCCTGGCCGCCAGGAGAACAAGACCGCGCCGCTACACGACCGCGTGCTCCAACCGATGTTGGCCGCGGCGCTTTACGTGACCGAGACGCTCGGCCCGCACGTGGTGGACTTGGTGCGACAGGTCCGGCAACCAGACCGGCGCCAAACCCGCTCCCAGCTCGCCCTGGTCACGCCGATCCCCACCGCGCGGCTGGCCGCGGTCCTGGACCAGCACGCACGCGAACGCGTCCCACTGCCGCTCCTGGCCGAGCGCTTTGTCCGCCGGCGGCTGGCCGCTGGCTGGCAGCCGCACGACCCCCTGCTGCGGGTGAGCCTAGACGCTCTGGCCCACGCCGCCGGCATCGCCTAGTTCCGCTCGCAGTGGATTCCGCCGCTTCGCGGCCGGCTCCAGGACGTCGTGGCTGCGGTCGGGCTCCAGGCGCCGTGGGCTCGCGCGGCGGCGCAGGTGCCCCGAGCCGACGGTCGTGAGCAGGTGCCCTGGACGTTGCCGCTGCACGGGGAGGAGGTCTGCGCCGTGGCCGGGGTGGTGGCCACCGCCTGCATCCTGGTCGTCGCCGCGGTCTCCGGGATGCGTACCTGCGAGCTGATGGAGCTGCGGGTGGGCTGCCGGCAACCGCCCGAGGAGGTCGCCCCCGGTCTGGTCCGCTACCGGCTGGCTGGCAAGCTCATCAAGGGCCAGCCGCTGGGCGGCACCCAGGACGAGTGGGTCGTCATCCAGCCCGTCTATCGTGCCGTTGAGCTGGCCGAGCAGCTCCGGGACGACCCCGAGCCCGGCGTGGCGATCTTTGGCCGGTTCGACTTCCACATGCGCTACCAGCAGTTCGGGGCCTGGGTCAACGGCCCGGCCGGGCAACGGCTCGGACTCGCCCCAATCCCGCAAGCTCCGGTCTCCCTGCGCGCGCTGCGACGCACGCTCGCCCTGGAGCTGGCCCACCGTCCTGGTGGGCTGCTGGCGGCCAAGGTGCACCTCAAGCACATCACGGTGGCCACGACCGAGGGGTATGCCGCTCGACCCGGCGGCGCGCAAGCCGAGCTGCTTGCCGAGGTCAACCGACATGAACAAGAGCGCAACCTCGAGCTGGTGCTGGCCGAGTTCCGCGACTACCAGCAGGGCATCCTGCCCGCCGGGCCCGGCGCCCGCGAGCTGACCGAGTTCTTCGCCAGCGTCGACGCCAAGCTCAACCCGGCCACAGCCGACGCCCCCAAGGTGCAGCGCAGCGACCGGGAGGTCCTCAACCTGCTGTCCAAGCGCGCCCAGACGCTCCACCTCGGGGTCGCCAACTACTGCTGGTTCACCGACCCCTCCCGGGCGCTCTGCCTGAAGCTGGCGGGCACCCCGACTGCGACCAAGCCGCTGGCCGGGATGTGCGACTCCGCCCGCTGCCCGCAGGCTACCCATCATGCCTGCCACCGCCCGGTCTGGGCCGAGCATGCCCGCCAGACACAGATGTTCCTTGGCAGTCTGGGGGCCACCCGCAAGACCGAACACGCCCGCCTGCAGGCTGACCACGACCGTGCCATGCGCGTGCTGGCCGCCATCGACGCCGCCACCAGCGGCCAGGAGCCGAGCTGACATGGGCCGCATCAGCGCCGCCCGGCGGCAAGCCAACGAGCAACGCATCCGCACCGTCATGGACCGCATGCTCCGCGGCGAACTCCCGCCGGGCGGAAAATGCGACGTCAAGACCCTGGCGGCCGAGGCCGGCGTGGACAGCACCGCGTTCTACGGCACCCGCCCATACGCGCCACTGCGGGTGGAGTTCGAGCGGCGCCTGGAGGCGCTCCAGCAGGCCGGGGAGGGCCCAGACCCGCGGGAGGCGCAGATCACCCGCCTCAAGCACGAGGTCGCGGTGTTGAAGGAGCGGCTGGCCCAGGCCGAGGACAGCATCGCGCAGCTCACCGACTTCCGCGCCCAGGCGCTGGCGCGGCTGGCCGCCCAGCACGACGAGATCACCCGTCTCCGTGACGCCGACGCGGTCGCCAGCCGGGTCGCTCGGCTGCCCCGCCGAGGGAGAGGCAGCATCACCGGACCCTGCAGCTGACATGACGACCACGCTCCCACGACTCGGTAGTTCTGCGGGCTCTGCCGGCCGCTATCGCAACACGCCCCGCCGAAACCATGGCGAACGCAACACCGACCGCCCTGCGCAATCGCTACACGAACCCATTCGCACACGGCCACTGCGGAAAGAAGGCGCACCAACGGCGTCGTCGGACTGCTCGAGCGGCTCATCGAGGACGGCTGCACCCAGGCCATCGGCACCGGCGAAGAGCGCCTGACCACCAAGCTGCTCGACAGCATCGAGATCAACCTCGGCAACCTGCCCGGCAGAGACCCAACGGCCGGAGAGGTCCCACCGGTCCCACCCCGGCCTAGCGCCCGGCCCGCCCCCACGGCAAGACAGCCCGGTGGGAAGCGGCCGAGGCCACGGAACGCCGTGTTCGACGACCACGGCAACCACGGCGACCACACCCTACCGGCGACAGCCGATACCTGAACGATCCGAACAGCCACTGCGATGCCCACCATCCGGATCCGGCCGCTGCCCCGCAGCCTCGACCCACTCCCGGGCGAGTCGCTCGCCGGTTTCCTGCTCCGGTTAGCCCATCGGCTTGGCCTGGCCCCTGGCCGCGTCGCGGTCCTGACCGGGCTTGGCTGGACCATCCCCGGCCGTAGCAATCTACGAGTCCCGGCCGACCGCCTGCTGCACCTGGACGCCGCGACCGCGGCCACGTTCGCGCAGGCGACCCGGCTGCGCGCCGACGAGGTCGCCGGCCTGTGCCTGGACAGCCTGCGGGACCGCTACCCACCCCTGGACGGCAGCCGCCAAGCTAATGGTGCCGCCGGCCAGGCCGCCCGCACCACTGATGGCATCACGGGCCTGACCAGATGGGTGCTTACCGGCTCGACGCGCTACTGCCCCCAGTGTCTTGCCGGGGACCGCAGCCCAATCCAGCAGGCCCACGGCGGAGCCTGGCAGAAGTGGTGGCACCTGCCGGTGGTGTTCGCCTGCACCGTCCACCGGCGGCTGCTGTTGCACCAGTGCCCTGGGTGTCGCCGGCCGGTCCATTCCCGCCGAGGCGACGACCTGCTCCCGCGCCTGCAGGACGCCACCCTGCACCCCACCCAGTGCCGCACCCCGATCAGGCCCGGCGCCCACTGGCGCGAGCAGTCGGCATGCGGCGCCTGGCTCGACCTGCGGCCAGCGGCGCCCAGCACCCTCCCTGGTTCGGGGCGCCGCGAGGACCTGACCGAGGATCCAATGCTTGCGCGGCTGCTCGGCCTGCAGCAGAAGCTCGCCGGGCTGCTTGGACCTGGTGGTCCGAGCGAGCTTGGCAGCGCTGGGCGGCGCGCGACCGTCGCGCAGTACTTCCTCGATCTTCGCCTGCTGGTGGCGCTGCTCCCGGCGTCCTGGCCGCAGGCCCGCCCCCTGGCCGAGCCTTGGATGCAGGTGGACGCCATCGACCGCCATCTGGACCAGCAGCGCCGACAGGTGGCGGACGCGCAGCAGGCCAGCCGCAGGCGACGCAATCTGGTGGTCCATGACCGGCCACCCGCCGAGCCGGCCGCCTGCGCTGGCCTGCTGGCGCTGGCTGACCAGATCCTCACCCTGGGCGATCCGCGAGCGGTCCAACAGGTCCTCGATCCGATGATCGCTGCGGTGTCGGCGCGGAACGCATGGCTGCAGCACCTTCTCCGTGCCCAAGCGCACTGCTCTGAGGGGCTGCGAGCGGCGATCATACCCCAGCTGCACAAGCTGCGGCCTCCACGGCCCTACCGCTTCGGCGGCCAGCACATTCCCCAGTATCTCCCGGCCGGCTGGTATGACCGACACTTCCAGGACCTGATCCAGGACCCGAACGGCATCCATCCCCCCCTGCTCCGCCGGCTCGCGGCGATCAAGCTCGTGCAGCTGACCCAGGGCGGCTCCCAGCACACCGCGGCCAGGCAGCTTGGCCTGCCACCAGGCAGGGATATCGCCGCTGCTGGCTACCGCGTCCAGCGCTGGGCTCGAGACGAGGCGAACTCGGCCAGGCTACATGCGGCCCTGGAGGCACTCGCCGCCGAGCTGGACGCCACCCCCGCCAGCGACCTGATCGACTACGGCCGCCGCCGCGACGCGCTCCGGGCCTGGTCCTTCCCTGCCGACGACTGGCACCAGCTGGCCAGCGACCTCCGCCGGCAGCAGGGCCCACGCGTGCGTGCCGTCACCGACTGGGGGGACCACAAACGCCGGGTCGCGTCGGTGCTGGTCTGGGCGCGCGTCACCCAAGGCGAGCCCCTCTTCGCCCCCTTGGTCCTCCACGACAGGCTGGCATCGGGCCGCAACGAGCTTGCTCGATGGGTGCACTACGCGATCGACCAGAGCCGCACCGGCCGCCCCGGGCATCACTACGTCGCGCTCATGACCGCACTCGACGCCTACGCCGACCAGCTCGCCACCCGCATCGACGCTGGCGAGCCCGCCGAGCTGGCAGGTACTGGCCAACTAGCGTCTGCATTCCTGGCCAGCTAGCAGTACTCCGTTAGATCTTGCGAACAGGGTGCTGCTGGGTGTACCCGTGGAGCGATATCCCCAGGCTGAAAGGAGCACGCCACCACCACCGGTGGCACTACATGACCTCCGCACAACTTCGCCGCATCCGCACC
>WNFU01007804.1_pt1 | contig 12532 bp, 15 predicted proteins | sample 5400121 | NCBI WGS metagenome assembly WNFU01 (sample SAMN13153360, study PRJNA577476) | soil metagenome | isolation source: 100 cm soil or saprolite under grassland replicate 1 | place: USA:California | collected 2016-06-15 | reverse complement strand
CACTCCACGGTGGTCGTTTCGCAGACTTGGTCGGAAGGTCATCGTGTGAACGAGCGGGTCCGCGCCGCGCTCAAGGAAAAGGGAGTGCTGGCCGCGGAAGACCGATTGATCGATGCGTTGGAAAAGGTTGACCTTACGCCGGCGGAAAAACGGGATGAGCGTGCCTACGGTCCCGGTCGAGTGATTGTGTTCAATCAACGAATTCAAAAGTTTGCGCCCGGAACAATCGCGCGATTCGTGGAAGTGCTCGACCAAGGGGTGCTGGCGGAAGTGCAGGACGAGCTTGTTGTCGTCCAGGGTCGCAACCTGGACCGAATCAACGTGTGCCGCCCGCTGGCTCAACCGCTCGCATCCGGCGACCGTTTGCAGCTCAAGGCCAATCGCAAGCTTCAGAGCGGTGCGAGCGTGACCAACGGCGAGTTGGTGACGGTGCGCGTGGTGCGTCCAGACGGATCGATTGAACTCGATGACGGCCGCATATTGGACGCCGGCTACCGGGAATTTGTGCCAGGATACGCCGTTACTTCCTACGGTTCCCAAGGCAAGACCGTCGATTATGTCCTCTTTTCGGATTCGACCATCAAAGCCGCAACCAATGATCAGCAGTGGTATGTGACGATCTCGCGGGGCCGACGCGGCATCCACATTTTTACACCCGACAAAGAACAGTTGCGTGAGAATGTGCTGCGCTCAGGACAACGCCGGCTTGCACTCGAACTCTCCACGTTTGCCCGCCGATCGAGCCGCTTTCCGTGGGCGGATTCGCTGCTGCATCGCTTCGGACAACGGATCACGAGCCTGATACACCGCGCTCGTCGATTTCATCAATTCAACCACGAATTGGAGTATAAGCATGGACACAAAACCACCTGAGTGTTGGGGGCTTCAACCCCAGGCTCGCGGCCTGCGCGTGGAATTGAGTGCGGACCACTCCTTTGTTCTGCCCTACGAGCATTTCATTTATTCGGAATTTGTTGAGCGGGAAGGCAGGGAGAGCCTGAAGCTCGTTTTCGCAACCCACGAAATCATTCTCAACGGCAGCCTGCTTCGGAGAGTGGAAGCGGCTCTGCAGAAAAGAGAATTGGCGTCGGTCGCTGCCGTCGCCGAGAAATTCCGTTCCGTCCTGGGGGAGGCACAGCCGTTCATACACGAGATCGCGGTGATTTCACCGACTCCCGCTGGTGAGGGCAAATGAAAGCGGAAGAAGCTGCACTACCGACCGAGATAATTGCAGAAGGACCTATGGAAGACATTGCCAAAGTGGAAGAACCACCCGCGAAGACGGAGCGGCTGGCCTACTCCGTGCAGGAAGCCGCCGAGATGCTGGGAGTGAACTATTTCAGCATTTACCGATTGATTCAGCGCGGGAAGCTGAAAGTTTGTCGAGCATTGCGGGGCAAGCTGCTCGTGCCGCGCTCTGAACTACTGAAATTGCTCAAAACCGAATGAGGTCACCATGGAAAATCACCACTATAACGACCGCCGGCCGTCAGCGCTCGAAGAGCAGGCTTATTCTGAGGCGAAGAAGCAATTCGCCGAGCATCTGACGCAATTCGGGCTTGGGCGGGACGCCATAAACAACCTCGAACGAAACATTGCTGGGGTGGCCCAGTCCATCATCGAAGCCGCCTCTCGACGAACAGGACAGGGGGATATGCTTCTGATCGACGACGGCGTCAAATGGCATCGGTGCGTCGATCTGTTTGACAACATTTCGGCCTGCCATCGGACTACGCGTGTGGGCGCGGAGTATTCGGTCGTTGAACGGTGGGGCTTAAAACCGTGTGAACGCTGCGAAGTTCTCGTCCAAGGCTGCGACGCATTGGAACTATTGCGAGCTTTCATCGCGAATCAACGCGAGGTGTTGCGTCTTTGGATCGGTGACGTGGCCGCCCAGGTGAACGAGAAATTGGCGGAGAAATACCCAGGCGAAGACCTGACCCGCGTCGCAGACGCCCTCGTGAATCGCCTCACTCACAGCGAGTCACAGAGCCACACGATAAAGCCGGGCGAGGAAGCGAAGCACAGTCGGGGAATACGGATTTAGGCCGATTTAGGCCATAGGAAATTCCGTGCTCCAGTTGCGTCCGAACGGTAGCGCTCGGGTGGCGAATCCCCGCGGCGGTACCACCGAAGAGGCACGGTTTGTGGAACGGGGGGCGTGGGATTGCTTGAGGGGGATCTGCGGCAGTTCTGGCGCGAAGTCGAGCAATGTTGCGGTCGAGGTGATGCCAGGTAATGCTCGGCCTTCGGCGGGCGCAGGCTTGTTTATTCCCGAAGATTCTGAGATGTTTGTCCCGGCCTCCGCCTATGAAAAACGCCAATATCTTCATCGATGTGGACCTTACCCTGATTGATGCCAACGGCAGGCTCCTTGACGGCGCGCGAGAAGGGTTGAAGCGACTCAGAGACGAGGGTTGTCACCTTTTCCTGTGGTCCAGTTGCGGTGCGGAATATTGTGGCAAAATTGCGGGTATCCACGGATTGGCGGAAGTATTTGAAGGCTTCACGGCCAAGCCGGATATCCTCATTGATGACATGCCGTCGACGTGCGTTAGTCCGTTTGCTTACAACGTCCAGCAGGAGGCGTCTTGGAAGGCTTTGGCAGAGCGAATCATCGAAAAGCACATTGATTGAGAATGCGGAGTCCGATATGAGCGTCATCAGCGTCGCGAACCATTCCAATCATTAGCGCCGGACCGGGCGCTGATTTGGTTGAAATACAAAACGAGAGTTCATCAAGAACCATGCGCACTCTAAGCGAGTTGGTGAACAGCGACGATCCCGGAATCGACAAGATCCGGGACTGGGCGCGAAACGCCGCCAATGAATGCGTGTTGCTGCCTCCGTCGGCGCAGCGAGAGCAGGTGCTGCTGCAAACCCAAGTGACCACCCGGTCAACGATGGGTGCGATCGCCTATGAGACTGGCGGGATTGTCATTGATGGCGGGTGGCTGCGGTGCCTTGGCTCCGGCCATCCCCGTCTCTCCCGCACGCTGCCCGGCTGGAATGAGGGACGGTCAACCGGGTTTTATCTTGTCGCCGATGACGCGGTTGGCGGCTTCTTCGCGATTAACGGCGGAGCTCTTGGCTCCGACGTAAAGAGCATGTATTATTGGGCACCGGATTCCCTCGACTGGGAACCGATGAAAATCGGTTTCACTGATTTTTTCGTGTGGGCTCTCACAGAACGATTGGCAGAGTTTTACAAATCTCTGCGCTGGTCATCGTGGCGAGAGGATATTGCCCAGCTTTCCGGAGATTGGTGCTTTTCATTTTATCCGTTTCTTTGGACCAAGGAAGGCTCAGTGATCGCGAGTCACCGTGAACAGGCGCCGGCGCAAGAAGTTTATGATTTGAAGGTGGATCTGGTGCGACAACTCAGCGAGAAGAATCCCGGGCGAGACACGTGAAGGAACAAGCTGGACGGCCGAGGAAATTTCAGCAATGGCAGCGCAAATTCCCAACACGCATTCCGTTCAGCAAACGATGACTGCCATCGAGTCAGGCCGCGTGCTGACCGAGGTGGAATTACAAGCATCACTGAATGTGTCAGGCATAAACACTGGATTGGATCACTGGCATCTATGGACTTTGATTTGTTTGTGCCGCCATCTCAGCCGTCAAAAGTGGGTTGGCTATGTAGTCGAAACCCGTCTAAAAGGAGATCTTGCCAAGCTTGGAACAGCCGGTTCATTTGGGCACCCGGACGGCATCCCGCAGGAAGGTGAAGTGCCGGACGAGCCTGGCTGGCGCTATTTTTTTCACGGACGCGGGTGTTGCCTGACAGACAAAGAGGATGGGGCGAGCATCGACGTTGATTTTACTGATGAGGGCGCGAGCGATCGGATAGATCGTTTCTTCTACAGTAATTTTCTCCAGGACGTGAAGCGACCCGAATTCCCGGAACGACTGCTGCAACGAAAAGCGCCGCTCCAGCACGCCTGGCAGGCAAACATCGATGCGTTGTCGCTAGCGGGTTGCCTGGAGGTTGAGCGCGGAATTCGCATCACACAGCTTGGTCGAGAACTCGCGGAAGCGCTCGAACCTATTTTGGACTGCATTGGCGAGTTGACCCGGTCGGATTCGGTCTTGGCGCGCCAAAGGCTTCTGTATGCGGCGCTGAATCTCGGGGACCTCATCTTGAGCGAACAGGTGGCGGAGCGTGCCGAGATCGGAAAGACGCTGACCGCTGCTATTGCTCGTGCTGCGGAGCAAGCCAAGGAACGGCGCGCCACGAGACTGATCGAATCGTTGCAAGCGAAGTCGCCTATCGCCGATAGCTGTCAGTTGGCCGCGCTTGCTGACCTCGGAATCAAGTATGCCAAGCCTTTGGTAACGCAGTGCGTCTTTCGCACACCAGTTGACGGTGTGGCGAACACAGCGCTGGCCATCCTCGTCGATTGGAATGACCTGGACGTTGTGAAATGTCTGGAGGAGCTGATCCAGCGAAGATACGCACAAGCATTTGGATTCCGTTCTCTCGCGGGTGGTCTTCTTGGTGGGGAATCCAGGAAAGATAAGCAACCCCGCCAGTATCAGATTGTCCGTGCTGTCATCGGTTTGCTTCAGCGTTCGCGCCCAGAATCGTTGAAGCTAGAATTGCGTGACAGAATTCTGTCGCTTCTAGAAGCGACGAGCGGCGGGAATTCCGGGGAGGCTGCCTTGCTGCTTTACGCGTTCGATAATAATCGAGGATTGAATCGGTTGCGGTTAAGCCTCTCAGGGAAGATTCCTGCCGCGCACAGCGATTCGGCTGCAGCGTGCGTGCTACTCGGAACCCGCGACGCAGAACAAATTCTGCTTGAAGCACTGGACAATTCGAATCTTCAGATACAACACACCGCTGCATGTGCCCTGAAGCGATTCCCGTCCGCGGAGGCTCGAGAAAGCGCGGCACGCTGGTGCGCCCGACTGGACGGCATTGATTCTCCGCAGGGCAAAGAGGTTTCAATAGATGGTCAAACGATCACGGCTTACACGTTTGATGATGTCAGCCACGCCAATCAGGATATGCTTTTTTCGTCTGCGCTCGATCGGCTTCGAAAAGATTTTGCTCTGATTCTGTCATAGGCGTCGTGGTAAACCGCTCTGGTATGTGCGGACTCCGCACTGTGACGAGGGATCGTATGCTCAGCAATGTCTGCAGCATCGCTTTCCGCTTCGATTTGTTTGGTGAAATTCAAGCAGATAACGGAAATCCGTGGTACGCGGGACCGGGGTTGGAGGAAATCGTCTTGCTTTAGACCTTTTCGCCCAGCGTGGTTTCATCGGCACGGAATTGAAACGCGGGGGTTGAAGCCTCCTTCCCTTCCTTGACTGCATCATTGCCATCCCGTTACTTGAAAGAAATGACAAACATCACTCTCGCTCAGCTATCGCTCAAACAACTGAAACGAACCGTCGCGGTTCGGGAGAAAATTGAAAGCCTCGAAAGGGAGTTGGACCTGATTACGGGTGGTCACCTTTCTGTAGCCTCTCACGATAATTCATGGACAAATTATCACGAAAAATCCTGGAAAGATCCGGCGATATAATGAGAGAGCCCACAAGATCATGCCAATTTCCTGACCCGAGGCCAAGAGATCATACCGATCGGCCGGGCGACCCGTTGTGTATCGCGAGAAGCATCCTGAGCCGCAACGGAGGAGCGCAAAACCGGAAGTCGGTCTTCGAAAGACAGTTGCCAACGTTTTCGCTCGGAATCTCGTGGAGGAAATTCAACATAGCTTCTTCACGCTGCACTGTGGGCTTTCGCCTGAGCATAATCTCCCATGCAAGAGTGCGAGAACGATTGGATGATTCCCGTTCAGTCGGAGGAGCCTGCGCCAAAGGACGGTCGCTTTGCGCTCTGGACTTTCCCTTGCCGTCCCCAAAAGTAGTTGAGAAAACTTCGTCCATTTCTCAGTGATTACCGTGAAGCGGAACAACCTTTCGCAGGTAAAGAGTGGTAGTGGCGGCGGAGAGGCAAGCTCAGCGCCGCGGCAAAGGCGAGAATTTCTGTCGCGATGAAGGCGCGGTGGGTGAAGCGTAAAGGACTGAGGCGTCGGATTTCCACCTCATCCAGGGCCGCAAAATCTCCGATGCGATCGTCAGCAAGGAACAACAAGACATCATCGCGCGGTCAATTGAAGACTCAGATTATCCAAATGCTGATGACCGCCGGCAAATCGGGAGCGACGGTCAAAGACCTAGCCGAAAAAACAGAAAGAGTTACGTCAACATCAGTGTTTGGTTCCACACCACTGCCAAGGGAGTGAAGGAAATCAAGAAAGTCGCACCCGGCAGATTCGCGTGGAAGGGCTAAGAAGCCGTGACCATGTCGGAACCTTCACCGCTGCTAAGTTTGCCAGAAACGCGCCCAGAGAGGTGGGCCCTCTTGTCGCGGTTGATCTCCGACTGGTATCGGCCCCTGGCAGACGGGGACGGCTACGGGGATGAGGAACTGCGGCGGAGCGCGGAGCGTCTCGGGGCACCGATTCCGGCCGCGATGCGGGAGTGGTACGGCCTCGCGGGACGCCGTGACGACGTTTGGAGCAACCAGGACACATTGCTCTCGCCCGAGGACCTATTTTGTGAGGATGACGTCCTCCACTTTTGTGTCGAGAATCAGGGAGTGACCTCTTGGGGAGTGCGGAATGCAGACCTCTCGAATGATGACCCGCCGGTCGTCGTTCGCGATAAGCACGAGGCCTGGGTGGTCCAGAGCTCTCGTTTGTCAGAATTCGCGCTGCACATGTTTGCGTTCGTTGTTCAGTTCGGGGATCATCCCGCGCAAATTCACGGCTTCGCACGCCCACCTTGTATTGTGCGCATTGTCAGCGGGCTTCCACCGCTGAGTTTTCCCGAGTATGTCTGGGGAGGTATTCGACTATTCGGTTTTCGAGACCTCATTTCGTCCGTGTATTGCACAGACCATGTCAGTGCATCCGTTTGGAATAGCGATGCTCTTGCGCCATTTCGTCGGCTGATTGAAAGCGGAGATTTCGAAATTATCTCCGAGACAGAACGAGTCAATGGCAACGACCCTTAACCGCGACGCAGGCTGGGGTAGAGGTGACAATCTTCAATCGCCTTCGGCATGTTGTGGAGCAATTGGGCCTGTATGGGTGGGCAGGACCGGGTCCGGTTCATCCCGTGCGGCCTCGATCTGCACCTACTTTAGTTTGTCCGCCGCTGTTCAAGAAAGAGATCGCGAGTTTAATGTGAGCGCCTACAGTGTCTCACCTGTCTATGAAATCCAATTTCCCAAATGACCAAGGAGACGACGACTCGAATAAACCGCTACCCAAGCCGAACGCGAAAATGAAGATGAGCGGTTCGAGCATGACCTTTACTGAGGAAGAAGTTCGAGGGCTGATCGCGAATCCCGTGTACGCCGGTATCGGCCCCTTTCCACAATTAGTGACGGATGAGCAGTGGATTCGGGCGGCCGCGAAAGCAATTCGAGCGGATGGCCCGGAGCAGTTTCTCGTGAACATGCTTCATGTTCTCAGACAGTCGTTGAAAGAGACGAAGTTGGTGCCGTGACACACGCGCGAGCCCAACAGCAACGGCTTTTTCAGACTCGTGCCTTTGCGGGTCCAAGGAGGGCCGCTCAGGACCGGACTGGGTGCTGCGCCCGGAACGGGCAACCGTGGCCATTCAGCAGGGAACGTGTGGAAACTGGGAGATTCAACAAATTAAGGGCAGTGGTCTTTGGTTTTCTCCGAGAAGGGCATTATCACAAAGCAAGTCCTCTGCTTTCGACTGCCGCCAATAGCCGCGACCTTCGGCCCATCCGCTTTGGTTGGTTGGATTTCGTCCATATCGGATGAATATTCATTCCCCCACCGGCACGAGAAGCCTGTCCATGATCAAATCGTCCCGGCAGGGCGCGTTCTCAGAACTTGCTGACGAGGCAAACATTTGAAATAGGTGACGCCCCCGTGCCTATGCGGTTTTGGCTATTCTGAGATCGGGCTCGTCCGCCCTGATTGGGCAACAGGCGCGGATGCATCGGTTGTTTTGTCGATTGTTCCGAACGTCACCTTCGCAGCCATACTTTGCGAGTGCTCCCTCCGCAGATGCCCGTAGATTTTCAACGCCAACATTCCGCCGTCACTGTGCCCAAGCCAGCGCGCGACGGTCGGAATGTCGATCCCGCTCTCAACACATCGCGTCGCAAAAAGATGTCGCAAGGAATGGTGCGTTAACCGGGCGCAGCCGACGAGCCGACACGCCCGTGTGAGCGCTCCCTGGCACTCTGACACCCTGCAAATCCGCCCGCCTGGCTGCGGTTTTTGCTCCCCCTTGAGCCGTTCGAGAAACTGGCGCAAGGCCGGAATCAGCGGGATGATCCTGGTTAGCGGCGCGTTGCCGGTCGCGCGCCGTTTTACGCTTTGGATGGTGAGTTCATTGCGTTGCCAATTCACGTCCCGCCAGTGAGCCTGTTTCATTTCCGCAATGCGGCAGCCGGTGAAGCTCAAAAACCTCACCAGGTCAGCGCAGTCTTTCGCCTGCGCCGCGCCGGATGTTTCAATTACCGTCAGCAACTGGTCAAACTGCTCGGTCGTTGGAAGCTCAAGCGGTTTTGGACGCACGCCAAGACGCTTGATTTTGAAGACTGGATTGGCGTCGCGGCCCAGGCCTGCAAGGGCGAGAATCTGTCGGAACACGTTTAAGGTGTTGTTGAAAAACTGCGGGGCGTACTTTTCCGCGTATCGTTGCGCCCATTGTCGGCAATCCGCGTCGGTGATGCTGTCTGCTTTCTTCGTGTCCAATCCAGGCCACGAACTTAACAAACTTTTGACGCACCGAAGCCGATAGGCTTTGGATAATTCAGCCAGCGTGTGGTCGCAATTGGTCTGATGCTCGAATTCAATCCGCCCGTCGGCGAAAGTGCCAACCTCCACTTTGGGCTTCCGCAATTCTTCGAGCTTATCCGGCAGTCGCTGTTTCGCCACGGTGAAGACGTCCGTTCCCAAACTTTCGCGAACAGTCTTGCCATCGACTTTGCAGCGCGCGTAATATGTTCCAGCAATGACGTATTGGAGCAGATTGGGGACTTTGGGAAATGAACGCCACTGGCCGTCCTTGGACAAGTGTGGGTCTCGTTTTGCTTTCTGGATGCGTCTCGCGCCTGTCGTTGTGGACTCGTTTGCTGCACTCATCAAACGCAACTTACGGGATACAATGGAGGGATACAATAGGAAAATTACGGCGCAAAATGCGCTTGTAACATACGTTACTGCAATTGGTTGGCTGGGTAGCTCAGTCGGTAGAGCAGAGGACTGAAAATCCTTGTGTCGGCGGTTCGATTCCGTCCCCAGCCACCATTCCGAACTGCGAGTGCAGCAAGGTTGTTGGGCGGTTGGAGGGTCCAAACGGACAACAAAACGGACACCAATTTTCCAATCCGTGAGTAACCGGCGCAGTCCGGCGTAATCCGCCGCCTAGCCGCTAACGGTTCGGATTCGGCCTCGTTTATCTTCTCGATTGCGTGAGAGATCGTATGAAAACACGCTACCGTTTGATTCGTCGCGGCGTTCGTCGTGGAGCCTTCTACTGCGTGGACAACAAGACCGGGAAGCGCACCAGCCTGCGCACCGACAGCGAGGAGGAGGCGCGCCAGATTGTCGAAACCAAGAAGCAAGCTGAACGCCAGCCGGTCCTCAACCTGCAAATCGCCAAAGCCTATCTCGCCGGAGCCGACTCCAATTTCGTTCGCCGCACTTGGAGCGAGGTTATGGCGGAATTCCTCAAGACCAAGGCTGGTAGAAATCGTACGCGTTACGAACGCGCGATCACCGACAAGGCTTATGACTCGATTCGGGGCCTCCACCTGATCGAAACGCAGCCGGAACATTTTCTTGACACTCTGGAGAGCGGCTCGGTTTCGACCAACAATTACCTGCGACGATTTCACAATTTTGCGCTGGACGTGGGCTGGCTGCTCCGGCCAGTGCTTCCCCAGCGACAATGGCCGGCGATTCACTACCGAGAGAAACGCGCGATCACCCGCGAAGAACATGAGCTTGTCCTCAGCCGTGAAACCAATGTGGAGATGCGCGCATTCCTTTGGTGTTGCTGGCACCTTGGCGGTGCACAAAGCGATGTTGCCCGGCTCCACGCCGAAGACATCGACTGGGAAAGCCGCGTGGTCAGCTTCTTTCGCTCCAAGACGGGCAGCGCGCAGATCGTTCACTTCGGCACGGGCCTCGCGGAAGTGCTAAGGGGCCTTCCACAATCAGGCCTGCTGTTTCCACGTTTGGCCGCGATGGATGAGAAACATCGGGCGAGCCTCTTCCAACGGGCGTGCCGTCGCGTCGGCGTGACGGGGATCTCACTTCACTCCTACCGATACGCGTGGGCTGAGCGCGCAAAAAAGGTTGGATATCCCGAACGCTTCGTGCAAGAAGCGCTCGGTCATAACAGCAAAGCCGTGCATCGAGCCTACGCGAAGAAGGCCAAGGTGACGCTGCCACCGCTGGAAGAATACGAACAGAAGATTGTTTCGCTCAATGGGGTCAAAGCGGCAAAGGCGGTGCAAGGACAACAAGAACACGCGACGGCGCACGCCGTCAGCGCGTAGGGCGAAGGAGGAACTATGCGCAATGACCCGAACCTTATCCTTGAGCCTGTGTTCCGTTTCCTGGAAAACGCGATCCACGAGTACGGCGATTACCTGTACCTGCTCCTCGTCTATGTCTCGCTGCCAGTCCTCGTGTGGATTTTGAGTGGTGGCCTGCGGCGACAATTTCCGCAGCGACGAGGCATCGCAACCCTTCCAATTATTGTGAAATGGCGGACTTCAACTCCGCCATCGTTGCCGCCCGACGTTGCTGGAGAGCCGAGGCTGACCAGGACGGTGATGTGATCCGGTTCAAAGCCGAGGCGCCAGGCGGCTTCGGCGGGTGTGAGGCGCCCTGGCAATATCGGCAGGCTCAAAATCTCTTTACGTTCGGGATTCATGGCGTCTCCGTGCTAAAACTGACGGTAACGACAGCAACGTGTCCGAGAATTGTCCAAGCGGTGCCCAGCACATCAGCCGGACTCTGATCGCACCAATAGACCAACAGGAGCCCAGACGCCACTGCCAGGTGACCGCGCCACACAGCTCGACCGAACCGGAGAAATGGATCAAATGGATCCTCCAAAACAAACCCGCTTGTCCTCCCTAACGGTCTGAGTATTATCGGATAGCACAGATGACCCCGGAGGAAACTGCCCGGCAGCGAATCGACGCGATGCTCACCGCGTCGGACCCGGTCGTTCAGAAATGCCGCCCCAGTCTCAATGCCCACTGAAGCCGATACCTGCCGAACGCTGATTACGCCCAAGCTTCAGGCTGCGGGCTGGGAGGACGACCCGCATTCCATCGCGGAACAGCGCACTTTCACAGACGGTCGAATTATCGTTCACGGCAGCACGGCGAGGCGGCGTGCCGGCAAACGCGCCGATTACATCCTCCGCCACACGCGCGACTTTCCCATCGCTGTCGTCGAGGCAAAGTCCGAAGACGAACCGGCCGCCACGGGTTTGCAACAAGCCAAGGACTACGCCGAAATCCTGAATTTCAAATTTGCCTACGCTACCAACGGCAAGACCATCATCGAATTCGATTACATCACCGGGCTTGAGCGTGAAATCCCAGTATTCCCGGGACCGGACGAACTCTGGTCGCGCCTGCGCGGATCTGAAAGGCTTACCGACGAAACCACCGCCTCGCGGCTGTTGACTCCGGTCAACCTAACCACGGGTAAGGAGCCCCGTTATTACCAGTTCATCGCGATTAACGAAACGGTGCAATCCATCCTGCAAGGCAAGCGCCGAATCCTGCTTACGATGGCCACCGGCACTGGCAAAACCGTTGTTGCGTTCCACATCTGCTGGAAACTCTGGTCCTCGCGCTGGAATCGGAAGAATGAACCGCAGAGGAAACCACGGATCCTTTATCTTGCCGACCGCAATTTCCTCGTGGACGATCCGAAGGACAAGATCTTCGCGCCATTCGGCGATGCCCGCCACAAAATCGAAGGCGGTGTGGCAGTGTTCAGCCGCGAGCTTTACTTCGCCACCTATCAATCCATCGCCAAGGACGAGCGCCGGCCCGGCCTTTACAAGGAATTTGCACCCGACTTCTTCGACCTAATCATCGTCGATGAATGCCACCGCGGCAGCGCCAAGGAAGATTCCAACTGGCGCGAGATTCTCGAGTACTTCCAGCCCGCCTACCAACTCGGCATGACCGCCACGCCGTTGCGCGACGAAAACCGCGACACCTACCTCTATTTCGGCCACCCGATTTACACCTACAGCCTCAGGCAGGGCATTGACGACGGCTTCCTGGCGCCCTACCGCGTCCATCGGATTGTGACGCAGTGGGACGCAGCGGGCTGGCGTCCAAGCACGGAAGACCTGGACCGCTACGGTCGTCGCATCCCGGATGAAGTCTATGGCACGCCGGATTTCGAGCGGAAAGTCGCCTTGCTCAAACGGACTGAAACGATCGCGAAACACCTCACCGATTTCCTGAAAAAGACCGACCGCT
>WNFU01008868.1_pt1 | contig 12535 bp, 7 predicted proteins | sample 5400121 | NCBI WGS metagenome assembly WNFU01 (sample SAMN13153360, study PRJNA577476) | soil metagenome | isolation source: 100 cm soil or saprolite under grassland replicate 1 | place: USA:California | collected 2016-06-15 | reverse complement strand
GAGCCGCACATCGTGACGATCTACGACGTCGGCGAGTCCGGCGAGAGGCCCTACATCGTCATGGAGTACGTCGACGGCTCCTCGCTCGAGCAGAGGCTGCAAGAGAACGGCCGCCGGGCGCCGGCGGACGCGCTGCGGTGGCTCGAGCAGGCCGGGCAGGCGCTCGATCACGCGCACGCGAACGGCGTCGTCCACCGCGACGTCAAGCCTGGGAATCTCCTGATCGACGGTGAAGGCAACTTGCACGTCGCCGACTTCGGCATCGCGAGCGCCGCGTGGCTCCCGTCGCTGACGGCTCACGGAACGGTGCTCGGAACCACCGGCTACCTCGCGCCGGAGCAGGCGCTCGGCGAGCGGGCGTCTACGGCAAGCGATCGCTACGCGCTCGGGGTCGTCGCGTTCGAGCTCCTCGCGGGCGAAAGGCCGTTTGCACGCGAGACGCCGACGGCCGAGGCTGCGGCGCACGTCAACGAGCCGGTGCCGTCGATTGCCGAGCGACGGAGCGAGCTGCCGGCGCAGCTCGACCCGGTCTTTCAGCGCGCGCTCGCCAAGCGTCCCGAGGATCGCTACACGAGCTGCGCCGAATTCGTCGCTGCGTTGCGTGCAGCGACCGACACCGTGGCACGCGGCACGCGCGTGTATCCCACCCCGCCGGGGTCGCGCGAGCGCGCGCCGCACTGGCCGCTGCTGGCGGCGGCAGTCGGCGCCGCACTCGTCATCGCCGTCCTGCTCGCGGTTGCCCTCTCGGGCACGTCGCCGGCACGTCGCACGACGCACGCGCCCGCCGCTCGGCACGCAGCGGATCCGCATGCACTCAACGATCGAGCCCGGTCGCTGATGCAGCAGGGTCGCTACGCGGACGCCCTGCCGTTGCTCGTGCGCGCGGTGCGAGGACTGCGCGGCGCCGGTCCCGGCGACCCGGCCGAGGGCTTTGCGACCTACAACCTCGGCTACACGCTGCTGCAGCTCAACCGCTGCTCGGACGCGCTGCCGTACCTCCAGCGTGCCAACACGCTGGAGCCCGCCCGGACCGAGGTCGACAGCGCCCTCGGCGCGGTGCAGCAGTGCCTCGCTCCGACGGCCGCGCCGGAGGAGCACGGGAAGCACAAGCAGAAGAAGGGGCACGGCAAGAAGCACCACTAGACTCGCTTCGATGCGCATCCTCGTCACCGGGGCCGCCGGGTTCATCGGCTCGAACTTCGTCCGCTACTGGCGCGAGCAACACCCGAAGGATCATGTCGTCGCATACGACCTGCTCACGTACGCCGGCGTGCGCGACAACGTGCCGGACGACGTGCCGTTCGTCGAAGCCGACATCGCGGATCTCGACCTCGCGCTGCGAACACTCGGCGAGCACGACATCGAGGTCGTCGTCAACTTTGCAGCCGAATCCCACAACAGCCTCGCCGTCCTCGATCCGGGGCTCTTCGCGCGCACGAACGTCGTCGGGACGCAGCTGCTGCTCGAGGCGGCGCGGCGACACGGAGTCGAGCGCTTTCACCACATCTCCACCTGCGAGGTGTACGGCGACCTGCCGCTCGACTCCGACCAGACGTTCCGCGAGGACTCGCCCTACCGCCCGCGCACGCCCTACAACGCATCGAAGGCGGCCGCGGATCACTTCGTCCGCGCCTACTTCGAGACGTTCCGCCTACCGGCGACGATCAGCAACTGCTCGAACAACTACGGCCCGTTCCAGTTCCCGGAAAAGGTGATTCCGCTCTTCGTCACGAACGCGCTCGACGACAAGGAGCTGCCGCTGTACGCATCCACACAGAACCGGCGCGAGTGGCTGCATGTCCTCGACCATTGCCGCGCGGTCGAACGCGTGCTCACCGCCGGAAAGGTCGGCGAGACCTACAACGTCGGCTCCGGGGTGGAGAAGTCGATCGAGGAGATCGCCGACGCCGTGCTCGAGCTGACCGGGAAGCCTGCCTCGCTGAAGACGATCGTTCCCGACCGGCCGGGGCACGACCGCCGCTACGTCCTCGACTCCAGGAAGCTGCGCGAGCAGCTCGGCTGGCGCGACGAGATTCCCTTCGCAGAAGGTCTTGCGGAGACGGTTCGCTGGTACGAGGCGAACCGCGCCTGGTGGGAGCCGCTGAAAGAGCGCGCTCCCGTCGTCGAAACGTCCTCCTGGGGCTGAGCGGCCCGAAAAAGGGTCAGTCGCTCCGACCCCCGAACGGGTGATGTCCCGCGGTCCTCCCGCGTCGATCTTTTGAGTCATGCGGCACATGGCATCGAGCAGGGCGGCGGCGGTCGCGTTGACCGCCGTGACGGGCCTGTTCCTGCTGTGCGCGGCGGACTTCACGTTCCATCTGAGCGGCGGCCTCACGGACTTCCTCAACGACTGGGTCTACGACAACGTCATGCTCGCGGCGGGAGCGGTTTGCATTGCGCGCGGGATCATCCGTCGAGGAGACCGGCTCGCCTGGATCCTGATCGGCACGGCCGTGGCGGCCTGGGGGATCGGCGACACGGTCTGGTCGCTCACGATTGCGAACGACCCGAGCCCGCCGGCACCGTCGGTCGCCGACATCGGCTTCCTCGCCGTCTATCCGCTGGCCTACGCCGCCATCCTGCTGCTCCTGCGCTCGCGCATGGGGACGCTGCGCGGAAGCCTTTGGCTCGACGGTGTGATCGGCGGCCTCGCAGTCGCCGCGCTCGGTACGGCCGTCGTCTTCCAGGCGGTCATGGACACGATCGGCGGCTCGCCGGCGGCCGTCGCGACCAACCTCGCGTATCCGCTCGCCGACGTCACGTTGATCGCGCTCGTCGTCTGGTCCCTGGCCGTGACCGGCTGGCGGCCCGACCGCACGTGGGCCTTCCTGGCTTCCGGCCTGCTCGTCTTCTCGATCAGCGACTGCCTTTACCTCTACTACACGGCGACCGGCTCGTACGTCGAGGGCAGCGTGACCGATCTCGGCTGGCTCGCCGGCGGACTGCTGCTCGCCTGGGCTGCGTGGCAGCCGCGGCGTGAGCGTGCAGCAGCGAAGCTCGACGGCTGGGGACTGCTCTTCGCCCCCGTCGGCTTCGGTCTCGGCGCGCTCGGCGTGCTCGTTTACGACCACGTTCACCGGGTCAACGCACTGTCGCTCGCGCTGGCGGGCGTGGCCGTCCTTGCCGTGATCGCGCGCATGGCGCTGACGTTCGCCGAGAACATGGAGATGATCGCCCACTCACGACTCGAGGCCCGCACCGACGTGATCACGGGCCTCGGCAACCGGCGACTCCTGTACGACGATCTGGACGCCGCGCTTCGGGAGCCGAACGCCGATCTCGTGCTGGTGCTCTTCGATCTCAACGGCTTCAAGCTCTACAACGACTCGTTCGGGCATCTCGCCGGCGACGCGCTGCTCGCGCGGCTCGGCGAGAACCTCGGCCAGTTCGTCACGGGTCGTGGACGCGCGTACCGGATGGGCGGTGACGAGTTCTGCATCGTCGTCCACAACGATGCTTCCGAGGCCGAACTGGTGGTCGCCGGCGCCGCGCGCGCTCTCGGAGAGCACGGTGAGGGCTTCACGATCTCCGCGGCGTTCGGCTCGGTTCTCGTCCCCGGCGAGACGAGCGACCCTGTGGAGGCGCTTCGCCTCGCCGACCAGCGGATGTACCAGAACAAGCAGGGAGCGCGGCTCTCGGCCGGCGAGCAGTCGAGCGGCGTCCTCTTGCGCGCCCTCTCCGAGCGACACCCGAAGCTCGGGGCTCACGCGGCGGGCGTCTCCGAGCTCGCCGAGGCGGTGGCCCGGCGAATGGGCCTCGACGATACGGACATCGAGCACGCACGCCTGGCGGGCGCGCTGCACGAGGTCGGCAAGATGGCGATCCCCGATGCGATCCTCGAGAAGCCTGGCTCGCTGACCGAAGACGAGTGGACGTTCGTGCGTCGGCACCCGCTGATCGCAGAGCGCATCCTTCACGCGGCGACGGCGCTTTCCTGGGTCGCGGGCCTCGTGCGATCGAGCCACGAGCGGTTCGACGGCACCGGTTATCCCGATGGTCTCGCGGGCACGGCCATCCCGCTCGTCTCGCGGATCGTCTCCGCCAGCGATGCGTTCGATGCGATGACGTCACAGAGACCCCACGCCGAGGCGCTGACGATCGCCGCGGCGCTGGCCGAGTTGCAGCGGAACACCGGTACGCAGCTCGATCCGGTCGTCGTCGCGGCGCTCGCCGACGTGCTCGCCGACCGCGGCGCGCGCCGCGTCGCGCTGGCCTCTTAGGAAGTCATTTCAGATTGAGTTCCTGAGTCGGCGGAAGCAGACGAGGCAGCAGCCGAGCGCGAGCAGCGCGAGGTGCATGTCGGCGCGGCGTTTGTAGCGGACAAGCCACGCGCTTGAGGTTGTGTGCAGCCAGGCGAAGGTGCGCGCGACCACCCAGCCGTAGCGGCCAAGACCGGAGCCGCGCTCGGTTTGCCGGCGAGCCAGTGCTCGATGCCCTCCTGGAGGAGCCTCGCGGTAGCAACGAACTTCGGGTAGCTCGGCAGTTGTAGAGTGCCCAGCCGGGCGGAGATGCCAGCCTGGCTCGGCAATGCTTGTAGGTGCGCCCCGCCGGTGCGTCAGCTGCGAGGGCTGATTGCGGTTTCTGAGGCGGGGCTCTAGCCTCCGTTTGTGGCGATCTGCGCAAGTTGTGGGCGTGAGAGCGGCGGTGGGTTCCGTTTCTGTCCCCATTGCGGTGCGGCGCTTGGCGTGGAGCCGAGGCAGCGTGAGCAGCGCAAGACGGTGACGGTGCTGTTCTGCGACATGACCGGCTCGACCGCGTTGGCTGAGTCGGTTGATCCGGAAGCGGTGCGTGCCTTGCTTGCGCGCTATTTCGAGCGGATGCGGGCGATCGCGGAGCGGCACGGCGGCTCGGTTGAGAAGTTCGTCGGCGATGCGGTGATGGCTGTGTTTGGGGTGCCGGTGCTGCACGAGGATGACGCGCTGCGGGCGGTGAGGGCGGCGGCGGAGATGCGGGAGGCGCTGCCGGGGCTGGGGGTGCAAGCGCGGATCGGCCTCAACACGGGCGAGGTAGTGACGGGGACGGAGGAGCGGCTGGCGACCGGGGATGCGGTCAACGTGGCGGCGCGGTTGGAGCAGGCGGCGCGGCCGGGCGAGGTGCTGCTGGGGGCGGAGACGCTGCGGCTGGTGCGCCAGGCGATCGAGGCGGAGGAGGTCACGCCGCTGCGGCTGAAGGGGAAGTCGGAGCCGGTCGCCGCGTACAGGCTGGTTGCGGTGCGCGAGGTGGCGGAGCGTCGGCCCGAGACGCCGATGGTCGGACGCGAGACCGAGCTGCGTCGGTTGCGGGATGCGCTCGCGCAGGCGGTGCGTGACCGCTCCTGCCAGCTGTTCACGGTGCTCGGGGCGGCGGGCGTGGGGAAGTCGCGGCTGGCGGCGGAGTTTCTGGCCGGCCTGGAGGCGCGTGTGGTGCGCGGCCGCTGTCTTTCCTACGGCGAGGGGATCACCTATTGGCCGGTGGTGGAGGTGGTCAAGCAGTTGGACGGGCTTCCGGCTGAGGCGGCGGCTGCGAGCGCGCTCCGCTCGCTGCTTGGCGAGACAGAGGCGAGCGCCTCGGCGGAGGAGCTTGCCTGGGCGTTCCGGAAGCTGCTCGAGGAGCGGGCGCAGGAGCGGCCGTGTGTCTGCGTCTTCGACGATCTGCACTGGGGTGAGCAGACGTTCCTGGATCTGGTCGAGCACGTCGCCGACTTGGCCCGTGACGCACCGATTTTGGTGCTCTGTCTGGCGCGGCCGGAGCTGCTCGAGCGGAGGCCGAGCTGGGGCGGCGGAAAGCTGAATGCGACCACGCTGCTGCTGGAGCCGCTGAGCGACGCCGAGACGGAGCTGCTCCTGGACGCGCTCGGCGAGCGCGACCGGCGGCTGCGCTCACGGATTCGCAACGCCGCCGAGGGCAACCCGCTCTTTGTGGAGGAGATGCTTGCGCTGATGCGTGAGTCGGGGGGCGAGCTGGCGGTGCCGGCGACGATTCAGGCGCTGCTGGCGGCACGGCTCGACCAGCTCGAGCCGGCCGAGCGGAGCGTGCTCGAATGGGGCGCGGTCGAGGGCGAGGTCTTCCATCGCAGCGCTGTCGAAGCGCTCGCCGGCGGCAGCGTCGAGGTGCCGGCGCGACTGATGGCGCTGGTGCGGAAAGAACTGCTGCGACCGGAGCGGGCACAGCGCGCCGGCGACGACGGCTTCCGCTTCCGCCACCTGCTCATCCGCGACGCCGCCTACGCCGGGTTGCCAAAGACGTCCCGCGCCGAGCTGCACCAGCGCTTCGCCGCCTGGCTCGAACACGGGGACGTTGAACTGGTCGAGCGCGAGGAAATCCTCGGCCACCATCTCGAGCAAGCCGCCCGCTACAAGGCCGAGCTTGGCCGGGAGGACGTCGAGCTCGCCGAACGGGCCGGCGCACGGCTCGCGGCCGCCGGCCGGCGCGCCCTCTGGCGCCTCGACGCCCCGGCCGCCGAGCAGCTGCTCGAGCGGGCGCTCGAGCTGACCCGCCCGCGGCGGCTCGACGTCGCCCTCGAACTCGATCTCGCACGCGCGCTCGACGTCTCCGACCGGCGCCAAGCTGTGGCGGTCGCGGAGGCGGCCGCCGAGCGGGCGCGCGCGGCCGGCGACAGACCCGCCGAGTTGACGGCACATATCGCCGCCGCGCAAGAGCGCGTAAGTCTTGACGCCGGCTTTGAGGAGCTGGAAGCGGCGGAAGCGCTCGCCCAGGAAGCACTGCCGCTGCTCGAACATGCGGGCGACCACGCCTGCCTCGTCCACGTCTGGAAGGCGCTTGCCGCCTTTGCCAGCTACCGCTGCCGGTTCGAAGAGTCGGCGCACGCGGCCGAGCAGGCGCTCCACCACTCCCGGCTCGCCGGACAGGCTGACATGTTCAACACCGGGCAGGCACGAATCCTGGGGCCGCGGCCGGCGGACGAGGCGCTGCGGACGATCGACCGTCTCCTGCCGGAGAATCAGCACCCCAACTTGCTGCTCGAACGGGCCATGCTGCTGGCGATGCTTGGCCGCTTCGATGAGGCCTGGCCGCTCGCACACAAGACCGCCGAACGGCTCCGCGAGCTGACCGGCGGCTACGGCGGCGAGGACGTGCTGGCGCAGATCGCGACGCTCGAGGGCGACCACGCCGCCGCCGCCCGCCTCCTGCGCACCCGCTGCGACCGGTTGCAGAAGCGCGGCGAGCAGGGGTTTCTGTCGACGGAGGCGCCGCTGCTTGGCCGCTCGCTCTGCGCGCTCGGCCGCTTCGACGACGCAGAACCGCTCGCGCGGCTCGGTCGCGAGCTCGGCCACGAGCGGGACATCGTAACGCAGTCGCTCTGGCGCCAGGTACAGGCACGCATCGATGCCCACCGCGGCCGGCACGCACGGGCGGAGCAGCTCGGCCGCGAAGCCGTCGCGCTCAGCGAGCAGACGGACAACCTCAACTGGCAAGGGGACGCGCTCTGCGACCTCGCCCAAGTCCTACACAGCGCCGGCCGCAGCGACGAAGCCACCACAACATTCACGCAGGCCCTCGAACGCTACGAACGCAAACGCAACCACGCGATGGCCGCACAGGTGCGCGAGCGGCTGGCGCAGCTGCGAGCACAAGCGCTGCCGACCTAATCGCGGCGCACATGAACGTCCCGCCCGCCCTCGGAGCCGCGTCGGCCGCACATCGTCATCGCCTGCACGCCCGGAACCGCCGCGCGTGCCCTCATTTTGAAACCTTCTTTTAGAGGCGCTCGAGGCAGGCGCGCAGGCCGAGGCGCCAGTCCGGTAGATGCGGCGTTCCCGGCTTCTCGCTCCGCAGCACCGAGTACGGCGGCCGGCTCGCCCGCGCCGCCCAGTCGTCACTCGTGATCCTGCGCACGCGGCAGCTCAGGCCCGCTTCCTCGAAGATCGCCTCCGCGAACTCGGCCCACGTGCAGTCGCCGTCTGCCGCAACGTGGTAGACGCCGAACGGCAGCTCGAGCAGCGTGGCGACCGCGGCGGCCAGGTGCCCGACATACGTCGGCGCCGTCCGCTGGTCGTCGACGACCGCGACCTCCTCGCGCTCGGCGCCGAATTGCAGCATCGTGCGGACGAAGTTGCGCGACGTCCACCCGAACAGCGCCGACGAGCGCACGATCCACGCGCGTTCGCCGGCGGCCGCCTCCCCGTGCAGCTTCGTGCGGCCGTAAGCCGAGAGCGGCCGCGCACCGTCCGACTCGACGTACGGCTCGCGTTTCGCGCCGTCGAACACGTAGTCGGTCGAGAAGTAGACGAGCGGCGCGCCGAGCGACGCGACGTGTGCGGTGCCGCCGACGTTGACCGCGGCGGCGCCTTGCGGATCGTCTTCGGCGCCGTCGACGTCCGTCCAGCCCGCCGCGTGCAGCACGAGGTCCGGCGGCTCGAGTGCCGAGGGCGGAGGCAGCGTGACGTCCCAGTCCCCGCGGGTCAGCGCGACCGCGCCGGGAAACGCCTCGGCGAGCGCAACGCCGAGCTGGCCGGCGGAACCGGTTATGAGCACGCGGCCCTGTCGCGCTCCGAGAGGATCGGTTGCTCGGTGCTCCACAGGTGTTTCACCCGCTCGTCCGCCCAGCAGAGACCGCGCTCGTCTGGCGAGGCGGCGTCGTATTCCTCGGTCACGTGGTAGAGAAAGATGCAGTCCGTCAGGGCCTCGTAGCCGTGCGCCAGCGAGCCGGGGACGTAGATCGCCACGGGATTTTCGTCGCCGATGTCCTCGCTGAACGCCTCGCCGCTCTCGCGGTCGAGCACGACGACGCGCACCGTGCCCTGGAGGCAGACGAAGAGATCGTCCTGACCGCGCTCGTGGTAGTGCAGCCCCCGGATCACTCCCTTGCGCGAGAACACGACATTCGACTGCCGCACGGTCTTCGGCAGGAGCGACGAGCGCATGAGCTCCATGAACCAGCCGCGCTCGTCGGCGAAGCGCCGCAGCGGGATGCGCGTCACCGGGACGGTCACTCGCGGTTCGCCCCGTGCGCGCGCACGAAGTCGTTGACGGCGTAGTAGACGTCGATCGACTCGCCGGCGTCGCCCCAGAAGCCCTCGACGACGTCGTATTCCATCGTTCCCTCCGAGATGTAGTGGTTGTTGACGTCGGTGATCTCGAGCTCACCGCGTCCAGACGGCGTCAACGTCGGGATGATCTCGAAGACATCGGCGTCGTAGAAGTAGATTCCCGTCACGGCGAACTCGCTCGGCGGGTCGTTCGGCTTCTCGACGATGCGCACGACTCGGTCGCCGTCGAGCTCGGCGACGCCGAGGTGGCGAAGGTGCCCAGGTTCGGGGAGCCGCGCCAGCACGATCCGCCCGCCGCGTTGCTGCCGCCCGTAATTCTCGACGGCCGGCCGGAGCGACCGTTCGAAGATGTTGTCCGCGAGCATGACGAGAACGCGGTCGTCGGCGACGAACCGCTCGGCGAGGCCGAGCGCCTCCGCGATCCCGCCCTCCTCCTCCTGGTACGCATAGAACAACCGGTCGATGCCGTAAGCGTGGCCGTCTCCGAGTAGCCGGAAGAACTCGCCGGCGTGCGTCCCGCCGGTGACGAGCATCAGGTCGGTGACGCCTGCGCGCACAAGGGCCTCGACGGCGTAGGTGACCATCGGGCGGTCGTAGATCGGCAGGAGATGCTTGTTCGTGATCCGAGTCAGGGGATGCAGCCGCGTCCCTTTCCCGCCCGCGAGGATGACGCCTTTCACAGGGCGCGATCGTACGCGTTAGCGGACCAGCAATGGCCAGCCGTAGTCGTGTTGCTGTGGCGACCAGACGCGGATCAGGCTCCCGGGTTGCGCCGTCACCGTCTGCGCGAAGACGCCTGCGCTGTTCGTCTCCTGCGTCGGGCCCAGCCAGCGCCACGCGGTTCCGGCGCGCACCTGCAAGCGGTAGGACCGCGCCCCTCTTCCGGGTCGAACCTGTCCCCACAGCGACGTCTGCGCTGCACGCCGCGTCACCTGCGCGAGCGGAAAGCGGAAGGCGTGGTAGGCCGGCTTGGCGACGCCGTGAACGGTGAACAGCCCGCTCTGGAACCGACCCAGCTGGGGCTCGTCGCGGACGAGGAACTGGATCAACGTCGTCACGCCGGGCAACTGGTACGCCCGTAGCGCCGCCTCGCTCACGTACAACGCCTGCGTGTTCGGGTTCACGCCGAAGCTGTCAGGCGGATTCGTCTGATAGCCGTACTCGGTCAGCCAGATCGGCTTCCTGCCGAAGTAGCGGCGGACCTGCAGGCTGAGACGCTTCAGATTGGCCATCGAAATCACATCGCAGTAGGGACACGCGCCGCGGAACGGGGATTCCAGAGGCCGGGTCGCATACGGGTTGTGCGCGTAGGCGTCGAGCTTCGCGTGCGCCTCCGCCATCCCGCGCACCCAGGCGAGCGGTCCGTAGCCGCCGGTGTTTCCGCGCGGTGCGGTGACGCCGCCGGCGACGAGGGCTCGGCGGTTGGCGCGGTGGATCGAGGCGTACGCCGGGTTGAGCAGCCGCTTCACGTAGAGGCTCGGCGACGTGTGGGCGAGCATGAGCCGCTGGTTGGGCTCGTTCCAGATCGTCCACCTGCGAACGAACGGGTACCGCTTCGCCGACGCATAGGCGAAGTCCGCGAACGTCGTCGAGCTCTTCGGGGCGACGTTCGGCTTCCGTCCGCCGTTTGCCCACGGAGCCGTCCCGTACAGGGTCACGAGCGGCTCGATGCCCCGCGCGCGCAAGCCCTTGAGGATCGCGTCGACTCGGCTCCAGCGGTAGGCGGGATCGTTCGAGGCGAGCGCGCGGGCCGGGCGCGTGGGCGCCACCTGATCCCAGTGGATGCCGAAGCGGACGATCGTGACGCCGAGGCTCTGGACGAGGTCGAGCCGTCGCTGCAGCGTGCCGGGGCCGTCCTGCAGCCAGGCATCGTCCTGGATGCCGTACCGGATGTCCGTCGACGCGCTCGCCGGCGTCCCGTGGACAGCCGCCGCAGCGAGACCGAGGGCACCGATGAGGGCGAGACGCCACACGCCGCCGAGGCTACCCGCCGCGTAGGCCGGAAACGTAAGCCAACTGTTAGTTCGTCTCGGCGGCGGCGAGCGGCGACGAGCGGACCCGGACGACCCGCGCCACGCCTTCCGGCAGCCACCAGTTGTACCGGCCGAAGATCGCCATCAGGCTCGGCACGAGCAACGCGCGCACGATCGTGACGTCCAGGATGATCGCCGCCGCGAGCCCGAACCCGAACTGCTGCAGGCCGACGATCGAGCCCGCGACGAAGCCCATGAACCGAAGAGGAACACGGGGATCCACCCCTCGATCTGGTCGAACCCGATCAGGCCGACGGAGTCGCCGACGCCCCACTTGAAGACGACGACGAGGAGGCCGTACGACGCGCCGATCGCCAGCAGGTTGAGGAGGATCGCCTTCAGCGGCAGGACGATCGAGCGAAACGCGCGCATGAGCAGCACGTAGGTCGCGAGCAGCACGGCGAGGACGAGCCACGGGAACGTGCCGTACGTGAGTGAGAGAAAGTCGACGCCGGCCGCCGGACCACCCCCGGCATACACGTGCGCGCTTTCGGGGAAGCCCGCCGCCGGCACGATCTGGTCGCGCAGGCGGTGGACGAAGTCCTGTGCCTCGGGCACGCCGTACTCGTGCTTGCCGATCACGCGGAAGTGGATGTACCGGCCGCTCGGGTCGACGTACTGCGGCCCGGTGCCATCGTCGATCGCGGCGACCTCCGGATCGCCGCGGAGGCCGCCGATGAGGTGCTGCTTTGCGTCCAGCGTTGTGGGATCGGAGGCTGCGCCGGCGCGCCCGGTGTCGATGACGATGTCCGTCGGCGCGACCGCACCGGCGCCGACGGCGTCGGTGAGCACGTTGTTGCCTTCCACCGCTTCGAGGTTCTGCGGGATTCCCTGGTTCGACCCCGGCCCGAGCTGCAACGCGAGCACCGGCGATGCCGCGGCAAGCAGCAGGACGACCGCGACGACCGCGACGACCACGGGCCGGCGCATGATCGTGCGCGCGAGCCGCGCCCACATGTTGTTCTCCTCGTCTTCTCTCCGCTCCACCAACCGGCGCGGCACCAGCCGCACGCGGTCGAAGCGGTCGCCGAGGTAGTACATGAGGACGGGCAAGAACGTCAGCGCGCACACCACGGAGACGAGCGGAATCGCGAGACAGACGCCGAAGCCGCGCATGAAAGGCAGCGGCATGAAGAGCAGGAGCGCGAGCCCGACCGCGACCGCGGTGCCGCTGAAGACGACGGCGCGGCCTGCAGTCGCGACGGTCCGCACGACGGCCTCTTCGCGGGACGGCTGCACGCGATGCTCCTCGCGGTAGCGATAGACCATGAGCAGCGAGTAGTCGACCGCGATGCCGAGGCCGATCAGCATGACCATGTTCTGCGTGTACGTCGAGATCTCCATGTTCTTCGCGAAGATCCAGACGACCCCGAGGGTGACCGGGATCGAGACCGCGGCGAACAGCAATGGGAGCAGGAACGAGAGCGTCCCGAAGACGAAGACGAGCAGCAGGAAGGCGATCGGGATCGCGATGAACAGCTCGCCGACCTTGAGGTCACGCGAGAAGACGGG
>WNFU01007801.1_pt1 | contig 12535 bp, 16 predicted proteins | sample 5400121 | NCBI WGS metagenome assembly WNFU01 (sample SAMN13153360, study PRJNA577476) | soil metagenome | isolation source: 100 cm soil or saprolite under grassland replicate 1 | place: USA:California | collected 2016-06-15 | reverse complement strand
TCCAGCGCGCGTAGCGCTCGAGCGCCCCTCCCGAGCGCGCCCGACAGGTGCGCCGCGTCGAGCGAGCAGGCGGCGGGATGGTTTCCGCGGAAATGGGTCGTATCCACGGTGACCGCGCGAATCGCGCCCGGGATGCCGAGCTGGACGATGCACCAGTCGTATCCGCCCTCCGGGCCGCGCCGGCGGCGCGTCTCCCACCCGTCCATCCAATGCCCTCGATCGGTGTACTTGCCCTCGATGAACGCCGCTGGTCCCGCGGCGAGCAGGTTGTCCCTGGGCGCGAAGAATTCGTCCGACGCGACCAGCGCCCGCCCACCGACGCGCGCCGCGGCGAGATCGATGAGACCTTCGTGCGTCACCGCACCCATCTGCCGATCGCTCCTCCTGGAAACTCCCCTTCCTTATACACGCACATTCCCCGCACGAAAGTCTGGCGCACGACGCCGTGGAGTATCATCCCCGCGTACGGCGTGACGGGATGTCGCTGGTGCAGTCGCTGGGGCTCGACGCTGAAACGGGCGTCCGGATCGAACACGATGACGTCGGCGTCGCACCCGGGCGCGATCCGCCCTTTGCGCGGGAGGCCCGCCAGCCCGGCGGGTTGCTCGGCGCACCAGCGAGCGAGGTCGCCCACGTCCCGGCCGCGGTCGCGCGCTCCGGTCCAGGTGGCGGCGAGTCCCAGCTCGAGCGACGCGACCCCGCCCCACGCTCGCACGAAGTCGCCCGTGTCGAGGCACTTGAGCGCGGGGGGAGCAGGCGAATGATCGCTCGCCACGAGGTCGAGCGTCCCCTCGGCGAGGCCCTCCCACAGGCGCTCACGGTTGCTCCGCTCACGGATCGGCGGGGCGCATTTCCAGGCGGTGGCGCCGTCCAGGATCTCCTCCGCGGCGAACGTGAGATAGTGCGGGCACGTCTCGGCCGTGACCGGGAGGCCGGCACGCCGGGCGCTGTGCAGCCGGTCGAGCGTATCGGCCGCCGAGACATGCACGATGTGAACGCGACAGCCGGTTTCGCGACACAGCCCGAGCATCAGGTCCACCGCCTCGAGCTCCGCGGCTCGAGGGCGCGAGGCGAGATACGAGCCATAGCGTCGCGGATCGCCGCCGCGCGACGCCGCCGCGCGCGCGATCGGGCCGGGGAGCTCGGCGTGCACGAGCAGCGGCAGCCCAAGCCCGGCGAGCCTGGTCATGGCGGGCCGCAACTGCATCTCCCCCACCGGAGGAAACTCGTCGATCCCCGACGGCACGAGAAAGCATTTGAAGCCCCGCACACCGGCACGGGCCAAGGGCGCGAGCTGGTCGGTGTTGCCCGGCACCACGCCACCCCAGAAGGCGTAATCGACCGTGGCATGACCCGCCGCCGCTCGCGCTTTCAGCTCCAGGGCGGGCGTGGTCGTGGTGACCGGAATGCTGTTCAGCGGCATGTCGACGATGGTGGTGACGCCACCCGCCGCCGCGGCCCGCGTCGCCGTCTCGAACCCTTCCCATTCGGTCCGGCCGGGCTCGTTGACGTGGACGTGCGTGTCCACGACGCCGGGCAGCACCACCGCGTCTCCCACATCCAGACGCCGAGCCGCGTCGGACGCCGCACCGTGGCCGTGAATGGCGGTGATCACGCCGTCCGAGATCGCGACCGCGGCGGGCGCGGTCCCCTCGGGCGTGACGACGCGCGTGCTAAGAATGACGAGATCGACGCGGGCGGGGGCGGGGGCCATGGCCGGGAGACGATACGTCGGCAGGCGCGGGTGTCGCCAGGGCGGCGAGGGCTCTGGCGAAGGCCACTGGGTTGTGGCAATCCGCTGACATACCGACGCAACACTCGGCCGCTTCCCGAATCTCTATTCTTTTCAGATTCTTCGGTTTCGCACACGAGCCGCGCCCACGCCGTGCCCCAAAAGGCGGCGCCGCGTGTCGCGTTCGCACCACTATTCGACGTGGCAGGTTGGCACCAGTCTTGCGAAATTGTGGCACGCCGAACGGCAGGCAGTTCGGCACGAACGCTCGAGGGAGCTGTGAGAGAAGGTCGCAAACGGATCATCCGCATCGTGGTCACGGCGCTGGGTCTGACGGCGTTGCTGGCCCTGCAGCCCGAGTCGGCGCGGTTCGTCACGTCGGCGTGGGCGCGAGGCGAGGCTGCGCGCGGCCCGGTGGTGCGGAAGCTGGTCCTGTCCGATCAGGCGCGCCGCTATCTGGCGCTCCAGTATCGCTCGTATCCCACCGAGTTCATGGGCTGCATGATCGGCGAGCCCCGTGGCACCGCGGTCGTGGTGCGGCGGATCGCGCCGGCCGACGTGGAGCCGAGGCACTCGACTGCGACGCGGGTGGTCCCTCACCAGACGTGCGAGGACGCCGGGTGGTCGGGGACGATAGGTATGATCCACAGTCATCCGGGCGGGGAGCGCTGCTGGTACTTCTTCCCGGGCACACAGGTTGCGACCTCGGACGGCCAGTCGTTCGCGGGCCAGCCCTATCCGGTGGATGCGATCATGTGCGGTGACCACGTTGCGTGGATCAACCGCGACATGGCGGAGGCGCAACTGCCGCTGGTGGCGGATACTGTGCGCCCGCCTGTCTTGCCGCTGATGCGGTGACGTGGGCGGCGCCCCCTCCGGACACGATCCATGGGCGGACCGCGCTGCGACTTCTACGACTGGGTGACCCACAAGACCTGTGAGGAGGCGGCGCGTTGGGTGACCCACCAGAAGTCCCAAGACACGGGCCGCCTCGAGCGTTATTATTGTGACCGGCATCGGCCGCCGCGGGCGCATCCGATCGGCGCACCGGGGGCGGCGCAGGACCCCAAGGCACGATGAGGGAACGATGAATACGCCACGCTAGGGTTACTGTGGACCTGACACGAGCGGGGCAGTGACTCCCAAGCGCTATTGGGCCCGGCTGCGAGCGGACATCGACCGCCCGCTACGCCGGGGCGCGTGGTACCACGTGAAGAAGCTGGGGCCGCGTGAGGCTCTCCTCGACGTCGTCGGCGAAGCCGTGGACGTCCCGCGGCCGCTCCTCGATATCACCAGCAGACCGCCGCACCAATGGTCCGTGGTACCGCGTCCCAAGAACCCGGCCCGGTTTCCCGGCGTGACCGAGTATGCGGTCTGCCCCAACTGCCGGGAGCGCGTGCCGCTCACCGAACGACTGGCCTCGATGCGCTGCAGGCACTGCAACGAGGTGTTCGACGTCGCTTGGGAGGAGCAGTACTTCCAGGGCGTCTAGGTCAGCCCCAGCCGGTGCTGCAAGTGCGCCTGCACCGGCGGCGTGATGATCCCGCGCTTGACCGCGTCCGCGAGCGCCGCGGTGGTGGCGGCACGATCGGCGTCGAGGCCCTTCTCCCGCAGCTCTTGAATGATCCGCGCGAGTCGAGCGTCATAGTCCTGCGCCTTGAGCTTTTCGGCGTCCGACGCCTGCTTCAGCTTCTCCAGCTCCTTCACGAACCGCGCGAGTGTGACCGGCGCCATTGACAGCCTCCCCTGGGGTCGTAGGCTGATCAATCTAACCCGTGGGCGCGCGGCGGCTGCGGTTTGACTTCGCCGCCCGGCTCCATTAGCCTGGGACACCTCCGAACCGGTAGGGCAATGGCGAACGAAGCGGCATGGACGGCGCGTCTGGCGCGCTACAAGGGTCCTGAGCTCAGGCGGAGCGTATGGCAGCTCGCCAGCGCGGCGGCGCTGTTCGCCGGCGCGTGGGCGCTCATGTACGCGAGCCTCCGGGTCGGCTACTGGCTCACCCTGCTCCTAGCCGTGCCCGCCGCCTTTTTCCTCATCCGCCTGTTCATCATCCAGCACGACTGCGGCCATGCCGCGTTCTTCCGGTCGACGCGCGCGGCCGACATCGTCGGCTCGATCCTCGGCGTGCTCACCCTGACGCCGTACCACTACTGGAAGAAGACCCACGCACTCCATCACGCCACCTCGGGCAATCTCGAGCACCGCGGGTTCGGCGACATCGACACCCTGACGGTGGACGAGTACCTCGCCCGCTCGCGTTGGGAGCGGTTCAAGTATCGCGTGTACCGCCATCCCGCGGTGCTGTTCGGCGTGGGCGCCGTGCTGCACTTCTTCGTGCGGCACCGCCTCCCGACCATCGTGCCGCGCGAATGGACGCGCGAGCGGCGCAGCATTTTCTGGACCGACGTCGGGCTGGCCGCGCTGATCGCGCTGATGGGAACGCTCCTCGGATTCCGGAATTTCGCGCTGGTGCAGCTCCCCGTCACGCTCTTGTCCACGTCGCTCGGCGTGTGGCTGTTCTACGTCCAGCACCAGTTCGAGCCGACGTACTGGGAGCACGACGAGCGCTGGGCGTACGACGCCGCGGCGCTGCAGGGGAGCTCGTACTACCGTCTCCCCAAGCTGCTCCAGTGGGCCACGGGGAACATCGGGCTTCACCACATCCACCACCTGCATCCCCGGATCCCCAACTATCGGCTCCAGCAGGCGCTGGACGAGCATGCCGCGCTGCGCCAGGTCCCGACGCTCACGCTCTGGGGAAGCCTGCGATGCGTCAGGCTCACCCTGTGGGACGAGCGGGAGCGAAAGCTGGTGCCGTTCGCGGCCGTCAGAACTTGACGATGTCCCCGCTCGCCACCTGACCCGAGCGGCGGAATCCCTCCGACGGAATGAACACGCTGAAGAAGTCCATGCCGCTATCCGCCGGCCCGTTGTCGCACAGGGCCAGGGTGTAAGCAACCACTCCGCCCGTGTCCTCCCGGCCGGTCGCGTCGATCTCCACGCCGCGACTCGGATCGGCGCAGGCGCTCGAGCTCGACCGGAACGCCGTGATCGACGTCTCCGGGTCCGCCGCGTTATCGGTCGTCAGGGTGGCCGGCACGCCACCGGGGTGCAGGTCGCTGTAGTCAGTGCCGGTGAAGCGACCGGTCAGGTCCGCCCGCACATCGAAGTCGAAGCTCTGCACATTGTTCCCCGGCTGGGGAGCCTCCGTCCCGACCTGACCCCGTCCCGTCACCCGCCCCGCCGGCGGGGGCGCCCCGGCGCAGCTCACGGCGAACGCGGTAGTGACCGTACCACCCGCCGGTACCGTGACCGTGCGCGGGTTCGCCCCGCTCACGGCGCAGTCCCCCGCGAGGCCTGATAGCACAACCGAGTGACTGCCCGCCGCGAGGCCCGTGAACGTTACGGTCCCGTTCGTCGCGATGGCCTGGCTCGCGCCACCGTCGATGGTGACCGTGTATCCATCCGGGTCCACGTTCGACCCGGTGGTACCGGTCGTCACCGTCAAGTCGCCGGTGGGCGGAGGAGCGTTTGGCGAGCAACGCACAAGGAACGTGGTGCTGCCCGACCCGACGAGCGGAACGGCCACCGTGACGGTCTTGTCGACCGAGCAGTTTGCCGCGACGTCCGAGAGGGTGACCGTGTGATTGCCGATCGCGAGTCCGGTGAAGGTCACAACCCCGGTTGGTGCGATATGCTGGCTCGGGCCGTTGTCCACGGCGACCGTGTAGCCGTCCGGATCGACGGGGGAGCCGCTCGTGATCGTCGAAACGACGATCGCGCCCAAGCCCGGCAGACCGGGCAGCAGGCTGGCCTGTGGGCTCGGGGCTCTGCGTGTCGCGACACGCGGCCGCGACCAGGACCGTCGCGGCGGCTGCCGCGCAGAGATTCCGACCGACGACGCGTGACATGGAGCTCCTCCGTCAACAGGGTTCAGGACATTCCGGTTCATGGAGTCGCTGGGCAAAACGCGGACCGCCTCCGCCCGAGGCGAATGTGGGGCGCTGCTGCCACTCGGGCGCAGCGGATGTTCGCAACACGGTGCAGCCGGCGCGCTGTAGCGGGCAATCGGCGCGGCGCTGGAGCGGCAGGTGAGATGTGACCCGGGATGCGGGTCACACGACGCGTCAGCCGCGCAGGGCGGCGAACACTCCGAGGACGGCGATCACGACGCCCAGCGCGATCTTCGCCGCGGCTGCGGTCGCGCGACCCACCAGGGCGCCCCACCCGGCGCGCACCGCGGTCTCAGGTGTGCGAGACAGCGAGTACTCGAACAGCGCCGCGCCGGCGAACGACCCGAGGAACGCGCCGATCACGCTCCCGACGATCGGCACGGGCACGCCCATCACGGCGCCGACGATGCCACCCACGAGCGCGCCCCATGCCGAGCGGCGCGAGCCGCCGAACGTCCTCGCGAAGCGAAATCCCAGCCACGCCTCGATGACTTCACCCAGGAAGGCGAGGCCCAAGACGACCGCGATTGTTGCGACGCCGACCGAGCGGAAGTCCGTGAGCCAGCCGTAGCCGACGACGCCGGCCACCATGAGCCACAGCCCGGGCAGGCCGAGCGGGACGAGCACGAGCCCGAGGATGGTGCAGACGCCGAGCAGCAGGGCGGGAAGGGCGTGACTCATGGTCTCCGATGCCGTATCATCTTCTCATGGGCGACAAGGGTATGGAACGGCTGCGCTCGCTCCTGAAGAGCTACGAGGAGCGTACCGCGAAGTTACAGGCCGACGTGAAGCCGGCCCAGGACGAGGGGGCGCGACGCCGGCGGGCGTGCGGCGATCGTCTGCGAACCGTCGTGCGATCGGTGCTGGACCGGTTCATGGACGCGCTCAAGAACGCCGGGCACGAAGCTGCCATCGAAGACGAGACTGCAACCGCGGGTGCGTATCCCAGCGTGGCGCTCACCTTCACGCCGCACACGCCCGGGGGCACCGCGCTCGCCTCCACGCTTGCGTTCAAGTGCGATCCCCGGCGCGGCATCGCCGTGGCGCGGGACATCAAGCCGTCCCCGACCAAGGGCCGGGCGGTCACCAGCAGCACGGACCGCATCGGGACGATGAAGGTGGAAGCCGTGTCGGTGGAGTGGGTCGAGACCAAGACGTTGAGCTTCATCGAGGCAGTGCTCAAGGTCAACTGAGTCACTGCACCATCCCGAACCGCCTGTTCTGGCCGGTCATCTTGAGGAAGTGGCGCAGCCGCCGCTGGAGTATCTCCGGCCGGCGTCTGGCCGCGTCGATCCAGCCGATCCGGATCCGTTTGTAAGACTCGGGGAACGCGCGGAAGTGCTTCCACGTCGTCCGATCCCGCTTGATAGCCGACAGGATGTCCGGGGGGACCTGCCACTTCAGTTTCCGCTTCGTGTCCCGCTTGTGGTCGAAGACGTGCGCGATCCGGTCCAGGCCGGCCTTGGTCATGCGGCGGGCGGCGATCAGCCGACGCACGCGCTCGCGGTTCATTTCCGAGAGCCGGCTCGAGGGCCGGCGCGGCGAGAACCGTTGCGCCCAGCGGTCCTCGTCCACCGGCTTGGTGATGCTGTCGATCCAACCGTAGCACAGCGCCTCTTCCACCGCGTCGTTGTAGGGAATGCGCGGCTTGCCGCTGTGTTTCTTGTAGTAGATCAGCCAGATCTCGGGGGCGGTCTTGTGATGCCGCGCGAGCCAGGCACGCCACTGCCGGCGGTGCTTGGCGTACAGGGTCCTGCCGATCTCCATAGGGCCTGCAATCTACAGCCTTGACCGGCTGCGCCTCCCCCCCTACCGTGGACCGTCTCCAACCCTTGAGGCGAACGATGGGCATGCGCTCCGGCGGGCTATCGGTCTTCCTGCTCTTGCTCGTGGTGTCGGGCTGCGGCGGCGGCAGGCGCAGCGTCCTCGTGCCGCCGCAGCTCGACCTACGGCCCTACGGACGGCTCGGTCTCGTCACATTCACGGTGGAGAACGCCAAGGGCTCGCTCCATGAATTCGCGACCGAGCGGTTCTCCGAAGATATGCTGGCGGCGCAGCCCGGTATCGAGGTGCTCGAGCTCGGCTCGCAGGATTCCCTGCTGCAGCGCGTAGGTGAGAAGGAGCTGGGCATCGCCGCAGCCCAAGAGCTGGGGAAGCAGCGTGAGGTCGGCGCCGTGTTCGCGGGCCATCTTAAAGTCACGAATCCCAAGGGGACCGGCGGGCTCGCGGGGCTCGTTACCCCGCATCTCGAGGCCACCGTGCGGGTTGACCTCACCGTGCGGCTGCTCTCGACGCGTTCGGGGGCCACTCTGTGGCGCTCGAGTGCCTGGGCAACCGAGCGGGTCGGTCACGTCGCTTTGGTGGCCGGCCAGCTCGACTTCGCTGCGAAGGATCCCAAGGAGGCGTACGGGCCGCTGGTGAACACGCTGATCCGCCTCGTGACCCAGGACATGCGGTCGACGTGGCAACAGCAGTGAGCGAATCTCCCCTCTTCCTGTAGCCGCTTGAACGTGCCAAGTTGGTCCGCGAACGGCACGACGGGATCGATGCGGTGCAACTGGTGGAGGTCGATGCGCTCGAGGTCAAGCCGACGCAGGTGCCTTCGCACGGCGTCGCCGGCGAGTTGTCGCGCGAGGGCAGCCTCGAACCGCCGCGCCGGCGCCACAACTCGGTGCTTCCGGCTCTCGCGACCTCTGCGGCGCGCCGCTTGCGGTTTTGCGCATACATGAAACGCGCCGGGTTCACCCTCATCGAGCTGCTGACGGTGGTTGCGATCATCGGTCTCGTGGCCGTGATCGCGATTCCGAAGTTGACCAGCGTCAAGGCACGGGCGCGGGTCGCCGCCATGAAGTCGGATTTGCGTAACCTGGTCACGATCGAAGAGAACTACTTCGCCCAGAACCTGAAGTACGCGGCGGACCTGGGAAGCGCCTACACGGTGTCGGCCGGGAACGCCATGCCGATCATCACGCTGACCGGCGACGGCTGGACCGCGACGATGACGAGCCCCAGCTCGGGCCAGATATGTGCGGCGTTCGTGGGCTCGACGCCCATCAAGCCGGCGACAAACGAAGGCGTGCCTGCGTGCGCGAACAGTGGGAGCGTGACGGTCACGCACTGACGTACGGCCTGTGGTGGCGGCGCCACGGGCCGCCGCACGGGCAAGGTCGGGTTACCGCGCGCCCCCCCGCGCCGCGGCGAGCTTGGCCTGCTGCTCGGCCGAGAGCGTGTTCTTGATGGTGATCAGCAACGTGATGTGGGCGCGCTTCACCTCGCGCTCGACGCCCAGCACTTCGTCCACCTGCGCCAGCGCCGCGGCCTGATCGACGGCCGGCTTCTCGAGGAGCGTGGCGAGTCGCTGCGACTGCTCCTGCATGCGCCACTGCAGATCCACCACCTTGCCCTGGAAATCCTGGATCGCCTTGGTGATGGTGGCGCGCTGCTCGGTGCGCAGCCCGATGTCCTGTTGGTGCTGCATCACGAGCTCCGGAGGAAACAGCACGCGCGCGAGCGGATCCTCAGGAGCTTGAGGCGGCTGCTGCGCCCACGCCGTCGCGACGGCAAGCAGGGCGAAGGCCGGAACCAGGCATATACGGAATGTTTTCACAGAGCCCTCCAGTCGAGGCTCCGTCGGCCCAGCTGCGGCACGCTGCGCAGCAGCTCATCGCCGGGGAGCTTGAGTAGGAAATCGGTGGGCGCGTGCCACCGCACGGTCGCGAGATCGATCTCCAAGCGGACGCCATCGCGGTGGCGCCGGGTCGAGACGACAACGACAGCTGCCACCGCGACGACCACAGCGGCGGCGAGCATCAGAGCGCGGCGTGCCGGTGCACCCGCTTGGCGGGCGTGTGCGGCAGCGACGGTCGCCCGGAACGGCGGCGTGCCGGCGGCATCTTCCCGGCGCAGCGCCTCGAAGGCCTGCTTCAGGTGGGGATCGTCGGGCTCGATCATTCTCGTTCTTTCTCCAGCAGCCTCTTGAGCGCGGTCTTGCCGCGCTCGTAGTGGGTGCGGGCGGTGCCCACGGAGACGCCCGCGACGATGGCCGCCTCGGCGATCGTCAGGTCCTCGTAGAACACGAGATGCAGGACCTGGCGCTGGCGCGCCGACAGCCGCCCGAGTGCGCGCACCAGCCGCGCCGTTTCGTCGGCACGGGCGAGCGCCGTTGCGGGATCGGGCCGGCCGTCTACCGCCTCCGAGCCGAGCACCAAGGACGCGAGCGGAAGCCAGCGCCGCAGTGCCGACCGGCGTCGGGCTTCCCGGGCCGTCCGCGCGATCACGCCGAACACGAACGTGCGGAAGCTCGACCGCCCGTCGAAGCGCGCGCGGCCGTCGAGGAGCTTCAGGTAACTCGCCTGGAGCACGTCCTCGGCCGCGGTCCGCTCCCAGCCGCAGCAGCTCAAAGCCCAGCCGAACGCGGCGGCGTGCAGCTGCTCCAGCTCGGCTGTCAGGTCGGCAGACATGGAGGCTCGTATCGATCTATGAGTGTCTTCTGGGGCTCGATAATATGACGCGGCGTTTCACGGGGGGTGTCGCGTCTCCGCCGGCCCCTCGGGCCGCCATCCCTGACGTGGTCACTTGACGCCCTCCGGATCGCGCGGTACTTCTGGGCTCGGACAGGGTCTATGGACCCATGCACGGGCGGCGATAGACACAGTGAACGGCGACCCAGCGAGTGAGCCGCGGGTCGCCGTTCGTGTTCTTTAACCGTGAAGGCCTGCTGCTAGGAAGAGAGGTTGCGATGTGGCCACACCGCGTTGTCCTCGGCGGATTCTTGGCGGTCATGGGAACTGCGTGCACGATGGAGGAGCCGACCGAGCCGGCGGCGCTCCGTGCCTCGGTGAGTGCCGCCAACCCCCGGCCGACGTTTTTTGTTCAGCTGAGTGGGGGCACATACCACACCTGCGGAGTCACCCTCGGGCTCGCCGCGTTTTGTTGGGGCGCCAACTTCAATGGCCAGCTCGGCGACGGGACGACCACCGACCACTTGACCCCGGCGGCCGTGACGGGCGGCCTGAGTCTTGTCGTGGTGAGTGCGAGTAGGTGGGGAGGCGGGTTCTACACCTGTGGGCTCACGGCGAGCGGCGCCGCCTACTGTTGGGGCAACAACGACACCGGTCAGCTCGGCGACGGAACATCGACCTCTAGCTCGACCCCGGTAGCGGTGACTGGCGGCCTGACGTTCGTCGCGCTGAGTGCGGGTGCCGTTCACACCTGCGGGCTCACGACGGGGGGTGCCGCATACTGTTGGGGGCAAGGCTTGGTCGGCCAGCTGGGAGACGGGACGACGAACTCCAGCCCTAGCCCGGTGGCCGTGAAAGGCGGCCTGACGTTCGTCGCGATCAGCGCGGGTGGCAGCCACACTTGTGGGCTCACGCGGAGCGGCAGCGCGTTCTGTTGGGGAGAAGACGATCGTGACCAACTCGGAATTGGCGCACCGGCGCCCGAAATTTGCGGTCCCAGCGTCCTGTGCTCTACCGTGCCGGTGGCCGTGGCGGGTGGTCTGAGGTTCTGGGCGCTGAGTCCGGGCTTGGACTACACCTGTGGGCTCACCGGGAGCGGCGCCGCCTACTGCTGGGGCGGGAACGACACGGGCGAGTTGGGGGACGGAACGACCACTCAGCACTCGAGCCCGGTGGCCGTGACGGGTGGCCGAAGGTTCTTCGCGCTGACTGCGGGATTCGACCACACCTGCGGACTCACGCGGAGCCTCGCCGCCTACTGTTGGGGAAGCAACTTCTTTGGCCAGATGGGCCTCGGGTTGATCGACTTTATCCCACACCTGAGCCCGGTGCCGGTGACGGGTGGCCTGAGGTTCTTCGCGCTGAGCGCGGGACAGGACCACACCTGTGGGCTGACTGCTGCGTTCCCCCCTCGAGCCTACTGCTGGGGATCGAACCGGTTCGGCCAGTTGGGGGACGGGACAACGATGACGAGCCCGAGTCCGATCCTCGTGCTGGGACCCTAAGCCGGGCCACCATCACACGCGGACCGCCTGGCCTCGCTCTTTCAGCACGCGCCGGAGAATCTTGCCGGAGGGTGACTTGGGAATGGCGTCGATGACCTCGACCGCGCGGATCTTCTTATAAGGCGCGACGCGCTCGGCCACGTAGGCCATCAGGTCCGCCGCCGACACGTCGCCCCGCAGCACTACGAAGGCCTTGGGCACCTCGCCGCACTCCTGGTCGGCAAGCGGGACGACCGCTGCGTCGGCCACGGCGGGATGGCCCCGCAGCACCGCCTCCAGCTCGGCCGGCGGCACCTGGAAGCCCTTGTATTTGATGAGCTCCTTCAACCGATCGACGATCGTGAAATAGCCGTCCCGGTCGACGTGCCCGATATCTCCGGTGTGCAGCCACGCGTCGCTGTCGAGCGTGGCCGCGGTGGCCTCCGGGTTGTTCAGGTATCCCCGCATGACTTGCGGGCCGCGTATCAGGAGCTCCCCATCTTCGTCCGGCCCCAAGTCGCTGCCGGTCCCCGGGTCCACGATGCGACACTCGGTATTCGGCAACAGCTCGCCGACCGTTCCGGGCTTGCCCTTGCCGGGCTCGTCCGAATTGGCGTGGGTCACTGGGCTCGCCTCGGTGAGGCCGTAGCCCTGAATGAACCCGCACCCTACACGTCGGGCGCACGCGGTCTCGAGGTCGGCGTCGAGAGGGGCCGCCCCGGACATCATCGCCCGCACGCTCGACAGGTCGTAACCGTCCACCGCCGGATGCTTGGCCAGCGCGAGCACGAGCGGTGGGACCACGAACGCCCGAGTGATCCGATGTTGTTGCAAGGTGGCGAGGAACGGCTCCAGCTCGAACTTGGGCATGGTGACGAGCGTGGCGCCACGCCACAGCGCCAG
>WNFU01014208.1_pt1 | contig 12536 bp, 15 predicted proteins | sample 5400121 | NCBI WGS metagenome assembly WNFU01 (sample SAMN13153360, study PRJNA577476) | soil metagenome | isolation source: 100 cm soil or saprolite under grassland replicate 1 | place: USA:California | collected 2016-06-15 | reverse complement strand
AGCGACAGGCCCGCCTTCCGCTCTTGGACGGCCTGCCGGCCGGCCGGGTCGACCTGGTCGGCGGGCACGCTGAAGTCGGGGTTGAGCCGGTCGAAGGCCTGTTCGGCGGCGTGTTGGCGGGCCCGGTCGCGGCCGCGCTGCTGGGCCAGCTCGGCGCGACGGGTGATGACCCGGCGGCGGGCGGCGTCGGTGGGCTGGTCGGTTTCCAGCAGCTCGGCCAACCGCACCCGCGGGGTGCGGACCTCTTGGTCCTCTAGCGCCTGCGCCTGGGCGCGGGAGACGACATCGTCGGAGCGGGCGGGGATGCCGAAGGTGGGGTTGAGCTGGGTGAAGGCCTGGTCGGCTTCTTCGCGGGCCTCGCGGTCGCGGGCCAGGTGGGGGTGGTCGTAGATCCAGTCGCGATGGTCGGTGTCGTGCGCGGCGTAGGGGTTGTCGTCGGGCCAGTGGGTGACCTGGGGGTGGTGGGCGGCCAGGTGGCTGGCGACGCCGGCGCGGTCCCAGGCCTGCTCGTCGTCCAGGCCCCAGCGGACCCGGTCCTGGTCTAGGGTTGGGCTGCTACCCATGCAGGTTCCCTCCTGCGGGATGGTGGGCGGGCGCGAGGCTGCTTGGCGGTAGTGATCGCGCCCGCCCGTTCGGACAGGACCCGGCCGGCCTTAGGTGCCGGCGGCGGCCATCGACCTCACCTCCTCTCCCGGGTGTCGGTCCGCTCGCCACCGATGCGGCTGCGGGGCGGAGGGGTCGGCGGGGTGGGTAGGGCACGGTCGCCGGCGGTGCGCTCGGGGAGCCGGCGGGGGTGGGCCAGGCCCGCCTGGCGCGCTGAGCGGAGGGTCCGCTGGGTCTGGCGTGGCTCCTCGGCCAGCAGCCCGTTGCGGTCGGCGGCCTGCAGCAGGCCCTGGTAGACCTCGCGCTCTTCGAGGGCGCCGGCGGCGACGAAGTTGAACAGGTTGCGGCCGGACTCCCACAGCTGCTGGTTGCGGCTCCCCTTGGGGGCGGCGGCGACCCGGGCCAGCTCCTCGGCGAGGGCGGCGCGGGCGTAGGGGTGGCCGGGCCCGGCTGGGGCCGGCAGCGGGACCACGACAGGGGCGGTCGGCCGTTCGGCTGGTCGGGTCAGTTCGGTCCGCAGCGGGCCGGGCAGCTGGGGGAGGGGGTGGTCCAGGTCGCGGACCCACCGGTAGGCCAAGCCGGAGGCGTGGCGGCTGGGCGGGGCGACCACGTAGGCGCCGGGGCCCTGGTAGTCGACCTGGTCCAGCAGCCCGCGGCGGCGACCCAGCCCGGCCCGGGCCAGGTAATAGTGCCAGCCGGCTTGCGGTCGGCCGCTGCGGACCACCGGCCCGCCGGCGGGCAGCTCCAGGTGGTGCTGGCGAGCGAAGGCGCGCAGAGCGGCCACGCCCTCGGGGCCGTCCAGGTCCAGGACGTCGAAGCGGTGGCCGGTGGCCAGGCCGATGTTGGCCAGCGGGTGGCGGGTCCACCAGGCCAGCACCCGCGCCCGATTGGTCGTCGCCTCCCGCAGACCGTGCGGCACAAGGCTGCCGAGGGGATGCTTTCCGACCTGCCCGCACGCCCGGTCCCCGCACGAGCAGCCGGTCCACACCTCCGGGGCGACAACCCGACCGTCGCCCGCGGCGCGGGCGCTTCGGAGCTGGGCGACCGGGTAATGCAGCGGCAACAACGGGATCCCGCGGCTGGCGTAGCCGAGGGCGGCGTCGCGTAGCAGGGAGCCGCGGGTCACCGCTCCGGCTCCTGGTTGCGGCGGGCGCGCAGCCGCTCGATCCAAGCCGGCAGCGGCGGCGGGACCGGTTGGGTGAGCAGCCGCCGCTGGGTGGCCATGTGTCGCTGGTGGACGCCGTGGAAGTGGGCGGCCTCGTCGGGGTCGGGCCAGCCGCGATGCCAGCGCCACACGCACGAGCGGACCGGTGCATACCCGCCCGGGCCGTGGTCGATGCGGACCAGGTCGTGGCGGTCCAGCGGGTCGGGGACCTCCCGGTACTCGGCGGGGGTGACCCAGCGGAAGCTGGTGGTGACCTCGTCGAACACCAGCACCCGGCCGTGGGGGTTGGGGCTGTGGTGGACGCGGTAGGCGCGGTCCAGCTCCAGACCCGACTGCTGGTTGCCGCCCAGGCGGGCGATGATCACGACTCTCATGGCAGCGCCCTCCTGGAGCGACCGGCCGGCCGCGTCGGGCTGGTGGGCATGGCCGAACCGGGTGGGTCGAGGCGGACCTCGAGGTAGACGCGGACCAGTGCGCTTTGGCCGCGGTCGGGGTAGGGGTCGGAGACGGCGACGACGTCCAGGACCTCGACCAGCCGGCGGGTGGCCTCGGCGACCTCCCCGGGGGTGCCGTGCTTCTCTAGCCACTGGCCGTGTTGTTCGCTAGCGTGTTGCTCGTGAGCACCCGCCAGGTGCTCCACGACCAACGTCATGCGCATCCCGCACACGATCGGGAGCGCCGGCCTGGGGGGGCAAGCATGGACAACGTCGGCGACCACTATGCTTCGGGCGACTGGGTCGTCACCGCCGGCAACGAAGCGCAGTTCATGGCGCGCTGGAGGGAGTTCTTGGGCTGGACGCGGGCGGCGGCACCCGGCCTGCAGTGGGCGCGGCTCATCCAGGACGCCGACAACCCACGGCACTTCATCTCGTTCGCGAGCTGGGAGAGCCTGGAGGCGTTGCGGTCGTGGCGGTCGCTGCCGGAGTTTGCGTCCAAGCTCGGCGCGTGCCGGGCGCTGTGTGACGACTTCCGCGGCGGCAACTACCTGGTGGTCGCGACCGTGTGAGCGTGTGCGATCGGGGGTCAAGGCAGCCCACGCACGACGCCGCCACCCCTGGCTCGTCGGTCGGACCGGCAACACCACCGAACAGGCGAGAGAACCGTGCAGCCGCACCCTCATCGTTCGCCCTCCTTCGCTGCCCGTTGGGTCTGCAGGAAGGCGGCGGCGCTGCTGCGGCTACAGCCGGCCGCCTCCGCCAGCGTCCGGGCCGTCCACGGCTGTCCGTCCGGACGCTCCTGGGCGTAGGCGCCCTGGAGCCGCTGGCGGACACCGACCGTGGTGTCCGTCCTGGCGGCCCGGGCGGGTAGCTCGCGCACCCGCGAGCCGTCCGTCCGGCTGGCGTCCAGGGCGGCCGGGGCGTCCGCCCGGTGGACAGTGGTGGCCGCCGCCGGCTGTCCAAGGGCGTCCAGGCCATCCAGGCCAATGGTTGGAGTGTCCAAGGCGGCGCCGTGGGCGGTCAGGCGGGTGACCTCGCCGGCGTCGCCTTTGAGGCCCTCCAGCATCGCCAGCACCGCCAGCGGGATCGCGGCGGCGATCACCTGGGCGACCAAGTCAGGCTGAGCGTGGGCGACGTTGCCGCCGATCGAGGCCAAGGTGCCCGCGATCACCAGGAACCAGCCGTAGCCGGCCCCACGGGCGCCGCGGCGGGAGCGGGAGACGATGCGGAACATCCCGTAGATCGCCGGGCCGTCGGCCACCACCGGGACGGCGGCGGCCTGCCACCACGAGTAGCCGGCGTGGCGACCTAGCGCGTACAGCGAGGTCGCGGACACCGCGTAGGAGCACAACGCGATCACGACCGCCACCGCCACGCCCAGCTGCAGGGTGACCCGGTCCAGCCTGGACACCACACCCCGAGGATTGGACGCCGAGGTGTCCGGGCGGCCGTCCGGCCGGACGCCGCGGTCGCCGTTGAGGCGGGGGTCGGGCCGGTCAGCGTTCATGGCTGGCCTCCCGCGTCCGGGCCCTGTCCGTGTAGCCGTCCGGTGGTGTCCACGCCGGCGGCCGCTCGTGCTGGGCGCGGTCGGGCCGCTGAGGCGGGTCGGCCTCCGACCGCCACGGCAGGGGGACCTCCTGGCGGGCGCGCTCGCCCTCCAGGACCTCGCCGACCGCGTACAGGCGGGCCAGCGCGGGCTCGTAGCCGTGCCGCTCCCGGTACTCCTCCTCCAGGCCGAGGGTGTCGTCGGCGAGGCTGGCGATGCGCCCCTCCTCGACCGTCCAGTCCCGCTGGTCGGCGCCGGCGGCGAACGCCTGGACCGCCTCGGCCACCGCTTGCTCCCGAGCCGACTCGGGCGGCTGGCCGTCGCGGAGGAGCTGCTGGCGGCGGTCCAGCAGCCCCTCGGTGAAGCCGACCAGGAAGTCGCCCGGCAGTCCCTGGTCCTCGCCCAGCCGCCTGGGGTCAGCTGCGGCCGGCCGGTCAGCGCTCATCGTCGGCCTCCCGCTCCGGCGGCTGCCGCTCCAGGTCGCGCTGCACGTCGGTGACGAGCCCGCGGGCGCGATCCACGGCGCGGGCGACCCGCTGCGCGGTGGCGGGGTCCTCCAGCCGGTCGGCCTGGGTGCCCAGCCACTCCAGCACCCGGGCAAGCTCGCCGAGGCGCCGCTCGGCCTGCCGGGCAAGCTCCGGCTCGGCGTGCTCTGTCCGCCACGCCTCGACCGCGAGCTCCCAGCCCTCCTCGGTCGGCGGGTACTCACCGGTGCCGCGCCAGCCACAGTCGCAGCCGGCCACATACGCGGTGAACTCGCGGGTGGCGTGGGTCCAGGTGCCGGTGAGGGTGCCGTCGAGCAGCCGCCTGACCGCGTAGCCCTCGTGGTCGTCCAGGTCGTCGAGGATGGTGCCCATCAGGCCGCCACCTCCTCATCCCCACCCGCCGGGCGGAGCGGCTCGACCGGGGCCAGCTCGGGCCAGCCGGTGGCCGGGTGGGCGATCGGGGCGTCCACCGCCATCGCCAGCGTGCACAGCCGCCGGGAGCGGAACCAGGGGCGCAGCCGGATGCGCACCGGCGGCAGATGCCCATAGACCAGCAGCGCCCGGCGGGGCTTGAGCTGCCGCAGCGCCTCCGGGGGCAGCAGCCGCCGGTAGGCCACCGACTCGGTCAGCGAGGCGCGCCCGTCGCCGCCGGTGGTCTCCGAGGTGTGCACGATCGCCTCGTCCCCCACGAGCTTGGAGGCCAGCTCCAGGGAGGCGGGGTCGGCCTGGCCGGAGAGGAGCAGCTTGGCTCGGTGGCCGTTGAGCACGGTGGCGGCGCGGTGGCCGTAGCGGTGCTGCAGCTGGGCCTCGTCATGCCAGATCGTGAGCAGCTGGATCCCCTGGCCGCGGCCGGTGGTGGCGAGTTGGGGGAGCTTCTTGATGGCAGCGCAGTTGCCGGCCTCGTCCAGACACACGAACAACCGGGGGTTCAGCATCCCGTCGGGTTGGGCGGCGGCCAGCTGCTCAGCCTTGAAGATCACCACGCTCACGAGGAGCTCGAACAGCGGCCGGAGCCGCTCCTGCTCGCTGGCTGGGGCATACAGGTACAGGGTGTTGTTGACCCCGGTCAGCAGCTCGTCCAGATCCAGGTCACAGCCCTCAGCCGAGGCCGCGATGACCGGGTCGCCAAACACATCGAGCAACGTCTCGGCCGTGCCATAGACCGAGCCGAGGGTGTTCTCAGGGCGGCTGGTGCAGGCCGCCCAGGCATCCAAGGCCTGCTGGTTGCCGATCTCCATCAACGCCTGCGCGACATCGTCGACGTCCTGGACATCCACCCAGCGGGCGACGTCGGCCATGCTTCGCCCGGTCCCGGCGGCGGCGAACAGCAGCACCGACAGGAGCTTGGCGCCCAGCAGCTGCCAGTAGTTGGCGTCATCAGCCTTGTGCCCTTGGACGTCAGCGGCCTCGGCCAGCATGCGGCCGATGCGTCGGGCGTCGGCATAGGAGTGGCAGTAGGCGAGGGGCGTCCACCGCGCCCCCGGCACGCCGCTCAACTCAAGGGGGTCGTACACCCAGACCGGCCCGAGGCTTGCCCGGTGCGCCAGGGTGGCGCGTAGCACGTCGGGCTTGATCGAGGTCGTGACCACCGGCCCGGACCATTCCAGCAGGGCGGGGATCACGAGGCCGTGGGTCTTGAACGACCCGGGCGGGCCGAACGCCAGCACCGAGTGGCACTGCTCCACCGCCAGGTACAGCCGGCCGGCCAGGCGGTCGCGGATGCGGTCGCGGCGGCCCAGGATGATCCGCCCCCGCCTGGGCCCCACTACCAGCAGGCGACGCAGCTGCCACAGGCTCGCCCAGCGGGCGCCGCGCTGCTTGCGCTGGCGGCGGGCCCGCGGCGACACCAGCCGGACCACGAGGCCGAACACCACCAGGGGCAGCCAGCAGGTGAGGATGGCGGCGGCGTACATGCCGACCGGGCCGGGCAGCAGCGGCCAGGTCTCCGGCGGCCACGCGCGGGCGGGGTCGTCCCAGGTGCCCGGCAGGCGGAGGAGCACCCCGAGCATGTCGACCAGCCGCACCGGCAGATGCTCATGCGCGCCGAAGGCGATGGCGGCGACCTGGCCGATCAGCCACACCAGCCCACAGGCGACGAACAGCAGGCCGGCGGCCCACAGCAGGAAGGTGTCGTGCAGGTAGTGGTGCTCCGGGTAGGGGTCGCGGTCATGCCGCATCGGGGCCGCCTCCTTGCAGGCGTCGGGCACCACGGGCGGGTTGCGCCTCGCGCAGACAGGTGCGGCAGCGGCGCTGGCCGTCCGGGGCGTAGTAGGTGTTTGCCGCGTCGAACCTGTGGCCGCGCTTGCAGTGGGTCTTGCTGGCCTGGGGATGCCCGGCCGGCACGCGGCGGCCGTGGGGGCGGCCGCCGCGGTCGCGGGCGATCAGCCGGCGGATGGTCTGCTCGGGCTGACCGCCCCACACGCCGTACTGCTGCCCGGTTCGCACCGCGAACGTCAGGCAATCATCGCGCACCGGGCAGGTGGCGCAGATGGCGATGGCCTCAAGCTGGCCGTCCTTGGTGTCGGCGAAGAACGGGTCGTAGTCGGCCGTGACCAGATCGCGGCAGGCGGCCTGGACGCGCCAGCAGCGCAGCTCGGTCATGCCGCCGTCCCGTCCTCTGGCCGCTTCGCCTGCGTGGCGCGCTTGGCCTGGCGGGCCTTGACGGCGTCCAGGGAGAGCCGGGCGAAGTAGACGCGGCGGGCCTGCTCGGCTCGGCGCCGGCGCTCGGCGGGGTCGAGGCGCCGGTCGGGGTCGACCTCCCGCTCGAAGCGGGCCAGGAACGCGGCGCGGCCATTCGCCGTGGTCTCCCGGGCGTCGTGCCGAGCGTGCATCGCATACGCAGCCAGGCGGGCGCGGAGGCTCCGCTCGGCTGGGCTGGACGGCTCCCCCTCGGAGCCGGGAACGGTCGCAGCATGCTCAGTAGGCTCTGCGTGCATGAGGTCGGTCCCTTCGGTACACGGCATGGGCGAACTCACCCGATTTCAGCCAGCCGGCCGGGACGCTTGAACCGAGCACCGGAACGTTTTAGGATTTCTGAGGACGCGCCCAAAACGTCCCCGACCTGGAGTAAAGGCATTGCAGAACGAGCGCCTACGCAAAGCGATGGTCGCCGCACATCTCGGCGTCCAAGAAGTCAGCGAGGCGACCGGCGTCGACCCCAAGACCGTGCAACGCTGGCTGAGCGGCCGCGTGCCCCATGCGCGCCACCGCTGGACAGTGGCTGAGCTGGTCAAGGAAGACGAGCGCTACCTCTGGCCGACCGCTGAGGCGGAGCGTGTCCCTGGGAGCCCGAGCACTTCCGAGGTCGTCGCAGCCTACGGGCACCGTGCCGACGTGCCGCCCGAACGCTGGTGGGGCCTGCTCGTAGACGCCAGACGCCAGATCGATCTACTCGCCTACGCCATGCAGTTCCTGCCCGAAGCCCATCCACGCCTGTTCGACCTGCTGCGCGGCAAGGCCGCCGCCGGCTGCAAGATCAGGATTGCCCTGGTCGATCCAGGCTCTCACCAGGTCGCCGAGCGGGATGCGGAGGAGCGTCTGGACGGCGGCCTGATCGCACGCGTGCGGACCTCGCTTCGCTACTTCGGTGAGCTGGCTGACTGTGAGGGCATCGAGCTGCGGCTGCACGCCACGCCGATGTACAACTCGCTGTTCCGCTTCGATGACGAGCTGTTCGTCACGCCCCACCTGTATGCCAGGACCGGCTTCCGTGCCCCGCTACTGCACCTGCGGCGGCTCGGAGCAGGAGGGATCTTCGACAGCTTCGCCAGCCACTTCGAGGACGTGTGGGCCGTCTCCAAGCCTGCGGAGGCGGCAGTCGCGTGAGGCGCATCGAGCACTTCAACGACCCGGACGCGCCACGAGCCAACAGCCTGGTCCCAGCCGCCTCGGCCATCGTCGCCGACCCAGCAGGCGGTTGATCCCGGGCGGCGCCATGGAGGTCGGTGAGCGCATCGCGGATACCGTCGCCCGCGAGGTCGGGGAAGAGACCGGCCTGGAGGTCGAGCCCAAGGCGATCGTGGGTATCTATTCCAACCCGCGGCACGTGGTCGAGTACGCGGACGGGGAGGTCCGGCAGCAGTTCTCGATCTGCTTCGCCTGCCGGCTGGTCGGTGGTCAGCTAGCCACCAGCGGAGAGTCCAGCGAGGTCGGCTTCTTCACCCCCACCGAGATCGAGGCCATGCCGATGCACGAGTCGATCCGGCTGCGCATTCGCCACTACCTGGAGCACCGAGCCCAGCCGGTCATCGCCTGACCTGCGGGGTGAACTCCCGGACTCTGGCCTCAACCAAGCGAATGCAGCGCTCGATCTCCGGCTGGGCTCGCCGAAGTGCGTGTGGCACTAGGTGGTCAGCGCCGTAGCGGCGCTCCACGTCGGCAAGGCGCTCGGCGAAGGTGACCACGGCACCAGTGGCATCAGTGGTCATATCGCAGTAGGTCAGCGACATCGACGTGTCCGAGGCCTCCTCCTCGAACGCTGCCAGCTCGGCCATCAGGCCCCGCAGCTCGGCCTCATATCGTGAGCCGGAGTGGTAGGCGACCAGGCCGGCCAGCCGCTCCTGCCCGAGGGCCCGAAGATGGCGGGCACCGTCCAGCGCATGCAGGCCAGTCTGTGCCAGGGATGGGGCATAGCCCAGGTCATGCAGCCAGGCAGCTGTGATGAGCATGTCACGCTCGCCCGGCGGTAGGACGACCGACACCCGAGTGGCCTGGCGAGCGACGCCCCTGACGTGCGCCCAGCGGTCACCCAATGGGGCAAGGAGCTGCTCCGCGTATCTCTCCGCCCACCCCTCCATCGACATGGCCTGACCATACCGCAGTGGCTGGCAAGGCATGTCGAGGAAGGTTGAGCGGAGGCGTTCCCCCGGATGTTCCAGCGCTTCCTGCCTGTCTACGCGGGGCAACGAAGGCCCCAGCCCGGGAAGGCTGCATGCTTGTCAGAGCTGCCACGTATCCTGCCTGCGTTGGTTCGGAGGCGCTTCCAGGGCGGAGTGTGGCTCGTGAGCCTCAACATCACAGTCGTATCCCGAGAAGTCATCTACCAGGCTGGTGACTTCCGCCTGTCAGATCGTCGTGGCAAGCCCCTGACCTTGGAGGCGCAGAAGCAGATTCCAATCACCAGGTTTGGGTGGTCCGCAGTAGTGGCCTTCGTCGGAGTCGGATCGGTCGACAGCCTGAAGGTTTCGGATTGGCTCACGGAGAGAACCGGGGCAATACCGAACTCCGCGAGCTTCGACGCCCTGATCGCTGTGCTGTTGTCAGCGGATGAGTGGCTGAAGCGCGTTGAGTTGAAGCACCGCTTTCACACCTTCTCGGTAGGCGCCTTCGTGGGTCACCGCCCTTTGTTTGCCATGATCTCAAACTTCGAAGCAGTGCATGCCCTGCCTTCTCGTGTCGTACGTCCAAGATTGCGCGCGACCTACCTGCGGCCGCGACGTGGGCGTGTACTTGTGACAGGCCGTCCCGCTGCTGTCCTCAGGCTTGAACGCCAATCTCTGATCGGGCTTCTTCGAGCCAAGGCAGCACCCGAGGATGTAATGAACGCTCTGGCAAGGGTGAATGTCACGGCACATACTCGGGATAGAAATGCTATTAGCCCGCATTGCTTCACGTCATTCGTCCGCCACACCGGAGAGGGCGGTGGGATGATCCACGGCCTCGGCAGCGGGCCCTATGTGCCCGGCTTCGCGGTGCCGAAGCAGATGGAGGACGCGATCGGAGCGCTGCTCCGAGAGCATTTCCCGCAGGGAGCGCAAATGCGGTCATTCTCAAGCATGCGCACCCCAACAAGCGAGGCCGAGCACCTTGTGCAACTGCGTGCGAAGCCGAATGATCCGGACATCCACAACAACTACGGCGCATACCTGCGTGACATCGCCAAGTATGACGCACGAGCGGAGCAGGCGTATCTACGCGCCCTTGAGTTGGATCCCAACCACTCCCACGCCCTTGGCAATCTCGCCAACCTCCTGTGGGAGCGCGGCGAGCTTGATCGTGCAGAGGAGCTCTACAGGCATGCGCTAGAGGCGAATCCCGACAACGTCACCCAACGGATCAACTTCGGGAGGTTCTTACTCTCCGCACGGGAGGATCTTGATACGGCGCTAGCAGTTTGTGAGCAGGGCCTACCGACTGACAACGCTGACCTACTCACGCTCTATTGCGGACTATTGGTTAGAGGGGGCGAGTACGCACGAGCGGCTGAGCACTATTCCAGGCTGTACGAGCTCCGCCCCCAGTCGGCGGAAGTGGGGCTCAACTACGGAACCGTGCTTCAACTGACTGATGGAGCACCAGCAACTGTTGAGTCTCTTTATCGGCAGGTTCTGGCACAGGAACCGGACAACGGCAAGGCGATGTTGAACTTGGCGCAACTCCGCTATCGAATGGGTGCGGCGACAGAAGCTCGGACGCTCATCCGCGGTGCTCTTGGCTCTCAGCTTGCGAGTGGCGAAAGGGCTGAGGCTCTCTGTTGCTGGTATGCGTTCGATCAGGAGCGTGAAAGCCTTCTGGAACTCATGAGCCTTCTATTGGCTGGAGCCAGGTCGCTTGGCTGGGACCTCAATCCGGTTGTCGACACGGCCATTGCTCGTGGGCACCCTGCAGGAGGGTTCCTACGAATCCTTGGCGAGGTTGTTGTAGGGGCTAAGCCTCTCGAAGAGTTGAACCGCTTCACTGAGTGGCGCGATTTGGCAAGGTAGCGCAGTACGCCCCTTCCTCAGAGCCGGTCGGCGGGAGAGAGGCGCCGGTGGGCCTCGCGAGCGCGGGCATCCGCCGCCGAGGCGCCATAGCGCTGCAGCATGGCGCGGGACTTCCAGCCCGCCAGGCGCATCAGGTCGGTCTCTCCCCCGCCTTGGGCGAGCCACTGGTGGGCGAAGGTGTGGCGGAACTGGTGGGGGTGCAGGTCAGACAGGCCGGCCTGGCGGCTGCGGCGCCGCAGCATCGACACCAGTCCCCACGCGGTCAGGTGACCCTTGATCCCCAGCCACAGCCATGGGAGGGCAGCATCCTTGTGTCGGGCGCGGACGCGAAGGTAGCGGTCCAGCGCGACCGCCGTGGTGCGGCCGAACGGCAGGGCACGCTCCCGGCGGCCCTTGCCGAGCACCAGGGCCACGTCCAGGTCGAAGTCGAGGTCGGCGATCCGCAGGCCGGCGATCTCGCCGCGGCGGGCGCCAGTGTCGATCAGGAAGGTGATCATCGCGGTGTCCCGGCGGGCCTCGAAGCTCTTGCCGGCGCAGACGGCGAGCAGCCGCCGCAGCGCGTCCTCGGGGACCACCGGGATGGGCTTGTCGGGCACCACCGGCGGCTTCATGCGCGCCATCGGGTTGACCGCGATCTCCTCCTCGTCCTCCAGCCAGCGGTACAGCGCCTGCAGCTGCTTGTAGCGGGTGGACGCCGTCGCCGGCGACCAGCGACGGAGCAAGTCGCCGACGAACCCCTCCAGGTCGGCGCGGGTGGCCTCGGTCAACTCCCGGCCGTGGGGCTGGAGGAAGGCGGTGAACTGGCGGACCCCGACCAGGTAGCTCGCGACGGTGCCGTCCGAGAGATTCTTGGCCCGCAGGTGCCGCTCGAAGGAGCGGCTGAGGCTGGCGGACGCGCTGCTGTCCATGGCCGGACCGTAGCGCTGTGATGCGTCCTCCATCCGTTATGCAGCCTGAGCGGACGGCCCAGGCGGCCGGCTGGAGCGGGGAATGCGCTGGTCAGAAGGCTGTGGTGGGCGTGACAGGGTTCGAACCTGTGACCTCGTCGTTGTAAGCGACACGCGCTACCACTGCGCCACACGCCCATGCTTGCTGTTTCCGCAGCTCAGCGCCTACGTCCGAGCTCGGCGCCGATCAGTGTAACGCGCCTGCGCCGCTCGCGGCCTGGCTGGGCCGGCGGGACGGGGGTCAGTCGGCGCTCCGGCGTGGCGGCACGCTCCGGCTCCGGCCGCGGAACTCCGCGACGACCTCGTCCCCGCGCCGGACGGTCACGTCGTAGATGCCGCTGCGGCCGTAGTGGACGCGCTCCTCGGCGGTCGCCACCAGCACGTCGCCCTCCTCGGCGGGGGCGACGAAGGTGATGTCGGCGCTGACGGCGACGGTCACCGGCCCCCGGCTGTTGCAGGCGCAGGCGAAGGCCGTGTCCGCCAGCATGAACAGGTAGCCGCCGTGGGCGATCGCGTGGCCGTTGATCATCGACGGGCCGATCGTCATCTGGACGGTGGCGGTGCCGTCGCCGACCTCCAGGAGCCGCATGCCGAGACGGTTGGAGGCCTCGTCCGCTTCGAACATCGCCACGGACGGGCCGCTGGGGAGCTG
>WNFU01008860.1_pt1 | contig 12538 bp, 11 predicted proteins | sample 5400121 | NCBI WGS metagenome assembly WNFU01 (sample SAMN13153360, study PRJNA577476) | soil metagenome | isolation source: 100 cm soil or saprolite under grassland replicate 1 | place: USA:California | collected 2016-06-15 | reverse complement strand
GGCGGACCGAGCCGGCCTCGCGCGGGTTGGACGGGTCGCTGACGTCGTACTGCTTGAGCTCGCCGGTGCCCCAGCAGGAGACGTACAGCCAGCGGTCGTCGACCGACAGGTCGATGTCGGAGACCAGCGGCGGCACCGCCCCGAACGGCTTCAGCGCCGGCGGGAGCAGGTCGGGGTCGGCCGGTTCGGCGGGGATGGTGATGGCCTTGCGCGCGGCCCAGCGGTCGCCGTCGCGGTGCCACAGCCAGACGGACGCGGAGAGGTCCTCGACGCTGATGACCACGCCCACGAAGCCCCACGCCTTGGCGGGGTCGTGGGCGGGGCGCACCTCGAACACCAGCTGGTGCGCATCGCCGAGGTCGACGCGCTGGGTGAGCGTGCGCTGGGACATCGACCAGAAGTTGAGGTGGTGGCCGAACCGGCGGCCGAGGAGGTCCTCGGGGTCCAGGCCGTCCTCGAACATCGAGGGGGTGGCCCACTCGGAGGTGATCACGGTGTCGTGGTTGAGGTGCCACCACACGTCGTAGGCGAAGTACTGCTCGCCGCGGTCGTGCTCCCAGGCGCCGACGACGTCGAAGGTGTCGTGGTCCAGCAGCGCGATGCCGCCGGGGCCGTCGTCGCCGCCTGAGCCGCCGAGCGCGGACAGGAAGATGCCGCCCGGACCGCAGTGCAGCGTGTGGGGCCGGGAGTAGCCCGCCTTGCTGGCCAGTTCCTCGGCGGTGATCTCGTGGACCACGTTGGGGTTGCGCGGGTCGGGCTTGGTGTCCAGCACGTAGGTCCGCGAGGAGCGGATCCCCGGCACGATCAGGTAGCGGCGCTCCAGCGGGCCGGCGTGGCCTTGGTGGCCCAGCGCCGAGGAGCAGGCGTTCCAGCCGAAGTGGTGCAGCTCGTTGCCGGCGGTCGGCAGCTCCGACCAGCCCACTACGGTGCCGTAGTCGGGCGAGGACGGGTCGGTGTCGACCACCGTGATGGCGTCCTTGGCCTGGCCGGCGGGGTCGTAGGCGGCGACGTAGGCGAGCCGCTCGGGTGGGGCGGCGATCGCGTCGGCCGGGGTGCGGTAGAACGTCGGGTCGGTCGTCTGGGGCATCAGCCTCTCCTGTGATCCGGAGCCGTGTCGCTCCCTTGCCGCTCGCGAACCCGCCTACGCGCCGGACGGCTGCGGCATCAGGCCCAACTGCGCCAGCAGCGAGGCCTGGTCGTAGTACAGGTCCCCACCGACGACCCGCCCGCTCGGGTCGAAGTGCCACAGCTCGCAGAGCTCCAGCGCGAACTGCTTGCCGGTGGCGGGGAACGGTCCCAGCGGCCCGTCGTGGGTGCCCTCGACGGTGAAGGTGCACACCATGGTCTGGCCGGCGTCGAGGTAGCGGGGGCCGGTGATGCGGATGTCGGAAGAGGACCTGACCCACCCGGGCAGGAAGTCGTCCCTGAACTCCTGGGGCGTCGTGAACGTGCGGCCCTGCGGGTGGTCGGTCCAGCTGATGCTGTCGGCGTACTGCCTGGTCATGGCCTCGAAGTCCCTCTGGTTGAAGGCCTCGTGGCCGGCGCGGTAGGTCTCCACGTTCCTGGATGCCATGGCTCCTCCTCTGCGGCTCTGGCGGTCGATGACGAGGGGATCGTGGCGGTTGCTGCTTGCGCGAACCCTTCCGTGGCCTTTCCCCGTCCTTTCCGTATGCTTGCCGTCACGAACGAGACGACAAGGACGTCGAGGGCGAGGTCGCCTGATGGGCGAGTGGACCAGGGCGAGGATCCAGCTCTGCGGGCGGTTCGTCGCCGACATCGACGGCTCCCGCGTCGAAGAGGCCTTGCCTGGCCGCAGGGGGCGGGTCCTGTTCGCCTACCTGGTCCTCAACCGTGGCCGTGCGCTGCCCCGCGACGAGCTGCTCTTGGCCGGCTGGGGAGAGGAGACCCCCGCCGAGGCGGGCAACGCGCTGAGCGTGCTGCTGTCCAAGCTGCGGCACGGCCTGGGCGCCGACCGGCTCCGGGGGCGGACGGGGGTCGAGCTGCTGTTGCCGCAGGCGACCTTCGTCGACGTCGAGGCGGCCCTGGAGGGCGCCCACCGGGCGGAGTCCGCCATCGCCGAGGGGCGCTGGGCGCAGGCGTGGGGTCCGGCCGGGATCGCCTACCACGTCGCCACCAGGCCGTTCCTCACCGGGCTGGACGCGCCCTGGATCGACGGGTGGCGGCGCCGCCTGGAGGAGGTCCGGCTCCGCGGGCTGGAGTGCTTCGCCGCCGCAGGCCTCGGCCTCGGCGGCCCGGCGCTGGCGCAAGCCGAGGAACGGGCCAGGATGCTGACCGAGCTCGCGCCCTACCGCGAGACCGCGCACCGCCTCCTCATGGAGGCGCTCGAGCGGCGCGGCAACGTCGCCGAAGCCCTGCGCGCCTACGAGCGGCTGCGCGTCCTGCTCCGCGAGGAACTCGGCATCGCCCCCAGCCCCGCCCTGCAGGCCGTCCACCGACGGCTGCTACAGAGCGCCGACGGCTAGAGCAGCTCGGCCTGCGCGAGGAGGTCTTCGCGGGTCACGTTGGCGACCAACTCGGGGTGCAGCACGCCCATGTGGCCCTGCGCGTTCCGCCACAGCTCGTCGCCGTCCTCGCCCCGGATGACGTAGCCGCACATGCAGACGATCCTCAGCGCCATCAGCCACCTCCAGGTCCACATCCGCTGCGATCTTCACGCGCGGCCGCTGAGGGCGCAAGCACGGCACGGCGATCCCGCTGACTTGGCCGGGGGAGCTGCCAGTCCTGGCAGCTGGGTGGGCCATGCAGCAGACGGCCTCGTCACGCCGTCCTGGGTGGGGCGGTACCACGCCGACTCGGTCACGCCGACCCGCTCGTCAAGCGGAGCGTTCCCGAGCTGCGCATGGTCGTTGTGGCCGCGCTCCGCATCGACCCGGCCAGGCTGCCCACCCACGACGGCATGGAGATCCGCGCGTTCGTCCCTCAGCTCTACCCCGGCAGCCGGCCGCCTGTGGCGTGGCCGCGACCGACGGTACCTCTGGGCCGCCAGCCTCATCGCCAAACCTGTGTGAGGCCTGCCTCGGACCTCGTCGCCCACCTCCCATGAACGTAGGAGGAGGTCCCTCGGCCCGTGCACGGAGCGCCTCAAGCCTTTGCAAACACCTAGAAACCCGAGGTGGCTGACATATTCGTTCCTGCGACGCGCTGGCCTCTCGGTGATATGACCCCACGTCAGCCCAAGACCCGAAACCCCTTAGAGGGTGGGCGCGGCAGGGATTGAACCTGCGACCTCTTCCACGTCAAGTCCCACCAGCAGCATCCCACTTGGAATCCGAGGCCGTTACGGACCCTGAGAAACACTGAGAAACGCCAGGTAGCGGTAGACGCACGGCCCGGATCTGCCCTCACAGTCCCTCCGACTCCGTCGGCGCGCATGCAGCTCTGTCCAGCCGCCGATTGCTGCCCATCTGCTGCCCATCGCTGGCCGCGATCGACGCGATCACGGTGGCCGCCGAGCGGCCTAGTCGACCAGCCCGCCGCGGTGGGCGACCGCGGCGGCCTCGACCCTGCTGGTCACGCCGAGCTTGGCGAGGACGTTGGAGACGTGGATGCCGACCGTCTTGACGCTGATGAACAGCGCCGCGGCGATCTGGGGGTTGGTGCGACCCTCGGCGAGCAGCGCGAGCACCTCGCGCTCGCGGGGGGTGAGCCCGAACGGCTCGGCCGGGCGCGCCGGCTCCGGCTCGGCCGCCTGCGGCTCGGCCAGGTCGATCCGGGCGCGGCGGGCCAGGTCCTCCAGCTCGCGCCGCAGCGGCGCGGCGCCGAGCCGCGCGGCGGTCCGGTGGGCCTGGCGCAGCGCGGCCCTGGCCTGCGCGCGCGGGCCGCGCCGGGTGAGCAGCGCCTCAGCCTGCCGCCAGCGCGCGTAGGCGGCCGGGTACGGCTGGGCGAGCCGCTCCCAGGCGGTGACCGCGGCAGCCCAGCGCTCGGGGTCTGGCCGTCCCCCGAGGCGGGTCGCCTCGGCCTCGCCGAGGGTGGCGTGGGCGGCGGTCTCCGGCTCCGGCCCGGCGGCGACCAGGTGCCGCAGGCGGGCCAGCAGCTCGGCGCCGTCCCGCGCGGCGGCGGCCACCTCGGACGGCAGCCGCTGTGCCCGCGCCAGCTCGGCGCGGTCGGCCGCCGCCCGCAGCCCCCGCGAGAGCAGCACGCGGACGCACCACTGCTCCTCGGCGCCGGCCACCCACTCGAGGCCGTCGCGCACGGCGGCGCCGGCCTCGTCCGGCCGGCCCTGCCAGGCGGCCAGCGCCGCCCGCTCCTCGAAGTGGGCGGCGAACTGCGACGTGTGGTGGTGGGCGAAGTTCCGCTTCGCCTCTTCCAGCAGCCGCTGCGCCGCGGCGAACTCGCCGCGCTCGGTCGCGAGCCGCGCCCGCCACACCCGGGCGTGCAGCGCCGGCATGCTCGGCATGTGGGCGCTGGCCAGCGCCCCCGCGAGGTGGCGCTCGGCCTCGTCCCAGCGGCCCAGCTTGAGGCAGAGGTAGCCCGCGTAGGCGCTCAGGAACGCGCGGAAGGCGCGGTGGGCCACCAGCCCGTGCGCGATGCCTTCGAGCACCACGGTGAGCGCCTCGCCGGTCCGCCCGGCGGCGTCCAGGCCCTGGGGCAGGAACGTGAACACCTCGGCGAGCAGCGCGTCGTCGCCGAGGTCCTCGGCGATCCGGCGCGCCTCCTGCAGCTGCGCCAGCCCCTTGGCTTCGAGGGCGAACCCCAGCGCGAGCAGCGCCCCGGCCTCCGCCGGGCGGGCACCGGCCGCCCGCGCGGCGGCCAGGGCCTGCTCGGCGCTGGCCCGCGCCTCGCGCAGGCGCGACGCCATCATCAGCGCCATCGCCCGGCCGGCGAGGACCCGGGCGAGGGCGGCCGACGGCGGTTCCGCGGCGAGCAGGTCGACGGCCCGCTGGTAGGCCTCGAGCGACTCGGCGCTGGCCGACAGCCAGAGGTAGGTTCCGAGCTGCTCGGCCAGCAACGCGGTCCTGACCGGCTCCGCGCCCGCGTCGAGCTGGTCCAGGCCCGTCCGCGCCAGTGCAACGGCGCGCTGCTCGTCACCAGCCTGGTGGGCCGCGTTCGCGGCCCGCCCGAACAGCTCCGCCCGGTCCAGCGGCAGGCCGGCGGCGACCTCGGGAAGCTGGTCCCACAGGTCCAGGGCGCGCTCGAAGTGCCGCTGCGCCTCGGCGAAGGCGAGCCCCTGCTCGGCCGCCTCGCCGGCCGCCACCAGGGCGGGCAGCGCCCTGGCCAGGTCGTGGCTCTCGAACCAGTGGACGGCCAGCTCGGCGGCGGTCTCGGCGGCCGTGCCCGCGGCCAGCTCCGGGTGGGCGTCAAGGCATCGGGCGAGGGCGGCGTGGAGCTCCCGCCGCTCGCCGGGCAGCAGGTCGGCCTCCACCACCTCCTGCAGCAGCGCGTGCCTGAAGACGTAGGCGTCGTCGTCCGGACTGGCGAGCAGCAGCTGGTGGTCCACCGCCTCGCGGACCGCCGCGAGCAGCGCGCCCTCCTCGAGCGGCCAGGCGGCGGCCAGCAGCCCGTGGCCGACCCGCCGGCCGGCGACCGCGGCGATGCGCAGGACCTGCCTGGCCTCGTCCGACAGCCCGTCCACGCGGGCCTGCAGCAGGTCGCGGACGGTGGCCGACAGCGCGCCCGGCCCGCCCTCCCGCTCGACCGCGAGCAGCTCCTCGGCGAAGAACGGGTTGCCGTCCGAGCGGGCCAGGACGCTGTCGAGCAGCCCCGCCTCCGGCGGGCTCCCCAGGATGCCGGCGAGCAGGCCGCCGAGCTCCTGGCGGTCGAGCGGGCGCAGCTCGGCCCGCTCGACGGTCGCGTGGCGGTCCAGGGCCGCCAGCACGGGCCGCAGCGGGTGGCGCCGGTGCAGCTCGTCGCTGCGGTAGGTGACCACCAGCACGACCGCGCTCTCGACCAGGTTGGGCACGACGAACGACAGCAGGTCGAGGGTGGACCGGTCGGCCCAGTGCACGTCCTCGACGGCCAGCACCAGCGGCCGTTCGGCCGCGAGCCGCTCGAGCAGGCGCAGCAGGCCCTCGAACAGCCGCGCCCTGCCCAACTCGCCGACGGTCGGCGCGACCGGGTCCGGCCCGCCCAGGTCCGGGACCAGCCGGCCGAGCTCGGGGCGGAACGCGCGCGCCAACTCGGCCAGGACCGGTGGGTCGACCTGGCGCACGAGCTGGCGCAACGCCTGGGAGACCGGGGCGTAGGGCAGGGTGCCCGCGCCGACGTGCAGGCAGGAGCCGGTGAGCACGCGCGCGCCCGCCGCCTGCGCGCGGGCGCCGAACTCGGCGAGCAGGCGGGTCTTGCCGATGCCCGCCTCGCCGCCCAGCAGCAGCGTGCGCGGCCCCCCGCTTGCCAGCGCCCCGTCCAACCAGGCGAGCTCCTTGCCACGGCCGACGAACCGCGGGCTGGAGATGCGACCCATTGGCGGATTATCCGTCCGGGGTCGCGACGACGGAACGGCCGCACCGACTGCCGCCATGCCCACCCCTCGATGCCTGAGCCTGGGATCCCGCCCAGACGATGGCAGGCCAGGGGCCCCGGCACATCGGGCAGCCACCCTAACTTAGCGAGCCGTGCTGCCCTAGCAGCTGGCCGCCGCCGAGCACTCGGCGCTGCTAGGTCTAGCAGCTGCGCTAGTTGCCAATCCCCGCGCTGGTCAGCCGCTTAGCAGCTACTAGCTCCTAAGCGACAAGAGCGACGAACTCGTCATCACGAGCGAGACTGCACCGTTTGGAGACCCAGGGCCGGTGAGTAGACTGGAACACATGAGCGCGCAAGCCAGCCCGGCCGGCCGGGTCGAGCGGCCGGAGCGAACCCCGGCGGCGATTCGCGCCGACCTGCCCGATGACCTCCAGGCCCAGTTCGATGCCGAGTACCAGGCCGCGCTGGACGACGCTCGCGCCACCTACCAACTCGACCGGCTGGACGAAGTAGTCGAGGCGTGGTGGCTGACCGTGTGGGCACGGCGCATCCCCGGCCACGAGCAAGCCATGGAGACCGGCCGGCGCATCCTGGCCGGCGAGCCGGTCGCAACCTTCCCCTACAAGCCTGAGCCGCCCGGCCGGTAACCGCCGCCTGTGTGGGCCTGGCAGTCCAAGGCCCGGCCGGCGACGGCGCCGAGCCGCGCTGGTCAGTATGCGCACCACCGCAAGATGTGACCCTCGCCAACCTCAAGCTGCGCGGCCCGCACGACCTGCGCCACACCTTCTCAACCTGGCTGGAGGACGCCGGCATCCCCGCCCGCGTGATCGATGAGCTGGTGGGCCACGCCAGCGGCCGCCGCGGCACAGCGGACGGCAGCGCGATCGGCGTGCGCTACCGGCACACCACCCCGGAGATGGAGGCCCGCGCCGTGGCCGCCATTGAGCAGCGGCTATCGGTGGCGCTGCGGGTGGCCTCAGTACTCTCCGACTGGTCTAGCCCCAGGGTCCCGGCAAAGTAGTGAAATGTCCGAGTTGGTGTCCAGGCGCTCATGCGTCGCCCACCTGCGAGCTGCCGGCCACCTTCGACCGGGTCCACCGGGTGGGGTACGAACCAGACCAATCGTTGACGTTGCCGCAGCCCTGCTCCTCCAGTGCCCGTCCTCGTCGATGCCGTACTTTATGGCGTTCAACGCGTCCTGGACGATGCGGCGGTCACCGAGCTGGCGGCCGACCCACAGCGTGCCCCTCGTCTCGGCGACGTCCTCGCGCTCCTGCCCGTCGCAGTGGGTCAGCTCGTGGGCGAGGACCGCGGCGAACCACCGGTCCGTGGCGACTCGAAGCTGCCCCGCGGTCGCCGCGACCGCCGCCTCGTCGACGATCACCGTGCAGGCTCCGTACTCCAACTGGGGATAGGCCCGTGCCTGCTCGACGTCCGCGCGGACGTCGTCGCACTCGCCAGGCATGGACTGGCAGTCGTGGACGGTGATCAGCAGGCCGAACCTGCTCCGGTTTCCGGCGGGGAAGTCGAAGCCGAGCTTCCAGAGCAGCCCGATGCCGCGGGCGAGCCGCTGCCGTGCCGGGCCGCTTGCGGCCACGTCGATCTTGGTCTGGTCGCCGAGGGTCATTGGGAAGACCAGCCACGGGATGTGGTCGTCGGTCGTTGAGGATGTCGCGGGCTGCCGGGAGGAGGGCGCAGGCGTGAGGTCCGCACCGAACAGCGCGACCGCCGCCAGGAGGCAGCCGACGGCGGCGACCAGCCCGAGCCGCGCCTGGATCGAACGCCTGCCCAGCCAGCCCAGCCATCCGGTCATCTCCGCGTCCCTGCGGCCGTCACGTGGCGGGCCTCGCATGCCACCATCGTCTCGGAGGATACCCGAGGCCGTCAGGGTCCGACCCCGCGCTACGCGGACAGCGACGGAGCCCCACCAGCCGGCACGGCTCCGTCACAGCGCTGTGATGTCCGTTTCATCGGTGTGCCAGGCCGAGGATGGCAAGCGGCCGGGCAGGATCGCGGCCGGTATGTCGCAGGGCTGCGGCGAGGTTGGGGTGGCCGGCCAGCCGCAGCGGCCCGACGGCGAGGTTGCGCAGGCTGGCCATCACGCGGGGAAGGCTGCCGCTGCGCGCGGTGGAGGCGTCTTCGCCGAAGGTCACGTCGCGGACCCAGTGCAGCCGGTTCTCATCGCGCCGTCGGGCGTCGTCACCCAAACGTGCGCAGCGGGCGGCGCGGCCGCCGCCGCGGCCGGCAGTCCGGCCGTGAGCGCCACAAGAAGGCTCAAGACGACGACAACAAGAATCGAGACGACGACGTGGCGTCTGAGCCGCATGAGAACCCCCCGACAACTGTGTTCCGCCGAGTCGGGTTCGCGACCTCGTCAGCTGCAAACCTCGTGGACCCAGCAGGCCGCTAGCCGCGAACCTGCCCATACCGTACCCGGCGTACGGTGCGTCGACCCGGATCCACACCCCACGGAATCAAGTAGGCCACCAGACCGACGAACCATGGCGGTGACGATGCCGCAGCGGACAGTAGGCAGCTCCTGTCAACTGCATTCTGCGGCAGAGAAGCGCCGGTCAATTCGTCCGGTTCAAGTCTTGAAACTCATCCGGATTGTTTGCCAGCCGATGCCAGCCGTTGCCACTCGCTGCTACTCGATCCAATCGGCTATACTCCACGCGACCTGCTTGAGAGACTGTTCCTGCTGGTCACCGGTGGTGAGAAATCGCCTCAGGGTTTTCGTTGACGTGGAAGAGGTCGCAGGTTCAATCCCTGCCGCGCCCACCATCCATATATGCAGGTCACGCCGGGTCTTCGGATCCGGCGCCTTACTTTCGGCGCTAGGAGTCGGCCGCTCGGGCAGCAAACGGGCAGCAACAGCCTCGAACCGGCTTCGCGCCGTGTCGCCGGCGGGCCGCCCCGAGGGGGTCGGCGGCCGACGCTGATGCCGCTCTCCAGGCAAGGTCCCCCACCCTGATGCCGAACCAGATAAGCGATAGCCCCGAATGACGTCCACGGGTCGGGCGAGACGCTACCGGTCCACGCCGCCACGGTGGCAAGGACCAAGCAGGCCATGGGGCAACTGGTTCAAAGGGGGGCAGATGGGCAGACTGAGCGCTGCTGTTGCACTGCTTGTCATGCTGGGGACGGCGGCAATCGGGTGGGCCAGCATCCCCGATTCCGCAGGTGTCATCCATGGCTGTCGTCACCGACAAACCGGCGCGCTCCGGGTCATCAATTCCGATGCCGGGCAGCGGTGCTCGCGTCAAGAACGGGCACTGAGCTGGAACCAGACCGGACCGTCGGGCGCTCAGGGGCCTGCCGGGCCCCAAGGACCGCCAGGGCCCCAGGGTCCGGCCGGTCCACCAGGAGCCTCCGGGGCTGGCCGAGAGCTGGTCGAGCGCCACGTCACCATCGTGACCAACTTCGACGAAATACGGATCAACGAACTTGTGCAGTGCCCTGCCGGCAAGGCATCGGTCAATGGCGGCTTCAGCTACGACCCACCAGCCCCAGATACCCTCCTAGGGGACGAGTACCGACACGTGGCCGGTGGACCAGAAGGTACTGACTGGCGGGTTCTGCATGGCCCGACGATTATCTCAGTCGTCGATGGCCCGGTCGCGGTTACGTTGTGGGCCATGTGCGTGGACGCCTAGCCCGGATTGCCCGTAGCGGGTTCAGAGTCCGGGGTGGATGGCCGGCTGGATCGACACGGAGGGTGGTGGCTGCCGGAGGCGAGTCTTGAGGTGGTCGATGGCGTTGAGGAGGTCGGGCGTCCAGGGCCAGGTGGCGTCGAGGCGGAGCCGGCGGGGGCTGACTTGCGCGGCGACGTGTAGGAGCCGGTGGCGGATGGTCTTGGGTGTGGCCCGTCGCAGAGGGCCGGTGAGGCTGATGCGCCGTGCCCAGCAGAGCAGGTCGTTCGCGCAGAAGGTGAGCTGCATCCAGCGGTCGTTGTCGGCGGCGCCGTCGAAGGGCAGGCGGGCGAGCCCGCAGGCTTTGGTGTCCCGGATGATCTGTTCGGCTCGGCCCCGGCGGCGATGCCGCAGATCGAGGGCGGCCAGGTCGGAGCTGGGCGTGTGGGTGATGAACGCGGTGTGGCGCAGGCCTTCGATGGTGTCGAACAGCGAGAGCTGGGCGCCGGGATGGGGGTGTTCACGGCGCACGATCAGCCGGGTGCCCGCCGGCCAGGCATCCAGGTTGACCAGCCCGGTGATCTCGACCACCTGTGCCCCGTCGCGGATCTGGCCGCCGGCTTCGCGGGCGGGTTCCCAGTCCTCTTCCTGCACGAGCAGGAGGGCGCCGCGGACCCGACCATCGATCCAGTAGCCGAGGGAGAAGCCGATGTTGCGCACTCGGCATTCCTCGGCGAACCAGTGGGAGGCCCCGGCCGGGTCGGTGCGGACCAGCAGCTTGTGGACCGCGAGGGCGGGGTCGTCACCAGCCAGGTGGCCAGCCTGCCATTCCTCGGGGAGTTGGTCGATGGCGGCGGCCAGGGTGACGACGTGGTCAGCAGCGCAGTTGGCACTCAGCCCCATCGGCTAGCGCCAGCACTAGCTGAGCCAAGCCCACGCCCGGGTCGTGGCGACGCCGCGGCGCTTCTGCCAGGACCTCGCTGAGGTCAGCAGTCAGGCCGCTGCGGTCCGCCACCTCGCCCAGCCACACCAGCCCGGCATGCGACACAAGACCTTCGCCGTCGCCGGTCACGGTCCGTGACCGGACCAGCCTCCGTGACTCGACTGGGCTGGTAACGCAGAGCCACCGCCCCCGACCGGAACTCCTGGCGGCCCACGAGCCTCAGCTCGAGCCGCTCGCTCAAGCCGGCGAACAACGTCGGCCCGTGGCCCGCCAGGATGGGCTGCACGACAAACTCGTACTCATCGATCAATCCCAGATCCGCCAAGGCCAGCGGGAGCTTCACGCCTCCCACGAACAGGCCTTTGCCTGGCTCCCGCTTGAGCTGCTGAACGGCTTTCCCCAGGTCCCCCCGCACGAGCTCCGCGTTCCAATCGACCCGGTCCAGGGTGCCCGACACGACGTACTTCTTTGCCCCGTCGATCGTCCGGGCGAAGGGGACCATCCAATCAGGCCGCGCTCCCGTCCGCGCCGGCCGCCGCCACGCCGCCTCCATCATCTCGTAGGTCACCCGGCCAAAGAGCAGGGCATCGGCTCGTTCCAGATTGGCGACGGCATGGCGATGCAACTCCTCGTCCGCGATCATCACCCGGTGATCGCAGCAGCCGTCGAGGGTGACGTTGATCGAGTATCGGAGCGGTCTCATAGGCGGGTTGCTCCCCCTTGCTTCTTGAATGTCACCGTCACCGTCGAGACGATAGCTAGCTGCACGAGAGTCACGCCTGGGTCGTGGCCGCGGCGTGGGGCTGACGCCAGCACCTGGCTGAACCCGACGGTCAGGCCGCTGCGGTCCGCGACCTCGCCCAGCCAGACCAACCCGCCATGCGACACGAGGCCCTCACCATCGCCGGTCACGGTCCGTGGCCGGATGAGCCTGGTAGCCTTCGCCATTGAAAGCCCTCCCGAACTGGGTTGTTGAATGCTTGCCTGAACACACGCATTCTCCCAGGTCAGGGGGGCTTTTCGCGAACCGGAGACCTCAGCTATGGGCAATGCTGGCTAGGGAGCCGGGCGCTCCCCGGCGGCGATCAGCGCGACGGCCAGGCGCTGCTCGATCGCGGCGACCGCGCGGGCCTCCATCTCGGGCGTGGTGTGCCGGTAGCGAACCCCAATCGCGCTGCTATCCGCCGTGCGGCGGCCACCCGCGTGGCCCATCAGCTCATCGATCACGCGGGCGGGGATGCCGGCGTCCTCCAGCCAGGTCGAGAAGGTGTGGCGCAGGTCGTGCGGGCCCCGCAGCTTGAGGCCGGCGAGGGTCCCGTCCCGCGGTGGCTTGCAGGCCGACCAGCGCGGGGATTGGCCGCTAACGCAGCTGCTAGACGTAGCAGCGCCGAGTGCGGGGCGGCGGCCAGCTGCTAGGGCAGCGCGGCTCGCTACGTTAGGGTGGCTGCCCGATGTGCCGGGGCCCCTGGCCTGCCATCGTCTGGGCGGGATCCCAGGCTCAGGCATCGAGGGGTGGGCATGGCAGCAACCGGCGAGGCCGTTC
>WNFU01007798.1_pt1 | contig 12538 bp, 10 predicted proteins | sample 5400121 | NCBI WGS metagenome assembly WNFU01 (sample SAMN13153360, study PRJNA577476) | soil metagenome | isolation source: 100 cm soil or saprolite under grassland replicate 1 | place: USA:California | collected 2016-06-15 | reverse complement strand
GTCCCACTTGATGCCCCTCGAGCCGGTCCGGTACGCCTCGTCGGCCCGGCGGACGAGCCAGTCCTGCCAGGACTGATTCGTCACGTCGACGAGGAACGTCCCCCAGTCACCATTGGTGCGCAGGATCGGCCCGTCGTACGCCGCGGCGCCTCGCAGGTCGTCGTGGAGCTCCCCCAAGTTCACGTACGCGAACGGGCGGACCCGCGCGGCGGTGAGGACGTCGTTCGTGTGCGTGTCGCCGGGGTAGCCGGTCTCGAACCATTCAAAGCCGGCGCGCGCGATCTCGTCTGCCGGAGTGCCGCCCCAGGCCCAGCCGCCCCACGACGGCATCGCCGAGCCGTCGCCGCGGAAGCTGGCACCTCCGCCCGAGCCGCCCGAGCCCGAGCCCGAGCCACCGGAGCCACCGGAGTCGCCGGAGCCCGCGTCGGCGACGGCGCCGCCGCCTCCGCAGGCGGCGAGAAAGGGAACGAGCGAGAGGACGGCGGCGAGGAGAGCTGAGCGGGTAGTCACGGGTAGGCTCCTTCGTTCGGGGTTCCGCCACCTGAACGAGAGACCTACCGACCGCATTTCCAGGGAGGGTACGGGGGAGGGGGCGTATAGCGCGCATGCGCGCACGCCCACCCACGAATGGCTCTACAGTGAGCGTGCGCCTACACCTGGCTCGCCTGCTCGTTTTCGATCAGGCGGGCGTGGAAGATCTGCGGTGCGCCGGCAGCTCGGCGCCAGATCGGGCGCGCGCTCGGTGGATCGGCGTCACCACAGGCGGTCCTCTGCCCGTGGCCATCGGGGGCGTCACGAGCGCGGGCACGCCGTCACGGCGCGCACATCGCGCTCGGATCCGCGCTCCCGCGGGTGATCCGGAGCTACTCGCCTTGCGAGAGATCTGCGGGAGACGGGAGCGGAGGAGGCCGCTGCTGCGCCGCTGCGCGAGCCGCCGGGAGCGGCGGCGGGCGCTGCGTGAGGCCCGCGTGCGCGGGTGGCGGGACGACCGCCGGGCCCCGCTCGAGCAGGTCGATCCTCATCCGGACGCGCTCGAGGCGGTCGAGCGCGGCGGCGAGCGCCTCGTCGAGCCACTCGTCCGCTGCCCTGCGCTCGTCCACGCCGACGATCCGTCCCGCGGCCCGTAGGGTGTCCCAGAGCGCTCGATGGAGGAGCTTGAACTCGCGCGCGACCCGCGCGGGGCCGGCTCCGGAGCGGACGAGCACCGCGGAGCGGAGCGCGCCCTCGCGGGTCGGAAAGTCCGCCGCGGTGCGCGGGCCGTCGTCCCGCAGCGCGAGCCCCATCTCGCGCAGCAGCGGACCGACCGCGAACGCGAGCGCCGGCTCGCCGCCGAGCTCGTCGTCCACGGCTCGCTTCCAGGCGGCCGCCACGTCGCTGCGCTGCTCCTCGATGAGGAGCCCCACCGCCGCCGCTCTCACGCCCGCCTCCCCCCCGAAAACGACCAGGACGACGGAGCCCGGATCCTGCCGGACCCTTCGCAGGGAGGTGAAGCAAGGCGTCTGCCACCCGCGCCGCGTGGCGTTCCCTCGGGGCGGTGGGAAGACGCTTTCACATCTGGCGAACTGCGGGTGCACATCCGGACCTCGCCGCGTTCACCTCGCGCCCCGGATCGCGCGTCGCGTGCGGCCTCGTCCCGTGGCCACTCCTTTGCTACTCGCGCACAGGTGGGCGGCGGCCCTCGGGAGCGTGTCGTGGGGACGATCGGGTACTACGGCTTCCTCGCGACGCGGATCGCGCCGGCGCGGCTCCTCGAGGTCGCGGCGAGGCGCGTCGCGCGCGCGGCGCGCAACCGGGTTGCGCCCCCGATCGCGCCACAGCGCGATCGGCTGCTCTCGATCCTGGGCTGCGACACGGCCGCGACGCTCGCGCGGCTGCTCGCGCGCCCGCGCCCGTGCCGGGCGCCGTGGACCCCGGCGTCGCTGCGTGCCGCGCTCGACCTGCACCTCCCCGGCGAGGCGGAGCGCGCCACGGCGCGCGCGGAGGACGCCGCGGGCGGGCGGATCGCGGTCTTCGGCCGGGTCGTCGCGGTGGCGCGCCCCGTTGGGCGCGGGACCGACTGGCAGCTCGACCCGGTGAACGGCGGCCGGTTCGCGGCGTGGGCGCCCTCGCGCGCGCTTCCGCCCGCGCCGGGGCTCGACACTCGGCTCGCGTGGGCGGTCGGCCGCGGCGAGCAGTGGGTGGCGATCGCGCAGGGCGCGGTCCTCGACCCGCGCCGCCGGCGGGACCTCGCCGCCGCGGTCGGGGCGTCGGTGTCGGACTTCGTCGCCGAGAACCCGGTGGGACACGGTGTGCAGTGGACGAGCCCGATGGAGGCGGGGCTCCGCGCCTGGAACCTCGTCCTATCGCTGTGGCTCCTCTCCGCAGCCGGCGTCCCGCCCGGGCCCGACCTCGCGGTGGACGCGGCCCGCCTCCTCGTCGCGACCGGGCGGTTCGTCCTCGCGAACCTGGAGGACGACGCCGCGGTTCCCGACTCGCGCCTCGCCGCGGACTGGCTCGGTCTCCTCGCCTGCGCGGAGGGGCTCCCCGAGTGGCCCGAGTCGGCGCGCTGGCGCGCGCTCGCCCGCGCCGGGCTCACGGCGGCGCTCCGCGAGCAGGTGCACGACGACGGCACGTCGCGCGACGGGGCGCTGCCCTACCAGCGGCTCGCCGCGGAGGTGTTCGCGGCGGGTGCCATCCTCGCCCACGGCGCGCGCCGCCCCGTCGGGCGCGTCTTCGCGCGGCGGCTCGCTGCGCTCCTCGGCGCGACGCGCGCGCTCCTCTCCGCGGGCGGCGACGTCCCGCAAATCGGCGAGGCGGATGCGCCGCGCGTCCTCGCGCTCCGCGACCGGGCGCCCACCGACGCGGCAAATCTGATGCCGCTCGGCGCCGCCCTCCTGCGCGATCCTTCGCTGCTCGCCGCGCCCGGACCGGGCGACGCCGCCGACGTCGCCTGGCTCCTCGGGCCCCGCCCGCTCGCGGCGCTCGCGGCCGCGCGCCCCGGGCGCAGCCCGCGCAGCGCGAGCTTCGCCGCCGCGGGCGTCCACGTCCTGCGCCGCGGTCCGTTCGAGGTGTTCGTCTCATGCGGCCCGAACGGCCAGCATGGCGTCGGCGGCCACTCGCACAACGACAAGCTCTCGCTCGAGCTCCGCGCCCACGGCGAGCTCGCGGTCTGCGACGGCGGGACACCGGCGACCGGCGCGGGGCCCGAGCTGCGCGACGCGTTCCGCTCGACCCGCGCGCACGCGACGGTCGTCGTCGACGGCCTCGAGCAAGCGCCGCTCCTGCGCGAGCGGCCCGAGGCGCTCCCGGACGTCACCGCCGCGCGGCTCCTCGCGTTCGAGCCCGGGGGCACGGCGGACCGGCTCCTCGGCGAGCACCGCGGGTTCGCGCGCGCGGGCGTCATCCACCGGCGGGAGGTCCTCGTCGCGGAGGCGGGCGTCGTGACCGTGGACCGGCTCGCGGGCGCGGGGCCCCACCGGGTGGAGCTGCGCTGGCCGTTCGCGAGCGCAGGCGCGCGGCTGCGCCCCGTCGCGGCGAAGGAGGAGGCCGCGCTCGAGCGGCTCGCGCGCGCCGTCCGGCTGCGCGCGGCGCCCGACCGCGTCCACGCGGTCGAGGTGCCGCTTGGCGACCGCCGCCTCCTCGTCGCGTTCGCGCTCCCGCCCGGGCTCGTCCCGGAGATCGCCCCCGCCGTGTACGCGCCGGGATACGGACAGCTCGCGCACGGCGCGGTCGCGCTCGTCGCCGGCGGGGTCCGCTGCCCCGCCGTGCTCGCGACGTTCCTCGTCGTCCTCGACGGCGCGTGAGCGGCCGGCGGCGGACCGGGGCGCGCCGTGCTAAGTCACGGGGAATGCTCCCCGCCCTCCTCTCCCTCCTCGTCGCCGCTGCGCCGGGACCCGCGCCCGCGGCGGCCGCATCCGCCGCCGACGCCCGCGTCGCGGTCCTCGCGGCCATGTCCGCCGAGCTCTCGCGATCGACCGAGCGGCTCCGGCTCCAGGGGTACGAGGCGCCCTACTTCGTCTCGTACCAGGTGAAGGACGTGACCCGGCACGATCTCGGAGGGCGCTACGGCGCGATCTTCGAGGACGCCACCCGGCGCGACCGGAACCTCTCCGTGGACCTGCGCGTCGGCAGCTACGAGCTCGACTCCTCCGGCGGCGACGAGACCGCGCTCCTCCTCGGGGCGGAGGGGCCCACCTGGTATGCGCCGAAGGACGCGCCGCTCGATGGCGACGTCGCCGCGCTCCGGACGGCGCTCTGGCTCGCCACCGACGAGCGGTACAAGGAGGCGCTCTCGTCGTACTTCAAGAAGAAGTCGCGCGAGGTCTACCGCGCCGCGGACGAGGCGCGCGCGCCGAGCTTCTCGCGCGAGGCGCCGAACCGGCACGTCGACCCTCCCCTCCCCTTCACGTTCGACCGCGAGCGCTGGAGCGCGGTCGTGCGGGACGCGACCGCGCTCTTCCGCGCTCACCCGGACGTCTTCGACTCGTCGGTGAAGGTCACGGCGGAGAAGCAGGTCCGCTGGTTCGCGTCGAGCGAGGGGGCGGGGCTCGTCACCGAGCGGACGCTCTTCGGGCTCCACGTGCAGGCCGTCGCGCGCGCGCCGGACGGGCAGCTCCTCGAGGACGGACGCGACTTCTACGCGCGGACCGAGGCGGAGCTCCCCTCGCCCGCGCAGGTCCGGGCCGCCGCCGAGCAGGTCATCACCGAACTCGAGGCGCTCCGCCGCGCGCCGGCCATCGATCCGTACACCGGGCCGGCGATCCTCGAGCCGGAGGCGACCGGGGTCCTCTTCCACGAGGCGGTGGGGCACCGGCTCGAGGGAGAGCGGCTCGAGGACGACAAGGACGGCCAGACGTTCAAGGGGCAGGTCGGGCAGCTCGTGCTCCCGCCCTTCCTCACGATCGTGGACGACCCGACGCTCGCGAAGGCGAACGGCATGGCGCTGAACGGCGCGTACACGTTCGACGAGCAGGGCGTCGCGGCGCAGCGCACGGTGCTCGTCCGCGACGGCCGGCTCGAGTCCTACCTCCTGTCGCGCAAGCCGGTGAAGCCGTTCGATCGCTCGAACGGGCACGGCCGCAGCCAGGGCGCCCGCCCGGCGATGGCGCGCATGGCGAACCTCGTCCTCGAGTCGTCGCGTCGGGTCGGCGCGGCGGAGCTGAAGCGGATGCTGATGGCGGAGGCCCGGCACCAGAACAAGCGCTATGGCCTCGTCATCCGCGACATCACCGGCGGGAACACCAACACGGCTTCCTACGGCTACCAGGCCTTCAAGGGGACGCCGCGGCTCGTCTATCGCGTGGACGCGAAGACAGGCGCCGAGGAGCTCGTCCGCGGCGTCGAGCTCGTCGGGACGCCGCTCACGAGCGTCAACAAGGTGCTCGCGACCTCCGACGTCTCACGCGTCTTCAACGGGTACTGCGGGGCGGAGAGCGGGTTCGTACCGGTGTCGACCGTCGCGCCGTCGGCGCTCGTCGGCGAGCTCGAGCTGCAGCGCGTCGCGCGCGCGAACGAGCGGAGCCCCATCCTTCCGTCACCCTGGGCGGAGGGGCCCGCGGCTCCCCCCGCCGGCCAGGTGCCCCCGCCGGCGGCGCCCGTCCCGACCGAGCGCGGCTCGTCCGCGCGCGGCGGCGCCGCCGGAGGGACCACGCGATGAGCGCGCCGCTCCCCGTCCCGCCGGTCGAGGCGATCCTCGCGAAGCCGCGCCGCGTCGCTCTCGACGCGTTCCTCGCCGCCGGCTGGCGTCCCTATGCGCGGCCGCTCGGGCTCGACGCCGAGCGCGCACGCCTCCTCAACATCGACTTGTCGGAGCCCGACGTCGCCTACGAGCGGGACGGCGACCTCGCCGCGGTCGCGCACGTCGAGACCGACCTCGAGGGGCTCGTCACGCACGTCGAGGTCGTGGGCGCCGAGCCCGCCGACCCGGTGCGGATCGCGCTCGCGCTGCTCGGCGAGGTCGGGCCGCCGCGGACCGGCGGCGGCGCCGACGCGCGCGAGTGGGTCTGGGGCCCGGAATCGGGCGCGACGGCGACGGCCGGCGGTGAGCCGGTGCGGCTCTGGATGTGCGCGGAGCGGGCTCACGGCGACCGGCTCTGGCTCGTCGCGACGCTCGTGCGGCGAAGCTAGCGGCGCCAGCCCTGCCAGACGACGTAGCGGCGGAAGTCCGACGCGAACTCCGCGTCGGTGAGCCCGATCGCCTCCTTGAACGCGGCCGGGAAGCGGAGGCCCGTCCCCATGAGGCGCATCACCTCGAGCACCCGCGCCTCGCCGTAGCGGGCGATGAGGAACTCGGCCGCGTGGTGCGCTGCGCCGTACACGACGTGCGACTGATCCTGGTAGAGCGGGTCCGGATCGACGATGGGGTCGCCGGCCTGCGCGAGGACGGTGCGCGCGGCGCGCCCGCGCGCCGGGACGCCGTCGCCCGAGCCAGGGAGCATCTCCTGGTAGAACTCGTAGAGATCCTCGATCCCGCCGTAGCGGTACCCCTGCCGCGCGGTGACGCTCGCGACGCCCTCGCTGAACCAGCGCGGGATCTCCTTGTACATCCAGGTGAGATCGTCGCCGGCGAGCTGGTACATCGCGCAGTGGGTGAGCTCGTGCGTCACGAGCTCCTCGAGCTTGCGCTCGTTCGCGCCGAAGAAGCTCCAGGTCCGCGGCGACTGCACGTCGATCGTCTGGAAGCGGGCCCAGGCGCGGAGCCACTCGTACCCCTGGCGGTGCACCGCGCCCTCGAGCGCCTCGTGGCTCGGATGGATCGTGATCGTGACCGGCTGGCGAAGGCCGCCCCAGCGCGCGATCCGCGGCGCGGCGATCTCGACGGCGTGGCGGATCTGGCTCGCGGCGGCCGCGTCCTCGGGCCAGTAGACGATGCGGAACCGGGCCGCGCCGGCCGTGAGCTCCTGCGACCTCGGCTCGCCCGTTCCGGCGAGCCGCGGGGCACAGCCCGAGATGAGGGCGATCGTGAGGACGGCGGCGGGGAAGCGAACCACGGAGAAAGGGTCTACCCGGCCCTGGCAGGGGTGCGCAAGCTCGCTCGCCCGGCAAGGACGGCAAGGAGTGGGGCGAGGTGGGTGAGATCCCTCACGGCCCCCACCTCGGCGGCGGCGCGTCCGAAGCCGAGGACCGGGACCGGCGCCCGGGTGTGATTGCGGGTCGTAAGGTCCTCGATGTTGCCGTGGTCGCTCGCGACGACGAGCGCGTCGTCCGGGCCGAGGCCGGCGACGAGCGTGCGCAGGAGCGCGTCGAGCCGCCCGAGCGCCTCGAGCGCGCGCTCCATCGAGCGGGCGTGGCCCGCCTCGTCCGTCTCGAAGAACTCGAACACGGTGAGGTCGTGCGGCGCCGCGAGGGCCCGGAGCAGCTCGGCCGCCTCCTCCGGCGCGCGGACCGGCACGTCGTACCCGCGGGCGCGGGCGCGCTCGCCGGTGATGTCGTGGGTGAGGCCGCGCCCCTCCCGCGCGTCGGGCCAGGTGCGGAAGCGGCCGCCCCCCGCGGCGAACGCGACGGTGGTCGCCGACGCGCGCGCCCGACGGCTGCCGAGGCGGCCGTCGATCTCGAACTCCGCCTCGCCGTCCGCCTCGAACCCGAGCGCGCGCAGGTACGCGACGGGGTAGGCGTTCGCGAACGCCGCGCTCCGTCCCGCCTCGGCGAGACCGCGGAACAGCGAGCGCCGGCGCAGGAGGTCCCTGAGCGTCGCGTTCGGGAACCCGAGCAGGTGGCGGCCGAGGAGCGCGGGCGCGTTCTCGCCGGTCAGGATCGCGGTCTGGCCCGTCGCGGACTGCGGCCGGCCCGGGACGCCGAGGGTCGCGTCGGCGAGCACCGCGCGCCCCCCAGCCGGGAGCGGCGCCCCCGTGCCGTCCTCGAAGCGGGAGAGCAGGAACTCCCCCCGCGCGAGCGGGTTCCGATCGGGATCCGGCACGCCGGCGCCGACGCCGTCCACGAACACGAAGAGGGTCGCCACCCGCGGATCATAGCCGCCGGGGACGGTCGGCGTCGCCCCGTCCGACCCGACCGCGCCGGGGCCGCCCGGCGAGGCCCTCGCTACGTTCCGGGCATGCCGCGGCTCGCGGGCTTTCCGACGGACGCGACGATTCGCTTCGACGGCGCGTCGATTCCGGCACGCCGGGGCGAGCCGGTCGCGGCGGCGCTGCTCGCGGCGGATCGTCCGCTCGTCTCCCGCTCGGCGAAGTACCACCGGCCGCGTGGGCCGTTCTGCCTCGCGGGCTCGTGCGCCGGCTGCTTCGTCCGCTCGGATGGCCTGCCGAACCGGCGGGCGTGCCGGATCGCGTGCCGCGACGGCCTGGAGATCGAGTCGCAGAACGCGTTCCCCGGCGCGCGCCACGACCTCCTCGGCGCCGTGGACCTCGCGACGCCGCGCGGCCTCGATCATCACCGGCTCGCCACGTGGAGCCTCCTCGCGAACCGGATCGCGGTCGCGCTGGCACGCCGCCTCTCGGGCGTCGGGCGGCTCCCTTCCGCGGCGACGCTGCACGCAGCCCGGCCGCCGCCCCGGGAGGAGCGGTTCGACGCGCTCGTAGTCGGCGCCGGGCCGGCGGGCCTCGCCGCCGCGGAGGCGCTCGCCGACGCGGGGCGGCGGGTCGTCGTCGCGGACGAGGCGCCGGCGGCGGGCGGGCGGCTCCGCGCACGGCTCGGCGCGCCGGGGGACCCTGACCTCGCCTGGGCCGGCGCGGTCGTGCGGCGCGTGTCCGCGGCAGGCGGCGAGGTGGCGACCGGCACGTGCGTCGCGGGGCTGTGGCACGACGGGGGCGAGCCGCTCGCGCTCCTCGACGTGGACGGGCGCCTCCGCCTCGTCCGCGCGCGCGCCATCGTCCTCGCGCCCGGCGGGCACCCGCAACCGCTCGCGGCGCCGGGCGGCGATCGCCCCGGCATCCTCGCCGGGCGTGGCGTCGCGATCCTGCTCGCCGAGCATGGGGTCGTGCCGGGCGCTCGCGCGGCGATCGTGGGCGAGGGGGAGGACGCGGAGCGGCTCGCGCTCACGCTCGCGCGCGCAGGCATGGAGGTCACGCGCGCCCCGTCCGCGGAGGGCGGCGCCCTCGCGGGCCGCAGCCGGGTGCGGGCGCTCGCGCTCCCGTCCCGGCGGATCGCGTGCGACACCCTCGTCGTCGCGACGCCCCCCGCGCCCGCGTTCGAGCTCGGCCGCGCGCTCGGCGCCGCGGTGCGCTGGGACGCGGCGCTCGGCGCGCTCTCGCTCGCGGCGGAGGAGGACGGGAGGACCGGCGTGCCGGGGCTCTACGCGGCGGGCGAGGTGACCGGCGCGGCGGGAACGGCGCGGGCGGCGGAGGCGGGACGGCGCGCCGGCGAGGCCGCGCGTGGCTAAGACGATCCTGTGCGCATGCGAGGACGTCACGCGCGACGAGATCCGGCGCGCCTTCGCCACCGGCACGCGCGACGTCGAGTCGCTGAAGCGGCTCACGGGGTTCGGCACCGGGCCGTGCCAGGGGAAGAGCTGCCTCGCCGGGGTGCTCCGCGAGCTCGCCGCGCTCGGCGCGGCGCGCGGCGAGCTCGCGCCCTTCACGGCGCGCCCGCCCGCCTCGCCGCTCGCGCTCGGCGCGCTCGCCGCCCTCGACGCGGCCGCGCTGCCGCTCGACCCGGGGGTGCCGCGGCCCTCGCCGGCTCAGGTCCGGGCGGCCCCCTCACCCCGACCCTCTCCCCTGCTGCGCGGGGGCGAGGGGGAGGGAGAGGTTCGGGCCCCCTCACCCCGACCCTCTCCCCCGCTGCGCGAGGGCGAGGGGGACCAACACAGGGCACAAGTCGCGATGGAGCCGACGCCCCTCCCCGCGCGCGCCGACGTCGTGATCGTGGGCGGCGGGATCATGGGGCTCGCGCTCGCCTACGAGCTCGGGCGGCGCGGCGTCCGCGACGTGCTCGTGCTCGAGCGCGGTCCCCTCAACGCGGGCGCGTCGGGCAGGAACGGCGGGGGCGTCCGCGCGCAGTGGGGGACGCCGACGATGATCCGGCTCGCCCGCCGCTCGATCGAGCTGTGCGCGCAGCTCGCGGTGGAGCTCGGCGTGAACGTCTGGTTCCGGCGCGGCGGCTATCTCTTCCTCGCCCCGACGCGCGCCGAGGCGGCGCGCCTCGAGCGGTACGCCGCGCTCCACCGCCGCGAGGGGCTCCGCACCCACGTCGTGGACGCGAACGAGGCGGCCGCGATCGTCCCCGAGCTCGATCGCGGGCGCTTCGTCGCGGCCTCGTGGAACCCGGACGACGGCGTCGTCTTCCCCTGGCCGTTCCTGTGGGGCTACGCGGCCCGCGCGGAGACGCTCGGCGCACGCGTCGCCACCTTCACGCGCGTGACCGGTTTCGACGCCGCCGGCGCGCGGCTCGCGGCGGTGCGGACCGACCGCGGGCGCGTCGCGTGCGACACCGTCGTCCTCGCGTGCGGCGCCTGGTCGAAGGAGGTCGCGGCGCTCGCGGGCGTGTCGCTCCCGAACCGGCCGGTGCGCCACGAGATCCTCGCGACCGAGCCGCTCAAGCCGTGGCTCGGGCCGCTCGTGTCGCTCCTCGGCACCGGCCTCTACTTCTCGCAGACGCAGCGGGGCGAGATCGTGGGGGGCATGGGGGACCCGACGGAGCCGGAGGGGCTGTCGCTCGGCTCGACGCTCCGCTTCCTCGCGCGTTTCGCGCGCGCCGCGACCGCGCTCTGCCCGCGGCTCGCCGGCGTCCAGGTCGTCCGCCAGTGGGCGGGGCCGTACGACGTCACGCCGGACAACCAGCCGATCCTCGGCCCGGCCGGCTTCGAGAACTTCCTGCAGCTCTCGGGGTTCGTCGGGCACGGCTTCATGATGGCGCCGGCGGTCGCGGAGCTCTACGCGAACCTCCTCGCCGGCCGCGGCCGCGACGAGATCTTCGACCGGTTCGGGATCGAGCGCTTCGCGCGCGGCGACGGGCCGAAAGAGGATTTCATCATCGGGTAGCGCTACAGTCCCCGCATGCCACTCGGGAAGAAGATCGCGTTCCTCGGCTCGGGGAACATGGCCGAGGCCCTCGTGAAGGGGCTGCTCGCCGCCGGCACGGCCGCGCCGGACGAGATCGTGTGCGCCGAGCCGCGCGCCGAGCGGCGCGAGGAGCTGCACGCGCGGCACGGCATCGCCGTCACGGCGAGCAACCTCGCCGCGGTGAAGCAGGCCGACATCCTGGTGCTGTCGGTGAAGCCGCAGGTGATGGACGCGCTCCTCGACGAGATCGCCCCCGCGGTGGACGCGCGGAAGCTCGTCGTCTCTATCGCGGCGGGCGTGCCGATCTCCGCCATCGCCCACAAGCTCGGCGCGACCGCGCGGATCGTGCGGACGATGCCGAACACCCCCGCCCTCGTCGGCGCAGGCGCGACCGCCCTCGCCCGCGGGCCGCACGCGACCGAGGCGGACCTCGGACAGGCGGTCGCGCTGTTCGAGGCGGTCGGGACGGCGGTCGTCGTCGAGGAGCACCTCCTCGACGCGGTGACCGGCCTCTCCGGCTCCGGGCCCGCGTTCGTCTTCCTCGCCATCGAGGCGCTCGCGGACGGCGGCGTGAAGGTGGGCCTGCCGCGCCACGTCGCGCTGGCGCTCGCCGCGCAGACGGTCGTCGGCGCCGGGCAGCTCGTGCTCGAGACGGGTGATCACCCGGGCAAGCTCAAGGACCAGGTCACGAGCCCGGGAGGCACGACGATCGCCGGCGTCCACGCGCTCGAGGCGGCGGGCTTCCGCGCCGCGCTCATCGGAGCGGTGGAGGCGGCGGCGAAGCGGTCGCGGGAGCTCGGCGAGCTCGCGGAGAAGAAGAAGAGCTGACGCGCGGAGGCCCTACCCCCTCCCGCACCCGAGCGCCGGATCCCCGTGCAGCGTCTCGAGGATCGCGTCGGTGACCGCCGCGTCGGTCGCGTCCGCCGACGGGAAGATCGCGCCGAAGCGCTTCTGGAGCGCGGCCCCGACCGCGCGCGAGTCGCCGCACGCGTTGATGACCGTGAGCGCGCCGATCGCCTCGCCCTCGCCGCGCGCGATGTCCTTCGCGAGCACCTCCCGGTTCGCCTCGACGAAGTTCTTCGTCCCCTGCGCGAGCAGCGACGGCCCGCAGTTCGACGTCCCGAAGGTGATCCCGAACGTCTGGTTCGCGCAGATGTCATTGAGGGTCGCGGCGATGATCTGGATCCCGCCCGGCTGGTCCTTGAACGCCATCGCCCCGAGCCCGCACCCGGCGGCGCCGTACTTCCCCGGCGACCCCTGGATCCCCTTCTTGAGCTCCTCCTCGGTCTTGGACTGGGCGAGCGCGGACGAGGCGGCGACGAGCGAGACGATCACGGCGAGGATGCGGGCCATGCGAACCTCCGGTGGGGTAGACGCCCGACGTTACCGCGCACCCGCAGCCCGATCCGCAGCCTCGTCGGGTGCTGCGCCGCCGCCCGCGATCCCGCCGGTCCGCCCGTCCGCGGTGCGGCGGCACCGTGACCATGCCCCTCCGCTCACCGCCAGTTCGACGGGATGGGTGGTGCCCGCGGTCTACTCCGTCGTCTCGCAGCTCGCCCAGCCACAGTGCGGGCAGGTCCGGCAGCCGCCGGAGAGCACGAGGGCCG
>WNFU01010446.1_pt1 | contig 12539 bp, 10 predicted proteins | sample 5400121 | NCBI WGS metagenome assembly WNFU01 (sample SAMN13153360, study PRJNA577476) | soil metagenome | isolation source: 100 cm soil or saprolite under grassland replicate 1 | place: USA:California | collected 2016-06-15 | reverse complement strand
GGCCGATTCGAGTCAAGCCTCCTCCCGCGATGATTTCCTCGGCGCGCCGGAGATCCTTGGGCGTGTTCACCGTCACCCAGAGGCCCTCGTGGCGAAAGGCGGCCAGCTTTCCTTCGGCCGCAAGCTCGGGAAACGTCGTTCGCTCGTGGTCTCCTCGCTCCGGCAGGCGCTCGAGCGCCTCCGCGCCCAGGAAGTAGACGCCACAGCTGACCCAGTACGGAAGCTGCGGAGCCTCTTGAAAGCCCGTGACGAGATCTCCGTGGCCGAGCTGGACGACGCCGAAGGGCGATTCGAAGGGCGCGACCGCGATCGTCGCGGCAACGGGAGCATCGCGGTGGCGACCGAGAAGCTCGGAGAAGTCGAGGTCGACGAGCTCGTCGCCGTTCAGGGCGAACGCCTCGTCCTCGCGGAGCTCCTGCGCGGCGAGGCGGAGCCCGCCGCCGCGACCGAGTGGCTCGGGCTCCTCCACCGGGACGATCTCAGCGCCGATTCCGCCGAGCTCGGCGACAAAGAGCGCGCCCTGGCCGGCGGCGCAGCTGACGAGCACCCGCTCCACGCCGGCCTCGGCGAGCGCCGCCACCTGGTAGGCGGCGAGCGGACGCCCCCCAACAGGGACAAGGGGCTTCGGCCTTCCCTCCGCGGCCGGCCCGAGCCGCTCGGCCTTGCCGCCCGCCAGGATGATGGCTTCCACTACTACGTCTGGAGCTCGGGCTCAGGCTCGGGCTCTTCGGTCTCGGGCAGCGCGCCGAGCTCCGAGGAGGCTCGCCCCATCGACTCGTACGTGAAGCCGGCTGCCCGGACCGCTTCCGGGTCGAGCAGGTTGCGACCGTCGACGATGAGAGGGGTGCGCATGGCGTCCCGAATCTCCGGCGTCGCGAGCTCACGGAGCTCGTCCCACTCGGTGACGATGACCGCCGCGTCCGCGCCGGTGACTGCGTCGAGGAGCGTCGAGCGGAGGTCGATTCCGCGCATGATCGCTCGCGCCTCCTCGAGCGCGACCGGATCCCAGCCCCGCACTTCGGCTCCCTCGGCGAGCAGGCGCGGCGCCAGGATGAGGCTGGGCGCATCGCGCAGGTCGTTCGTGTTCGGCTTGAAGGCGAGCCCCAGGATGGCGATCGTCTTCCCGCGCAGGCCGCCGAGATGCTTCCTGAGCTTCCCGATGACCCGGCGCTTCTGGAGCTCGTTCACCTCGATGACGGCGGTGAGGAGCTGGAAGTGGTAGCCCGAGTTCCCGGCGAGCTGCTTGAGCGCGGAGACGTCCTTCGGGAGGCAGGAGCCCGAATAGCCGATGCCGGGCCGCAGGAACAGGCTGCCGATTCGCCGGTCGAGCCCCATCCCATGGGCGACGACGGAGACATTTGCGCCGGTCTCCTCGCAGACGTTCGAGATCTCGTTGATGAAGGAGATCTTCGTGGCCAGGAAGGCGTTGGAGGCGAGCTTGACCATCTCAGCGGAAGCGACGTCGGCTCGCACGACCGGCGCGTCGATCGGCTCGTAGAGCGCGGCGACGGCATCCCCGTCCGCCTCGTCGAAGGCGCCGATGACCACGCGGTCGGGGTGAGTGAAGTCGCCGAGCGCGGTCCCCTCCGCGAGGAACTCTGGGTTCGACACGTAGCCGACGTGCGCAAGCCCGCGGCTGTCGAGCCGGAAGCGCAGCCGCTCGCCGGTTCCGACGGGAACAGTGCTCTTCATCACGAGGATCGCCCGTTCGGCCAGCTCGGGCAGCTCGTCAAGCACCCGCTCGACGGCGGAGAGATCCGCCTCCCCGGTGTAAGTCGGGGGCGTCGGCACGGAGACGAAGGCGATCCTGGCGGCCGCGAAGACCTCCTCCGGGTCGAGTGTGAAGCGGAGGCGGTCGCGGTTGCGGTCGATGAGCTCTGCCAGACCCGGCTCGTAGATCGGGACTCCGCCCGCCTCGAGCTCGGCGATCCGCTCCGGCGCCACGTCGCGCACCACCACGTCGTGGCCGAGGTCGGCGAAGCAGGCGGCCGTGACGAGGCCGACCCAACCGGCACCGATGACTCCGAGGGGCTCAGGCATCTTCCTGGAGTGTAATAACGGCTACTTGGCGCCCAGCGGGCGCAGGCCCTTGGCGATCGCCAGCATTGTCTCGTTCGAGAGCCGGTCGAGGAGCGTGTTGACCACCCAGTAGGCGGCGCCGTTCTGCTGGAACGCCACGAGGTGAAGCTTCGAGCCGCTGAAGTACAGGGAGTACTGGCGTCCCTTGATCGTCTGCGTCACGCTCGCTCCGTCGAGGATCGGGGGGTCCGCCCAGCCGAGCTCCTGGATGCCCCAGTATTCGTTGCCCCCGGTGCGGTACGTGAGCCGGAAGGCGGAATGTCCGCTGACCTTGTAGGCCCGACCGGGCATAACAGAGTCGAGTGATGAGTTCTGTTCCCTGACGGTCGGCAGCATGAGGGGGAAGTCGACCTTTCGCCTGGCAGCGCGCACGTACGGCTCGGCGCTCGTCGAGTCCTTCGTGATCGCGGGCGGGCTGTGCTGGGGCGTCTCGTCCCGTGGGCCGGGAGACAGCGTCCCGTGGAACGTCTGGCCGACGACCACGCGAAGCATCGTCGTCAGCTCTATGCCGGTCGCCACGGGGAGAGCTTGCGCATCGCCGAAGAGATCTGCGAGGTGCTTCGCAGCGGCCTCGGCGTCCGGGCTCGCCGGGTCGTAGAAGATCTTCGACTCGAAGTACTTGAAGTTGTCGGCGTTGCCGCTGTTCACGACCCGGTAGCCGCGCTGGGAGAGGCGGTAGGCGGCGTCATCCGCCGCGCCCGCGATCCCGTTCCCATTGAAGACCTCGATCGTGACCTCGGACGGCGGCAGCCCGGTTTCGCGCTTCGGCTTGCGGCCGAGCGCCGCGGTAGCCGCCTTCTCGGGCGCCTTCACGTCCGGATTGAGGAACGTGTCGACAGCGTCGTTGACCGACGACTCGGCGGCGGCGAGCTCGTTGTAGCCGGTGATTCCCTGGATCTGCACCTGCTGGAAGTTTCCTGAAGGGAGCCCGTACACAAGCTTCGCGTAGCTGTAGAGCGTCCCGACGTCGAGCGTCTTCCCGCCCCCGACCCCCACTTCGACGTTGTCGGTGATCGTGTTCACGATCCCGGGGATCTTCGAGAGCGACCAGAACCCCGACACCTGCTGCTTCATTGCCTTCACGAACTGCTGCTGTCGGGCGAGGCGATAGAGGTCCGAGTCGGTGTGGCGGAAGCGAACGAAGTCGAGCCCGTTCTTGCCGTTCAGGCGCTGGTAGCCCGGGCGCACGTCGATCGTGGCGTAGGTGGGCCCGCCGCTCGAGTTGTCGTTCAGGTAGCGGTGGTCGACGTCCATGTAGACGCCCCCAAGCTTGTCCACGATCTTCGTGAAGCCCTGGAAGTTGACGGTGACGATGTAGTTGATGGGGATGTGCGTCAGGTCCTTGACCGTCTTCAAGGTTCCCTTCGGGCCGCAGTACGTGTAGGCCTCGTTGATCCGGCCGCGGAACGGCCCGGTTCCCCGGCACCCCGCGATGTTGACTACCAGGTCGCGAGGGAACGACAGCATCGAGATGACCTTCTTGTCCGGGTCGGCCCGGATGAGCATGATGGTGTCGGAGCGAGAGCCGCCGCCGGCGTCCACTCCGTGCGTGCGCCTGTCGTAGCCGAGGACGAGCGCGACGGTGGGCTCGTGCGGCTTCGGCACGTCCAGGATCTCCTGTGCCTCCTTCACCTCGCGGGAGTGCGCGCGCACCGCCGAGACGCTCTGGTTGATGAAGAGCCAGGCACCCCCCGCGAGAGCCCCTGCCGCAACGAGGAGGACGATGACCGCCCACAGGAGGATCTTGCCGATGACGCGGAGGGGCCCCCGGCGCCGGGCGCGGTAGCGCGTGACCGGCGTCAGGGACGTGACGGGAAGCGATCCGTGCCCGTTCCCGTCAACCCGTCCCGTGCCTCGCTTGAGCGTCGTTCGCATACGAAAAGTCGCCGAGCGGCGACTAGGGGAGAATAACCAAGCTCGCGGCGGTCAAGTGCCAGGAGGGCTTGGCGGAACGTCGCTCGTCGCCGGGACGCGCGGGTCGTTCCGGGGCAAGGACGCAGGGAGCCCTCGTATCGACTTTAGATACGGGGGCGACCGAGGACACAGTCTCGGGGCGACCCGCGCGCCCCGGCGGCACAGATGATGTTTCGTCAAGCCCTCCTAGAGCGTCCTAACGGTTTCCTCGTTCAGCCACTTCGCAACCGCGAGGAGGCTGTCGGTCTCCTCGTAGATCCGGAGTTGCTCGTCGGCGCCGCTTCCGCGGGCAAGCAGGGGCTCGATCTCGTCGAGCTCTCGCTCACAACCGAGCTCCCGGGCGGCGGGGCGACCGTACTCGACCAGCGCTCGCACGGCTTCGGGCCCCGGGCGCTCGGTGTCCTTCGCGAGGTCGATCAGCTTGGCGTTGAGGCCGTCCCGGGCCGCGCGCCACTTGTTCTCGGCCACGAGCGTGATCGGCTCGATCGGGAGGTTCTCGCCCCGGTCGAAGGCGGCCGCGAAGGTGGCGACCAGGCTCTGCACGAGTGCGGCGATCGCCGCCACCGACTCGATACGGGTCTGGGCGTCGCAGACACGCACTTCGATCGTCCCGAGGCGGGGATGCGGGCGCAAGTCCCACCAGATGTACGTGTAGTCCTCGAAGGAATTCGTCTTGATGCCGCGCTCGACGAGCAGCTCGAACTCCTCGTACGACGCGAACGCAGGCGGGAGACCGGCGCGCGGGAACGGCTCGAAGACCTTGACCCGCGTGGAGGCGAGCCCCGTCGCCCGGCCCTGCCAGAAGGGCGAGTTCGTCGACAGGGCCAGAAGCTCGGGGAGATAGGTCCTGAGCGCGTTCGAGCACGCGATCGCCTTGTCGGGCGAGTCCAGCCCAACGTGGATGTGAAGCCCGAAGATGAGCTCGCGCTCGGCCACCCAGCGCATGGACTCGATCAGATCGAGGTAGCGGGGCCGGTCGGTGACCTCCTGATGCTCGTAGCGAGAAAACGGATGCGTCCCCGCGGACGCGATCAAGGCATCGGCTTCCTCCACCACGTCGCGCAGGTGCCGACGGAGGTCGTGGAGGTCGACCATTGCCTCGCCCACAGTTCCCGCGACGTTGGTCGCCACCTCGACGACCGACTGGAGGAGCTCAGCCTTCACCCGCTTTTCTTTCTCGCCCCCTTCGAAGGCCAGAAGAATCTCGTCGATCCGCGAGACGAGCTCGTAGCTCTCCCGGTTCAGGATCTGGAACTCTTCCTCGACCCCCAGGCTGAAGGGTGCGCTCTTGCCGAAATTCTGGTCCAGCTCTCTCCTTCGGAGGAAGCTGGAGGTTAGATGCCGCCCGCGACGGCGGAGGACCGGTTGAGGACCTCTTCGGCCAGGCGCGTGCCCTGCACCATGTTCGCGAGCTTCTCGTAGACGACGTCCCAGCTCCGCGTGCGCAGGCCGCAGTCGGGGTTCACCTGGACGCGCTCCGGATCGCGGAGCACGTCGACGGCGTAGAGGATCCGATCCCGGACGAGCTCCGCCGGCTCGACGAAGTCGGAGTGGATGTCGAGCACGCCCAGGCCGACGTTCGGATAGCCGTGCTCCCTGAAGAGGCGGAGCGTTTCGGCGTAGCCCGGGCGGTCATCGTCGCGCGTCCCCAGCTCGCGTGAATCGCGGTTCGCAAACTCGAGCTGGAGCTCGAGGCAGTCGTCGAGCTCGAGGACTGCCGGCCAGAGGGCGCTGTAGTCCGAGAAGCAGATGTGCATGCTTTTCTTGGCGTCGACCCCACGCGTGGCCTCGTTGAAGCCCTCGACGACGAGCGGTACCTCGTCGGGCTTCGTCGTCGCGGCGGGCTCGTCGATCTGAATCCATTCAGCGCCTGCCTCCACGAGTCCCCGGACGTTCGGAAGGATCACGTTCGTGGCGACGTCGGAAACGAAACGCCGGCGAGCCTCGTAGCGGCGCTCCGCGGAGCCCCCCAGAGCGCCCTCGTGCGCGTAGTGCTCGTCGTACGACCAGTCCTCCATCGTGTACGCACCCGTCAGCGGCACCTTGACGACGCGGTCGGTGTGGGCCCGAACGAACTCGAACTCCTCGACGTCCTGCGGCCCGTCCACCGACGGCGGCTCGACGATCGCCGCCTTTACGTAGTACTTGTTGTCGAAGGAGCGGACGGTCCCCCGCGTCTCGAAGCCGCGGGCGAAAGCGGCCACGTGGTCGTACATCTCGGTGCGCCTCTGCTCGCCGTCGTAGACGACGTCCACGCCGGCTCTCTCCAGCAGCCGAAGCGCATAGATCGCCGCCCAGTCGTCAACCTGCTCGCGGCTGAGACTGCCGGCGCGCAGACCTTCGACGAGCTCTTCGTGCCCGTCGACCTCGAGCCGCTCCCCCCAGCGCTCGGCTTCCTCGAGGTCGCGCTCCTCGAGCGGCCTGCCGGCGAACGTCTTCACGCGCCAGGACGGCTTGCCGAGGCTCCCGATCTCGCGGGTCAGGAAACGCACGTCGCTCATACTGCCTCCTGGAGAGTGGTCTGGGAACGGCCGAGGCGCGCGATTTTCTCGCGGGCAATCGGCTCCGGGACGAACTGGAGGTCGCCATTCACGCTCAGCGACAACCCTGCCGGCTTGCGCTCGGCAAGCTGCTCGAGGAAGCCGGCAATCTCCGTCGGGCTCTCGAGCGCTGAGCTACGCGAGTCGATTACGCCCGCCATGATCTCCTTCGGATACTCCTCCGGGACGGAGTCCGCGCTCGTCGCATAGAAGTCGATCCCGATCGCCGCGAGAGGGGCGTCTGCCAGCTGGGCCAGAACCGGCTTCGCATCGCCGAACGGGAGCTGCAGCGCGAGCGGAGTCTGCTGCGGAAGCTCGCCCAGCGAGGACAACAGCTCCTGGACGCCCCCTTCCCGCGCCAGGAAGGGGTCTGCGAGGACGACGAGGGCGCAGCCGGCCTGCGCATACGCCTCGATCTGGGGCGCGAGGACGTTCGCAGCGAGCGCCTGCGGAGATGCCCCACCTCCGGTGGCCCGCGCGAAGGCGAGCGGCGAGGGCAACGTGGCGAGCCAGCGTCGCGCGGGTAGATTCGGGGCCGGCACCGGCTCCTGCAAGCGCGGATCGCCGTCGACGAGGACCGCCCGGTAGAACGTGTTCGTGTCGAGGAAGCGGGTCAGCGGTCGAGCGTCAAGGCCGTCGGAGCGGTTGGCAAGCGGCCTGAAGAGATCCTGCCAGGCGAACATCCCGTCGGAGAGGAGCGCAAGCCCCGCCTGTTCCTGGACGGCCACCAGCTCGCGGAAATCTCGTTCGAGCTGCTCATCCACCGCCGCCTGGGTGATCCGGCCGCGGTCGAGGTCACGCGTGGCCTGCACGAGTGCGTCAGAGCGCGGATAGATCCCGGGCACGTATGCCTTCAGCTCCACCAATTCCTCCGTTAAGAAAGGACTCCCGTCCTGCGAAGACGGGAGCTTACCGAGCGGCGTCTTCCAGGCTCGCTATTGCCTGCAACCCGGGCAGACGCCTTCACCGACGCCGAAGACGTCGTGTGGCGAGATGGACGCCCCACAGCGGCGGCAGTAGCGGCCGCTTTCGAGCTTCACGAGCGAGCGAATGAGTGTGTAGATCATGGCCCTCCTTGGGAATCGACTACGAGGTCCACGCTAGCGAGAGCTCCAGGCAACGCACAAGCGATTGGGCCGATGTCTTAAAGCTTCTTAAGACGCGGGAACGAGATCGTTACTTGCCCGCTACGGCGACTTTGTTTTCGGCGTGGCGGAGACGCTGCTCGGCGTGCCAGCGGTCGATTCCCTCCTCGCCGGCGTCCGCTCGCTCGAGTAGGGCACGCGCCTCCTCGACCTCGCGACGGGAGTGCTCGACGTCGATCTCCTCAGCACGCACCGCGTCGTCGACGAGGACGATGGCGCGATCCTGCTGCACCTTGAAGTAGCCGGGACCGGCGGCGAAAGACTGCCATTCGCCCTGCGCGCGCACCCTGATCTCCCCCGCCTTCAGCATTGCCACAAGAGGAGCGTGACGGGCAAGCACCCCGATCTCGCCCGCGGCGCCCGGCACGATCAGCATCTGCGCCTCGCCTTCGAAGGCGGTCCCCTCCGGCGTGACGACGGAAAGGTCGAACGTCCGCTGGCCGTTCTCCGTGGCAGCCACGGCTTACCTAGGCGGGTGCGGGTTCGCGCTCGGGCTCCCGCTCCTGCGCGGGCTCGGCCTCTTCCTCGGGCTCGGCCTCGCCCCGCTCCTCTTCGCCCGACATGCCCTTCGCCTGTTCGACGGCTTCCTCGATCGTCCCGACCATGTAGAAGGCCTGCTCGGGGAGATCGTCGTGCTTCCCGGAGAGGATCTCGCCGAAGCCGCGGATGGTGTCCTCGACCTCGACGTACTTCCCGGGGCGGCCCGTGAAGGCCTCGGCGACGAACATGGGCTGGGAGAGGAAACGCTCGATCTTGCGCGCCCGCTGGACGATGACCTTGTCCTCGTCCGAGAGCTCGTCCATGCCCAGGATGGCGATGATGTCCTGGAGGTCCTTGTAGCGCTGGAGGATCTCCTGCACGCGAGTCGCCGTCTCGTAGTGCTCATCCGAGACGATCCCGGGCTGGAGGGCGCGGGAGAAGGAATCGAGTGGGTCGATCGCGGGGTAGATCGCCTTCTCGGAGATGGAGCGCGAGAGGACGATGAAGGCGTCGAGATGGGCGAAGGTATTCGCCGGCGCCGGGTCGGTGAGGTCGTCCGCGGGGACGTAGATCGCCTGGACGGAGGTGACCGAGCCCTTGCGGGTCGAGGTGATGCGCTCCTGCAACTGCCCCATCTCGGTGGCGAGCGTGGGCTGGTAGCCCACGGCGGAAGGCATGCGGCCCAGAAGGGCTGAGACCTCCGAGCCCGCCTGGACGAAGCGAAAGATGTTGTCGATGAAGAGGAGGGTGTCGCGGCCCTCGTCGCGGAAGTACTCGGCCATGGTCAGGCCGGAAAGACCGACTCGCAAGCGCGCACCCGGCGGCTCGTTCATCTGACCGAACACGAGTGCCGTCTTGTCGATGACCTTGGACTCGGTCATCTCGAGCCAGAGGTCGTTGCCCTCGCGGGAGCGCTCCCCCACCCCGGCGAACACGGAGTAGCCGCCGTGCTCCTGGGCGACGTTCCGGATCAGCTCCTGGATGAGGACGGTCTTGCCGAGGCCAGCGCCCCCGAAGAGGCCGATCTTGCCGCCCTTCACGAACGGCGCGATCAGGTCGACCACCTTGATGCCGGTGACGAAGACCTCGATCGTGGGCTCGAGCTCGTCGAAATCGGGCGCGGGACGATGAATCGGCCAGCGCTCCTCGCCCTTCAGCTCCTCCCCGTGGTCGATCGGCGCGCCGAGGACGTTGAAGATCCGGCCGAGCGTGGGGTCGCCGACAGGGACGGAGATCGCCGCGCCGGTGTCTTCCACGTCCATGCCGCGGGAGAGGCCGTCGGTGGCGTCCATCGCCACGGCGCGGACGCGGTCATTGCCCAGATGCTGCTGCACTTCCACGATCAGGTCGACTGCGGGACGCCCGCCCTCCGCCGGCGCCTGGATGCGCAGCGCGTGGAAGATCTCCGGGAGCTGCTCGTGGAAGACGACGTCGATGACCACGCCCCGGATCTCGACGATCTTGCCGGCGTTTTTCGCTTTCTTCTCAGCCATAAAGAGTCCCTGCGCTCCCGAGAGCCAGTCTACCGAGCCCCTTCGGCGAAAGTGCGCAGCACTTTCGCCGAATAACTAGATGATTCCCTCGGGAGGCTCGCCGGGGTCGCGGGCGGGCGCCGCCGGCGCGAGGTGCGTCCCACGGGGAATCTGCCGCAGCTGGCTCACGTCCCGAGTGAGGAAGCTGATCAGCGGGCCCTCCGGAGCGGGAGTCGCTGCCGGCCTGTGGAGCATGGAGCCGACGAGGCTGCCGAGCCCCAGGGCCGCCGCAATTGCCGCCACGGCAACACGGCGGGAGGCGGGGAATGAACCTCTCGTCCGCTTCGGGATCTCGAAGCGGATCTGCGGCGGTTCGGGAGGCGTCTCGCCGTCGAGACGCAGGGACGACCACTGCCGAGCGCGCTCACAGCGTCTGTTCTCAAGCGGAAAATGAGCGCCAGCCATGTTGAATCTGACGATAGCTAACCGGAGAGGTTAGGTCAGAGCTTCGGCATCGGCCGTGAGGCGGTCGAGCTTGAGCTTCGCACGCTCGGCCTTGCGCTCCCGCTGCCGGCGGGGGTCGGGAACCGGTACGGCGGTGAAGAGCGCCTTCGTGTACTCGTCTTGGGGCTCGTTGTAGATCTGATGAGCGGTACCGACCTCAACAAGCTTGCCCTGGTTCATCACCGCGATGCGGTCGCTCATCGTCCGCACGACTGCGAGGTCGTGGGAGATGAAGAGGTACGTGAGCCCGAAGTCCCGCTGGAGGTCTTTGAGCAGGTTGAGGATCTGGGCTTGGATGGAGACGTCGAGCGCCGACACCGGCTCGTCGCACACGATCAGCTTCGGGTTGAGCGCGAGCGCGCGTGCGATGCCGATGCGCTGGCGCTGCCCGCCCGAGAACTCATGCGGATACCGGTTGGTGAAGTTCGGGTCGAAGCCGACGATCTCGAGCAGGCGACGGACGGTCTCCCGGCGGCTCGACCGCGTGCCGATCCCGTGCACCTCGAGCGGCTCGCTGACGATGCCGCCGACGGTCATGCGCGGGTCGAGGGACGAGTACGGATCCTGGAAGACGATCTGCATCTCGCGTCGCATGCGCCGCAGGTCCTCGCGGCCAATCTCAGTGAGCTCCCGGCCCATGAAGCGAACCGATCCGGATGTGGGCTTCAGGAGCTGGAGGACGCAGTAGCCGGTCGTGGACTTGCCCGAGCCGGACTCGCCGACGAGGCCGAGCGTCTCGCCCTCGGCGATATCGAAGCTGACGCCGTCGACCGCCTTGACTTGACCCACCGTCCGCTCGATCAGGGCGCCTTTTCGGATCGGAAAGTACATGTGGAGGTCGCGGACTGAGAGGAGCGACCCGTTCTGGCTCGTGCCGGCCTCGCTCGCGCTCTCGCTCATGCCTCCACCCTCTCCCGCTCGCCGGCTCGCTCGCTCGTCGGATGTGCACTGCGGACGAAGTGACCCGAACGGATCTCCCGGAGCTCGGGCTGGACCCGGGTGCAAGAGTCCCCGTAGTGCGCGTACGGACAGCGCGCCGCGAAGCGACAGGCCTCCGGAGGGTCGATCAGGGCGGGCGGGCGACCCGGGATCGAGGTGAGGCGGCCTTCGCGGATCTCGTGCTCGTCGCCCTCGAGCTGCGGCAAGGCCCCCAGGAGCGCGTTGGTGTAAGGGTGCTCCGGATTGTCGAAGAGGTCGAGCGAAGTCGCGTACTCGACGATCTGCCCCGCGTACATGACCGATGGCGATCATGACGCGCTGACGCATGCCGCCGGAGAAGCGGTGCGGGTAGTCGTCGAGGCGCTCGGCCGCGCGCGGGATGCGCACCTCTTCGAGGAGCTCGATCGCACGCTTGCGGGCGTCGTCCTTGGAGATGTCATAGTGACGGTCGAGCGTCTCGGTGATCTGAGTCCCGATCTTGAACGTCGGATTGAGCGACGTCATCGGGTCCTGGAAGATCATCGCGATCTGGCGCCCGCGGATGTCCTGGAGCTCACGGTCGTTCAGCTCGGTCAGATCCTTGCCCTCGAAGAGAACCTGGCCCCCGGCGATCTTGGCGGGTGGTTTCGGGATCAGCCCCATGATCGAGAGCGCCGTCACGGACTTGCCGCACCCGGACTCTCCGACGATGCCGAGCGTCTTGCCCTTCTCGACTTCGAACGAGACCCCGTCGACGGCCTGGACGACTCCCTCGCGGGTGTAGAAGTAGGTCTTGAGGTCCTTGACCTCCAGGATCGCCATGGCTACGAGGTCTCGCGGGTGCGAGGATCCAGAGCGTCCCGCATGCCGTCGGCGATGAAGTTCGCGCACATGACGAGCAGCGCGATCGCGAGGCTGGGGATGAAGAGCACCTCCGGGTGGAGGCGGTACGCCTCGCGCCCGTCCTGCGCCATCGAGCCCCAGGAGGCGGTCGGCGGGTTGATCCCCAGACCGATAAAGGAGAGGAACGCCTCGCCGAGGACGACGACCGGAAGCTCCAGGAAGATGGCGATGATGAGGACGCCGAGCGTGTTCGGCAGCAGGTGCCGGACGAGGATCCGGTACCAGCGGGCGCCGACGGCACGCGCCGCGCGCACGTAGTCGTTCTCCTTCAGAGTGATGATCTGCCCGCGGACTATCCGGGCCGAGGTAAACCAACTGGCGACCGTGAGCGCGATCGTCATGGCAAGGAAGTTCTGCGTCCCGATGATCGCGAGCGTGATGATCGCGAAGGGCAGGTACGGGAGGCCGTAGAGTGCGTCGAGAAACCGCATCATGGCGTTGTCGAGCTTGCCGCCGATGAAGCCCGCGATGGAGCCGTAGAAGACGCCGATCGCGAGGATGAAGAAGGTGGCGACGAAGCCGATCGCGATCGAGATCTGCCCGCCGACCGCCGTGCGTGCGAAGAGGTCGCGCCCGAACTTGTC
>WNFU01008212.1_pt1 | contig 12540 bp, 17 predicted proteins | sample 5400121 | NCBI WGS metagenome assembly WNFU01 (sample SAMN13153360, study PRJNA577476) | soil metagenome | isolation source: 100 cm soil or saprolite under grassland replicate 1 | place: USA:California | collected 2016-06-15 | reverse complement strand
TCGGAGGCCGCGTTCACCAGCGCGGATACCCGCGCCGACACGGAACGCTACTACCAGTCGGCCGCTGCGGGCGCGCGTGCGCTGCCCCGCGGCGGCCGGGCTCCATCTGGGCGCGCGGCGCCCGCCCGCCCCGCCCATCGGCCTGCCGCGCCGCGATCGTCAAGATGACGTGGACGCAAGACTAGTACTCGCCGAGGCATCGGGCGACCATGGCTTTGGCGGCGTCCCAGTCGTAGGACTTGAACATTCGCCGGTTCACGACGGGCTGCGACGCCGAATAGAACATCTCGTACTGGAGCTGGCGGCCGCCGAACTCGGTGCCGACGAAATCCCAGATGAGCTTCACGAGCTTGATGCGCTCACGCGCGCCCGCAGCGGCCGACTGGTAGTAGCGTTCCGTGTCGGCGCGGGTATCCGCGCTGGTGAACGCGGCCTCCGAGGACGGCACGGTCTGGAAAGCACCGCCCGCCAGCTCGCGAAGCGTGCGCATCATGTCCACGATCAGCCGGCGCTGGAGCCCCATGCCCGCGTAGATGTACTGTGGGTGCGGCCGCGCAACGCCGCCGGTGATCAGGGGAAAGCGCTCAGCGGCCTTCACCAGCGCGTCGAACGCCGCGCAGAGCGACGCGATGTCACCGCCGAGCGTCGCCTGGACTCCCGGGTCGCCTTGCGCCGTCTGAACCTCCGCGAGCCGCATCGCAAGGCCGGCCATGAACTCGAGCTTGACCCCGAACCGCACGAGGGCCTGGAAGTTCGCGGTCGTGTGCGAGGGCGAATCGTGGAACTGGGCATTGACCAGGTCCACGTTCCGGTAGATGAAGACCTGCTCCCAGGGCACGAACACGTCGTTGAAGACGACGGTCGTGTCGACCTCGTCGAACCGGGACGAGAGCGGATAGTCGAAGACGCTCGTCGACATCGATGCGTACGGGCGCCGCGGATAGAGACGGAGCCCTTCCGCGTTCATCGGCATGACGAGGGAGATCGCGTAGTCCTCGTCGCCCGGGACCAGCGGCGTGATGTAGGAGACGAAGAGCCAGTCGGCCATCGTCGCCGACGTGGCGATGGCGTGGGCCCCGCGCACGACGACGCCGCCGGCGGTCTCCCGAACCACCCCCGGATGCAGGAACGGCTCGGGGTGGCGATGGGCCGGCTGCGTTCTGTCCACTTGCGGCGGCACGATCGCATAGGTCACGTAGAGATCCTCGTCGCGCGCGCGCTCGTAGAAGCGCACGACGTTGTCGCCGAAGCTCGCACCGCCGCGGTCGAAGAGGTGTCGCCAGGCGGAGAAGGCCGTGAGCACGCACGCGACATGATCGGGCGTTCGCCCCATGAGGCCGAACGACGGCTCGGCCCAGAACCGGTGGACTCGCCGCCGGGCGCCGAGGTCCTCCGCCGAGCGCGGGACGAGCCACATGTTGCTGTGACGCGCTCCGGTCGACGGGTCGGCGTAGGTCAGCGCCGGCTCGCCCGCCGCGGCCTTCGCGCTGTCGTAGGTCTCGGCGATGCGCCGGATCGGCTCGACGAACGCCGGATGCTTGGTGACGTCGTCGATCCGCTCGCCGTCGAGGTACACGGACCGCCCGTCCCGGAGACTCGCGACATACGCGTCGCCGCTACGCATGAGCGCGCCAACCTTGCCACAGGCGGCGAATAATGACAAACCCCGGGCGGCGATGATAATGTCCGGCCCCGTGAGACGCCCGCCCCTCGCCGTTGTCCTCGTCGCCATCGCGATGCTCGCGCTTGGAGAGACGGCCGGTGCTGTGATGTCCCGGCTCAAGCCCGAGACCCAGCGTTACGCCGCCACGCGCGTCACCGCGAACGCGCAGGCGCACGGCTTCTCGGGCTCGGCCGAGTACGACGACGAGGTGCGGAACCGCGCGATCTTCGCCGCGGAGGCCGGGCTCTCGTTCTTCCACCTCCACGCCGAGGGCGTGGGGCTGGTGCTCTTCTTCGCGAGCACGCTGGCGGCGGCGACCGTGCCGTGGCGCCGCGCGCGGGCCGCCCTCTATCTGCTGCTGACGCTCGGCGGGCTCTTCCCGCTGGGGTATGTCGTCTACGGCGCCGCCGTGCTGGAAGTCGGGCGCGACGCCGGGATCGAGCTGGCCGAGCGCTGGATCCTCACGCCGCTCGGCATCGCGGCGATCGCCGGTCTTGTCGGCCTGCTGCTCGTCACCGCGCGCCGACGCGCATGACCGTCGCCGCCGAGCCCCACCCCTGGCGCGTGCCGCCTCGGTGGGTGCTGCTGGTCGCCGTGCTCTCGATCGTGTGCGCGGAGGTCGGCGGCGCCTCGATGGCGCGCTTCAAGGTCGAGCTGACGCGCTGGGCCCGCGACGCGATGCTGGCCCGGCCCGCGGTCCACGGCCTCGTCGGCGTCCGCGACGTGGACGAGCGAATCCTCGACGAGGCGCTCGTGAAGTTCGACGCCGGGCTGAGGCTCTTCCACATGCACGCCGAAGGGATGGGATTGGTGATCATCGCGACCACGATGGTCGCGGCCACGGTGGCCCGGACCGGGGCCGCCCGCCGGGTGATCATCGCCCTTCTCACGACGGGCGGGGCGGGCTATCCTGTCGGCTACCTCGTATGGAGTGCCCTGATTCCCGCGTACGGCCTGGAGCAAGCGAAGACGATCGCCGAGTGGCTCGTCTGGATCCCATTCGGCTCCGCCACCATCGTGGCGCTGTGGTGGCTCACCGGGCTGATCGCCCTGCGCATGCTACGGCCATGACGCGCGTGATGCTCACCCTGCTCGCTACACTCCTCGCCGCCCCGGCGGCGGCCCACCATGTGGGCGCGTACGTGCCGAAGGACAACGCCGTCACCATCAACTTCAAGCAAGTGAAGTTCTCCGTCCAGGCCAGGAAGTTCGACGTCGCGCTGCGCCTCTTCGAGACGGGCGCCCTCCGCGCCGAGATGCGCGCTCACGCCGCCACCCTGCCGGCCGGGCTCGAGGACGGCACGCGGGCCGCGCTCGCGGCGAGCGACGGGCCGGAGGTCGAGCGCCGCCTCATGATCTTCTTCGCGGCGCTCGCGCGCGATCTCGCGCTCGAGGCCGACCGCCGGCTGGCCGAGACTGGCGGCACGGCCGAGAGCCGCGCCGCGACCGGCCGCAAGTTCCTCGAGGCGATCTGGCGCTATTACAACCTCGTGGACTTCGCCGTCGCGACGCGCGACAACAAGACGTCGGTCGCCGTCCGCCTCGCGTTCGACGAGGCGGAGACCTACGTGAAGCCCGCGACCGGCGCGGCGGCGCCGGCGGATCCGGCCCGGCTCCGGCCGCCGCTCCAGCGAATCGCACAGGTCCTCTCGACCCTGATCGAAGCGTCGCCAACGCAAGCAAGGAGGAGGGACTCATGAAGCGTGTAACGTGGGGATTCACCGTACTCGTCGCGGTCGCCGCGCTCGTCTGGATCTCGGCGCCCGCCGTCTCGCAGCCGAAGGTCGTGAAGATCGGCGACCTCGGCTCCAAGGTCGGCGTCTTCGAAGGCTACGGTAAGTACCAGACGATGGGCGTCCAGATGGCCGTCGAAGAGCTGAACGCCAAGGGCGGCGTCCTCGGCCACAAGATCGAGATCGTCTCCGAGGACGACGAGACGAAGCCCGCGCCGGCGGTGCGCAAGGCCGAGAAGCTCATCCTCCAGGACGACGTGAAGCTGCTGGTCGGCGCCGTCTCCAGCGGCGCGACGCTGGCGGTGATGGACGTCACCAAGAAGCACAAGACGATCCACTGGAACTCGGTCTCCTGCGCCGAGTTCATGCGGACCACGAAGTTCCACAAGTACTACTTCTCGAACCAGCCCGACTCTCGCATGCAGGCCAACGGGCTCGCCAAGTACATCGTCGACAAGATGGGCAAGAAGGTCTACATCTTCTACACCGACTACGCGATGGGGCAGTCCGACGGGCGCCAGTTCAAGACCGCGCTCGAGAAGCTCGGTGGCGAGGTGGTCGGCGTCGCCGGGGCGCCGCTCGACACCAAGGACTTCAGCCCCTGGTTCGGCGCCATCAACCAGTCGAACCCCGACGTGCTCTTCGTGGCGTTCGCCGGCACCGACTCGCTGCGTCTGATGACGCAGCTCCACTCTTTCGGCATGACCAAGAAGTACAAGATGGCGGGCATCGACTGCTTCCTCCTGCAGCAAGACTTGCCGTCGATCGCCGAGCCGATGGAAGGGTTCGTGCAGCTGAACCACTTCTCGCCGTACAACCCCGATCCCAACATGCAGGCCTACAACGCGCGGTTCAAGAAGAAGTTCGGCACCGACGCGAACATCGCCGCCGGCTCCTATGACGCCGTCCTCTTCTGGGCGGCGGCGGTCGAGAAGGCCAAGTCGTTCGATCCGGACAAGGTCGCCGAGGCGCATGAAGGCATGTGCGTCGACAACACGCACATCGGCCGCCAGTGCATCCGCAAGGACGACCACCAGGTCGTCATGGACATGCACCTCTACCAGGTGAAGGGTGGCAAGAATCTTCCGATCGCCCGCATCGCCGGCAGCGACTCTATCGGCGAGGCGATGGTGGGCAAGGACCCCGTCGAGGGGTTCACGTGGGAGATCAAGAAGAAGTAGTTGGATTACGTCATCGCGATCCTGCTGCCGCAGCTCCTGCACGGCCTCGTCTTCGGGGCCGCGCTGGGGCTGCTGGCGCTGGGCCTCACCGTGATCTTCGGCCTGCTCGGCGTCATGAACTTCGCCCACGGTGAGCTGTACATGCTGGGCGCCTACGCAGGGATCGCGGTGGTCGGCGTGACTCACTCGTTCTGGGCGGCGCTGGTGGTAGCGCCGCTCGCCGTCGGCGCGATCGGCGCGGTGACCGAAGTTGCGACGCTGCGGCCGCTGTATCGTCGTGAGCCGCTGTACGGTCTGATCCTGACCTTCGGGCTCGCGCTCGTGTTCCGGGAGGGCGCGCGGCAGATCTGGGGCGGCGACATGCGGCGCATCCTGCCCCCGTTCACCGGCTCGACGCCGCTGCTCGGCATGACCTATCCGAACTACCGTCTCTTCCTGCTCGTCGCCTCGTCGCTGCTTCTGCTGGCGATCTGGCTCTTCTTCACCAAAACCCGCGCCGGCGTCATCGTGCGCGCGGCCGTGCAGGACGCCGAGATGCTCGACGGCCTCGGCGTCAATGTCCCGCGAGTCTTCACCCTGACGTTCGCCGGCTCGGCCGCCCTCGCCGCGCTGGCCGGGCTCCTGCTCGCCCCCATCTTCACGGTCTATCCGCAGATGGGCGTGGAGATGATTCTGCTCGCGTTCATCGTCGTGATCCTCGGGGGCATGGGCTCGATGGGCGGCTCGGTGGTCGCCGCCGTCGTCATCGGGCTGGCCCAGAGCCTTCTGACCCTCTGGATGAACCCTCAGCGCGTCGCGATCGCAATCTTCGCCATCATGATCGTCGTGCTGATCGTCCGTCCCCGCGGCTTCTTCGGGCGGGAGGGCGTGCTTGAGTAGGGCGCTCTCCTGGCGGGCCGTGAGCGTGTGGGTGCTGCTCGCCGCGCTGCCGGCCCTGCCCTTCATGTCCAAGTTCTACCTGCTGCTCGCCTTCGACGCGCTCCTCTTCGGCGCGATCGCGATGAGCCTCGACCTGCTCATCGGCTACACCGGGCTGGTCTCGTTCGGCCACGCCGCGTTCTTCGGCCTGGGCGCCTACGCGAGCGCCGTGCTCCTGGAGCGCGGGGTCGTCTCGCTGTGGGCGTGCCTCCTCTTCGCCGTCCTCGTCGTCGGCCTCTACGCGCTGGTGGTCAGCTATTTCTCCACAGCGCGCCGCGGGATCTACTTCGCGTTGCTCACGCTGATCTTCGCCGAGGTCGTGTACACGTTCTTTCGCTACACGCAGACCTTCGGCGGCTCGGACGGGATCCAGGGAGTCCCGCCCCCGCGTCTGGTCGGGGGCTTCGCGATCGACACGCCGCTGCGGAACTACTACCTGGTCCTCGTCTACCTGGGGCTCGCTTACCTCGCGTGCCGCGTGCTCGTCACCTCGCACTTCGGCAAGGTGCTCGTCGCGATCCGGGAGAACGAGGATCGCGCGCGCTTTCTCGGCTACAACGTCCAGCGCTACAAGATGGCCGTGTGCATGATCTCGGCGCTCCTCACCGGTCTGGGCGGCGCGCTCTATCCCGGGCGCTCGGCCTTCGCGACGCCCGACCTCATGCTCTGGACGGTGTCGGGCGAGTTCATCATCATGGTCATGATCGGCGGGCTCGGGACGCTCGCCGGCCCCGTCGTCGGCGGGGCGTTCTTCGTCCTGCTGCAGGAGAAAGTCTCGTCGTACGTGGACTGGTACTTCATCGTGATCGGCCTGGTCCTGATCTTCATCGTCCTGTTCATGCCCAAGGGTCTGCTCGGGATCCGCGAGCTCCTCGGCGGGCGGCGATGGCGCGCGACGGCGTAGTCCTGGAGGTCGACACGGTCTCCAAGAGTTTCGGGGCCCTCGCGGCGCTCTCGAACGTGAGTCTCGTGGTGCAGGCCGGCCAGATCTTCTCGGTGATCGGGCCGAACGGCGCCGGCAAGTCCACGCTCTTCAACGTGGTCTCGGGGCTCCACGTGCCGACCACCGGCCGCGTGCGGTTCCGCGACCGGGAAATCGCAGGACTCGCGCCCGAGACGATCAACCGCCTCGGCGTCGCCAAGACCTTCCAGATCACCAACATCTTCCCGGAGATCTCGGTCTTCGAGAACGTGCGCGTGGCCGCCCAGTCGCGCGTCCGCGAGTCGGGACGGCTCCCCTCCCTCTGGCGCCTGCCCGACGTCGAGGCCGCGGCGGCGGACCTCTTGCGCGCGTTCGGCCTCGCGGCCAAGCGCGACGAGATGGCGGAGAACCTCTCGCACGGCGAGCAGCGCTACCTCGAGATCTGCCTGGCGCTCGCGACCGAGCCGACGCTGCTGCTCCTCGACGAGCCGACGGCGGGCATGACGCCGGGCGAGACGAAGGAGGCGACGGCGCTGATCAGGCAGATCGCGTCGGCGCGCGGCCTGACGGTGCTCCTGATCGAGCACGACATGTCCGTCGTCATGGGGATCTCGGACCGGATCGCGGTCCTCCACTTCGGCGAGAAGATCGCGGAGGGCGCGCCGGAGGAGATCAGGAGCGATCCGAAGGTCGTGGAGGCCTACCTCGGACCGCCCGAAGACTAGCGTGTTCAGGATGACCGACGTCCACGCTGGCTACGGGGCGACGCCGATCCTCTTCGGCGTCTCGCTCGAGGTGCGCGCCGGCGAGGCGGTCGCGCTCCTCGGCCGCAACGGGATGGGCAAGACCACGCTGATGAAGACCGCGATGGGGTTCCTGAAACCCGGGCGCGGGACGATCGAGCTCAACGGCGTGGATCTGACGCGACGGGCGCCGCACGAAATTGCACGCCTCGGGGTGGGCCTCGTTCCCGAGAACCGCCGGATTTTTCCAGGGCTCACCGTGCGCGAGAACCTCGAGCTCGGCCTCTCGGCCGCGACCGACCGGTCGGCCGCGCTCCGGCGCCGGCGCCTCGACGAGGTGTTCCACCACTTCCCTCGCCTCCGCGAGCGCATCGACCAGGCCGGCAAGACGCTCTCGGGCGGCGAGCAGCAGATGCTCGCGATCGCCCGAGTGATGATGGCGGGCGCCAGGCTCATCCTGATGGACGAGCCCACGCAGGGACTGGCGCCCGCGTTCATCCGCCACATCCGCGACATGGTCTCCGAGCTGAAGCGGCTCGGGGTGACCGTGCTGCTGGTCGAGCAGAACGCGCGGGTCGCGCTCTCTGTCTGCGACCGGGGCTACATCATGGAAAAGGGCGCGATCGTCTTCGAGGCCTCGTCACGAGAGCTCAGGGAAAGCCCGGTGACGCGTGAAAAGCTGGGCGTCTGACGCGATCTTCGGGGCGAGCCGGCGACAGTCGCTGATCCGCGCCAGCCTCGCCGTCGTCATCCTGGGCGGCGTCGTCTGGGTCCTGCCGGTGCGCCGGCCGGGCCAGGACGGCGGCCACCACGGTGCCGCCACGCCAGTCCTCGACCCGTTCGAGAAGGCCGGAGTCGTCGAGCTGAAGGAGGGGCAGCCGGCCCCCGGCGTCACGCTCCTCACCCTCGACGGCGGTGGGGCTTCGCTGACGGACCATCGGGACAAGCTCGTCGTCCTGAACTTCTGGGCGACCTGGTGCCAGCCCTGCACCGTCGAGATGCCCTCGCTCGAGGCGCTGTGGCAGCGCTATCGCGACCGCGGGCTGATCGTGGTCGCCGTCTCCGTGGATCGCGGCGCGCCGAAAGCGCTCCTCGAGCCCTACGTGCGCAACTTGAAGCTCACGTTTCCGATCCTCCTCGACCCCGATTCGAAGACGTCCGACCGCTGGAGGGTCACGGCCCTCCCGGCGACCTTTCTCGTCCGGCCGGGCGGCGAGGTGGCCGGCATGGCGATGGGCGCGCGCGAATGGAACAGCCACGAGATGCGCGCCCTCGTCGAGCGCCTCCTCCCGCATTCTCGGGCCCACAGGTAGTGCGACTTCAAGAGAGCAATGGCATGATGACAGTCGATCGGCGCGAGTTCCTCAAGGGCGCTGGCCGTAGCCTCGTGGTCGCCGGGATCGCCGGCGCCGCGCGGGTGGCCGGGGCGCAGACCGGGAGCATGAAGATGAAGCCGACAGCGCAAGACGTCCTCCTCGTCATCGACGTGCAGAACTGCTTCACGCCCGGCGGCTCACTGGCGGTGAAGGAGGGCGACCAGATCATCCCCCTCGTCAACCGTCTCGCCACTGCGTTCGAGCACGTCGTGCTCACGCAGGACTGGCACACCCCCGGCCATATCTCGTTCGCGTCGTCGCACGCCGGCAAGAAGCCCTTCGAGACGACCCAGCTCCCCTACGGGACTCAGATCCTCTGGCCGGATCACTGCGTGCAGGGCACGCCCGGCGCCGACCTCCACAAGGACCTCCGGATCCCGCACGCCGAGCTGATCATCCGCAAGGGCTATCGCAAGCACATGGACTCCTACTCGGCCTTCTACGAGGCCGACGGCAAGACGCCGACGGGGCTCACGGGCTATCTGCGCGATCGCGGGCTCACCCAGGTGTTCCTCGTCGGTCTGGCGACCGACTTCTGCGTCGCGTGGTCGGCCATGGACGCGCGCAAGGCGGGCTTCGCCGCGCTGGTGATCGAGGACGCCTGCCGCGGCATCGACGCGGGCGGCTCCCTCGCCAAGGCGTGGGCGGACATGCTGGGCGCGGGCGTCAAGCGGATCAAGTCGGCGGACCTCGCGGCGTAGCGACCGCGCGAGCGGCACGTGCCGGCGCTCATCCGCCGCTACATCAAGACGAGCTTCGTCTTCCTCGTCGCCGGGCTGCTGCTCGGGGGCTACATCCTCTTCGGTGAATTCGTCTCCGGCCAGTACCCGCCGCGGCTCTTCATCACGGCGCACGTCCACCTGCTGCTCGTCGGCTTCATGCTGATGCTCGTGATGGGCGTGGCGACCTGGATGTTCCCCCGCCCGGCCAGGGACGACCGGCGCTATCGCCCCGAGCTCGCGGAGGCCGTGTACTGGGTGATGACGCTGACCACCGCCGTACGCGGCGCGTCGGAGATCGGAGAAGGTCTGTCGGGATCCCCAGCGCTTCGCGTCCTGATCGCGCTCGGTGGATTCGGTCAGCTGCTTGGCGTCGTGCTGTTCGTCGCGAACATGTGGTGGCGGGTGCGGATGCCCGTCACGCTCCCGCCACCACCCGGATCGATCTAGTGGCCGGCCGCATCGCGAGCCGTGCACGCGATCCCCACGGGCCGCGCGCTACGAGATAGCGCGCGCGATGAGGAATGCGGCGGCAGCGGCGAGGCCGCCGATCAGCACGGTCTGCAGCGCGCTCCGCGGCGCCCAGGCGCCCGTGAAGCGCCCTTTGATCCAGCCGAAGACGGCCAGCGCCGTGCCGGTCAGGGCGATCGACCACGAGAGAGCAGCTGCCGTGCTCGGAAGCAGCATGTAGGGACAAAGCGGGATGAGCCCGCCGGCGACGTAGGCGGCGGCAATGACCACACCGCTCGTCAGTGCACGCCGGGGGTCGGGCTTCTCGAGCCCCAGCTCGAACCGGAGCATGAAGTCGCGCCATGCCTCCGGGCGCTTGCGCAGGGCGTCGACGACGGGAGCGCTCTGTTCGGGGGTGAGGCCGTAAAACTGGAGAAGCTCCATGACCTCCATCGCCTCGACTTCCGGCTTCTGCTCGATCTCGAGCTGCTCGCGCGCGCGCTCGCTCGCGTAGTGCTCGACGTCGCTCTTCCCCGCGAGGTAACCGCCCAGCCCCATCGCGATCGAGCCGGCGGCGATCTCGGCCAGGCCGGCCGTGACGACGAGCGTTGTCGAGTCAACGGCGCCGGTGAGCCCCGCGGCCAGCGCGAATGGCACCGTGAGACCGTCTGACATGCCGATGACGGTGTCTCTCACGACGAGGCCGCGGGTGAAGTGCTGTTCGACGTGCGGTGTATATGGCATGGCCCCTCCCCGAGCTACTCTCTCACGGTCATCGCTCGCCGCGCGCTACCGTGCGAGCGGAAGGTCGTCGCGGTTCCCCCACTCGCTCCACGAGCGGTCGTAGCCGACGAGCCGCGGGTAGCCGAGCAGGCGCAGCACGAAATAGCCGCCCGCCGGCACCTTGATTCGCGCGTCGTCGACCCTCAGATAGACCGCGCCGGGGATGTGTCCTCTTCGGTAGTCCCTCGGCGCCGTCGCCATGCCGACAACGCGGAGATTCGCGTCCTCGAGGTGGGCGTGGAGCCACGACTCATCGACGAGAAGCGGGGCGGCGTGCACTGAGGTCGAAAGCCACAGCAGCAGGCACGATGCCGCGACCAGGAACACGATGCGCCGAAGCTTCACTGCGTCATCCTTGGTCTTGCCTTGATATTCTGGGCGCATGAAATTCTACGTGACCGTTTTCTTGAGTGTGCTCGTCGCCGAGCTCGGAGACAAGACCCAGATCGCCACGCTGCTCTTCGCGGCCAACCCTGAGATCGGCAAGCTCGGGGTGTTCCTCGCGGCCGCGGCAGCTCTCGTCGCGTCGAGCGCTCTGGCGGTGGTCGTCGGCGCTCACATCGGCCGGTGGATCGCCCCAGAGCATCTGCGGATCATGGCCGGGCTCGGCTTCGTCGCGATCGGCGTGTGGGTCCTGTTCACCTGAGCAGTATCAGCGCATCTCGGCCAGCGTCACCTTGAGGGTCACCGACGTCTTCTCGCGACGGACCGCCAGGTCGACGGTTTCCCCGATCTTGTGCTGACCGATCGCGCCCCGCAGCTCACCCAGACTCTTCACCGGATGCCCGCCGAGCGCCACGATGATGTCGCCCGCGCGCATGCCCGCCCGCGCGGCCGGCCCACGAGGATCGAGCCGGGCGACCAGAACGCCGTGGTCGACCGGCAGGTCATAGGCGCTGGCGATCTGGGGCGTCACAGTGACGGGTACGATCCCGATGAACGGACGGACGACGCGCCCGTGAGCGAGCAGCTCCTGGACGATCGGCTTGGCGCTGTTGATCGAGATGGCGAAGCCGATCCCCTGCGCCTGCTGGATCATCGCGGTGTTGATCCCGATCACGTCGCCGGCCATCCGCACCAGCGGGCCACCGGAGTTGCCGGGGTTGATCGCCGCGTCCGTCTGGACGAGATCGTAAAGCCCCGCGCCGCCCGGCTCCTCGATCGACCGCGCGACCGCGCTGACCACGCCGACCGTCACCGTCGGGCCCCCTTCGAGCCCGAGCGGGTTGCCGATGGCGATGACCGTCTCGCCGACCTCGAGCTTGGAGGAGTCGCCAAGCCGCGCCGCCGGGAGGTCGCGGCCGTCGATCTTGACCACCGCCAGATCGGTCAGCGGGTCCGCGCCGACCAATTTGCCTGGGAACGCGCGGCCATCGGGCAGGATGACTCGGATCTGCTGCGCGCCCTCGACCACGTGATGGTTGGTCAACACGTAGCCGCGCGCGTCGAAGATGACTCCGGACCCGATGCCCTGGGCGGGACGGGAATCGGGCGGAGCAACGCGTCGTAGCTCAGCTGCCGCGTCGCGATGTTCACCACCGCCGGCTTCACCTTGGCGACGACGGCGGGAACCCCGGTGCTCTGCGGCTGGGCGTGGGCGTGCTGCGCCACGAGCAGCAGCGCGATCAGCGTCGAGGCGAGCTTCGACCTCATGTCCCCCTCCATTGCGAACCTATTTATCATCGTTGGAGGGCGCGGGCCAATGGGGCGTGGGAAGGCGCGCGATCAGGAGATGGCTGACGGCGTCGGCGTGTAGTCCTTCACGGTCGTCGCGCGCTGTAGACGATGCGCCAGCCGGAGCAGCTCCTCCCGGCTTCCCCACACATCCTGGGTATCGGTGTGGAGAGTCAGCTCCGGACACAGGGCCCCTTCGTAGTCCAGGACCACGTCCGGCCGATCGGCCAAGGGACGTCCGGCACGCGGCACCGACCGCTGCGACCCGAGATGCCAGCGCGTGGCGCGCTCGCGCTCGCCACAGATCTCGTATGGGCAAACGAGCTGCACCTCGGCGAAGTGAGTGATGAGCTCGCGCGCCAGCCGCCGCCATGCGCG